>Ga0208220_1001290_pt1 | contig 10518 bp, 10 predicted proteins | sample NGESurdeep092012_9_FD_184484 | JGI IMG/M metagenome (GOLD analysis project Ga0208220, IMG submission 184484) | Arctic peat soil microbial communities from Barrow, Alaska - NGEE Surface sample F53-1 deep-092012 (SPAdes) | ecosystem: Environmental > Terrestrial > Soil > Wetlands > Peat ... | reverse complement strand
GACGCGGCTGCGCCGCTACTTTCTGCACTTCTCGAGGACGCACGAGAACGAAACCGACGCAGCCGACGTCGGCATGTTGCTGCTCGCCATCGCACGCGGTGCGCGGGGTGAAACGACGGCGATCGCGTCGGCGCGTTCGTGCCGGGCGATGGTCGACACGTTGTTGGGCCAAGAGGACCGTGAGAAGATCGCGCGCGGTCTTCCGCCGGGCGTGCCGCTCGCCAACAAGACCGGCGAGCTTCCCGGCGTCCGTCACGATGCGGGGATCGTCGATCCGTACGGGGCGAACCCGTACGTGCTCGTCGTGCTCGAAGGCGACTTGCGCGATCAGACTGCGGGCGTGGCGGGGATCAACCGGATCTCACGCGCCGTGTACCGCGAACTCGGCTAGGGCACGATCGTCGTCTCTTCGTCGAGCTCAGAGACGACGAACGCGCGGCGCGGCGATCCTTCGACAGGCTCAGGATGACGGCGATCCTTCGACAGGCTCAGGATGACGGCGGCTGCGGGTTGGAGGTTCAACGTGAACGGGCGGGTATTCCGACCGGCGCGACTAGGCGAAGGTTCGCGCGCGTGCGCCGTTCACCGGGCTTGCGGGCGATGCACGGCAGGATCGTCGCCAGGATCAGCATGATCGCCACGGGGACGAGCGTCGACGTGTACGAGCCGGTCACGTCCTTCACGCGGGCCGCCAGCAGCGGCCCCGCGACGCCTGCGCAGCCCCAGGCCGTGATGAGCAGGCCGTAGTTGAGTCCCATGTACTTCGTGCCGAAGAAATCGGCGTTGAACGCGGGCATCGTGCCGAAGCTGCCGCCGTTGCACAGGAGCACCAAACCGAACGCGACCGCGACCATGATCGGTTGATGGAGCCGCGGCATCGCCAAGAACATCGCGGCCTGGATCGCGAGAATCAGGCCGTATGCGACGTTGCGGCCGAGGCGATCGGAGATGCCTCCCCAGAGCACGCGTCCGACGCCGTTGAACACCGCCAGCACGCCGACGATCAGAGCGGCCGCGGCGGCCGTGACCCCGGTGAGATCGCAAAAGATCGGCACCGCGTTGCTGATGACCAAGATCCCGGCGGTCACGCTGAAGAACAGCATCATCCACAGCAGGTAGAATTGCGGCGTCCGCAGCGCCTCCGCAGGCCGGTAGTGACGCACGTTCTCCACTTCCGCATCGGTGCTGCGCCGGCCGTACTCCGGCGGCGGATCGCGCAGCACGAGTGCGCAGGCGCCCCCGATCGCGAGATAGGCGACGCCGGACCACACGAAGGTGAGCATCACGGCGCGCACGTCGGCATCGTGCATTCCGCCGCCCGTGGCGAGGTAGGTGCTCGCGTTCGCGGTCGCCTGCGCGTACCCGCTGACGTGCGACAGCACCGCGTTGTACACGAACGCGCCCAGCCCGAAGCCGGTGAGCACGAGGCCGCCGGCCAGACCCCGATGGTCGGGGAACCACTTTGTCACCATTGCCACCGGCGACACGTAGCCCATTCCAAGCCCGAGGCCGCCGATCACGCCGTACGTCAAGTACAGCCACCACGCGCCAAACACCGGGGTGAACATGCCGGCCAGTGCGTTGCCGAACGACCATAGCAGGATGCCGTACACGGCGACGTTGCGCGGCCCGACGCGATCCTGCCAGCGGCCACCGATCACCGCGCCGACCCCCAGCGAGAAGATCGAGATAGAGAACGTGGACATCATCGTGGTCGCCGACCAGTGGAACGACGCGATCAGCGGACGCGCGAACAGACTCCACGAGTACACGGTGCCCAGGCACGCCATCATGATCGTACCGGCAGCGGCGATCGCCCAGCGACCTTGGAGCGCGATGGCGAGCCGCGTGTACGGGTTGCGCCGCTCGACAAAAGCGGGCGCGAGATCCTCCATGATCATCCAGCGCATCCTTGCAAAACCGAAACGCGCGTTACCCGACCGCGTACGTTATATCATCGACCCAGGCAGAGCGCTTTCTTGCCGTGGGTGTAAAGCAAGCGGAAAGAGTCGGCTCGCCTTGGTTTACACGGTTGCCCGGAGCACGCGCCGGCGCAGCGCGGATCGCACGAACCCGTGCTTGAGGGCGGAATGCTCGGCGGGCGAATCCGGCACGGTCTTGAGGACCGCGCTTCCGGCCCCACGGGCCGACGCGAGACTCAGCCGGGCGGCGATCAGCGCACGATGGACGCCGCGGCGCCGGAAGCCGGGCAAGACGCCGGCACAGTAGAGGATCGCCGTGTCGCCGGCGATACCGAGCGCCGCAGCTCCGACCTCGGTGCCCTCGACCGAGGCGACGACCAAGACGTGGGCCGCGGCGGCATTCGTCTGAAGGGTCTGCCGAATCTTCTCGTTCGCCGCGTCCTCGAAGCTGCGGGCGACCAGCTCCACCCAGCCGCGGCGATCGGTCGTCCGGTGGACGGGGATGCCGGCGGTCGATCCGGCGGCCGTCGATCCGGTGGTCGAAGCCTCGAGGACCGCCAGCGTATCGCCCTCGTCGATATAGCCGCGGTCGCGCAGCAGTGCCTCGTCACGCTCCAGGACGTCGTCGTCGAGCTCGAATCGGGCCATCGCGTTGCGGTTTCCATAGAAGCCTTCGACCACGTCGCAATCGTCGGCCCGCAGCGGCCGGGTCGACCCGGCGCCCAAGACGCGGTTGATCGCGGTGTTGCCGACGAACAGCGCGTAGCCCCCGGCGACGGCGACCGCTCCGTCGCCTGCGGTGACCGCATCGACGTTGCGGTTGTGCAGGAAGGCCGCCCAGAAGGCCGCCTCGGCGCGGCCGGCGTTCATCCTTGACTCGGCGTCACGCCGCGTGATACAACGTGCTTTGGCTCCAATGACCGCAGGTCGACCTCCGCGTCGATAATGTGCGTTCTCACGAACGCTCGCCTGCCGAGGACGCGGAATCGAGAACAACTCTCACCGTTCAGGCATATTTGCCCTCGCGGTCCGTGCGCCTCGCCTCGTCGGCGGAGGCGTTTTTGTTTCCCTCGGAGAGCACGATGCCGACCGCGAAAAAAGAAGCGACGATCAAAGAACTCCGCGAGAAGATCGCGGGCGCGAAGAACCTGTTCTTCACGAACTACGCGGGCCTGTCCGTCGAACAGATCACGAAGCTCCGTAACGAGCTTCGCAAGGACGGCAGCACCTACGGCGTGGTGAAGAACACGCTGTTCAAGCGTGCGGCGAGCAACGAGCTCGCGGCGCAACTCGACGCGATCCTCGCCGGCCCCACGGGCGTCGTCTTCGCCGGCGACGATCCCGTCGCACCGGCGAAGGCCATCAAGACCTTTTCGGATTCGACCAAAGCGGTCCAGGTCAAGGCTGCGTACATCGACGGCAAGATCGTCGACTCCGCGCAGGTCATGGCGCTGGCCGCACTTCCCCCCAAGCAAGAGTTGCTCGCGAGACTCGTCGGGTCACTCAAGAGCCCGCTGTACGGACTGGTCTACGTCCTCAGCGGCAACCAGAGCGGCCTCGTCCGCGTCCTCAATGCGATCCGCGAGCAGAAGAGCTCCGCCGATCAGCCCGCTGCGTAACTAGGAGCAGAACGTCATCATGGCACTTGCCGAACTCATCGATCAGATCGACAAACTCACCGTCCTCGAGCTCTCGGACCTCGTCAAGCAGCTCGAAGAGAAGTACGGCGTGAGCGCCGCCGCGCCGGCAGCTGCCGCCGCGCCCGCCGCCGCCGCCGCCCCGCCCCCCGAGGCGAAGACCGAATTCGACGTCATCCTCGAAGAGGCGGGCGCCGAGAAGATCAAGGTCATCAAGGCGGTCCGCGAAGTCACGTCGCTCGGCTTGACCGAGGCCAAGGCGTTCGTCGAGAGCGCGCCCAAGCCGGTCAAGGAAGGCATCCCCAAAGACGAGGCGGACGCCATCGCCAAGAAGCTGCAGGAAGCCGGCGCCAAGGTCAGCGTCAAGTAGTCATCGCCTCCGCTTCGCTACGGCGAGGAGGAGGGTCGAGTGCCTTCGCTTCGCTTCGGTCGCCTTCGCTTCGCTGCGGCGAGCAATGAGAAGAGCCGCGCTTATGGCGCGGCTCTTCTCATTGCGTTAAGCTATGTCGTAGAGGGTGGCGGGTCGCTTGCGCGCGTCTGGGCCCTAGCGTACAATGGTCGAAAGCGGCGGAGCCTCGTATGGCGTCCGTCCCGTTTCGTCATGGAGGACGCTGGTGTTCGACTATCCCTTCGCCTATCTTCGCGCGTCGCTCGGTCCGCCGGCTCGCACGTTTCGATACGTCGACAGCGGCGCGCCGAACATCGAAGATCACGTGTGGCGATGCGGCTGCGCGGCGCGCGAATGCAAAGGGGCCTGCGAGTTGATCGCGTGCTCCGACCACGTTTCGCTCGACCGTCGTCTCGCGCTGCGAACGGGAACCTGAGAGCGACGCTCAGCGCATGCGCGAGATCTTGACGATCCGAATCGGCGGGCTGAGCATCTCGCCGTTCGCGTTCGCGCGCTGGATCTTGCGGACCACGTCCATCCCCCGAGTGACCTTTCCGAACGCGGCGTAGCCTGGACCGGTTGGACCGCCGGAGTCGAGAAACGCGTCGTTGCCGATGTCGATGAAGAACTCGGTCGTCGCGGAGTTCGGGTCGCTCGTGCGCGCCATCGCGATCGTGCCGTCGACGTTGTGCAACCCGGTCTTGCTGGTAGGCTCGAGCGCGATCGGATGGATCATCGGATCGGATCCCTGCGGGTTGAGGCCGCCTTGGATCACCTCGATGTTCGATTGCGGCTCGTGCGCCTTGCTCACCGAGCGATAGAACGTCGCCCCGTTGTACGTCCCGGTGTCGACGTAGTGCAGAAAGTTCTTCGTCGTGTTCGGCGCACGCGCCGGGTCGAGCCGCACGACGATCGTGCCGGCCGACGTCTGGATGGCGACATCGACGGGCGCTGCCGGCCGCGCTATTGCGACCGTCGTGCCGAGAACGACTGCGACGATAAGTGCCCCGACTCTCAACGTGTGCATCGAAACGCGGATAGGTCGGCGCAATCGGATTTTCCTTTGAACGTGCGTTTACGCTTCGGCTGCGGCGTTGCGGCGCAGGGCGTCGAGCATCGCTTGAACGCTTTCGACGAGGAGGTCGGTTTCGGAGACGATCGCGGCGAGGTTGGGTTCGGGGGCTTGGTCGAGCGCGCGTTTGAGCTCCACCTGCGTGGCTCGCAGACGCGGCATCGCGATGACGTCGTGGGTGCGGTTGCGCAGCGCTTCGGCGATCGCGTGGAGCGCTTGGTCGAGCTCGGCGGCGAGCAGCGCGAGTTGCGGGTTCGCGACGGCGTCGTGCGCGGGGAGCCGCGAATACAGCGTCAACACCGCGATACCGTAGCGCCGGCCGGCTGCTACCAGCGCGAGCGCGGTGTCCACGCGCAGACCTCGCGGCCGCACCGGCTCGGCGACCATTTGATCGACCGCGGCTTCGGCCGTCGACCGCGCACGCCATGATGCGAGCTGCGCCTCGCGCGTGCCGCGCACGTCGAACGTGCCTGGGTCGAGGTAGCCGTGCAGCACCAACGCGGTTTGCCGCCGCTGCGCCTCGATGAGTTCCGCCAGGTCATCGGGGACGTGATCGCGCGACCAGGTCGGCCAGATCGCATACGAAAGCAGCGCGAGCACGCCGCCGAGAAACGTCGCGCCCACACGGTCGACCGCCGAAAGGTGCTCGGGCGCGCCGGCGTAGGCGAGCAGGAAGACGACGTAACACGTGATCGATACGCTGAACACCGCGTAGTTGACGCTGAACAGCATGTACCCCGCGGCGGCGAACCCGATGGCCAGGATCAGAAACACTTCACCCGCCGGGTGGACCAATGCCGTGATCAGTCCGGCGATCACCGCACCACCGATCGTGCCGGCGACGCGCGCGATGCCGCGGGTGAAGGTCGCGGTGAAATCCGGCCGGAGCACGATCACAGCGGTCAGCGGGATCCAGTAGGCGCGCTGCAGCGGCAGCCAGCGTTCCAGCAGTCCGGCGACGACGAGCATTCCGCCAAGCCGAATCGCGTGCTGCGCGAACACCGAACGCGGCGAGCAGTTCGCGCGCAGCGTTTCGAACGCCTCACCGAGCGCGGATAGCGCGAACGGCTGCGGCGCGTGCGGACGCGACGGCGAGGCGGACGATGAGCGGTCGGCTGGAACGCCGGCGGCTCGCCAGGCCGTGCGCATCGCCGCCAGCAGCGCGCGGGCGTCGTCGACGGCCGTTCCGCCGAACGGAACGCGCGACGCGAGCTCTTCGAGCGCGTTCGCTCGCAGATCGGCCGCGTGCCAGGCGGCACCCAACTCCGACGGCGCACGTCCGTCCGCCACGGCGGCTGCGATCTCTTCGAGGATCGGGTGCGCATCGGCCGCAAGCTGCCGGGTTTCGTCCGCGGCATCGGCTGCGCCGTAGTCGTCGAGCAGGTGACGGTCGGTGGCCAGCGCGGCGAGCGCGCCGCGTATCCGCTCACCTTCGTCGAGCAGCGACTCGAAAGCGACCAGCTCGCTGCGGCGCGCGAAGGGGTGAGGATCCGCCAGCGTGTCGCTCACCGTCGCGAGTGAACCGCTCGCCGGCGAGCTGAGATTCGTCGCCGGTAAGCTCGATGCGTACGCCGAGAGAGACCGGTACGCTGCGGCCAGCACGCGCCGTTCGGCGGTGAAGCGCTGCAGCGGCCAGATACTGACCAGCAGCACCGTCTGCAAGGCACCGCCCAAGAAGACGAAGCACGCCTGCGGCAGCGCGTCGGACGGGACGTACGGGTAGTGGCCGCAGACCACCAGCGCGATCGCCGAGTTCACCCCGACCGTCGTCGCCGCGCTGCCCAACGAACCCAACAGCCCCAGCGCGATGCCCCAGATCGCGAACAGCGCGATGTTGGCGACCGGATACGGTCCGCTCAGCGCGCCGACGAACGCCGAAAACGCCATCGCCGCGCTGGTGAGCAGCATCGCCGCGGCGCGTGTGCGGTATACGCCTTGACGCGACGCGAACCCGGCAGCCATCGCGCCGATCGCCGCGGAGACCCCGTCGAGCGGCTGGTGCGCGGCGTACGAAACCAGTAGCGGAACCGCGACGCCGATCGCGCAGCGCAGCCCGAAGCGCACCTCGATGCCGCGCGGGTCGATGGCCAGCGCTTGGCGGACGAGCCGATGCGTCGCGATCATGCCGCGAAGTAGCGGCGCGGGTTCTCGACCAGCATCGTCGCGATCTGCGCGTCGGTCACGCCGCGCGAACGCAGCTCGGGGAGCACGTCGTCGTGAATGTGGGTGAGGTGCCAACGCGGGAGCGCCTTCGCGAGCGTGCGTTCCTCGAACCAATCGATGTAGCAGGAGGCATCGTGCGCCAGGACCATACGCTCCGCGTACCCACGGCGGCAGAGCTCCGCGACCGTGGCGCAGCGCTGCTCGAACGGCAGGATCGTGTCGATGCCGAAACGGTCCATCCCGATGAACGAGCCCGCCTCCATCAGCGCGATGAGATAATCGAGGTCGGTGGAATCTCCGCTGTGACCGACCACCACGCGGGCCGGATCGACGATCGTGTCGACGCCGCGGCTCTTGAGCGCGCGCAGCTTCGCGACGGCGTCCGCGACGCGGGCCTCCTCGTCCCAGTTGCCGGAGTTGCGGCGGATCTCTTCGCTGAGTACGAAGACGTGCTCGTGCATGAGCGTTTGACCGAGTTGCGCGACCTCGACGGGGCCTCGCACCGTCTCGATCGCCGGCATCAGGCCGGCGAGAGCACGTGGATGAGCCGGCTGGCGACGCAGTCCTTCGTCGCGGCACCGTAAGCCGCCATGTGCGGCGACGCGCCGTGCGCTTTGAGCGCGTCGACGCTCTCCCACTTTTCGATCACCAGGAACGTGTCGGGCCCGAGCTTGGCCTGAAAGCCGCCGAGCCCTTCGGCGTCGATGGCGGCACCGTACTCGATGCAGCCCGCCTCCGCGCGCACGAGCGGCACGTTGGCGCGGAACGCGTCCAGAACGGCGTCGCGCTGTCCCGGTTTGGCGGTGATCACGGCGACGACATGAATCATGTTCTTGCACCAGTCTGGGCAGCGTTGCGGAGGGCGGCAGCGGCTTCGCCGACGGCCTCGCGTCCTCGGTCGAAGATCGCGACGTACGAGAAGAACGCGTGGATCATCCCCGCGTAGACCCGCAGCTCGACCGGCACGCCGTCGGAGCGCAGCCGCTCGGCGTACGCGACGCCCATGTCGTGCAGCGGGTCGCACTCCGCGATGATGATCGTCGCCGGCGGCAGATCGCGCAGCGACGACGCGTTGTCGGCCAGGACGTAGGGCAGATCCGCGAGCTCAGGTTGCGGGACGTAGCAGTTCCAGTAGAACGCCATGCGGGCGTTCGTCAGGCCATGGCCCTCGCCGTACGCGCGGGCCGATGCGCTTCCGGCACCGGAGGCGACCGCCGGGTACACGAGCAGCTGGTGCATGATGGACGGTCCGCCGGCGTCGCGTGCCCGCAGCGCGACGTTCGCGGCGAGCCCGCCGCCGGCGCTGTCGCCGCCGACGGCCAATCGGGAGGGGTCGGCACCCAACGCTTGCGCGTTCGCGGACAGCCACACGAACGCGGCGTAGGCGTCGTCGCCCGGCGCGGGGGCAGGGAACTCGGGCGCCAGCCGATAGTCCACCGACGCGACGACGAACCCGCTTTCACGGGTGAGCAGACGGCACACGGAGTCGTAGCTGTCGAGGCTTCCGCACGTGTAGCCGCCGCCGTGAAAGTAGATCAGCAGCGGCAGCGCCGCGCGGTCGCCTTCCGGGTGGTAGACGCGGATGGGAATGGGTCCGCGTGGGCCCGGAGCCTCGACGTTCTCCACGCGGCCGACGGCGACGGGCGGCCCGCCGAGCTGCGTGAAGATCTGATCGAACAGCGCCCGCGCTTCGGGCAGCGGCAGCGATTCGAGCGGGGGCCGGTTCAAGGCCGCGACGTGGTCGAGGTAGGCACGCACCTGCGGGTCCAGCACGCGGCGGGGTTCGTACGGCCCATAGGAACTGCCTTCAGCGGTAGCGCAAGCGAGAGTCGCATGACCACCGCCAACGCTGCTCTTGGAACAGCGGTGCCTCTCTGCAAGCATTGTGGGGCGCCGCGAGCGACGCACTTCTGCATCGCATGTGGCGCGGACCCCGCCGGCCTCACGCTACCGCTGGTGCAGCCCTCCGCCGAAGTGCGCGCGCTGGAGCGCCGGCTCAACTGGGGTGCGGCGCTGCTGCCGGGATTCTGGACGTATAAGCACGGTGCGCCGGTGCTCGGAACGCTGTACTGGCTGGCATTTCTTCCGCTACCGCCGATCTCGATCGGGATCATGCTGTACCTTCTCACCAACGGGAACCGCATCGCGCTGCAGCACCGCCGCTACCGCGACGTCACCGAGTTTCACAACGTCGAGCGCGCATGGGGGGTCGCCGGCTGGATCACCTTTCCGTTCTCGGTGATCTTTCTGCTGGTCTACGTCTTCGCGCTGCTGAGCGCAACGACGAAAGCGGGCGCGCAATGACCGCAACGGCGACGGTAACGGTCTGCTGGTCGTGCGGATGCGCGGCGACCGAGGGCGGCAAGTTCTGCGGAGACTGCGGGTGCGACTTGGCGTCGCCGCCCGGCGATTGGCAGGCCGGCATCTATCTCGGACGCGGCCGCTCGGCGCTGTATCGGCGCGCCCCCCACGAGATTCGCCAGCTCCTACCGATCCTGTTCGCACCGTTCGGGCACTTGAACGCGATCCCCGCGAACCGCTGGCGGTGGATCGCGCTGACCGCGGTGATGGGCCTGTATCCGCTGGCGCTGGTCGCGATCATCGGACGCATCAACGACGCGGCCGACGGCTTCAAGGCGATCGCGTTCTATTTCTCGGCGATCTGGGCGCTGTTCTTCGCGTCCGCTTTTCGCGCAGCCGGCCTCAGCTGGCGGCTGAGCCTGCTGACGTACTTCGGCACCACGATCGTCGGGATGTCGTTGCTGCTGATCTCACTCTCGCTCAACCTCGAAGCGCTTCGCGATCCGTTCATCAACGCCACGAGCCTGCTCATCTCGATTCCGTCGTCGATCCTGTTCATCGGGTTTCCCGAGGAGCTCACCAAGGCGCTGGTGCTGCTCGCCATTTGGCGCTGGGCCAAGCAACTGCCGGCGTTGCGGGCGTTCATGTTCTACGGCATGCTGTCGGGCTTGGGGTTCGGCATCCAAGAGGGCGTCAGCTACGTCCTCGGCCCGTACGCGGCCGAGTACACGAAGGATCAGAACGTCGCGGTGTATTTGTTCGAGATCCTGCTGCGGTTGAGCTCGTTGCCGTTCTTCCACGCGATGTGGACCGGGATCGCCGCGTTCCTCATCTGGTTCGCCGCGCGCATTCCGTCCGCGCGCGCCGGCCTGATCTTCTTGGCGATCCTCATTCCGGCGACGTTCCACGGGCTCTACGATGGCCTGATCGGTCCCCACGTCGGATGGGCGCTCCTCGTCGCAGGGACGAGCACCGTGCTGCTGGGTATCTACGCCGCCTCTGCAGCGCAGTTCGAGCGTTGGTTCGGACTCACCG
>Ga0208220_1001289_pt1 | contig 10520 bp, 4 predicted proteins | sample NGESurdeep092012_9_FD_184484 | JGI IMG/M metagenome (GOLD analysis project Ga0208220, IMG submission 184484) | Arctic peat soil microbial communities from Barrow, Alaska - NGEE Surface sample F53-1 deep-092012 (SPAdes) | ecosystem: Environmental > Terrestrial > Soil > Wetlands > Peat ... | reverse complement strand
CTACGACGATCAGATCGGGGGGTGCCTGATCGGCCAGCTCGACTTCACGGCTGAGGCGGAGAGGCTGCGGCGGATGAGAGACCATCTCGAAGCGGTGCCTGGCATCTACGTGCCAGCGGTCATCCCTGAGCTGTGCGGTGACGGCGTTATCGCCATGGAGTTCGCCGAAGGGCTGTCGCACGCGTCGATCGAGCGGTTGCCCGTGCCGGTCCGCGAGGAAGAGGTGGCCGTCCTTGTCCGCGCCGTGTACCACCTGCTGTTCGGCGCCGGATTCGTGCACGTGGACCTGCACCAGGGCAACACCTACTTCCGGCCCGATGGCACGGTGGTGCTGATAGATGCCGGATTCGCCTATGAATTGAGCGGCACGGCCAGGCGGAGCTTTACCGAGTTCTTCGCGGGCATGATCGAGGGGGACGGCGAGGCCTGCGCCGACATCTTGTATGCAACGGTGCGCGGGACCACCTCATCCGCCGCGAAAAGCGAATTCCGCGAGCGCGTCGCCGACCTGGTCAAGCGGAATACGGGCTCACGGGTCCGCGACTTCAACCTGTCGCTCTTCTGCGTGGAACTGTTTGATCTGCAGCGCCGCTACGGGCTTTTCGCCGACCCGGAATTCATCTTTCCCATGCTCTGCCTGCTCAGCCTCGAAGGCCTGGTTAAAAAGCACCATCCGCTGATGGATTTCCAGATCGAGGCGGCGCCGTTTGTCATGCAGAGCCTGCTCGGCGAACTTCCTGAAGTGCGGCAGCCAGCGATGTAACACCATTCCGGCTGGCCACCACAGGGCGCATTAATTAGACTAGGTAATGACTCCGATAGCCGGCTGGTAAATATCAGATAGCGCGATCCCTGAATAAGCAAATCGCGGAATCCTTCAACTAGTAGATGAGGTGCCCAGATGACAACGCCAACGCAAACCGTAGCCGACCGGGCTCGTAAGGTATGGGGGGCAGTCGACTACCATCCCATCGCAGTGCAGGACGTCGTGGTCAGCGAACTGCTGGCCCGGGCCGCGGACGTACACAGCGGGCACCGCGTGCTCGACGTGGCCGCCGGAAGCGGGAACACTGCCCTGGCCGCGGCCAGGCGCGGCGCACGGGCGACGGCCACCGACCTGGTGCCCAGCCTGCTGGACATCGCCGCCCGGCGGGCGGCAGCGGAGGGCCTGGAGCTGGACGTGGTGGTCGCCGACGCGCAGGAGCTGCCGTTCGAGGACGGCACCTTCGACGTGGTGATGTCGAGCTTCGGCGCGATGTACGCGCCGGACCAGCGGCGCACCGCCAGCGAGCTGCTCCGGGTCTGCCGCCCGGGCGGGCGCATCGCCATGGCCAACTGGACGCCGGACGGGCTGGTGGCGCGGCTGCAGCGGGGCATGGCGGCGGTGATGCCCAAGCCCCCCCAGCCGGCGTCGGGCCCGCCGCCGGTGATGTGGGGCAGCGAGCAGCACTGCCGGGAGCTATTCGGCAGCCAGGTGGCTGAGCTCACCGCCACCGTGCGGGTGCACGACATGTGCGCGCGGTCCGCCGCAGAGCAGGTGGAGCTGATGGCCGGCCACCTCCCGCCCTGGCACCTCGCGCTCAAGTCCCTGCCGCCGGAGGCACTGCAGAAGCTGACCGCGGGCGCCGTGGCCGAATACGAGAACGCTAACCGCGCCACCGACGGAACCCTGGTCGCCAGCGCTGAGTACCTGGAACTTGTGGCGGTCAAGGCCTGAGCCACCGCTTTCCGGCAGCCCAGCCTTCCGGCAGTCTCTCAGCCGGGCCCGCCCGCGCCAGCTTTCCGCAGGCGCGGGCGGGCCCGGCTTCGGCTTGTCATCCGCCGACCCTAAGCCCAGAATGCGGTCGCAGCGGCCGCCGTGGCGCAGCAGCGTCTGGCCATCCGTCCTGGTCCGGTTAGGCACCAGCGAGCGCCGGGGAAAGCCGCCAGCGCATGGCTCATCCATCAGCTGGCCCGCGCAAGGAACGGGGTAAGGGCCTGCCGCAAGGACAGCGGCACCCGGACCGGCTTCATCTCGCCAGCTTCGGCCCGCATGCACAGGACGCGCTGCTGCCCCCTGGCTACCAGTTCGTCCGCCGCCCCGGACACCCGCACGTAGTCGAAGGTGAAGGCCACCTGAGTTTGGGTGAGCTCCGCCAGCCGCATCCGGACCGCGATCTCGTTGAACGCGAACGCCTCCGACAGGTACTCACATGAGCAGGTCAGCGTGAAGATCTTCAGGCCGTCGCTAATCTCCTCGATTAGCTCTGGCGCGTGCTCTCGGAGGAACAGCTCACGGCACCGGCCCTGCCATCGGACGTAGTGCGCGTAGTAGACGTTCCCCACCACATTGGTCTCATCCAGCCCGACGATGTGCCGGTACTCGAAATAGGGCGTCATGCGCGGCCGTCATTTCCGGTAGGCGGGGCTTCGGTGAGCGTGGCGAACACGACCGGGTGCTCGGCGCCGATCAGGCTGATGGCAAACGTGTCGACCCGCGCCTGGCCCGAGGCGAACGCCAGCCAGCCGGGCTCGGGTGAACTGATGAGGCTCAGCGGGCCATTTCCGAAACCCCCGGCTTTCACCTGGCATTCGGTGGCCGCCCAGACCCTGGTCGCGGCGACCGTGAGCTGTTCGCCGACCTCGTCAGCGGCCTGTTCGGCCAGCGTCATCCGGCCGGACCCGAGTAGCCGCTGCCACGGGCGGTCGAGCGCTAGCTCGGCGTCGCAGCCAAGGGGGCCGGGCCCTGCGACGGCCAGCACGAAGCCCGGGCCGTGGGAAACCGAGATATCCGGGCGGTTGCCAGTGCCAGCCGGCCAGTCGACTTCAGGTCGTCCGTCGGTGCGATGGCGCACGATGACGTCGGTGCCGACCGCCCGGCTGACGGCGCGGCGGGATGCCTCGGCGCGCTCATCGTGGCCCTCGGGCTCGACTACTACGCTGACGCCCGCCGGAAGCCGCCCCTGCAGGTACGGTCCGACCAGGGGCGCGATCCCTGGGGGGCCCTGGCGGCGCAGTGCCCGCAGCCGCAGCCCCTGCCATTGCTCCAGGACTTCGCCCGCTTCGTCGTGCACCGTAAGGTCGTAAAGGTAGACGTCGCCGTCATGGCTGCGCTCACGGGCAACGAGGACGAGACGCTCCGGCCATGGGCCCGTCGCGGGCACCAGGCGCTCAATCCTGTCCGGCAGCAGCGTCGCATCAGGCACGCACGCCTGGATCGCGTGCATAAAGGCATCCCTCGGCCCCGGGTCGGCGAGCAGCAGCGTGGTGGGCAGCATCGGCCCGAACCACGGCTCGCCCGTCCTCCCGGAGATCTCGGCCACGCAGCCCGTGGCGGTGAGCTGCCGGTAGCCGAGTACCCGCTGGAACCGCTTGCCCTGGAAGAACAGCGGGCCATACCAGTCTTCTGCGCTGATCAGCCCGGAAACCTGGGGAAGCTGTGCGTCACTGGCGAGGGTCAGCGGGCCGGGCCCGAACGTGCCGCGTATGTGCTCGGCGGCGAAGCCGGTCCCGCTGCTGCGGATCACCGCGTCGGCCGATTCCCCGTCTTCCCGCGCCACCGCGCCGATCCTGATCGTGGTGGCCAGGTCCTGATCCGCCGCCACCGGGCGCAGGAACTCAACGTCCGCCCATGCCGGGCGAGCAGGCCAGCTGGTGACAGCGGCGGCCGTCTCGGTCATCGCCTCCAGGGCCAGCACAGCGGGCAGGAGCGCCACCTTCTCCACCTGATGGTCGGCCAAGTAGGGATCGTCGCGGTCGGTGAGGCGGGCTTCGGTGACCAGCTCGACCCCCGGGTAGGAGACCAGGGGATGCTCAGTGAACCGGGCCAGCGGCAGCTCCCGCTCCTCGAAGGAGACGGTCGGCAGGTCGCCGACCCGGCCGGCGACCACCGTCACGCCGGGACCGGCGGGATCGGCTATCAGCCGCAACAGCAGCTTGACCCCGTCATCGGTCGCGATCGGCGTGATGCCGTCACGCACCAGGGCATCAAGGACGCCGAGGCGTTCTCCCATCCCCACCGAGGACCACACCGACCACTCGACGGCGAGACAGCGCCAGGCCGGATGGCGGCGGGCCAGGTCCAGGGTCAGGTCGGTCAGCCACTCGTTGGCGGTTCCGTATTCGGCCTCTCCGCGCAGCCCGGTCCGGCCGATGATGCTGCCGAACGTGACGAGGAGCCGAAGCCGGTCGTGGTCGACCGCGCGGAGGACAGCACGCAGCCCGTCGACTTTGGGCGCAAGGGTGGCGCGGAACGACGCCTCGTTGGCGGCGGCCAGTGAGGCCGGCTGGTTGTGCCCGGCGCCGTGGAGTACGGCCGTCACTTCACCCAGCCGTTCCCGGACGTCAGCCACCGCGGCGGCGACCTGTTCGGCCGAAGCCACATCCGCCCGGAAGTACGCGCACTTAACGCCGGCTGCCTCCAGCCGTGCCAGGTTCTCCGCCAGGCCAGCGTCGCCCGCCGGATCGGACCGGCCCAGAATCGCGAGCTTCGCACCGGTGCCGGCGGCCAGCCCCAGGGCACACTCGGCGGTGATCCCCTTGCCGCCGCCGGTGACGAGCACGACGTCATCGGACCCTAGCGGCAGGGATCCGGCCTGGGGTGAGTACGGGCGCAGCACCCGGACACTGCGCTGGCCAGCCTCGTCGAGGCGGACCTCGGCGAACCCGGTCGCGGCGGCGGCCTCGCGCACAATGGCACCGACAGGGAAGGGTCCGTCGGGCACGTTCACCACGCAGGTAACGATCTCCGGGTGCTCAAGATGCAGGGTCTTGGCCAGGGCCGCCGCACCCCGGCCATGCTGGACAACGACGCACCGCCCGCCCGCGGCCAGCGCCGCGCGGGCGCCGTCCAGCAGCATCCCGGCCTGCGCCGTGTCGTGCTCCGGTGACGGGCAGATGAGCGCCCCGTCGCCGATACCCGCAGCCGCCAAGGCGGCGCGAAGCTGCTCGGCCTGAGCGTGCCCGGCCGGCGCGAACGCCAGCCACGAGCCCGGCTCGCCAACGGCGGCCGCCGGGCGCGGAGCAAGCGCGGGTGCGGGCACCCACGCCACCGCGAACGGGCGCACCCACAACCTGGCACCTTCCGCCGCGGCAGGCCGCTGTTCCTGCCCGAGCGGATCCGCGGCCACCTCGTCTAGCGCTTCGGCAAGCTCGGCCAGGCTGGCGGTCGCGAAGCTGGTCACCGGGGCGAGCATGGTCAGCCCCCGCTCGGCTGCCGCCTCGGTCACGATCTGGCCCACGACGATGGAGCTAAGGTGCAGGTCGTCCATCGGTCTGGTGTCCTGGCGGATCACTTCTGGCGGCAGTTCCGCGCGCGTGGCCAGCAGGCGCCGTATCTGGTCGATCGAGGTTTCCACGCTGTCGGGCGCGCTGTGTTCAGGCTCGGCTTTGCCTTGGTCGCGCGACACGACCGGGGCGGCGGGCAGATCGAGTTGCGGGGTGGACTCGCACGGGTTGGCGAAGAACCTCCGGGGCGCGCCCAGTTCGAACGGCCGGGTGAACCGACCGCTGAACAGGGCTTCGGTGCGGACCGGCACGCCGAGGACCACCGCGGCCGCGACCACCCGCAGCAGCGGGCCAAGCGACGGCGAGTCGAGGTCCATGCTCAATGCCGGCACGTCGGCTATGCGACCCGCCAGCGCGCTCAGCGTCGAGCCTGACCCGGCCTCGATGAACAGCCTGACGTCGCGGGCGGCCGTCATAACCGCTGGACGGAACTGGACCGGGGCGGTCACCTGTTCGGTCAGCAGCCCGACCAGGTCAGTATCGGGCGCAAGCTCCCGGCCGGTCACGGTCGAGATGACCCGGCCCCGGGGCGCGCGGCAGCTCTGCTCCCGCACATAGTCGGCGAGCTGCGCGGCAGCGGGCGCGACAAGCGGAGAGTGGAAAGCATGCGACACTCGCAGGGGCGTGCAGTCGATGCCCGCCTGCCGGGCCCGCGCACCGACTCGGTGCACCGCGTCGGCCGGCCCTGACACCACCGTCTGCCTGGGGCCGTTCAGTGCCGCGACCACCACGGGCTCGCCCGTCAGCAGCGGAGTTACCTGGTCGGCGGGCGCGGCGAGGCCGGCCATCGCCCCGCCGCTGCCGAGGCCGGCCATGATGCGACCGCGTTCCGTTGCGATCCGCAGCACCGTGCGCTCGTCGAGCGCCCCGGACCAGGCCAGGGCGGCGAGTTCGCCGACGCTGTGCCCGACGGCGACCTCAGCCTCGATCCCGAGGGCGGACAGGATGCGCACGGCGGAAAGCGAGGCGGCGACTATTCGGGGCTGGGCTACCGCGGTATCGACCGGGTTCCCGTCTGGCAGGGGCCACGGTTCGAGCACGGCACGGAAGCGGCCGCGGGCGGCGCTGTGACCGCGCCGGGAAGCCGAGATCGTGCCCTGGCCAGGAAACAGCAGCCCGGCCTTGGCCGGGGCGGTGACCCGGCCAAGGAAGACGCCGGCGTCGGGATCGAACAGGGATTCCTGACCGTCAGTGGCGGCGTCGGCGGCCTGCCGTAGCGCTTCCGCCGCCCGGACCGGATGTCCCACGACCACAGCAGCCCGCAGCGGCCGACCGCGATACCCGCGGTGGAGCACGGCGGCGAGGTCTCCCAGTTCGGCGAATGACAGTTCCGGGACCGACTCCGCCAGCCGCAGCAGCGCCGCCCGCAACTCCGCTAGGTCATCGGCGTCCACGAGCAGTAGCTCGCGGTCTTGCGCCGACGACAGCAGCGAGATGGACCGCGCCTCGTCGCGATGGCTCTCGCGGGACTGCCCGATGATCACGTGCGTGTTGATTCCGCCGAAGCCCATCGAGGTCACGCCCGCCCGCCGCGGCTGACCGGACGGCCACGGCTCGCCCGCCGAGGCGCGCAGCGCCGGGCGGTCCCGCAACAGCACGTCATGCGGGTCCACGCAGCCCGCGGTAGGCGGGATGATTCCCTCGCGCACGGCAAGCGCAGCCTTAATGAGGCTGGCGATGCCGCACGCCGCCTTGGTGTGCCCGGTGAGGGCTTTAATGCTGCCGATGGCGGCCGGCGGCGCCAGCGGGTTGGCGGCGTCGCGTTCCGCCGTGATGGCCTCTAGCTCTACCTGGTCCCCGGCTGGCGTTCCGGTGCTGTGGCCTTCGAAGTAGCCGACCGTGTCCGGGCTGAACCCGGCCCGCTCGTAGGCCCGGCGCATGGCCAGCCGGTAGCCGCCGACAGTCGGCCGGGTGATCCCGCCGCGGCCGTCGGAGGACTTCCCCCAGCCTTCAATCACCGCGTAGCCGCCGACTGCGTCCTCCTCGCGCACCAGCACCGCCATCGCGGCGCCTTCGCCCGGCAGGAATCCCGAGCTGTGCTGGTCGAAGACCCGCATCTCACCGGGGGTCAGCGCGCCAATCTTGGCGAACCCCACCAGTTCGAAGGGGTCGATGCTCAGGTCGACCCCGCCGACGATCGCGACGTCGATCTCGCGCCCGGCCAGGGCCGCGCACGCGGTCACCACCGCCAGCAGGGATGAGGAGCAGGCCCCGTCGACGGTGTACGCGCCGCCCCGCAGGTCGAAATGATTGGCGATGCGCCCGGCGATGGTGTTCGAGAGCGCGCCGGCCAGAGTGTCTTCGCCGATCTCGGGGAAGGGCGCCTTGTACTGCCGTTCAAGGCCGCCCAGGAAATCTTCCAGCCGCCCGTCGTCGAAACCTTCCGCGCGCAGCGCGGCCGCGACGGTCCGGCGGACGTACGGCCACCGCAAGCGCATCACATTTGCCCGGGTGAACTCGCCCGTCAGCGTGTTGCCCACGATGACGCCCGTGGTCAGGGCAGGCAGGCCCGTGCCGCCGGGGAATCCCGCGTCAGCCAGGGCGCGTGACGCGACGTCCAGGGCCAGCCAGTGCGTCAGATCCGTGGACCTGTACGTGCTTCCGCTTACCTTGAAGCCGACCCGGTCGAATTCATATCCCTCGATAACCGCGGCCATCTCCGTGTAGAAACGGTCGCTGGCGCCGGGGTCGGGACAGTAGTAGTCAGCGCGGCTCAGCCGTTCATCCGGCAGGCGGCGGAACGCCCGCCGTTGGGCCAGCACGTTCTCCCACAACTGGGCGGGAGAGGACGCGTCCGGGTACTCGCACGCCAGTCCGGTTATCGCGATCCGCTGCCCCATGTCGTTACCTGGCCTGGGCTACGGTGGCCGGTACTGGAGACGGAGCCGCGGCCGCGCTGCCCGGCCGCCACGCGGTCTTGCGCAGCGCCTTCACCCAGTGGTAGGCACCACGCACGGCGCAGATGACGACGAGCGCGAAAAACAGCCCGTAGACGATGTGCAGGACCATGATGACTCCGTATGCTGCGGCCACTCCCGCGCCGAAGGCGACTTGATGGCGCGACCGGACCGGGGTGGTGCCCGGGTCTGTCACCATGTAATTGACGAACAGCACGAACGCGGTGCCCGTCATCATCAGCAGCGCTGGCCGCCAGGCGGTCCCGAACAGGTAGGAACGGAGCACGGCTTGGGCCGCCCATGCCAGCACGAGCGCGCCAATCAGCGGCATCTTCTTGGTGAGCTGGGTGTTCAGCAGCGTCCCGGATGCCAGGATGGCGGCTGGGATGATCCAGCGGGTCGCCGAGCCCACGTTTTCCGTAAACTCGTAGGGCGGTGCGATGCTGATCCAGTGGAACAGCAGCAGCGCCACGACGATGCCGAAGTTCGACGGGTTCATGAAGTGCCGCATCTTCCCGTTGATCGGGGCGCGGAAGATCGCCTTCTGGCCGACCGCCACCACCACCGCGAAAATCACCAGCCAGGCCTGCGCGTTGGCGTACAGCAGCATGTTCACGGCCAGGCCCGTAATGTGGGCCGGCAGCAGGTAGTCGACCAGGCCCTTTAGACCGTGGCCCCGGTAGCCGGGGGTGCGGCGGTCGGCCCACGCGCTGACCGACTCGACGAGCAACTCGGTGGCATATGCGGTGCCCACCGCCATCACGGGCCATAGCCATGGCTGCTCGAATCCGAGCCACAGGTAGCCGAGGACGTTGAACGCGGTGATGGAGATCGCGAACCTGCGCAGGGCCGCGATGCGGGGGTCTTTCGCCGGCTTCTTGGCCACCGGACCGGTTTCGGCGCTTGTGTCTTTCCGGTGGAAAAGGTTCATCATGGTGTCGGCACCTCATTAATGGCTGAGCCAAGCATCAGCGAGTGGGATCCGGGGGCGAGCTTGATCGTCTCCGCGTGGGGGTGGCCGTCCGTACCGCGCCAGCTCACCGTGGCGGTCACCGGTCCGGCGGTTTGGCCGAGCCCGAAGTGCAGGCCGAAGTCGTTCTTGCCCGAGTGCCCGCTGCCGCCGTCCACCTGGGCGGTTATGGTCTGGCCGGACGAGGTCTTTATCGTGACCACCGCCCCGATGGCAGGCGCGCCCACCGCCTGCAGCGGCGCCCGCGGCCCGGCGACTGGCAGGTAGAGCCGCAGGTCCAGGTATTTGCCGAGGTCGGGGGCGTCGTTCTGGTAGAAGGCGGGCGGCCCCCACTGGCGGGCGACCGCGAAGTCGAGCGCCCCGTTGCCACGGGTGTCAGCGATGGCGATCCCGCGGGTGGGCGTGGGAACGCACAGGCCCAGGTTCTGGCTGACGTTGACGAAGCTGTTGCCAGGCCCCCGGGCGAAGAACGCGAGGCACTGGTGCCCGGCCAGGTCGTCCCCTGCCTCCACGTTGGGCCAGTACGTCGGGTTGGAGACGAAGTTGTCGTTCATCGTGGCAAGCTCCTGAAGCTGTGGCCAGCGATTGACCGTGCCCTTGACGAACCCGGCCGTCTGTACCACTTCCTGGGTCCCGTTGTTGGCGAAGTCGCCGGCCTTGACATCCCACGACCAGCCGCTTTGGGCGAGTCCCATCGGCCAGCTCTCGTCGGTGAAGTCAGCAGTGCCGTGGAGCAGGTCCTGGCGCATCTGGGCCTGATTCGCCGATGTGTTGATAAAGGTGAAATTGCTTTCCTGGAGACCGAACGAGGTGGTGATGTTGCTGACCAGGAGGTCGAGCTTCCCGTTGCTGTTCAGGTCGGTGAGGTCGGCGCCCATGCCCTTGAACGAGCCGTCGCCCAGGACCTTGGACTTGGGCACCAACGGCGTCCGGGTTCCCTTGGCCTGGGTGAAGCGGATGTGCCCGGGTGTGGATACGTTGACGAACAGGTGGCCGTGGCCGAAGTCGTTGGCCACGTACACATCGGGCAGCATCGAATTGTCCAGGTCAGCGGCTGCGGCGGCCAGCGTCCAGCCGGTCGCCGTCCCGGCTGGCAGGGCATTAGGCGCGGTGACGTACCTCGGCGCCCCCGACGGGGTTGTGCCAGCCCAGCGCAGGATGAGATCGCCGCCGCCATTCTCGGCTTGCGACAGCGATTCGGGCATGACCACCTTGCCGCGGGAATTCGACCCGAGTACCGGGGAATTGGGAAAGTAGTTGCCGATGAAGATGTCCGGATGACCGTCTCCGTCGAAATCCGCTACGGCGACCGCGTTGGTGTTCCAGAGCGGGCCCGTGTAGGTGCCACCCGGGCCCGGCTGATGGGGGACGACCTCGACTGGCTGGTA
>Ga0208220_1001288_pt1 | contig 10523 bp, 9 predicted proteins | sample NGESurdeep092012_9_FD_184484 | JGI IMG/M metagenome (GOLD analysis project Ga0208220, IMG submission 184484) | Arctic peat soil microbial communities from Barrow, Alaska - NGEE Surface sample F53-1 deep-092012 (SPAdes) | ecosystem: Environmental > Terrestrial > Soil > Wetlands > Peat ... | reverse complement strand
GAGCCGCAAGGCCTCATCGTCGCCGCCTTGGTGGGGCTCGGTTTTATCGCGGCCCGCGCGCCGCCGATCGCCATCGGGCTCGTGCTCGCCGCGCTCTTGCCCGCGCTGTTCGGCGCTTCGTATCCGGCTGAGGCCGACCCCGAGCGCTACGTCTTCACCGCGTATGCCGTCGGTGCGCTCGGGGTCGCGGTCGCGGCCGACCGCACCGTGCGCGCGTTCGGACGCGATGCGCCGACGACGGCGCTCGCCGTCGTGATGTCGCTGCTCTTGATCGCCGTCGCGCGCGACGTCGTGCGCGCCCGCGATCTGTACGCCGTGCGCGCCGACACGTCCGCACAGGCGCTCGGAGCCCGTGTCGTCGCCAGCACGCGTGACGGTGCGGTCATCCTCGCGCCGTGGGACTGGGCCACGCCGCTCGCCTACCGCGCATACGTCGAGCGCCGCTTCGGCCGGCGCATTCTCGTGTGCGCGCTGCCGCGGGATTACATCGAGGATTATGCCGGCTGGTCGCGCGACCGCCAGGTCGCCATTCTGTCCGAGGGGCTGCCGAACGTGCCGGGGTATCGCTTCCGTCTGCTCAGCGACGGGGCGCCGCAAGTGTACGAGATCGTGTCGCCGTGAACGCGCTGCTCGCCGGGCTGCTCGGCGCCATCGTCGCGCTGCTGTTCGCGCACGGACGCACGACGCCGTACGACAACTACGTCCTGCTGGCGTACTCGCTGCTGCACGCCCACACGATTTGGATCGATCCGGTCTGGCCCGACCGGTCGATCGACGCGATCCTGTTCGAGGGTCACCGCTACGTCGTCAACGATCCGGTTCCCGCGCTGCTCGTGCTGCCGCTCGTCGTCATCAGCGGGCTCGCGGCCAATCAAACGCTGCTGGCGTGTCTGCTGTGCGGCGTCGCGACCGGCGCGGCTTGGGCGTTGCTCGAGCGCATCGGCGTGACGGATCGGACGACCATCTGGCTGGTCGTCTTCTTCTTGGCCGGCACCGACTTGCTATGGTGCTCGATGCTCGGGGACGTGTGGTTCATCGCGCAGACGTCGGCGGTCGCGTTCATGCTGCTCGCGCTCTGCGAGCTGGCCGGGAAACGGCGCGGCTGGCTCGTCGCGCTCTGGTTCGCGCTCGCCCTGGGCTCGCGCTTCACCCTCGTCATGGCGCTGCCGGTGATGCTGTGGTGGGCGTACGACGGGTTTCTCGTGCGCGCCCGCGATCCGCGCCGGGTCCTGGCATTCGCGGTGACGCTGATCCCGTTCTTCGTCGTCTGGGTCGCGTACAACGAGGCGCGTTGGCACGTCCCGTGGGACGCCGGCCATACCATCTTCTACCATCAGGACCCGTACATGGGGTCGTCGACCGGCTCACCCTTCGGGCTCGAGAACGTGCTGGGCGAGCTCTACTCGTTGTTCGTCGTAGCGCCCCAACGGCTGCACGCGTTTCCGTACCTTCGACCGCTGGACTTCGGAACCGCGTTGTGGTTCACCAGCCCGGCCTTGGTGCTGGCGTTTTTCGCGCGCCGTCCCGTCCGGCTGGTCCTCTCGCTGTGGTTGGCGGTCGCGCTGGTGGCAGGACCGACGCTGCTCTACTATGCGAACGGCGGCTCGCAATTCGGAATGCGCCACGCGCTCGACTTCGCGCCGTTCTTGCTCGCGCTGATGGGGCTCGCGGTCCGCGAGGGTTTGGGCGCTATCTGGATCGCAGGCCGGGCCTTGATTGCTTGGAGCGTCGCGGCCGGCGTGTGGGGTTGCTGGTATTGGAACACGTTCGTACGGCCGGGCACATAGTGTGCGGCGCGTCCACCCTAAAACGGGGGTTGGGTTCGGGCGATTTCCTGGGTAACGATGAGTCCACGACACTGCGGGAGATGCAACGAATGGACGAACGAAACATTACGGTCGACCGCGAGAACGGGGGCTCCCTCGCGACGTTCAGCTTGGTTGCGGTCATCGTGGTGGTGGCATTGATCGCGCTGTTCGTATGGCAACCCTGGAATCAAACGACGCGCACCAACGGCACCGGCACGACGGTCACCACGCCGGCCGGGCCAGGCGGGACGACGTCCGGCTCTTCAACGACCACGACCACGACCACAGGAGGTACCCACTGATGGAACGGACCGATCGCGACACCGTCAATACGCTCAAAGCCGACACGAAGGACGCGCTCGACGAAGCGAAGCATCGCGTCGAAGCCGGCGGCGAGAAAGTCAACCGCGCGGTGCAAGGCGACGAGATGCCGCTGGGCGACCGCGTCGCATCGCACGTCAAAGAAGCCGGTCACGAGATGAAGGCCGGGATCGACAAAGCCAAGCGCGAGACGCGCGACGAAGGGATCTGACGCCCAGCTGAAGAGTCCGACGAAACGGCTCGCCGAGTACGTCCGCAAACGGGACTTCTCGGCGACGCCCGAACCCAGCGGCGAGAAAAAGAAGCGGGCTTCTTCCAAGAAGCTCCGCTTCGTCGTGCAAGAGCACCGCGCGACGCGTCTTCATTGGGACTTTCGCTTGGAAGCGGCCGGCGTGATGCCGTCGTGGGCGGTGACCAAAGGTCCGACGATGGTCGCCGGCGAGAAGCGGCTCGCGATGCAGACCGAGGATCACCCGATGGACTATCGCACCTTCGAAGGGGTGATCCCGGAGGGGAACTACGGCGCGGGCGAAGTCATCGTGTGGGACGAGGGCTTCTACCGCTTGTTCGAGGGTGACGATCCGGTCGAGCAGATCGCCAAAGGCAAGCTGAAGATCATCCTCGAGGGTCACAAGCTCAAAGGGCTGTTCACGCTGGTGAAGATGAAGCCGCGTGAAGGCGAGCACGGCAAGCCCTGGCTGCTGTTCAAGGACCACGACGAGTTCGAAGATCCGAACTGGAAGGTCGAGGACCACGCCGAGAGCGTCAAGACCGGCAAGACGCTCGCGCAGCTGCAGCAGTCGCGCAAAGACGCGCCGATCTGGAAGAGCAACCGCTCCGCCGCGCCCGACGGCACCGCCGTCAAGCGCGCCGCACGCGCGAAGGCCGCCAACGCCGATCCGATTCCGCGCGACGTCAAGCCGATGCTCACCACGCTGGTCGACAAACCGTTCGACGACGATCGCTGGCTCTTCGAGCTGAAGTGGGACGGCTACCGTGCGATCGCGGTCGTCGAGCAGCAGACGCTGACGCTGACGTCGCGCAACGGCAAGGACCTGCTGCACCAGTTCCGCGAGATGGCGTCGCTGGCCGGCGCGTTCCGCTCGATCCCGGTCGTCGTCGACGGCGAGCTGTGCGTCCTCGACGATCAAGGCCGGCCCGATTTTCAAGCGCTGCAATCGCGTGACAAGCCGGAGGCGCGCGGCCTCAAACGCCGCAAGCCTTCGCCGGTCACGTTCGTCGTGTTCGACCTGCTCTACGCCGACGGCCGCGATCTTCGTGCGCGCCCGCTCGAAGAGCGCAAGCGGCTGCTCGAGGAGATCGTGGTCCCGGACCGCGGCGTGCTCTACTCCAAGCACGTGCTCGGCAAGGGGCTCGCGCTGTTCGACTTGGCCGAGCAGCGCGGCCTCGAAGGAATCGTCGGCAAGGTGCGCACGTCGCCGTACCGTTCGATTCGCTCGCGCGAATGGGTGAAGATCAAGATCAAGCGGCGCCAAGAGTTCGTGATCGGCGGATGGACCGAGCCGCGCGGCAGCCGCAAGGAGTTCGGTGCGCTGCTGGTCGGCTACTACGACGGCGGCGAGCTCAAGTATGCCGGCCACGTCGGGACGGGCTTCGACGCGAAGCGTCTGCGCGAGCTGATGGCAAAGCTCGAGCCACTCGAGCGCAAGACGTCGCCGTTCGTCGACGCGCCCAAAGCGAACACGCCGGCGCATTGGGTCAAGCCGCAGCTCGTCGGCGAGGTCGCGTTCGCCGAATGGACGCGCGAAGGGATTCTGCGCCAGCCGGTGTTCATCGGCTTGCGCATCGACAAGGATGCGCTCAACGTCGTGCGCGAGCGCGAGCAGCGTGCGGATCCTGACGCGTGATGGCGGCAAGGCGTAGGCTGGGTCGTGGCGCGTAAATCGGCGGAGACGGCGGTTGTCGTCGACGGTCAGAGCGTGAAGCTGACCAATCAGGACAAGGTGCTGTTTCCGGCGGACGGGTACACGAAGGGCGATTTGGTCGCGTACTATCGCGCGGTCGCGCCGGCGATCTTGCCGTACTTGCGCGATAACCCGTTGACGATGGAACGATATCCTGACGGGATCGACGTCGCGCGTGGGATTTGGGAGAAGCAGCTGCCGAAGTACGCGCCGGACTGGGTGAACCGCGCGACGATCGCGCCGTCGACCGGGGAGCCGCGCAAGGTCACCTACGTCGTCTGCGACGACGAAGCGACGCTGGTGTGGGTCGCCAACCTGGCGGCGATCACGCTGCACATCTGGTACTCGCGCGTCACGACGATCGACGTCCCCGACGTCATCCTGCTCGACCTCGATCCGGGGGAGCGCTGCCCGCTCGCGCGGTTGGCGAAGGTCGCGCTCGCGTTTCGCGAGGAACTCGGCAACGTTGGGATCGTGCCGGTCGTGAAGACGACCGGCGGGATGGGGTTGCACGTGATCGTCCCGCTCGAACCGCACTACGACTATGACGTCGCGAAGGCGTTTGCCGAGCTGGCGGCCCGGCGCGTGCATACCGTGTTGCCCAAGGACACCACCCTCGAGCGCACGATCGCGCGCCGGCCGGACGACGTCGTGTATCTGGACTGGGTGCAGGTCGGCAAAGGGAAGACGTACGTCGCGCCGTTCTCCGTGCGGGCCCGGGACGGCGCGCCGGTATCGATGCCGCTGGCTTGGGCGGACGTCGAGGCCATGCGCCGCAAGCGCGCCCCCGAGACGACCCGTGAGATGCGCCGCTGGTCGATCGCCAACGTCCCGGGACTACTCGCCGAGCACGGCGACCCGTGGAAAAACGAGGGGTGGACGCCCCATGCGCTCGAAGGCGCCCTGACAAAGGCTCGCTCCCTTTGGTGAGTTCGGCCTTCGCGCGGAGGGAATGAAGCAGTCATGGCACACGCGATCTGGTCCGGTGCGATCAACTTCGGACTCGTCACGATCCCGGTCAAGCTCTACACGGCTGTTCGCACGAACGATCTGCGCTTCAACTTTCTGCACAAGAAAGACAAGGGCCGCATCTTCAACGAGCGCCACTGCAGTGTGTGCGACGAGAAGGTGGAGTACGCCGACCTCGTGCGCGGCTACGAGTACGAGAAGGGCCACTACGTCACCGTCAGCGATGACGACCTCAAGGCGGTCCGGCCCGAGGCGACGCAGTCGGTTCAGATCGTCGAGTTCGTCGACCTCGGCCAGATCAACCCGATGTTCTTCGACACCCCGTATTATCTCGAGCCCGAGAAGAAGGGCCGCCACGCGTACGCGCTGCTGCGCGACGCGCTGTTCGACTCGGGGAAGGTCGCGATCGCCAGTGTCGTGATCCGCTCCCGCGAGCACCTCGCCGCGGTGAAGCCGAACGGCGCGGCGCTGGTGCTCGAGCTGATGCACTTCAACGACGAGATGGTCGACCAGGGCAGCTTCGATTTCCCGGCGCTCAACGAGAAGGTCGCCGACGCCGAGAAGAAGATCGCCAAGCTCCTCATCGACACGATGAGCAGCGACAAGTTCGACCCGGAGAACTTCCACGACAAGTACAAGGAAGACGTGCTCGCGATGATCGAGGCGCGCGCGAACGGCGAAGAGATCGAGGCCCCCGAAGTGCACCGCCCGGCGGCCACCAACGTCGTCAACTTGATGGACGTCTTGCAGCGCTCGATCGAGCAATCCAAAGCGCGCAAGAAGGGCGGCGCGGTCGACGACGACGCGGATGCGGAGGCCGACGAGAAGCCCGCTAAGCGCGGCGCGGCGAAAGCCAAGAAGACCGCCACGACGACCGCGAAGCCGAAGCGCAAGAAGACAGCGGCCTAGGGACATCGGCGGAAAAAAAGGATGAGCCCCGCTCTAGCGAGCGGGGCTCTTTCGTTTCAGCCGTGACTCGCCATCCCGCGATCGGAGGGCAAGCGGCCAAGTCTTGTCACACTGAGCTTGTCGAAGTGCGGCGCCCGTACTGAACTCCTGGCTCGCTCGCCGTGACCCTGAGCTTGGCGAAGGGTCACGAACCTGTCGTGAACTTCATCGCGCGTGCAGGGCGCGATTTGTCGTTCCTTCGACTAGCTCAGGAACGACAAACGCGGGGCACTGCCGTCCTTCGACAAGCTCAGGATGACAACGTCTTCGACGGAGCTCTGGACGACGAGAACTTAGCGCTCGCGCGAGAAGCGGTTGCGCGCGGCGGGGCGTGCGAGATCGTCGTCGTCGGTTTCCTTGCGGTGACACGCATCGCACGGCGTGTACTTATTCGGAATCGGATACGGCTTCTTGCTCCAGCGGTAGGCCAGATCGTGCACCAGGTGAGCGCGCTTCTTGCACACCGGGCACACGAAGTGCTCGCCGCCGGCGAGCAACACCGGATCCTTCGTCGTCCAACTCTCGAGCGGGCCGGGGTAGTGCGGCCCGAGCCGCAAGAGCGCTTCGTAGCGCTCGCGCTGCGCCGCCGTCGCGTCGTTCTTCGCGACAGCCTCGTCCTCGACGCGCGCGCGACATTCCGGGCAGATGGACTCGCGCAGCGTCCGTACGTCCTTGACCTCGCCGCAGCGCGTGCACCGGAACTCCAATGGCATCGAGCGCCCGTTCTTCGCGATCTCGGGACGTCCCGGCAGGGCTGACGAGCGATTCCGGGCGTATTCTCGCCGGTATGGGCTCGTATCGCATCGCGGCTATCCCGGCGGACGGGATCGGACCTGAGGTCATTGACGCCGGGGTCGAGGTGCTGCGCGCCCTCGAGCGGATCGATCCGGCCTTGCACCTCGAGGTCACGCGCTTCCCGTGGGGTTCGGACTACTACCGCGAGCACGGCGTCATGATGCCGGCCGACGGGCTCGACGCGCTCCGCAGCTTCGACGCGATCTACTTCGGGGCGGTCGGCGATCGCGACGTCCCCGATCACATCACCTTATGGGGACTGCGGTTGGCGATCTGCCAACCGTTCGATCAGTACGCGAACGTACGGCCGACCCGCATCCTGCCCGGGTTGAGCAGCCCGCTGCGCGATTGCGCGCCGGGCGACCTCGACTGGGTGATCGTGCGCGAGAACAGCGAGGGCGAGTACGCCGGGATGGGCGGGCGCGCGCACCGCGGCCACGCAATCGAGGTCGGTACCGAGGTGGCCGTCTTCACTCGCGCCGGGGTCGAGCGCATCATCCGCTTCGCGTTCGAGCTCGCGCGCCTACGGCCGCGCAAGCATCTCACCGTCGTCACGAAATCAAACGCGCAACGCCACGGGATGGTGCTGTGGGACGAGGTCGCGGCCGAGGTCGCGCGCGACTATCCCGACGTGAAGTGGGACCGCGAGCTGGTCGACGCGATGACGGTGCGCATGGTCAACGCGCCCAAGAGCATCGACACGGTTGTCGCGACGAATCTGCACGCGGATATTCTGAGCGATCTCGCCGCGGCGCTGGCCGGCAGCATCGGCATTGCGCCGACGTCGAACCTCGACCCGTCGCGACGCTTTCCTTCGATGTTCGAGCCGATCCACGGTTCGGCGTTCGACATCGTCGGCAAAGGGATCGCCAACCCGATCGGCGCGTTCTGGACCGCCGTGATGATGCTCGAGCATCTCGGCGAGACCGACAACGCCGCACGCCTCATGCGCGCGATCGAGCACGTCACGGCATCCGGCATTCGAACCCCAGACCTCGGCGGCACCGCCCGCACGACCGACGTCACCGCCGCCGTCTGCGAAACGCTCGACTGTCATCCTGAGCTTGTCGAAGGAGAGCGGCGCCTCGCGTTTGTCGGCCCTGAGCTTGTCGAAGGGCCGACAATCTTGCCGTAGCCGAAACACACGATTGCGGCGGGCGCGTCATCCTTCGCCAGGCTCAGGATGACGGGCGGCAATGCACGATGATGGCTAGTCGTCGCCCTTCGACGAGCTCAGGGTGACGGAGTCCTTCGACGAGCTCAGGGTGACGGGGTCGCGTTATGGTGACGCGGCGAGCTGCGTGACTAGCCAAGTGAGGCGGTCTTCGTGGGTGGTTTCGTCTTCGAGGGCGTGGTCGAGCTTGTAGGCGCGTAGCGTGCGGCCGCGGGCGGGGATCGCGTTGCGAATCGCGATGCCGGTCGCCTGCGACACGTACTCGTCGAGCTGGCCGACCTGCAGCAGCGTCGCTTTTTGCCTGCCCTTCGCGAGCCACCCGGGCAGATCGAAGACGCTCATCTGCGCGACGTACGCGGCGGGGTCAGCGGGCTGTTTGCCGAGCAGGTACCACTCCCAGAACGAGAGCGTCGGCGCCATCAAGACCGCGTACGACGGGCGGTTGTCGACCGCAAGCAGCAGGACGCCCACCATCGCACCGAAGTCGTGACCGACGTACGCGATCCGGCTCTTGTCGACGCCGGGGATCGCGCCCAGGCAGTCGAGCGCGCGGCGCAGCGCGATCACCTGCGCGACGGTGCCGGCGTAGTCGTCGTTCGTCGTGCGCGTGTTGAACCAGTCTTTCTGCGACCACGGCATGTCGACCAGCATCGATACGACGCCGTGCTTGGCGAGGTCGAGCGCGTCGCTCGAGTGCGCAGTGCGCGCCTCATAGGCTGCATTCACGCCCTGCGCGATGTCGGGCGACTGGCGGTCGATCGCGTTGATCACGGCGCAGGTGTTGCAGTCAAAGCCGTAGACGGCATTGTCGTACCCGATCCGACGCACCGTTTCGCGTGCGATCGCCGGGATATCCACGTAGGTGCTCGTCGAGATCTCGCCGGAGACAACGATCAGCCCAGTGTTCACGAGCGTCTCGCAGGCCACGCGCCCATCCGGATCGTCGGCGAGGACGGCGTCCAGGACGCCGTCGGAGATCTGGTCAGCGATCTTGTCGGGGTGACCTTCGGTCACCGACTCCGACGTGAACAGGTACTCGGACTCGGCTGAATCACTCACTGGCAACACCCCTGTTGTCTTGGACAAGGCGAGGGCAAACCTTATCGGAGGCTCGGGCCGCGTTCCGAGCGGCGCTGCTGCTTACGCTCCACGAGGTCGAGCACGATCGGCACACCGTCGAGGCCATAGCGAGCGCGCATCTGGTTCTCGATGAAGTAGGCGTAGTCGCGCGTGATGCGCGCGCGCGAGTTGACCTGGAGCGCGAAGCGCGGCGGGCGTGTGCCGATCTGCGCGAGGTAGAGCAGTTTCAGACGGTGGCCCTGCTTCGCCGGGGGCTGGCGCGTCTGGACGAGCTCGCCGACGAAGCGGTTGAGCTCGGGCGTCGGGATCCGCGCGGTGCGCCGATCCCCGAGCGCGATCGTCTCGGCCAGCACCCGGGCGACGTTGCGCCCGCTCGCGGCGGACGCGGTCAGCACGCGCGGCCGCTGGCGCAGCTTCTCGGTCACGTGTGCGCGCTCATAGTCGAGATCGAGCGTCTCGGGGTGGACGTCCCACTTGTTGAGCACGAGTAGCGTCGCGCAGTTCGAGCGCATCGCGAGCTCGGCGATCCGCAGGTCCTGGGCGGTGACGCCGTCGCTCGCGTCGCAGACGACGAGCGCGACATCGGCGCGCTCGGCCGCACGTTGCGAGCGCAGCGCGGTGTAGTACTCGACGGACTCCTCCACCTTCGACTGGCGGCGCATCCCGGCGGTGTCGACGATCACGAGCCGGCGTCCATCAACCTCGAGCGGCAGGTCGATCGCGTCACGCGTCGTACCGGCGTGCTCGGAGACGATCACGCGCTCCTCCCCCGCGAAGCGATTGACGAGCGAGGACTTCCCGACGTTCGGGCGGCCGATCACGGCGAGGCGAATCGTGTCCTCGTCGTCGGCCCCGCCCGCCTCGTCATCGGGTAGCAGCTCGACGAGCCGGTCGAGCAGATCACCAGTACCCAGCCCCTGCGCGGCCGAGACGGCGATCGGCTCGCCGAGGCCGAGCCGGTGGAACTCGGCCGCAAGGCTCATGTCGATCGCGGTGTCGCACTTGTTGGCGGCGACGAGCGTTGGGCGCCCGGAGCGGCGCAGCAGGTCGGCGATCTCGTCGTCCCCAGGGCGGCAGCCAGCGCGAGCATCGACAACGAGCATCGCGACGTCGGCGTCGGCGAGGCCGGCCTGCGCCTGCTCGCGAATCGATCCGGCAAGCGGGTCGGCGTCGGCGAAGTCCACGCCACCAGTGTCGATCAGCGTGAACGTGCGCCCGTTCCACTCGCACTCGAGCTCCTTGCGGTCGCGCGTGATGCCGGGCCGCTCGTGCACGATCGCCTCGCGCGTCCCGGTCAGCCGGTTGACGAGCGAGGACTTCCCAACGTTCGGGTAGCCGACGACGGCGATCTTCTTGGTCGTGGCCGGGTTCAGCGGCAGGGTGCCAGCGGAGTTCTTCAGCAGCACCATCGCCTCGTCAGCGGCCTTGCGTGACAGTTGCTGGTGAGCGGTGTCGTCGATGACCGCAGGCGTGATCTTTGAGTATGGGTTGAGGCCGGGCGGA
>Ga0208220_1001287_pt1 | contig 10526 bp, 9 predicted proteins | sample NGESurdeep092012_9_FD_184484 | JGI IMG/M metagenome (GOLD analysis project Ga0208220, IMG submission 184484) | Arctic peat soil microbial communities from Barrow, Alaska - NGEE Surface sample F53-1 deep-092012 (SPAdes) | ecosystem: Environmental > Terrestrial > Soil > Wetlands > Peat ... | reverse complement strand
GCGCGGCGCGGTGCCGAACACCTCGCCGGCCACCGCCGGGCGGGTGCGCTCAGGATGCTTGACCCAGTCCAGGAACGCGGCCACGCCGGCCTGGGCGACCAGGCCGAGCCAGGACCGGTTCTCCGCCGACATGGCCCGGAACCAGGGCAGCCGCCGATCCATCGAGGCCATGGCCGCGGCCCCCAGCGCGCTCATCGACTGCTCCAGGCGCGCGATGGTCTCGGCGCGGACCCGCCCGCGCGGCGCTGCCACCGGGCGCAGCCCGCCGGCCCGGCCGGCCGGGGACCTGGGGCGCTTTGCTGCCGTCACGTCACTAGCCTGTCATGCCCGGGGCACCCGCCGGACGTGCCGGCTGCGACATGGCCGGGCAGCAACTGCCGTAGTAACGACAGCTCAGGGCGCCAGCTCGGTCATGGTGGCGGTGGCGAAGGCCAGGCCGTGACCGGCGGGCGGGTCGGCGCGCAGGGTGTCCCCGGTCACCTCGACGCCGCTGGGCTGGGCCAGCGCCCCGAGCGCCGCGAACGAGCCTTCGTCGATGTCCTCGACGAAGGGCAGCAGCGGCAGCGCCATGGCCAGCTGCCCCGAGATGTCGGGCAGCAGGTGCGGCATGACCGGGACGCTGAACTGCCGGGCCATCCGGGCGATGCGCAGGAACGGCGTAATGCCGCCGACCCGGCACACGTTGGGCTGGATGAAGTCGATGCCGCCGGCCAGCAGCAGCTCGCGGAACTGGGCCTCGGTGTACAGGCTCTCGCCGGCCGCGAGCGGGATGCCGATGGACCGGCGCAGGTCGGCGTAGCCCCGGAAGTCCTCGGCGACCAGCGGCTCCTCGAGCCAGAAGATGTCGTAGGCGGCCAGTTCCCGGGCCGCCCGGCGGGCCGACGGGAGATCCCAGAACTGGTTGGCGTCGACCATGAGCAGCGCGCCGGGCCCCACGACCCGCCGGACGGCGGCGACCCGCTCCAGGTCGTCGGCCAGGCTCGGCAGGCCGACCTTGAGCTTGAAGCGGGTGTGGCCGGCCGCGACCTGCTGGGCCGTCCGCTCGGTCAGCTCGGCCAGGCTCAGGTGCCGGTTGACCCCGCTGGCGTAGGCCGGGACGCGGTCCCGCTGACGGCCGAGCAGGTCGGGCAGGCCGAGCCCGGCCGCCCTGGCCCGCAGGTCCCACAGGGCAATGTCGATCGCCGCCATGGCCAGGGTGGTGACCCCGCCGCCGGCCTCGCGCAGGTACCACCACAGGCGGTCCCACACCAGCTCCGGCACCGCCGGCAGGCCCTCGGCGACGGGGCGGCAGTCGGCGTCCACCATGGCCCGGATGGCCTGCGCCCCGGCCTGCACGGCCCAGCTGAAGCCGGTCCCCGTGGCCCCGGAGCTGGTCAGCAGCTCGGTGACGATCAGGTACTGGCTGGTCACGCCAGGGCCCCAGGGCCGGGGCATCTCCAGCCGGAACAGCCGGGTCGAGACCGACTCGATCCGGTCGGGCCCGCTCGCCGTCATGTCAGCCGGTCCGCGTCGTACTGCGGCAGGCAGAATGCCCCGCCGAGGTAGGCCAGCACCGGATCGTCCATATCAGGCGGCCCGGACTCCGCCAGCACCTGCGCGGCATAGCGCTCGGCGTCGTCGCGGGGCTCGTAGCCCAGCGCGCGGGCCTCGTCCAGGCTGACCCAGCCGCCCCGGGTGTTGGCCGAGACGCCGAACGCCACCCGGAAGCCCGGCCGCTCGGCGGTCAGGCAGGCCTCGAACAGGCGGCCCGCGTCGTCGGGGGAGAGCCAGGTGGACAGGGCCCGCACGTTGGCCGGGCGCTCCGCGCAGGTCAGGATGCGCAGGCAGATCGCGTCGAGGCCGTACCGGTGGTGATAGAGCGCGGCCAGCGCCTCGCCGGCCACCTTGGACACGCCGTAGTAGGTGTCGGGAGCCGGGAACGCATAGTCCGGGACCGGGAAGCGGTCCCGCGGCGTGAAGCCCACGGCATGGTTGGACGAGGCGTAGACGACCCGCGGCGTCCCGGCCGCGCGGGCGGCCTCGAACACCACGTAGGTGCCGTGGATGTTGGTCTGCGCGATCTGCTCCCAGGGTGCCTCGCCGGGCAGGCCGGCCAGGTGGATCACCGCGCTGGCCCCGGCGCACGCCGCCGTCAGCGCCGGGAGGTCGGTCACCGACGCCTGGATCGCCTCCTCGCCGGGACCGGCGGTCAGCGGGGCAACGTCGACCAGGCGCAGCAGGCGGCCGGGGCGGGCCAGCCGCTGGCGCAGCATGCCGCCGATCCGGCCGGCCGCCCCGGTCAGCATGACCACAGCGGATGGCGAGGCGGAGAGGGGAGCCGTCATGGGGAACAGGGTGCCACGGCGGCTAAGGCCCGCGCGTCGGCGGCCGGGCCGATCTCGCCGGGCGGCGGCCTGGTCCTGCCGGGGCCCGCGCCGAACAGGGCCCGCCGCACGCCCGGCCCGCGGGCGGCGACCACGGCCATGACCAGCGACAGCAGCAGGGCCGTGCCCGTGGTCGTCCAGCCGATGCCGATCCGGTCCACCACCGGCCCTTGCAGCAGCGCGCCGACCGGGTAGGCCACTCCGAGCGCGACCAGGTAAAGGCTGAGCACCCGGCCGCGGAAGGCCCGCGGTGCCCGCAGCTGGACCACGGCGGACAGGCCCGACAGCACGCCGATGTAGACCAGGCCGACCGCGAACAGGGCGACGGCGCCCCACCAGAGCGCCTGGGCGCTGCCGTAGGCGATGAGCGTGACCGGGAGCAGCACCAGGCTGCCGGCCAGCACCCGGCCCCGCCCGAACCGGTCGGCGAGTCCGGTCAGGCACAGCGCGCCCGCCACCGCCCCGACGCCCTGCGCGGTGGTCAGGATGCCGGTCGCCCCGGCCACCGCGCCGGGACCGCCGCCGGTCAGCCGCAGCGCCATCGCGGGCACCAGCGCGATGAACGGCGACGCGATCAGGGCGACGACCGCGATGGTGCAGATGGCCGCCCAGCAGGACGGCTCGGCCCGAGCCGCCCCCAGCCCGTCGCGCAGGGAGCCCAGCAGGCTGTGACCGTCCCGCCCCGCCGGCGCGGCCAGCGGGACGAAGGCCAGCGCCACCACGACGGCCAGGAACGAGGCGGCATTGGCCACGAAGGCCACCGGATAGCCGAACGCCGCGACCGCCGCGCCGGCCAGCGCGGGCCCGGCGATCCGGCCCAGGTTGAACTGGGCTGAGTTCAGCGCGATCGCGGGCAGGAACTCCGACTGCGGCACCAGGTCGGGCAGGATCGCCTGCTGGAACGGCCCGATCACCGCGGAGGCCGCCCCCTGCACGGCCACCAGCCCCACCAGCAGGCCCGGAGCGTCGTGGCCGGAGGCGACCAGGGCGGCCAGGGCCAGGGCGACGGCGGTGGCCGCGAGGTTGCCGCCGATCAGGACCGGCCGCCGCGGCAGCCGGTCCGCCAGCGCGCCGCCGATCGGGGACAGCAGGCCGAGCGGCAGGAACGCCGCGGCGGCCACGAGCACGGCCCAGGTGGCCTGGCCGGTCCGGGAGATCAGCAGTGCGCCGACGGCGACGGCCTGCATCCAGGAGCCGATGGTGGAGACCAGCCCGGCCGTCCACAGCAGCGCGAAGGCGCGGTGGCGCAGCGGCTGCACCGACGCGAGCAGGCGGCCTCGCGCACCCGCCGCCGACGCACCAGGGGCCGCCCGGCTACCTGGGGCCGCCGGGCTACCTGGGGCCGCCGGCTCCTCCGCAGCCGCGAGTCCGCCCGCAGCCGGGCTCTTCTGACCGCCGGGGCGGGGGGGCGCCGCCGGACCGCAGTCGGCGCCGCCGCCCTCCCGGCCGGTCAGAGTGCGTCGCTGACCGGCAGGTCCAGCCGGTACTTCGCAATGGCCTGGCCGACGACCTCGGGCTTGACCTCGCCCATCCGGGCCAGCTGGCCCAGGACCGCCACGGTGACCGACTCGGCGTCCACATGGAAGAACCGGCGGGCGGCCGCGCGCGTGTCCGAGAAGCCCCAGCCGTCGGTGCCGAGCGAGGCGAACGGCGCCGGCACCCAGCGGGCGATCTGGTCGGGAACCGCGCGGATCCAGTCGCTGACCGCCACGACCGGCCCGGGGTGGCCCTCCAGGGCCCGGGTCACGTACGGCACGGCGGGCTCGGCGTCCGGCTGGAGCATGTTGTGCTCCTCGCACGCCAGCGCCTCGCGCCGCAGCTCCGTCCAGGACGTAGCCGACCACGCCTCCGCGCTGACGCCCCAGTCCTCCGCAAGCAGCCGCTGGGCCTCCAGGGCCCAGCGCATGGCCACGCCGGAGGCGAGGATCTGCGCCCGCGGCCGTTCCCCGTTGGTCCCTTGACCCTCGCCTTGATCACCGGCCTGCTCGGTGGTCTCGGCCGGGACGGCGGGGGCGTCGGCGTAGCGGTACAGGCCGCGCAGGATGCCGTTCTCCAGCGCCTGCTCGCCGCCCGGGAAGTCGGCCGGGATGGCCGGCTGGACGTAGGGCTCGTTGTAGATGGTGAGGTAGTAGAAGATGTTCTCGCCGTCCGGCTGCTCGGGCGTGGACCCGTACATCCGGCGCAGCGCGTCCTTGACGATATAACTCAGCTCGTAGGCCCAGGCCGCGTCGTAGGATACGCAGGCGGGGCTGACCGAGGCCAGCAGCACCGAGTGGCCGTCGTTGTGCTGCAGGCCCTCGCCGGTCAGCGTGGTCCGGCCGGCGGTCGCGCCGAGCAGGAACCCGCGGCCGAGCTGGTCACCCAGCGCCCACATCTGGTCGCCGGTCCGCTGGAACCCGAACATCGAGTAGAAGATGTAGACCGGGATCATCTGGGTGGCGTGGGTCGCATAGGACGTGCCCGCCGCGATCATCGAGCCCATCGCGCCGGCCTCGCTGATCCCCTCGTGCAGGATCTGGCCCTTGACGGCTTCCTTGTAGGACAGCAGCAGCGTGCGGTCCACGGCCTCGTAGGTCTGGCCGTGCGGGTCATAGATCTTGGCCGTCGGGAACAGCGAGTCCATGCCGAAGGTGCGGGCCTCGTCCGGGATGATCGGCGCGAACCGCTCGCCGATCCCCGGTACTCGCATCAGGTCCTTGAGCAGGCGGACGAAGGCCATGGTCGTCGCGACCGCCTGCTTGCCCGAGCCCTTGAGCAGCTCGGCGTAGACCTTGTCCTCCGGCAGGGCGACCGGCTTGGCCCGGACAACGCGCCGGGGCAGGTAACCGCCCAGTGCGGCCCGGCGCTCCTGCATGTACTGGATCTCGTCGGACTGCTCGCCGGGGTGGTAGTACGGCGGCAGCTCCGCCTCCAGGGCCGAGTCCGGGATCTCCAGGTAGAGCCGGTCGCGGAACTCCTTCAGCTCGGCGACCGTGAGCTTCTTCATCTGGTGGGTCGCGTTGCGGGCCTCAAAGTCCGGGCCGAGCGTCCATCCCTTGATGGTGTGCGCCAGGATCACGGTCGGCTGGCCGACATGCTCGGTGGCCGCCTTGAAGGCCGCGTAGACCTTGCGGTAGTCGTGGCCGCCGCGCGACAGGTTGCGGATCTCGTCGTCCGACAGGTGCTCGACCATGGCCCGCAGCCGCGGGTCACCGCCGAAGAAGTTCTCCCGGGTGTAGGCGCCGGACTCGACGGAGTAGGTCTGGAACTGCCCGTCCGGCGTCGAGTTCATCTTGTTGACCAGGACGCCGTCGGTGTCCTTGGCCAGCAGCGGGTCCCAGTCCCGGCCCCAGATGACCTTGATCACGTTCCAGCCGGCGCCGCGGAACGTGGCCTCCAGCTCCTGGATGATCTTGCCGTTGCCGCGGACCGGCCCGTCGAGCCGCTGCAGGTTGCAGTTGATTACGAAGGTCAGGTTGTCGAGCTCCTCGCGGGCCGCGAGGCTGATGGCGCCGCGGGCCTCCGGCTCGTCCATCTCGCCGTCGCCGAGGAACGCCCATACGTGCGACCGGCTGGTGTCCTTGAGCTCCCGGGCCAGCAGGTACCTGTTGAACCTGGCCTGGTAGACCGCGTCGATGGCGCCCAGGCCCATGGAGACGGTCGGGAACTCCCAGAAGTCCGGCATCAGCCGCGGATGGGGATAGGAGGGCAGGCCGCCGCCGGGATGCGACAGTTCCTGGCGGAAGCCGTTCAGCTGATGCTCGGTCAGGCGACCCTCGAGGAACGCCCGGGCATAGATGCCGGGGGCGGCGTGCCCCTGGATGAACACCTGGTCGCCCGACTCGCCGTGGTCCTTGCCGCGAAAGAAGTGATTGAAGCCGACTTCGTAGAGGCTGGCCGCTGATGCGTAGGTCGCGATGTGCCCGCCCACGCCGAGGCCCGGCCGGTTGGCACGGGAGACCATGACGGCGGCGTTCCACCGGATATAGGCCCTGATCCGCCGCTCGACGTACTCGTCCCCGGGGAACCAGGGCTCACGCTCGGGCGGGATGGTGTTGATGAAGTCGGTGCTGCGCAGGCCGGGCACGCCGACCTGCTGCGCCCTGGCCCGCTCGAGCAGCCGCAGCATCACGTACCTGGCACGTCCCCGGCCGCGGGTCCTGACGACATTGTCGAACGACTCGACCCACTCCCGGGTCTCGTCCGGGTCGATATCGGGCAGCTGGGTGGGCAGGCCGTCGCTGATAATGGAGAAGCGCTGGCGTCCGGAGGCCACGGGGTGTTCCTCGCCTTCCGTGGCAGGCAGGCGTCCCGCGCAGCCACGTCATAAGTGATCGGAGCGGCAGCGTGCCGCCGCTCAGTTCGGTTGTCTGTCCCAATCCTGGTACGAGCTGCGCCGCAACGCGACTCTACTGGCTAGTAAACCGGACAGTCGCGGTTGATCCGGCCGAGCAGGCTTGATCGCTCGCAGCTGGGTACATCAGGGAGAGTGCAGCACCGAGGCGGGGGTAATACGGGGCAAGAGGGTCAAAAGGTCGGCACGCGGGGGTGCTTTCCCGGTGACATGGGCGGCCTGGCAGTCGGGTCAACTCAGCGGTTTTCGTTCTGTGTGCCAATTGTGACTTGCGCACCGCGCCGACCCAGTGTGAACTGTCCGATCAAGAGGAACGGCCGCCATCAGCGGTGCATGTGGCGCCGGGGCGTGCCAGATGCCGCTGCCAGCCAGGCAGCGAAGGCGGGAAAGGATTCGGGAGGATTTCAGTGAGCGCGACCGCGGGCCAGGCGCAGGACCAGCGTGACCTGGCCGAGCGGCTCGGTGTCAAGCCGGGCCACGTGGTGCAGGAGATCGGCTACGACGACGACTGCGACGAGCAACTCCGTGAGTCAGTGGAGGGGCTGCAGGGCGCCGAGCTTGTCGACGAGGACTACGACGATGTCGTGGACGGGGTCCTGCTCTGGTGGCGGGACGGGGACGGTGATCTCGTTGACGCGCTCGTCGACGCGCTGACCCCCCTCGCCGACGGGGGCTACATCTTGCTGCTCACGCCCAAGACTGGCCGCAATGGCTACGTAGAACCCAGCGAGATCGGGGAGGCGGCGCCAACGGCGGGACTGTCGCAGACCTCCACGGTCAGCGCGGGCCGGAACTGGTCGGGTACCAGGCTGGTGGCGCCGAAGGCGCGGCGGTAACGCGACACCCGCTAACCCAGCCTCGTTAACGACCGGGCTAGCGAATTCCCGCATGTCGAGAGGATGAGACGTGGCTGTAGAAGTCGGCGACGAGGCACCGGACTTCGAGCTCAAGGACCAGCACGGCACGCCGGTGCGGCTGTCGAGCCTGCGCGGCGCGAAGAACGTCGTGCTCGTTTTCTACCCATTCGCGTTCAGCGGCGTGTGCTCGGGCGAGATGTGCGCTATGCGTGATCAGTTCCCCGAGGTGGCCGGTGACGACGTCGAGCTGCTGGCGGTCTCGGTCGACACCGGCTTCTCGCTCCGGACCTGGGCCGACCAGCAGAGTTTCGGTTTCGAGATGTTGTCGGACTTCTGGCCGCACGGCGCGGTTGCCAGGTCATATGGTGTCTTCGATGAGAACCTGGGTGCCGCTACTCGCGGTACCTTCATCATTGACAAGAATGGCGTCGTGCGGTGGAAGGTCGTTAACCCGATTCCGCAGGCGCGTGACATTGCCGACTACCAGAAGGCCCTGGCCGCGCTCGCTTAGCGTGGCCGTGACTGCGTTCTGGCCAGAAGGCGGGAAGCGGAACAGGCTCGATGCCCTGCTATCGCTGCGGTACCCGGCAGGTTGATCCTGACCGGGGAGAAAGCCCCTGGAAGCGTGGTGTCCGGGGCGACCGACAGGTGCTCGTCTGCCCTGGCTGCCAGGGCGCGTTCGACTGGATGTCCGACCTCGACCACTGTCCGGTGTGCTCGAGCGTGCACCTGGTGCGGCGGCTCGGCGAGACCGAGTGCCGGGACTGCGGCTACATCCGCCAGCAGTCGGCCGCCTCGTCCCTGCCGGGTCATCTCGCCGCGCTGGCCCCGGACCCGCGCGGCGCCAGCCCGGCCGGGCCGGACGAGGAGTCCGCTGCCCTGCAGGGCCTGGCGCAGGAGGTAGAGCTCGCGCTCGCCCGGGTCCTCGGCCGGACGGCGGGCAGTGCCGCCGGAGGTTAATTCCGGGGAGGCTGGCCGGGCTGTGAATGATGCCGCGGCGGTGGGCCGGTTCCTGCGCGAGTATCACCCCCGCGGCCTGCGGCCGTCCGGGATTCGCCGGCTGCGCGGGTCGGTGCGCGGCACCAGCGTGGCCTACCGGGTGGAGTCCGACGGGCAGCCGACGTACGTCGTGCGGGCATTTCGGGCGGACGGCCCCGTTCTAGCCCAGTTCGCGGGTTCCTCAGCCGAGACGATGGTCGACTGGGTCGTGAGCAGGGCCCGGACGCTGCAGTGCCTGGAGGAGTCCGGCTACGCGGCGCCGCGTGCGGTCCGGGTCAGGTCGGGGGAACTGGTCGGGGAGACCGGCCCGTGGCTCACCTGGGCCACCACCTTCGTCGACGGACCGGCCCTGCGGCCGTCGCGGGAGCAGCTGCGGATGCTCGGCGCGTCGCTCGGCCGGCTGCATTCTGTGGCGCTCCCCGCCGGGTCCGGCCCGCGGCCGGGAAGAGCGGCCTGGCATCCCGAGGCCGCGGTGGCCGCCACCCTCGCCAGGCTCACTGCGGTCGCCGCCCTGGTTCCGGCGGACTGGCAGCCGATGCACGCCGCGTTCGTCGCCACCGCGGAGGCCGTGCAGGCCGTGGCCGGGCTGCTGCCGGAGGCGGTGGTGCATGGCGACGCGTGGCCGGGCAACGGCGTGCAGACCGGGGCCAGCGAGGTCACGCTCATCGACTGGGAGACCGCGGGCCGCGGCCTGCCGGTACTCGATCTCGGGAACTGCCTGGCCGAGTGCCACCTGAACTCCGATCTGCCGCCAGACCAGCCGCAGGCCTGGCTAGTGCAGCCCGACGAGGAGCGAATCGCGGCGGTGGCCGCCGGTTACTCGGCGATCCGGGAGTTGTCGGCCGCCGAGCGTGACCTCCTGCCGCAGGCCGTGCGCTTCGGGGCGGCCTTCGTCGGGGCGATTCATCTCGAGGCTGCGCTCACCGGCGGGGCCGGCGGCCCGTCCATGGACGCGCGGCTGGCCCGGCTGCGCAACCGCCTCGCCATCAGTGACGCCGTGGCCGACCTGGCCCTGCGCCACCTCGCTGCGCCGCCCGGCTAGCGGGCACCTGCCCGGCGGATGCCTGGCTCCCGCGCGGCCCAGCGAACCGCGAGGGCTGGTCGGCCGGTCAGGACGCGGGTACCCAGTAACGGAGCTTGACGCCGCGCTTGTCCTCCAGCACGCCATGGTTGGCCTCGATGACCTTCCGGGAGCCGACGTTGTCCTCGTCACAGGTGACCAGGACCGGGTCGATGCCCAGCGCCTGGGCTCGCGGCAGGGCCGCGGCGAGCATGGCGGTGGCATGACCGCGCCGTCGGGCCGCCGGCCGGACGTCGTAGCCGATGTGGCCGCCGAAGTCACGCAGATGCGGCGTCAGCCGGTGCCGGATCGCGATCCGGCCCAGGTACTCGTCGCCGCTGACCCACCACAACGTGGTGGAGGGCACGTATCCCGACGGCCGTGGCGAGTCCTCCAGCGACTCCTCGCGTAGCCAGCTGACGTAGCCGGCGAAGACGGCCGGCTCCGCCCAGCGGCCGGCGTACTGGGCGATCTCCTGTCCGACCATCGTGGCATCGTCGTGGCCGCCGCGGCCCTCGGCCTGAAACTCCTCCATGGCAGCGAGGAACGAGGCGTGCACGCGAACCGTCGGCGCGGTGAGCTCCGGCATGCGGACAGTCCTACCGGAGGCGGGGGCGAGCCTGCATCTGATTATCTGGCGGCGGGGGAGCGGTACGCTTGCTCGTCAGCTGCCGGCCTCCGGGCCGGCACCCGGGTGCATAGCTCAGCGGTAGAGCACTCGCCTTACAAGCGAGGGGTCGCAGGTTCGAAACCTGCTGCGCCCACGTATTTGGCACTTTACCTGCGGGGACGTCGCGGTGGCGAGCGGGTTTCCGCTGGCCAGGTCGGCGGCGTGGTTCAGGCGAGTGGTGTGCGGCAGGGCGTGCTGCAGGACCGCGACCTGCGGTGATGGGGCGCCGGGGGAGTACTACAGT
>Ga0208220_1001285_pt1 | contig 10532 bp, 8 predicted proteins | sample NGESurdeep092012_9_FD_184484 | JGI IMG/M metagenome (GOLD analysis project Ga0208220, IMG submission 184484) | Arctic peat soil microbial communities from Barrow, Alaska - NGEE Surface sample F53-1 deep-092012 (SPAdes) | ecosystem: Environmental > Terrestrial > Soil > Wetlands > Peat ... | reverse complement strand
CCGCCAGGAACACCGACATCACCCCCTAGCTGCGGAAATTTACCACCTTGACAGAAGTAATATGTCACATAACATACATCGCATGGCATATAACGGCAAGGACGGGGAGCCGGCCGGAGGGCCCGTGCAGATCGCCGATGCGCACAACGACCTGCTCATGCTGGTGCAGCATTTTCGCGGCGACGCCGGCTACTTCCGGCGCAACTGGCTGCCGCAGCTGCAGGCCGGCCAGGTCGCCACGCAGGTGCTCCCGGTGTATGTCGACGAGGAGTGGCTGCCGGAGCTGGCCCTGCGGCAGACCTTCCGGCTCATCGAGACCGCCCTGACGACGATCGAGTCCTGCGCCGAGCTGATGCTCTGCCAGGAGCCGGGCGACGTCGAGCGGGCCCTGGCCGACGGCCGGATCGGCATCGTGCTGGCGCTGGAGGGGTGCCCGGCCATCGGGCTGGATGTCGAGCTGCTGCGCACGATGCACAGGCTCGGCGTCCGGGTCGCGTCGCTCACGCATTTCGGCCGGAACTCCCTGGCCGACGGCAGCGCCGAGGACGACACGCAGGGCCGGCTGACCCGCGCGGGCGTCGCGGCGGTCGAGCTGATGCAGAGCCTGGGCATGCTGGTCGACGTCTCGCACCTGTCGCTGGCCGGCACCCGGCACGTGCTGGACGTCACCCGCGCGCCGGTGCTGGCGACGCACTCCTCGTGCCGGGCCCTGCGCGTGCACCACCGCAACCTGCCCGACCCCGAGCTGCGCGCCATCGCCGCGACGGGCGGCGTGATCGGGATCAACTTCTTCCCGCTGTTCATCGCCGAGGGGCCGCCCTCGATCGGCTCGGTCGTCGACCATGTCGAGCACGCGGTGGCGGTCGCCGGGGTGGACCACGTCGGCCTGGGCCCCGACTTCACCCGGGAGATCGCCACGGTCCTGTACGGCGGGGACCACGTCATCGAGGGCTGCGATATGGCGGCGTCGGTTCCCGGCCTGGCCGGCCCGGCGGACCTGCCGGCGCTGGCCGCGGCCCTGTCGGAACGCGGGTTCGGCCCGGCGGACGTGACCGCGGTCATGGGCGGCAACCTGCGGCGGCTGCTGAACGAGTCCATCGGCGGCGCGGCGGGCCGCCTCCCGGCCGACAGCCTCGTGGCCGACCGCAGATGAGCATTCCGGCCACGCTGGAGACGGTGGTCCCCGAGCAGGGCGGCCGGTCCATCCAGGGCCGCACCCAGTGGCAGCAGATCGGCCGGGCCTTCCGCGCCGACCGGCCGGCGGTGGCGGCCCTGGTGATCGTCGTCGTCCTGGCCGCCGTGGCCGCCTGCGCGCCGCTGATCTCCGCGCTCATCGGCCACGGGCCCAATCAGCTGTTCCCCGACCAGCTCAGCTCGCAGCTCGGCCTGCCGACCGGGCCGAGCAGCAAGTTCCTGTTCGGCATCGACTCCGACGGCCGGGACGTCCTGGTCCGGTGCGTGTACGGACTGCGGACCTCGCTGGTCGTCTCCCTGCTGTCGGCGGGGATCGCGACCGCGTTCGGGGTCACCGTCGGCCTGGCGGCCGGCTACTTCGGCGGCTGGCTGGACACGCTGATCTCGCGCGGCGCGGACATCTTCCTGGCCCTGCCGGTGATCTTGTTCGCGATCAGCATCTCCTCGGTCTGCTCCATCAGCGCCCGCGGCTGCCTGGGCGGCACCGTCCAGCCGGGCATCGGGCTGGTGGTCGCCATCCTGGCCCTGTTCACCTGGCCCTACATCGCGCGCCTGGTCCGCGGCCAGACGCTGGCGCTGCGCCAGCAGGAGTTCGTCAACGCGGCGCGCGGCTTCGGCGCCCCGCACGTCAAGGTCATGTTCGCCGAGATCCTGCCGAACCTGACGGCGCAGGTCATCGTGTACCTGACCCTGATCATCCCGAGCAACATCCTGTTCGAGGCCTCGCTGAGCTTCCTGGGCGTCGGCGTCCCGCAGACCACGCCCTCGCTCGGCCGGATGATCGCGGATGCCACCAACGGCAACCTGTTCACCTACGCCTGGTGGATGATGCTGTTCCCCGGCGTCCTGCTCCTGCTGATCACCTTCTCGTTCAACATGCTCGGCGACGGGGTCCGGGACGCGATCGCGGGCGGCAGCTGATGCTGCGCTACCTGGCCCGGCGGCTGCTCTGGCTGGTGGTCACGCTGCTGGTGATCACGGCGATCACCTTCGTCATCTACTTCGTGCTGCCGCCGGTCAGTCCCGCCGTGCTCTTCGCGGGCAAGGAGGCGACCCCCGCGCTCGTCGCCACCGTGCAGCGCGAGCTCGGCCTGAACCACCCGGTGTGGATGCAGTACCTGCTCTTCCTCAAGCACCTGGTCCTCGGCGACCAGTTCGGCTGGCCGGGGCTCGGCTTCTCCTTCGTCAACCACTCGGCCGTCCGCTCGCTGATCGCCGGGCGGATCGTGATCACCCTGACGCTCGCGGTCGGGGCGGCGATCATCTGGCTCGCCCTGGGGATCACCATCGGGGTGATCTCGGCGGTCAAGCAGCGGTCGATCTGGGACCGGCTCTCGCTCGGCTTCGCGATCTTCTTCATCTCCGCGCCGGTGTTCTGGCTGGGCCTGGTCCTGCTGTTCGTGTTCTGGTACAAGCTGGGCGTCGCCGCGGGCACCGGGAACTTCCCGCCGGGCCAGTACGGCTTCGGGACCTGGCTGAACCACATGATCATGCCGTGGCTCACGCTGGCCCTGCTCTACGCCGGCTGGTACGCGCGGATGACCCGCGGCGCGGTCCTGGACACGCTGCGCCAGGACTACGTCCGGACGGCGCGGGCCAAGGGCCTGGGCGAGGCGCGGATCCTGATCCGGCACGTCCTGCGGGCCTGCATCACCCCGATCCTGACGATGTTCGGGATGGACCTGGCCGCCCTGGTCAGCGGCACGGTGATCGTGGAGGTCGTCTTCAACCTCAACGGGCTGGGCCAGTGGGTCGTGCAGTCGGTGGAGTCCGACGACATCCCGTCGGTGCTGGCCGTCACCGTCCTGGCGGCCCTCGCCGTGATGGTGGCCAACCTGATCGTCGACATCCTCTACGCGTACGTCGACCCCCGGATTCGTTATGAGTAATCAGGCATTTCTGCCTGCACGGCGGAAGGACAGCTAATGACGACACACGATGAGGCAAAGCCGGCCCGGCGCACGCTGACCATGCGCCTGCTGGCGGCGGCCGGGTGCCTGCTCCTGCTCGCCCTCGCGGCCTGCAGCAGCGGCGGAAGCGGCTCCAGCGGCGCCGGGTCCGGGAGCAGCGGCGCGGCGGGCAGCACGGCCAAGGCCACCCGCGGCGGCGTCTACCGGACGGCTGTCTCGTCGTTCGGCCTGACCAACAACATGGACCCGGTCGGCGAGACCCAGATCGGGTTCGCGTTCGCGGTCTACGACGCCATGCTGCGGACGCTGGTCACCTTCCGGCACGTCAACGGCGCGGCGGGCACGCAGATCGTGCCGGACCTGGCCACCAGCGTGCCGACCCCGACCGACAACGGGCTGACGTATACCTTCCACCTCAAGCCCGACATCAAGTTCGCGCCGCCGGTCGGCCGGGAGATCACCTCCAAGGACATCCTCTACGCCTTCCAGCGGATCAACGACTCCAAGCTCGTCGCGCAGTACGGCTACTACTACGACGGCGTCATCCAGGGGATGACGGGCAAGGCCACGAGCCCGGACAATCACATCTCCGGGATCCAGACGCCGAACGCGACGACGATCATCTTCCATCTCACCAAGCCGACCGGGGACTTCCTGCAGCGCGTGGCGTCGCCGGCGGCCGCGCCCGTTCCGGCGGAGGTGGCCAAGTGCTTCAACGCGCCGGGCACCTACGGCCGCGACCTCGTCGCGTCGGGCCCGTACATGTTCCAGGGCTCGGCCGCGGTCAGCATCAAGAGCTGCCAGACCATCAAGGCCATGAGCGGGTTCGATCCCACCAGCCACATCACGCTGGTGCGTAACCCCAACTACGCGCAGTCGACCGACAACACCCGGGCCAACTACCTCAACGGAGTCGAGATCACCGTCGACCCGAACGTCGCCGACATCTTCGCGCGCGTCCAGAAGGGCCAGCTCGACGGGTCGATGACCGACCCGCCGCCAGCGACGGTCACCCGCCAGTACCTGACCGACCCGTCGCTGACCAAGGACTTCCACTCCGACCTGATCAACCAGGTGGAGTCGGTCACGATGAACCTCGCCGTCGCGCCCTTTACCAATATCCATGTCCGCAAGGCGGTGGCGTGGGTCCTGGACAAGAGCGCGATGCTCCGTTCCCTCGGCGGCGCCTCGCACTACAGCATCGCGACGCACATCATCCCGCCGACCCTGCCCGGCGGCCTGCCCACCTCCTACGACCCGTACAAGACACCGGGCGAGGACGGGAGCCTGGCCAAGGCGCAGGCGGAGATGAAGCAGTCGCCCTACGACCCCAAGCATGACGGCAAGTGCGACGTGGCCGCCTGCAAGAACCTGGCCTTCGTCAACATCAGCCAATTCTCCGGGGTCGACACCGTGGTCCAGAACGACCTGGCCAAGATCGGCATCCAGATCGTGCCGCGCGACCTGTCGGTGACCACCGCCTTCACGGCGCTGTTCACGATCAAGGAGCTGGAGCCGATGTCGGCCCTGGGCGGCGGCTACGCCGACTACACCGGCACCTACAGCTTCGCGCAGCCGAACTTCGGCTCCACCGCGCTGAGCGGCCCGGTCTCCTGTTGTAACTATTCCCTGGTCGGTCTCACCAAGCAGCAGGCGACCACCTACAAGGTGGCCTACCCCGCGACGGGCATCCCCAGCGTGGACTCCATCATCGCCAAGTGCGAGGTGCTGTCGAACGGGCCCGCCCGCAGCGCCTGCTGGTCGAGCCTGGACAAGACCATGATGACCAACGTCATGGCCTGGGTGCCCTACGTCTGGGGCCGCAACATCGTGGTGACCGGGCCGACGGTGACCAGGTACGTGATGGACGTGGCGACCAGCTCCATCTCGCTCACCCAGCTAGCCGTCAACAACCACGTGAGCATCCCCTCGTGACCCGCGCCGACGGCATGAGCACCGACTGGAACACCCGGGTGCCGATGCGCGACGGGATCGAGCTGTCCGCCGACATCTACCGCCCCGCGGGGGGCGGCCGGCGCACCACGCTGGTCGCCCGCACGCCCTACAACAAGAACACCGCGGAGCAGCAGGAACGCGCGGAGGCCTACGCCGCCAGCGGTTATAACTTCGTCCACCAGGATGTCCGGGGTCGCGGCGACTCCGACGGCAGGTTCGAGCCGTGGCGAAACGAGGCGCGCGACGGCTACGACACCATCGAGTGGATCGCCGAGCAGGACTGGTCCGACGGGAACGTCGTGACCTGGGGGCAGTCCTACCTCGGCTGCATCCAGTGGATGACGGCTCTGGAGCAGCCGCCGCACCTGCGGGCCATGATCGTCTACGTCGCTCCGTCGGACCCGTTCGAGGACAATCCCACGGGCGTGCCGACCCCGTGGGAGGTCTGCTGGATGCGGATGCTCGACGGGCGCGTCCTGCAGTACGTCGACCGGGTGGACTGGCCGGCGGTGTCCTGGCACCTGCCGCTGATCAGCATGGACGCGCACGCCGGCTTTTACAGCGAGCACTGGCGGACGTTCCTGACCCAGCCGATCACCGACCGGGAGTTCTGGGATCCGGTCCGGTACCAGCCGCGGATCACCGAGGTGTCCGTGCCGGTCCTGTCCATCACGGGCTGGTACGACGACGTGCAGCGCGGCTCGATGCGGAACTTCACGCTGCTGACCTCGCCCGAGGCGCCCGCGCAGGTCCGGGACAACCAGTGGCTGGTCGTCGGCCCGTGGGATCACCGGTGCACCCGGACCCGCAGCCGGCAGCTGGGCGCCATCGATTTCGGCCCCGGCGCGGAGACCGACCTGCCCGAGCTGGAGCGGGACTGGCTGGCTTCGGTGCTGGGCCGGCAGGCGGAACCGCCCGCTCCGGTGCGATTGTTCGTCATGGGGGAGAATGCCTGGCGTGAGGAGCAGGAGTGGCCGCTGGCGCGGACCCGGTGGACCCGGTACTTCCTGGCCAGCGACGGCGACGCGAATACCCGCCACGGCGGTGGCCAGCTGCGCCGGGAAGATGGTGTCGCCAGGACCGGTGCCCCCGGCACCGATGCCGCGGGTGACCCGCCGCCCGATGTCTTTAGCTACGATCCGGCCGATCCCGTGCCGTTCATCAGCGACTTCGCCTCGTCGTCGCAGATCGGCGGCCCAGACGACTACGCGGCGGTGGAGGAGCGCCCGGACGTGCTGGTCTATACGACCGGGCCGCTGGAAAGCGACGTCGAGGTGACCGGGCCCGTGCGCCTGGAGCTATATGCGTCCTCGAGCGCCGTCGATACCGACTTCACCGCCAAGCTGCTCGACGTGCACCCGGACGGGTTCAGTCAGCGACTGTGCGACAGTATGGTCCGGGCCCGGTTCCGCAGCGGTTACCTGGAGCCGGAATCGCGCCTGGTTCCCGGGGCGGTGACCGCCTTCGAGATCGACATGTGGAGCACGTCGCATGTCTTCAAGGCCGGGCACCGGATCCGCCTGCAGGTCAGCTCGAGTGCCTTCCCCAAATACGACCGGAACCTCAACACCGGCGCGCCCATCGCCACCGCGACCGAGATGGCGACGGCGGTCAACTCGGTCTGGCATACCAGGGACTATCCCTCGCACCTGGTGCTGCCGGAGATCCCGGGTGACGGCTGACCATTGCGCGGCGGCAGGATCAGTCAGCGGGCGAAATAGCCCCGGCACGCGCCGGGCACGGAACGGGCAGGAGTTCGTCAAGGTCATGGACGACCGTCAGCACAGAAGGGCCGCAGCGGTCAGGGAGGGGGGGCCGGTATCGCCCGACCTGGTGCGCCCCAGCACGCTGAGCACGCTGGCCAAAGAGGCCATCCTCGTGCGCATCGTCACGGGCGAGATCGCGGCGGGCCGGGTCTACTCGGCTCCGGTGCTCGCCGGGGTGCTCGGGGTCTCGGTGACCCCGGTCCGGGAGGCGCTGCTGGAACTGGCCGCGGCGGGCCTGGTCGAGGCCGTTCCCAACAAGGGGTTCCGGATCGTCGACCTGACCCAGGATGACCTGGACGAGATCCTGCAGGTCCGGCTCATGCTGGAGATCCCGGCCACCGCGGAGATCGCGCGCCGCGGGACCGCCGCCAGCCAGATGGCGCGGTTCCGGGCCCTGGCCGACGACATCGAGCGGCACGCGAGGGACGGCGACGTGCCGAGCTTCCTGGAGTCCGACCGGGGGTTTCACCTGGGCCTGCTGGAGACCCTGGGCAACGGGCGGCTGACCGAGATCGTCTCCCGGCTCCGCTATCAGGCGCGCCTGTACGGGCTGCCGGTGCTCGCCGAGCGCGGGGAACTCCGGGAATCCGCCGAGGAGCACGGGAAGCTGCTGGACGCGATCAGCGCGGAGGACGAGACCGCGGCCGCGGCGATCATGACCCACCACCTGCAGCACACCCGCGGCATCTGGGCCGGAAAGAGCGAGTAGACGCTGATGACGACCTCGCCTCCCGCCTTCGTCACCGGCCCGCCGGTCGTCATCGACGGCGGCCAGCTTCGTTCGCTGGTGCCCATGGCGGACGCGATCGAGGCCAGCCGCCGGGCGTTCACCGCCGCCGCGAACGGGGAGCTTTCCGGGCCGCTGCGCTCGGCGCTGTCCCGGCACCGGGTCCTGGTGATGCCGGCCGAGCACTCCTCGGGCAGCGCGCTGGTGAAGGTCATCAGCCTGCAGCCCGATGGCTGGGCGGAAGGGCTGCCGAGCATCGGCGGCGGCGTGCTGTGGATCGACGGCGCCACGGGCCGCATCACGGCCATGCTCGACGCCGCCGCGCTGACCGCCCTGCGCACCGGGGCCGCGAGCGGACTGGCCACCTCCCTGCTGGCCGCGCCGGCCAGCAGCATCCTGGCCATGCTCGGGTCCGGCGGCCAGGCGGCCGACCAGGTCGGCGCGGTGTGCGCGGTCCGGCCGATCCGTGAGGTCCGGGTCTTCAGCCGCCGCGAGCAGCGCCGCGAGCAGCTGTGCACCCGGCTGGCGGCCGCGCATCCGGGCGTCTCGTTCCTCCCGGCTGCCAGCCCGCCCGACGCCGTGCGCGGCGCGCACGTGATCTGCACCGCGACCCGGTCGCAGGATCCGCTGTTCGAGGTCGGCGACCTGGGGCCCCAGGTGCATATTAACGCCGTCGGCTCGTATCGGGCCGACATGTGCGAGGTACCGGCGGCGGCCTTCGGCCAGGCCACCGCGGTGGTCATCGACCAGCTGGAGGCCGCGGCGGCGGAGGCGGGGGACATCATCCAGGCCATCGAGGCGGGCCAGCTGCGACAGGAGAGCCTGGTCGAGATCGGGCAGCTGCTCGCCCGCCCGGCCAACCCGCCCGGCGGGCTGACCATCTTCAAGTCGGTGGGCATCGCCGCGCAGGACTGGGCGCTGGCCGAGCTGGTCGTCGCCCGGGCCTGGGCGTGACTAGCCTCGGGCGGCCCGCCATCGTGGCCACGGCGGACTATCACACCGCCGGCGAGCCGTTTCGGATCGTGACCGGCGGCGTCCCCGTCCCGGCGGGTGACACCGTCGCGGACCGCCGGGTAAGCGCGGTCGCTCACCTCGACCATGTCCGGCGGCTGCTGGTCGAGGAGCCGCGCGGGCATCCGGGGATGTACGGGTGCTTCGTCACGCCGCCGGACGACGAGGGCGCCGAGTTCGGGGCCATCTTCTTTCACCGGTCCGGCTTCTCGACGGCCTGCGGGCACGGCACGATCGCGCTGGCCACCTGGGCGCTGCAGGCCGGCCTGGTCGAACCCGGCCGGAGCGCGTTCAGCATCGACGTGCCGTCCGGTCGCGTGGGCGTGCGGGTGCGCGGCGACGGCGCCAGCCCCGCGATCACCTTCCTGAACGTCCCGGCCTGGGTCGCGCAGCGCGGCCTGGCCGTCGAGACGCCATTCGGCGCGGCCCGCGCCGACGTCGCGTTCGGCGGCGCCTTTTACGCCTCGCTGCCCGCCAGTGCGCTGGGCCTGCGCGTCGAGGTGGCCCAGCTCCCGCAGCTGATCGAGGCCGGCCGGCTGATCCAGCGGCAGCTCACCGCCGCGGGCGCCGCGCGGCATGCCACCGACGACCGGCTCAGCGGCATCTACGGCGTCACGTTCTACGACGACCTGGGCGCCGCGGACGGCCCGGGCGCCGCGCTTTGGCAGCGGAACGTGACGGTCTTCGGCGACGGCCAGGTGGACCGGTCTCCGTGCGGGAGCGGGACCACCGCGCGGCTGGCGCTGCTGGCCGGGCACGGCCTGGCCGCCGGGCAGACGCTGATCCATGACAGCATCATCGGCACGCGCTTCGAGGCGCGGGTGACCGGCTCCGTCGAGAACGGCGGACGAGTCCAGGTGAGCACCGAGGTGACCGGCAGCGCCTTCCTGACCGGGCTGCACCAGTTCATGCTGGCCGCGGAGGACCCGCTCGGCAGCGGGTTCCTCCTCGGGTAGCCGTGCGCCGCGCGCCCGGCCGGCCCCGGCAGGCCGTCGTCGTCGGGGCCGGGCTGGTCGGACTGTGCACGGCCTGGTTCCTCCAGGAGCAGGGGCTGGAGGTCACCGTGCTCGAGCGAACCGCCGTGGCGGCCGGCGCGTCGCTGGGCAACGCGGGCTGGATCACGCCGGCCCTGGTGGCGCCGCTGCCCGACCCCGCCATCCTCCGCGAGGGCCTGCGGGCGATCGCCGGCCGGTCGCCGGCCGTGCGCGTCCCGCTGTCGCCCGACCCGGCGCTGCTGGCGTTCCTCTGCCGCTTCGCCCGGAACTGCACGCCGGGACGGCGGGACGCGGCGCAGGCCGCGCTGACCATGCTGAGCGGCCACGCCCTCCGCTCGTTCGACGCGCTGGCCGCCGCCGGCGCGGCGGCCGCCACCATCGCCGGCCAGCCCGTGCTCGCCGCCTACCGCAGCCCGGCCCAGCGCGCGCCGATGCTGGCCGAGCTCACGGAGTACGCCCGCCAGCCCGGCGGCGGGGTCGACTTCGACGTGCTGGACGGCCCGGCCGTCCAGCGGGCCGAGCCGATCCTCGCCGGTGCCGCCCGGGCCGCGGTGCGCATCCACGGGCAGCGTTACCTCGACCCCGGTCCCTTCGTGCACGCGCTGGCCGACAGCATCCGGCGGCGCGGCGGCACGATCCGCGAGGGCACCGCGGTGACCGGCCTGCGCGATGACGGCGCCGGAGTCACGATCACCAGCAGCCCCGGCGAGACCGGCCCTGGGGAGGCCGACGGCGTAGGAGAGGCCGGCGGCGAGGTTCGCTGCGACTGCGTGGTCCTGGCCACCGGGGCGTGGCTGGGTGCCCTGGCGCGCCGCGCCGGGGTCCGCGTGCACGTGCAGTCCGGCCGCGGCTACAGCTTCTCCGTGCCGATGCGGCAGCTTCCGGCCGGCCCGGTCTACCTTCCGGCCCAGCGGCTCGCGTGCACGCCGATGCCCGGCGGCCGGCTCCGGGTGGCGGGGGTGATGGAACTGCG
>Ga0208220_1001283_pt1 | contig 10543 bp, 9 predicted proteins | sample NGESurdeep092012_9_FD_184484 | JGI IMG/M metagenome (GOLD analysis project Ga0208220, IMG submission 184484) | Arctic peat soil microbial communities from Barrow, Alaska - NGEE Surface sample F53-1 deep-092012 (SPAdes) | ecosystem: Environmental > Terrestrial > Soil > Wetlands > Peat ... | reverse complement strand
CTTTCCCACTGCGCCAGCCCCTGTTACGGGTGTCAAGCGAAAGAACCGGGCGGCTCGCGCCGCCTAAAACTAGAAACCGGACATTTGACGTATTAATAAACCCGGACATCTTGACTTATTACCGACAAGCGAGTTGCTAGCGGTTGGCTATATAAAACAAATGTTCTCCTTCTCGTTATGCCCTCAATTGAGAGATGGACCACCGTCCTGGCATCTCGTCGATACCCACATCTGCAGCTTCCATCAATTGCTGATAAGAGCGAACCTTAGGGCCTTTGGTTTTCATTGCCGCTGGTTTCGCAAAAATCAGAATGTACTCGTGGACGTTCTTAAATAAGAAATTTGGCGGATACGGGTAGCTACCGAATATTGGTCTTTGAGCGCCGTAAGAACCCCATTTTCCACCGGTGCCGTCTTTCGACCAGATGATTTCATTGATCATCACGAAGCCGATGCTTCGCAGCAGAACCGCGAAGTCTGTAGCCAGTGGGAAGGTTAGCAAACCCATATCGGTGTGCTGGTTCACGTTCGCCGTTACCAGGCACAGCTTGCGGCCTGGTAAAAGGGTGCGATAGCACTCTTCCCACACTGGCCTGGTCGCTTCGATGAAGTCCGGGTAGGAGTCTATAGTTCCCAAGTTATTTTTGTGCGATCCATAATCGGCTTTGTTCCAGTAGGGCGGGCTGGTAACAACGAGACCGACACTGTTGCTCGGAACGAAGCTCAAGTTTCGGCTATCGCCGTGTACGGTTTCCAACGGCTGAAAATCTGCAGCGTGGCCGTTTCTGAGAACTCCGCATTCTTTACGAATGATTTCGAGATACTGAGCGTTCTGATCTACGCAGATGGCACGACGGCCCAGGGGAATTGCCGCCTTAGCTGTACTGCCCGATCCGGCGAAGGGGTCGAGAACCGTGTCACCGTAAAAGCTGAATAGCTTGGTCAGACGCAACGGAATTTCAACTGGAAATACAGCCGGGTGCTCGTCATGACTTGTGTTGGCTATTTGCCAAACCGTTTTTGTATATTCACGCCATTCCTCTTTTGTGACCTTGGAACGTTCCTTGGTCTCGGCAATGCTGAGTTTTTTCATCCGATCAATACCCCTTCTTTACAAAATTCTTCTGGTTCACCTGATGGCCTGGCGGCAACGACAGAATCGATGAAGTTGTCGAGCTCACCCAAAAAGTCGCCGGGAAAGCCAGCCGCCTCGGCTATAACTCGATCGATCAAAGATTGCCGCTCTGGCATTCGGGATGCCGGGAAGGACACGGATGCCTTTGTACGGTTCGAGCTCATGACTGGAGATTTCTGCGCCTCCTTCCAGAGGTCAGCCCCCATAACCGCTAGTTGTTCGATCTGCTCTTCGGTGAACAGGGACGAACCAAGAGGGAGGTTTTCAATAAAGGAACGGCTTACGTGAAAGCCGTCCCCTAGAACATGCCAAAGCCAAAAAGTGGTTCGGCTCGATAAGAGCGCATATGCAACGAAGGCATCTCGCACGCGCACGCAATTTAGACTATGCACTGTATTTGTGGACAACAAGCCGGCGCGCGGCTGTGATCGAGCCGGAGGTCGGAAAAACACATTGAGAAAATTGTAGGCCGTCCCTCCGACAAACACAGTGATCTTGTCGGCGGCAAAGGTCTGCTCAAGGGTCGAGGTGCAAAAGAACGAAACCAGTGGGGCGAGGTTTGCGCGCTTCTCCGCCAAGATATCGAGAGCGCGAGCCTGAATTGCACTACCAAGCTTTGGAATGCCCGTAGCTATTGAACTCGTAATTTCTGTATAGCGGAGGGATCGTAACATGCGCGCACGGTCGTCACCCCTCCACTTCAATAACTGGCCGGTCATCTTTCGAGACTCGGTTTGTCCCACCTCCCGCGTCCAGGCAATGATGGCGTTACGAGTTTTTACATCCTCTCCAAACAGAGCATGCGGTTCTCGATCAAAAAAGCTGCATCGCCACGTTCCAGCAGTTCGTTCGATCAAGCAACGCGCAGACTCGTATTGCTGGCCGGTGCTAAAGGCGATGGGTAAAGGCAGGACCAACGCTCCGGCAGCAGCAGGTGCCGCAAGGCGAATCATCTGCTCCATGAAGAGGGGATGCATATCGGCAGACCCCGACACCGGCCGAAGGGTACTGAATCGCTTCTCCAGTTCCGCAAGATCGGCTCTATCAGCTAACGGTGCATATGGGGGGTTTCCAATAATTACGTTCGGGCCTTCCTCCATTGCGGGAAATAATTGTGAAATCGGTTGCCGGGGATTTCGAGCTTTGCCCTTCACAGGAGGGCATGGGTCCAAGCTGGTCGCGGGATCGAGGGTCAACGCATCGGCAACAGCAAGATTCCTGCGAAGCGATTGCCAGATTGATCCTGGCGTAAGGAATTTATTCCATGGGTCGACAAGAACGTCGTGCAGCAGCACATACGCGGCCGCGTCCACGGCCCAGGGATCAATATCAATTCCATGCAGGGATTGCGTGGCATGACTCAAGGCACAAACCGAGGGATCGGTGACCCGCAGAACGGACAAGGCCGCCCGCAGGAAAACGCCTGTTCCACATGCGGGATCGAACACTCTAATCGGTCGGATCGCCGTATGCAGGTTCGTCACCGCCAATGCGGCCATATGTTCGGCCACATCGGCCGGGGTGTAGAAAACCCCATGAGTTCGCCTACGAGCACGAGCCGCACTGGTACTCGGATCACGCATCACACTTAAGCGGCTGCCGGGGCCATGCGGGTCCAGAATATACGGCAGTAAATCAGCAAGAGCAGCAGGGTCGGCACTCAAGCGGAGTTGTTCGACGGCGTTCTTCCGGCATGACGGATTGAGAAGGGAGGCCGTTGCTACAAGTGATTGGGAACCATCTGAATCGAACCATTGAGCGGCATCTACAACTCCATCGGCGGATCGCAAGCCACCGACCGCTAGACCTAGTATCCACTGGGTGCAGAGATGCCATGCCGCCATTTCCGTTGCAGGGCGTTTAACGACAAGTGCAGGACCATCAGAAATCGGCCCGTATTGTTTTGGAAGCGACGGCGCTTTAGCCAGTCCGTCCCCGATAATCCGCACCGCTGCCCGGATTGGAGAGCCGTAAATTTCTGCAACGGTTGTCAGGACATGACCGCGCCTAGGGACAGACAGGCGCATCGTTGATATGTCTGCATTTTGCAAAAGCGCGAGGCTACCGTTCATTGTTTTTCCCGAGTACGAATAGAGCTAAACAGCGGCGTATGTTGATCCAGGTACGTCCGAATCGCCTCCCGAATGACCCAGGCCAGGGATACATGCTTGCTTTCGGCCAGACTGATCAGAAGATCGTGATCCTCGCGTGGAATTGTGATCGTCGTGCGGCACGACGAAGCCCCTTCATCTGTCATCGGTAAGCGTATCAATTGTTTCGCTATTCATCAGGATGCATCACCCTGATGAAGCCTAGCAAGACCTAAGTATGACCTACTGCGAAATCATCGGCTTTTTAGCGGCTGACCGGAAGGGACTGATTTTCTCTTCAAAGCACCTTTCAGGCACTACCGCCGATGCCGATGGCGGACTAGGACGCGGCATCGGCTGCACTAATGAAACTGTTAATACTTCCGCCAAGCAGAGTTTTGATCCCGCCCTCGGCGGACATCAGGACGGCTGAGGCGGCAAGGACGATGAAAACCAACATCAACGCATACTCGACTAAATCCTGACCGTCGTCTTCCGCGCACAGTTTCTTGAGAAGTGAGCACCTCACTACGCTTCTTATCGGCCCGATTAAGTTCAAGCTCGCGCTTCGTTACGCGGAGACGGAGCTGTGAGCTCGGGCGCTTGCAGCCTTGGGCGCGCGGTCCCGCCATCCTTGCCACCCGAGGCTTAGCACAAACGCACATATCGCTAGACGAGTAGTGAAACCATTGCCGGTCACCAGGAGCACCCACGGAATCGGCGTAAGCAGATAAAGACCCAGATAGGCAGTCCATCTATCCGTCGCACTTTTTATCAGCAGCAGCGCGGCGGGGATCAGCAGCGCGCAGTCCGCCATAAATGCGTGGGGCGCGACCACGATGCCACCGGCCAGCGCCGCCGCGAGCCCCCACTCGCGCCGCCACCCGCGCGAGGCAACCCAGACCGCGACCGCGACTGCTCCCGCCCCGGCAATTGCGAACGCATTCGCGTGCGGCAAACCTGCCAAGAGCGCATGTAGGTTGGGCATAACTTCCCGATAGGGGTTGTTCGCAGGCTCGCGCAGCAGCGCATAGTAGCGCAAAGGCCAATTCCAACCGCCGATGGCGAAGGAGAGAGCGGCGAGCGCAATGCAGCCCGCGAGAAGCCCAGATGCGAAACGCCATCGCTTTCGCGCGCATATCCAGACGGGGATCATGAAGAATAGCTGAAACTTGGCGAGACAAAGGGACGCCACAACGCCGGCAGTCAAGGGACGGTCCCGGCGAACAAGCATCAGAGCCAGCGCTATCCACAACAACAGGAAGCCGATATCCTGGCCTTCCGCCACCGTCATCCATACAGGCAGCGACCAACAGCAGGCAAGGGCGGCTTGCCAGCGGCGGTTAGCGGGCCAGGCTGCAACGAAAGCGATCAACCCGAAAACGCAGAGGATTTCCCACAAAGCCGACGCGGCCGGGTACGGCAGTTGAGCCAGCGGCCAGAAGAAGAGGGCAAAACAGGGCAGCCGCATAAACAGGCGGGTGGGACTCGACCAGCCTTCGGTACGCGCCTCGGTCTCAAGCACACGATCGGGCACGTATAGATCGCCGGTGAAGGCAAGCTTGCCGCCCGCGTACAGGTCCATGAAATCGGTCACGCCGCCCAATGTGTTACGCAATGCGGGGCCGAGGGTGACGGCATTGATCAGGAGTCCGGCCAGACCCAAAAACGCAATAGCCGCTGGGCCAAGCCTCGACATGTTCTGGACGGGCCACTTCACAGCGCTACTTGCCGGGCGAGCGGGGCACTATTTTGATCTCAAAGATGGATGGCCATTGTTTCCCAGTCACGAACAGCCGATCGTGCTGAGCGTCGTAAGCAATGCCATTCAATACGGAGTCATCGTTTATCTTCAGGTCGTCGGGCAGCAGCCCGGTAAGGTCGATCCAACTAATCACACGCCCGTCCCGGGGTGAAATGCGTGCGATGCGATTCGAGTGCCAGACGTTCGCATAGATCTCGCCCTTGATGTATTCGAGTTCGTTGAGTTGGTCAACGGTCTTACCGTCGTCCTTCACAACGATTTGGCGAGTTTCCTTGAACGTGCCGGGGTCTCGAAAGCGTAGCGTAGCGGTGCCATCGCTGGTAACAATCCTCGTCGCAGTACGAGTCATGCCCCAGCCCTCGCCGGTATAGGTGAACTGCTTGACGATCTGCAGGCTGAAGCGGTCGTAGACAAAGCAGACATGAGATTGCCAAGTCCATTCAAAGATATCCGGACCCCAATCGATTATTCCTTCGCCGAAGTATTGCTCCGGCAGAGCGAGCCGCTGAAGGACCTTGCCGGTTTCAGGCTCAGTGACGATTATCCCGGACCTTCCCTTGAGACCGACGCCCTCGTAGAATAATCCGCCGAGATAGAAAAACCCCTCTGTGTAGCTATCCGTCGAATGTGGGTACTTCGCAACGATTCTGTAGCCGCCGATCGGAGCGGCGCTCGCACCGCTGAAGGGAATCAAGGCCGCAGCCAGCGAAATTCGCGCAAAAACCCAAAGGCAGCGAGTCCATCCGGGCATTGTGTCCCCAGTTATCGTAGCGACATCGCTCTGTCCGGCCGCACTTCGGTCAGACCGGTATTAGCGGGACCACCCGATGGCGATTGCGCGTGAGGATCCACACGCAGATGGCGGCCAACCCGCGAAGCAGCGGATAAAGCAACAAAGGCGGAATCAGGCAAAGTCCGGACATGGTGCATAGGATCACGGCCGTGCTTCCCCCAACAAAGGATCGATACGGGTTTTCTCCTCCTGGCGCTATCAGATCCCGCTGAAGTTTAAGATTGAAATCCCGGTCGTTCCGGCAATCCCGCCGCGTGACGCCCGGCTGCTGCAGGCAGACCTGGTAAGTCGCTCCGGCTTCTTGCGCCGCCGACTGAAGATCGAGCCGTCTGGCATAGAAGGGCCAGCACAGGCACCAAGCGATCCATAAGCCTGCAAGCGCCGCGTAATAACGATGGAAGACGAGCTTGTACCTCAAATAAAGAAAGAGGGGAAGAAGAACGGAAAAATCTCGCTCTCACCCCCGCTTTAGGGCAGGAATTCGATCCCCTACCGACGGCAGGGCGGGAAAATCGGTATGCGGCTCGGTTTGATACCAATAAGCGACTGAATAGAAGCAGTCGGCGCGATCGTCCGCGTGGCCATGCTCGATGGTGTATTTGATGGAGCGCTCGAAGGCAATCGGATTATCCGCGTGCCACCGGTAGAGGCAGTAGCGGCCATCGGTCAGCTCGGGAAGCGCGATATAGGGAGCGCCGTTGTAAAGGTTGGAGAAGGGAACCCCGCCGAAATCCCAGGCTCCGCAAAAGTAGTCCTCGGTTCCGGTGCCGTTGATGACCGGCTTTTCCTCGTTGTCGATGAACACCATCTCGTCCCCTTCGCCAAACCAGCCGTCGGAATTCTGCAACACGCCCAGGGTAACTCCCATCACCTGTCCTCTCCCGCGGCTCTCGAGAAAGACATAGTTGTTCCGGCCGTCCAGATTGATTTCAGGCTGGCCCGCGCTAAAGGCCACGGCTCTATTAGGAGTAGCCTGCCGGTATTGCGCGTGAAAATACAGAGCGTCCCCCGGGAGGGAAGGGACCAGTTGATAATCGATGTTCGAGTAAAAGGACTCAACCGGCTTCCGACCCTGATTGGTGACTGTGATGCGCGCCGCCTGGCGAAACGGCATGGCGAAATAGCAGTTCAAGGCTTTTATCGACGAGCAATTCAGAAAAGCCGATTGGTAAAGGAAATATTCGCCCAGGTTCAGCCCGAAGAAGTCGCCGACAGGCGTTTCGACACTCGGCTTGGAATTGCCCTCCCAGTAGATCCGCAGAACTAATTCCTTCAGATGGTGAGCGCCTTGGGCGCTAATCGTGAACCAGATATGGGTGATGATGCCCGGACCTGAGGATTGGAACACTTCAATTGTTTGACCTGCCGGGATGGGCCAAGCGTCGTCGTTGCCTCCGGTGCGGTCATAGCTGGATTGTTTAAGAGTTCGGTAATTATGCGCCAGGGCATACTCGGGCAAGGCAATTTCGCGCGATGTCCCTGAAGGCGCGGATTGAGCGGCGGACGCGGCCCCGCCGGTGAACAGGGCTGCAGCGCCGCCCAAGGATTTTAGAAACCGCCGCCTCCGGGAAGAAATACTCATTTTAGACTAATCTCCTTAACTTGAGGTGCGCTTGAGCTTAGCTCAGGCATTTAGTAGGGATGGGGTAGACGGCGGAATTATATCGCAGAACCGGGAAATCTCCTGGTTTGAACCAGAGGTACATCGACCTTACAATTAGACAAGGGCCCGTTTTTTCGTCGGGCCCTCGGCTTCGGAGGAAAGGGCGGTTATGAATTGCGACCTCATTAACCGCTCTTAATGTAATCAGTATAACCCTCTTAATATCCCAATGGCAAGTGAGGGGTAGACGGAGCAAGATCCTGGGCTGCGGATTCGCACAGTATGTTAGACTCGTCGTCGATTTGGAGCGCGCTCTTGTGCGGCGTTGGCCTTATCTTTTCCCGGCCTTTTGCGTTGCTCTCCTGAGCGGATTCCGGCTGCTGGACACAAGCCGGGCCGGTGCCCAATCTGTCGAACTCCCGCCTGCTTCCGGCATCCATCTACGTGCCGAGACCACTCTGGTGCTCATCCCGGTGTCTGTCACCGACGCTTCCAACCGTTTTGTGCTGGGACTGGAGAAGCAGGATTTTCAGGTTTTTGAAGACGGCGCCGAGCAGCGCGTAACGCAATTTTCCGGGGAAGATGCGCCTCTTTCCGTCGGACTGCTGGTCGATATCAGCGGCAGCATGGGGGCCAAAATCGACACGTCCCGCGAAGCGGCGGCTCAGTTTCTCAAGACCATGAACGCCGGAGATGAAGCTTTCTTGATTGAGTTCAGCGACCGCGCCGAACTTTCACAGGGATTTACCGAAGACAGCGAAGAGATTCAGAACAAGCTTTCTTCTGTCGAGCCGGAAGGCTTGACTGCGCTGCTGGACGCGGTCGACCTCGGATTGAACGAAATGAAGAAGGCCAGGAACCCCCGCAAAGCCCTGCTCATCATTTCGGATGGCGGGGACAATCATAGCCATTACAGCTCCGATGAGATCAAGAGCCTGATACGGAAAGCGGACGTACAGATTTATGCGATGGGCGTGTTCGAGCCCTACTCGTATCTCACGTTGAGTACAGCGGAGCTCTCGGGACCACGCTTGCTCTCTGAGATTTCAGAGCAAACCGGCGGCCGGGCGTTTGCCGCGCGGCAATTCAGCGATCTGCCGGGTATCGCCGCCAGGATCGGAATTGAACTGCGCAATCAATATGTCCTGGCGTACACGCCGTCAAACCAGGTCCGTGATGGTAAGTACCGCAAGGTGGAAGTGAAGCTGAAGCAACCGCCAGGTCTGTCCGCTCTGAAGGCGCGGTGGAGGCTCGGCTATTATGCTCCCACGCAATAACGGCGCTGGGGACTTGGTCCGGGCCTATCGATGGCCGACTATGGGATTAACGGCGACATGGGGCAATCGAACCGCCGCCGGGCGGGAAACTCCGTAAGTCACGGGCCGTGCCGTGCCGGGAAGCGGCCGGTAGGCAAAAACCAGCGGCCGGGACGGCAGATGGCGAAGGATTCCGACTTGGCTGGGGCTCAAGACAGGGTAGCGAGTTTTGCGGGGCCATCGCGGGTTATCCAAACGGCGGTAATAGTGCGACAGAAACAGGGGAAATACGGGATAGCCGCCGAAATAGCCCATTCCAAATGGAACATACGGATCGAAAAACGTGCCTCCGAACGAATAAAGGCCGAGCGACGGTGAGTAGCCGGGCGCGCCGAGGCCGAATGTGGGATCGCCAGGAAGAGGCTGGCCGCCGCCCAGGTCTCCTGGATTTTCTCCCGGATCTTGCGCCATCTGAGAAGCCAACTGATTTTCGGAAGCGACCGCTTCGGCGCGATCTCTTGCCCATGCGTAAAAATCGTCATCCGCGCCGTCGTCGAATTTCTTGGTTTCCGTTCCGGCGGCGAAGAAGAAGAGATGGGATGTATCGATGGTGGAGGATTCCCCGTTGTGCAGGATTGCGGCCTCGCCACTATACGTCTGGAATAGCGGGGCGGGATCGGAATCGAAGCGGTAGATTCCCGGCTTGCGGAATTGGATTTTGCTGTCCTGATACAGGACGAGGACGGGGCTCGCGGGAGGCGCGTCGAGCGAATCGACGATAATGGAGCCTTTCAAGAATTCGACGCGGGTGTCACTCAGAGCCTCGGACAGCATCCGGATCGAGCTGTTTTCATCGACGCGCAGAAACACGCCCGGCGTGAGGAGAATCTCGGCGCGGCCTTGCTCGGTCCGCAGCGTCGATCCTTCCGCGATATTGGGAAACGTTCCGAATTTCCGGTCGAGCGGCCGATCGCCGATGAACACCGATCCTTCGGAAAAATGCACCAGCCCGGAGCGAGCGGAGACAACCGACTGCGCGAAGGCGGAGAGCCCGAACAACGTGCCCAGCAACGCGGAAAAGAACGCGCGCGAAAAGCGCATAAACCCCTACCCAAGAATGTACCCGGTTTGGGATCTTGTCAATCCTGTTGTTCCCCCAGACCAAATCCCGTGGTTAGGGCAGTGCGGATGTGCAAAAGGCGCATTTGCGCGCCCCGATCGGCACCATGCTGAGACATTCCGGGCATTTCTTGGTAGTGGGATCCGGCGGCGTCTCGCCTCGCCGGATGCGCGCCAGCAGTGCATTCACCGGCAGCACAACCAAAAAGTAAACAGCCGCCCCGATCAGCACAAAGGAGACGACCGAGTTGACAAAGTCGCCGATGTGAAACGTGCTCTTGTTGACGGTGAACACGATCGCGGAGAAATCGGGTTTGCCGAAGATCGCCGCGATCAGTGGCGTAATCAGATCCTTCACAAGCTCGGTAACGATTGCGCCAAACGCCGCGCCCATGACGACCGCAACGGCAAGATCCAGAACGTTGCCGCGCAAAATGAATTGTTTGAATCCCTTCACGGTTTAAAATCCTCTTCCTGTTTTGTCATTGCACCCGGCGCGAGTCTCTCACGAATGCTTGCGTCCGGTCAAGCCCCGACGCCGGCGAGGATTCCTTACGTTCCTCAAACCTTCTACTAACCGCCGGGGGTAATGTCAGTCTAAAGACCAGCCGGATGGAATGGACGGACTCAGCGGCCGCCGATGAGGCGCGGAAGGGGAATCAGCACCATAAGCGCTAACCTAAGAGTTGAAACATTCCCATTAAGTTTTGTATTATTGGAACATGGGGCAAGAGAGCGAAGAGGATTGGGTAGTTTTGCGCTCGTTATTCCCCAAGGGATGG
>Ga0208220_1001282_pt1 | contig 10544 bp, 9 predicted proteins | sample NGESurdeep092012_9_FD_184484 | JGI IMG/M metagenome (GOLD analysis project Ga0208220, IMG submission 184484) | Arctic peat soil microbial communities from Barrow, Alaska - NGEE Surface sample F53-1 deep-092012 (SPAdes) | ecosystem: Environmental > Terrestrial > Soil > Wetlands > Peat ... | reverse complement strand
GAATCGACAATGTCCCCTCACTTCTATACCAAGCGTAAAACACAATGGCCAGGGCAATGGCAAAACCGCTCGCCGAAGCAACGTACGGTACATGCAGCTGGATATGCAAGCTGTCAGCCGCCATTGTACCGAAAACCGCAACCATGGAGACGGTGAGCCAGTAAACCCAGGATACATAGCGGCGCACCCAGAATTGCAAACCGAGCGCGATGAGGAGGGCTGCGGAGAGCGCGTGCCGCGTCATCGTGCCGTCGCCTCGCTGTAGAAACGCACCAAATCCGCCTTGAACGAGCGGCGGGCTTCGTCGTTGAGGTAGACCATATGTCCTGACGGATAGAAGCCGTACTCGATGTGCGAGCGCAGCGTGGATGGAAGCTGGAGGTGGCCCAGCGTGTACTCCGTCCCGAAGAACGGCGTCGCCAGATCGTAGTAGCCGTTCGCCGAGAACACCCGCAGGTAGGGGTTCTCGATCAGCGCGGTGCGCAAGTGGCCGGCGACGTTCGCCGTCAGGATCGAGTTGCGCAGCCGCTGGTTCCAGTGCGCGCCGACGACCGGGTAGTTCGTGCCGAGATACGGCCGGTCGGCATGGTAGTCGAGATCGTCGCGCAGGTACGCGCTGAACCCCGACACGATCGCGTCGGTGAGCGCGCTGTCGCTGGTCGGATCGTAACGCGTAGCGTCGGCGGTGCGGTCGGCGGTCGGGCCTTCGTAACGCCCGTCGAGGCGTCCGGTCGTGATCCCGCGCGCAGCCAACAGCTCGTGCTCGAAGCGACTCGGATCGACGCGCAGGTTCGCGCGCTCGATATACCGTGGGTCGAGCCCGATGAAATCATGGATCCGGATCGCGATCGCGCGCCGTGATGCGGCGTCGAGCTCGTCGCCGCGCTGCAGCGCCGCGGCGTACGGCCCTTGCGCGAACGCGCGCGCCTGCGCGACGAAGCTCGCCAAGTCGGGCGGGTTGCCGGGGATCGCATGGTGGTACCAAGCGACGGCGGCCTCGGTCGGCAAGAACGCGACATAGCCGTAGTCTTCGCCCGGCCCGCCACCGTTGTCGATGACGTTGAAGTCGAGCACCGACGACAACAGCACGACGCCGTCGATCGCCATTCCGTGACCCTGCAACCGGTCGACGACGTCAGCGGCGCGCGTCGTGCCGTACGACTCGCCGAACAGGAACTTCGGCGAGCCCCAGCGATCGTTGCGCGTCGTCCACTCGCGGATGAAGTTGTCGAACGCGTCGGCATCCTCGTCGATGCCGAAGAACATCGACGGCGTTCCCTTGCCGACGATGCGGCTGTACCCCGTCCCGACCGCATCGATGAACACGAGGTCGGTCAGGTCGAGCAGCGTATCAGGATTCGCGGCGTACGGCGTGCCCGGCGCGGGCGGGGTCGCGTTCGACGGGATCGCAACGCGCACGGGACCGTACGACGCCATGTGCAGCCACATCGTCGACGAACCCGGACCACCGTTCCACACGAAGGTCACCGGGCGCGAGCGCCGGTCCGTGCCGTCGAGGGTGTACGCGACCGAGAACACCTGCGCGGTTTCGTCGCCCGCCGCGTTGCGGAGCGGGATCGTCCCGGCGCGCGCCGTGTAGGCCAGCGTTCGTCCGCCGACCACCACGGTATGGTGCGTCACCGCGTCGGGCATCGCGGTTTCGCGCCCCCGCGGCTCGCGCATGGTTCCGGGCGGTGCCGCGGCCGCCGGTGGCATCGGCGACGGCGACGACGACGGCATCGGTGTCGCCGCGGGACGCCGGCTCGCTTGTGGCGCCGGGGTGCGCTCTTGCGCGGAAGCGGCCGCCACGGCGCAAACGAACATCGCCGCGGCGACGAGCGCCACGATTCTCCGCATTCTCACGGAGCCGCCGTTCGGCGCCCGCGCTCAACCTCCGTTCGGCGATCCCTGCGCGTCGACGGCGTAGACGAAGGCCAGCACCTCGGCGACGACCGCGTACAGCTCGCGGGGAAGGGTGCGCCCGACTTCGAGCTTGGCGAGCGCCTCGACCAGGCCGGCGTCCTGATGGATCGGGACGTCGTTCTCGCGGGCGATGCGGACGATCTCCTCGGCGGTCAGCCCGCGGCCCAGCGCGACGATCTCGGGCGGCTCGGGGCCGAGCGGATCGTACGCCAGCGCCGCGGCGGCGGGACGCGCCGGCGCGTTGCGGCGCGCATCGTAGTAGCGCGTGTTCATGCCGAGCGATCCACGGCTGCCTGCGGGTCGAACGGTTGCGACGGCGGCGCCTCGACGGCGATCGTCGAGGTCGTTCCGACCGAAGCGCCCGCCGACGCGACGCGATAGCGCAGCGACTCGAGCCGGTCGGTCAAACCGCCGAGCGCGTCGCGGAACGCGCGCATCGCGGGCGCCGCCTCGGTTCGCACGTCGACCGTCACCTCGCGTCCAACGGTCACCAGATCGATCGCGACCGTGCCGTAGTGGATCGTATCGAGGACGAAGGCGATGCGAAAGTTCGCCGGGTCGACGGGCACGCCGCGCCCTTGCGGCGCGTCGCGCTTGACGCTGATGCGTGCGCTCGCCGCACCGTGCTCCGTCGTGAGCGGCAACGTGAACGCGATACCGTCGGGATGCGCGGCCAGCGTTTGGGCCGCGTTCACCTGCACGGCGGTGAGCGCGGTCAGTGCGCCGGCCAAGGACGGCGCGAGCCGGGCGGGCGTCGCCGGATCCGCGGCGACCGCGAGCAGCGTTTGCTTGAGGTCGATGCTCAACGCCGCGCTGCGTTCGGCGGCGACGGCGGCGGGAAGCGGCGCAGTCGACGGCGCGGCCCGCTGGTCGGGCGCGGCCGCGCGCGTCGCGGCGAGCAGCGTCGCGATCTTCGGTTCCGCGCCGTCGACGACGTGATCGACGAAGGCGGCGATCTGCGAGGCGAGTGCGGGCGAGCGCGGATCGATCCGTCCGACGAACGAGAGCAGCGCGCCCAGCGTGCGCAGCGTCGCGACCTGCGGGTCGTCGCTCCCGCTCGGCAGCGCTCGCTCGAGCGTCGTCAGCACCGCCGGCAATTTCTCGGGCCGCGCGAGCGCCGTCGTTGCGGCGGCGACGGTGGTGGGCGTCACCGGCAGCCGCAACGCACGCAGCAGCGCGACGGGCTCGGTGTAGGCGGATAAGCCCGACGCGCGCGGCGGCGATGCGACCGGGGTGCTGCGCGCGGCGATCGCCGGTGAAGCGACCGCGGGCGGCGCGACTGCGCGCGGCAGGGCTCCGGCGATCGTCGCCGTGCGCGCCGCCGGCACGGCGCTCACCTGCGCCACGGTCGCACGCGCCGTCGCCATCCGCGCCTCGATCGACGTCGGTCCGGGCGCGACGACGATCGGCACGCGCGTCGGCGCGGCGACCGCGGCCTGCAATGGCCCGTTGTCCGCAGCTTGCGGCGCTACGTTGGCGCGTAACACGGCCGCCGAGAACGCAACACCCGGCGGCGGGGCGGACGGCGCCGCGGGCGGGAGATCGGCGAGCGGGACGGTGACGGCCGGTCTCGCTTCGTCGCCGACGTCTTCGGCAGACCGGACCGGCACCGAGCCGGACGGCGCCGACGCGCGAGTCGTCGTCGCCGGCGCGGCGGCGGGCATTGCAGCGACGGTAGCCGGAGGCGCCGGAGTTGACGGCACGATCGAGGCGGCGACGAAGGCGCTCGGCGGCGGTGCGACCGGAGCGTTGGCCGGCCCCGGCTCGACGGCGGCGTCCGCGCCGGTGTCGACGATCTGCAGCAAGATGCGGTCGCCGTCGAACCCCGCGACACGCACCTGCAGCACGTCGCCGGGGCGCACCGTGGGCGGCAGTGACGCGGCGACGCGCCGGCCCGCGATCTCGAGCAGGTCGGTCAAACCGTTCGACGGCAAGACGCGCGCCGTCACGACTGCGTTCTCGACCAACAGCGCGCGCAAGGCTTGCGCGTCGGTCGCAAGCTGCGACAGCTCGGCGTCGATCAGTGCGGCCAGATCCGCATTGGCGGCCACGATCCCGGCCAGCGGATCGATGCTCATGCTCAGGCGGTGAAGTCGATCAAGTGCGGCTCATCGAGCCCGGCCGCATCGTCGACCGCGGTTTCGAACGCGTTGCGCGGATGGCCGTCGCGCGGCTCGGAGCCGTCGCCGCCCGACTGCCGCTCGGCGTTGGGATCGACGCGGTTCCCCAGCGCCGCGCCCATTTCGTTGACCCGCTCCTCGCGCTCTTGAACCTGGGCCGCGAACGACGCCTGGGCGGTCTGCTGCGCGACGCGGGCGGCTTCGTCGGCGCGCTGAGCGAGAGGCGCCGTCTGCGACGCCTGCCAGATCGCTCCTTGAATGTCGGTCGGACGAATCGCCATCGCTGGCTCCTCGCGAGGTTTTAGCCCGTGGCCCCGACGTCCCCAGCCGGTGCCTGAGTCGCGTTCCGCCGGGTGTATTTCTGCTTTACCGTCGGGTCGCCCTCACGATATCCCAGATCGGCGCGCAGCGCCCGAAGCTTAGTCCGCAGGTGGATGACGGCTTGCGCGTGGATCTGCGAAACCCGCGACTCCGAGACGTTCAGGGCGCCCTTGATCTCCTTGAGGGTCAGACCCTCGAAGTAGTACAGCGAGATCACGGTCCGCTCTTGCGGCGGCAGATCGTCGACCGCGCGGACCAGCGCGGCCTTGATCTCGCGCGCCTCGACCGCGCTGGTGACCTCGGTGCCGTCATCCCGCAGCGTGTCGAGCAGCGGGATCTCGTAGCCTCGCTCGTTGGGCAGAAACTCCTCGAGCGAGAGGACGGACGTGCCGCGAATCTTTTGCATCAACACATCGAGCTCTTTGAGGCTCAGACCCATCTTCGCCGCGACCTCGTCCTCGCTCGCCGCGCGTCCGTACTCCACCTCGAGCTGCTGGTAGACGCGCTCCAGCTCGCGCGCCCGTTGGCGGACCGCGCGAGGCACCCAGTCGAGCGCGCGCAGCGCGTCGAGGATCGCGCCGTTGATGCGCGTGATCGCATAGGTTTCGAACTTGACGCCCCGCGCGTCGTCGTACTTCTCGATCGCGTCGATCAGCCCGAGGATGCCGTCGTTGATGAGGTCGTTGATCTCGACGTTCGGGGGCAAGTTGATCGAAATCCGCCCGGCCACATATTTGACCAGGTGCAGATATTTGTGGACGATCTCTTCGCGACTGAGCTCAACCCCGCCGATCACGTAGCGCGGGGTATCGCGGAGTGCTTTCACGGCTCGCTCCCATGACGGGATCACCCGCCCCGGTTTTTCGGCAAGTTCCCGAAGAGGAGGTGTACCTCCCCTCGGCTGCCGTGAAGTTCTGTTGGAGACGGGTTAAGTCGGAGCATACGCGGTGCCGGTCAACTCGCAGAGCACGCGCGACACGACGTGCAGCGGGACCACCCGGTCGACCAGCCCGGCGACGGCGGCGGCGCGCGGCATCCCGTACACGACGCTGGTCGCCTCGTCCTGTCCGAGCACGAAGCCTCCACGCGCCTTGATGACCTTCAGCCCGGCGACGCCGTCCTGTCCCATCCCGGTGAGGATGACGCCGAGCGAGCCGGACCCGAAGACATCGGCGACGGACGACGCCATGGCGTCGACGCTCGGGACGTGCAGCGACGTGCGGGGGTCGTCCTCGAGCACGACCCGCACGCCGCCGGATCCGCGCCGCAATCGCAGCTCCTTCCCGGCCGGTGCGATAATCGCCACGCCCGGCGCGAGCGGCATCCCGTCGGCGCCCTCGACGACGTCGATCTTGCTGGACGCGTCGAGGCGTTCGGCGAGCGGACGCGTGAAGCCGGGCGGCATGTGCTGAACGACGACGATCGGAATCGGGAAACCGGCCGGCAGCTTGGGCAGGATCTGCGAGAGCGCGACCGGCCCGCCGGTCGACGTGCCGATGGCGACGCAGGTGAAGGCGCCGGCCGACGTTCGCGCCGGCGGTCGCGGCGGCGGCGCCACCGAGACGCGCGCGGCGGCCGCGTCGATCGTGGCACGCGCGATTCGCGTCGTCTCCCGCATCGCGCGCAGGTATGCGCCGCGCGAGCCGAAGTGCTTGACCTTCTCGACCAGCTCGCGCTGGACGTTGACGATGTCGATGAGCGCCGAGTCGGGCTTGGGGATGAAATCGACCGCGCCCGCCTCGAGCGCGCGCAAGGTCGTCTCGGCACCGTCGCGCGTCAGCGCGCTGACCATGATGATCGGCGGCCCGCGGCGCGAGACGATAGCGCCGGCCGCTTCGAGCCCGCCCATCCCGGGCATCTCGACGTCCATCGTGATGACATCGGGGTGCAGCCGCTCCACCATCGCGATCCCCTCTTCGCCCGACGCCGCGGCACCGACGACGCGAATCTCCGGCTCCTTCTCGAGCATCTTCTGGATCGCTCGGCGCATGAACGCCGAATCGTCGACGACGACGACCCCGATCGTGTGCGGGTTCACGCCGGCACCGCCGCGCGCAACCGATAGACGATCGAGTCCGGGCCGACGACCGGCTCGTAGAGATCGGTGAGGTGGAACAGCGACTCGGCGTGGCCCAAGAACAGATAGCCTCCCGGGCGAAGCGCCTTCGCGAACGACTCGACGACCCGCTTTTGCGTCGGCTTGTCGAAATAGATCAGGACGTTGCGGCAGAAGATCGCGTCGAACGGGCCCTCGGCCGCCACCGACGGCTCGTCGAGCAGGTTCAGCCGCCCGAACGATACCAGACGCTTCACCCGGTCGTCGACGACGAACCCGTCACCCTCCGAGCGAAACCAGCGCTGGATCATCGCGGGCTCGGTGGCCCGGAACGACAGCGCTCGATAGAAGGCTTTGTCGGCAAGGTCCAGCACGCGCGGCGAGATGTCGGTGGCGCGAATCGAGAACATGGACTCCGCGATCTTCCCCGTTTCGATCAGCGTGATCGCGAGCGAGTACGGCTCCTCGCCCGACGAGCAGGCCGCCGACCACAGCCGCAGTCGCGACGAGCGCGCCCGAAATTCGTCGAGGATCGAACCGGCCAGCGTCTTGAGCTGGGCCCGCTCGCGAAAAAAGTACGTCTCGTTGTTCGACAGCACCGAAGCGAGATCGTTCCATTCCTCTTCACGCTTGGGATCGTAGCGCAGAAACTGCACGTACGAGCGGTACGTCTCGACGCCGCGCTTCGCCAATCGCGTCGAGAGACGACTGAGCAACAAGAAGCGCTTCTGGTCGTCGTACCAAATGCCGAATCGATCCCGAATCAAATCGCGAACCGCGACGAACTCGTCATCGGAGATTTCGAGCACTAGCGGCGGACCACTACGAATACCGGATGCGCGGGTTGGCCACCGCGTAGAGCACGTCGACGAGCGTGTTGACGACAACGAAGACCGTCGCGAAGAGCAGGATGCAGCCGTTGATCAGCGGCATGTCGCGGTTCGAGATCGCCTCGAATGCTAGCCGCCCGACGCCCGGCCAGGCGAACACGGATTCGGTCAGCACGGCGCCGCCCAGCAGCAGCCCGGTCTGGAGGCCGAGGATCGTGATGATCGGGATCAGGGCGTTGCGCAGAGCATGCTTGAAGACCACGGCGCGCTGTCCTAGGCCCTTCGCGCGCGCGGTCCGGATATAATCCGCCGACAGCACGTCGAGCATCCCGCTGCGCGTGATCTTCGCGATGATCGCCAACGGAATCGTCCCCAGCGTGATCGCCGGCAGCACCAGATGCCAGAGCGCGTCGAGCGCGGCGCGCCCGTTGCCGGCCAGCAGCGCGTCGACGACGACCAGATGCGTACGAGCCGGGACGAAGTACGTCAGCGCGATGCGGCCCGAGATCGGGAACAGATTCAGCCCCGCGTGTGACGGCAGTACCGCGAACACGTAGACGAGGATCCAGCCGAGCCAAAAGACCGGGATCGAGACGCCGAGCAGCGCGCCGCTCATGGTGAGCGCGTCGATCGCGCTGCGATGGCGGACCGCGGCCACCACGCCGGCCGGGATCCCGACCGCGATCGCAAACGCCATCGCGCTCAGCGTCAACTCGAGCGTCGCCGGAAAATATTGGGCGAGCTTCTGCGCGACCGGCTGAGAGTCGAAGATCGATGCGCCGAGGTCGCCGTGCGCGACGGCGCCCAGATAGAGCGCGAGCTGCACGAACCACGGCTGGTCCAAGCCGAGCGACGAGCGGAGGTGGGCAATCTCTTGCGGGCTCGCGTGCTCGCCCAGGCGCAATGCGACCGGATCGCCCGGAATCGCGTGCATGAACAGGAAGCTCACCACCGTGATTGCGAGTAGCACGACGACCAGCCGCACGAGACGGTCGGCCAGAAAGCGCAGCACGATCCGTCTTCAGGCGCGCAAGGCGCGGAGTGAGAACTTGGCCGCCTGCACGTAGAGATACATCCGCTCCCACGCGCTGAAAGCGTTGCGATCGCTCTGCAGCAGCTCGGCGAAGCGCGGCGTTTCCTCGAGCTGCCGAAACAGCACGTCGAAGCGCGGGGGCCTGCGCTCGAGAAACGCCATCAGATGATGGCGGTGCCGCAATCGGCCGTAGAACGCGCGCTTCACGGCCCGTTCGTAGGCCGGCGCCGGATCGGTTCCGCGCGCGCGTGCTTCGCCGGCGGCTTCGGCGGCGAGCCGGCCGGTCGTCGCAGCTTCGTGGATCCCTTCGCCGGTCGTCGCATCGACGAGCCCGGCCGCTGTGCCGCCCACCATCACACCATCGGCGCCGATCGAGGCGCGCGGGAGCCCACCGTACAGCAGGCTGCCCTCATCGCGCACCGTGTACGGGATCCCGGGAAAGAGCCGCCGTTCGACCGTCGCCAACAAGGCGTCGGTCTCCGCGCGCAACGCCGCCCCCGGCATCTTCGCCTGGATCCCCAGGCCGATCGAAAGGTGGTCGCGCTTGGGGAACATCCAGGCGATCACGTTGCGGCCCGAGAGCGGGCTGACGTAGTAGTGCATCTCCAGCGTCCCATACGTCTCGGCCGTGGCCGGGCGAGCCAAGTAGACGCGGTACTGAAAGCAGGTGATCAGTCCGGCGTTCCAGCCCGCGTGGTGAAAGCGCGCATCGACGTCGTCGAGCCGCGCGCTCGAACCCTGCGCGAGAAACACGCTGCGCGCCTTGATGCGTTTGCGGACGCCGGCCCGGGCGTCGGCGTACTCGACCACGACGCCGTCGCGCTCGCGTTCGAGGCCGCGGAACAGCATGCCGGTGCGGATGTCGGCGCCCTCTCCGCGGGCCAGGTCGGCGATCGTGCCGTCGAGTTCTTCGCGCGTCGTCGTATGCGCCGGCCCGACGGGGAACGCGTAGGTCTTTTCGACGGTCGTCAGCGTGATCGTCCCCGGATCGAGGTGCACGATCGAGCGCGGGACGTCGAAGTCCTCGCAGAACCCCGGCCGGAGACCCGCGGCGCAGACGCGCTTTGCGCCGACGACTGCGTCGCGCTCCAAGACGACCGTCGCGATGCCTCGCCGGGCCGCCTCGCGCGCGGCGGTCCCGCCGGCCGGGCCGCACCCCACGACGAGGAACTGGGTCGTCTCCATGCCGGACGCCCCCTTCGCGGCCGAAGCGTACCAGGCCCGTTCTCGTGCGAAGGACCCCAAACGGATACTGCTAAACGGGGTACCGTTCGAAGCGCTCGACGGTGTCGGGCCTTTCTTTGTGTCGTAAAGGACTATCGGTTTGATATTGACAGCTCAGCTCGGGATCGAGCTCGGCCTCGCGGCCGGGATCTTGGCCATCCTCTATGGCCTCTACTTGATCTCCTGGGTGCTCAGGCAGCCGGCAGGCAACGCGACGATGCAGTCGATCGCCGCCGCCATCCAGGAAGGCGCGATGGCGTTTTTGCGCCGTCAATACACGACCGTCGCGATCGTCGCGGTCGTCCTGTTCGTCGTCATCGGCTTCTTGCCGTCGCCGCTCGGGTGGGAGGCCGCAATCGGATTCGCGATCGGCTCGATCCTGTCGGGCGCGGCCGGCTTCATCGGAATGATCGTCTCCGTCCGCGCGAACGTGCGCACCGCCGAAGCCGCGCGCAACGGGCTTGGCCCTGCCCTCAACCTTGCCTTCAAAGGCGGGGCCGTCACCGGCTTGCTGGTGGTCGGCCTGGGGCTGATGGCCGTCAGCGGCTACTACTGGATCCTGCTCAGCGTCAACGGCGGTGATGAAGCGCGTTCGCTCGGCGGTCTGGTCGGGCTGGCCTTCGGGTGCTCGCTGATCTCGGTGTTCGCTCGCCTGGGCGGCGGCATCTTCACGAAGGCCGCCGACGTCGGCGCCGACCTGGTCGGCAAAGTCGAGGCCGGGATCCCCGAAGACGACCCGCGCAATCCCGCCGTGATCGCCGACAACGTCGGTGACAACGTCGGTGACTGTGCCGGCATGGCTGCGGACCTGTTCGAAACGTACGTCGTCACGACGACGGCGGCGATGCTGCTCGGGCACCTCATCCTGGGCACGGTGCAGGGCGCCACCACGTTCCCGCTGATCCTGGGCGCGCTCTCGATCGTCACCTCGATCATCGGCACGCTGTTCGTCGGACGCGGGGCGATCAAGAAGAGCGGGATCATGAACTCGCTCTACCTCGGAATGATCGTCGCCGGAGTTCTGTCGGCGATCGGCT
>Ga0208220_1001281_pt1 | contig 10544 bp, 9 predicted proteins | sample NGESurdeep092012_9_FD_184484 | JGI IMG/M metagenome (GOLD analysis project Ga0208220, IMG submission 184484) | Arctic peat soil microbial communities from Barrow, Alaska - NGEE Surface sample F53-1 deep-092012 (SPAdes) | ecosystem: Environmental > Terrestrial > Soil > Wetlands > Peat ... | reverse complement strand
CGTCTCCGGTGGGGTACGCGGGTGTCATCTCGACGACGACACACAAGACGCTCCGCGGACCTCGCGGCGCGATGTTGATGTGCGACGAGCAATACGCCAAGGCCATCGACAAAGCCGTTTTCCCTGGCCTGCAAGGCGGTCCGCACAACCACACGACGGCCGCGATCGCGGTTGCCCTGCATGAGGCGCAACAACCGGACTTTCGCGACTACGCCGCGGCGATCGTGACCAACGCGCAAGCTCTCGCCGAAGAGTTGTCGTCGCGCGGCTTCGACTTGGTGTCAGGCGGCACCGACAACCACCTCATCCTGATCGACCTGACGCCCCAAGGCGTTGCGGGCAAGCCGGTCGCCAAAGCCCTCGACCGAGCCGGGCTCGTCGTCAACTACAACACCGTTCCCTACGACCCCCGCAAGCCTTTCGATCCGTCAGGCATTCGCATCGGGACGCCAGCAGTAACTAGTCGCGGCATGGGTGTGGGCGAGATGCGTCAGATCGGAGCATGGTTCGACGAGGTGGTCGCGGCGGTGGCGAAGAACGACGAGGACACCGTGAACGCCACGACCGATCGCGTCGAAGCCCAGGTGCGCGAGTTGACCGCCGACTTCCCCGCACCGGGTCTTCCGGTCTAGCGGTTCCGTTCCCGGCCGAGCGTTGAAGTCCAGCGCGCGCAAGAACGAGCGGTGGACTTCAACGCTTCGCGGGCGGACACAACCGAGTCGGCTTCCAATGCGTCTCATGGTCGACCGTGCGTTCTTGAGGAGACCCATGCCGCCGTCACGCACATACTTGCGAGTTGCCGCGCTGGTCGCGTTTGTGGCGTTGGCGACCGCGTGCAACTCCAGCTCCAAACACGCCAGCACAACGACATCGGCACCTGCTGCGCCTTCGTCAAGCACACCAACAGCGGGGACGTCGAGCAGTGCCGCGTCAGCGTCGACTGCGCCCGCGTCACCGCTTCTGTCGAGTGCTCCCCCGCCCGCTGCCTCAAGCGCTGCATCAAGCGCCGCATCGAGCGCCCCGTCCGTTGCACCCGCACGCGTCGTTGTCGAGCTCGCCCGGTCACACCGAACCGGCACGGGCGACGTGGGCACGATCGACACGGATCAGCTGTCGGTCGTTGGGCTGCCGAACGGCGCGGCCATCGCGGCTGCACTCCAAGCTCCCGTCACGGCGGCGCTCGCCGACTATACGAAGAACGTGGCATCGCAAGAGCCATGCACGGGGCCTGCATGCGGGAGCGGCGACTTCCAGGCCGACTTCACCACCAGCCGATCCGACACAGTCGTAGTCTCAGGCACCTGGACGATCTCGACGTTCTTCCCGGGTGGAGCGCATCCGACGACGCAACTCACTGCGGTGATCGTTGATGTGACGACCGCCGCCACCATCGCGCCGTCCCAGTTGTTCATCGGCGCATCCCTCAAGACGCTCGCAGCCGCAACAGCAACCGCTACGACGGCGAAACTTGATGCGATCGGCTGCAGTGACGAATTCAGTGACGGCGTCGCACCAAGGTCCGACAACTATGTAGGCACCGCGATCGGGCGATCAGGACTGCTCATTGGTCTCTCGCAGGGACAGGTCGCAGCGGAGGCGTGCGGAACGGTCGACCTCGCTGTTCCGTGGACCGCAGTGCAGTCGCAACTCAGCAACGTTGGTACTCGCCTGGCGGTGACGCCACTGCCCGTTACTGCAGCCGTCCTCACGACCGGCTCGCCTAGCGCGTCAGCCAACGCGCCGCGTTGTGCGACGACGTCTCTGGACGTCGCGCTCGGAGACATTAAGCAGACCGTCAACACGCAGTATCAAGTACCGATCATCTTCACGAACGTGTCGGCGCAACCGTGCTCGTTGCTCGGTTTTCCCGGCACCGACTTCGGTGCTGCTGGCGCGCAGCCCGTGTCGTTGGTTCGCACGCCGGCCAAACCGATTCGAGTCAGCCTCATCCCGGGCGCTCAGGCACACGCCGTCCTGACATTTTTGACCGGCCCGGATCCAACGTGTGACGCAGGCGGGCCCTGGATACCGTCGACACTGACGGTCACGCCACCTGATGACACGACATCGGTTCAGATTCCCTGGCCGGGCGGCAGTATCGACGACTGCCAGACCGGCGCGACCCACCCCGGCAGCTTCATCGGTCCGATGATCGTCAGCTAGTCGATGCGCTCGAATCGGTCTCGAGCCGGGCGCGAGAGGGTCACACTGTCTCAAGTGAAGAACGTGCTGCGAGTGCGTTGGCTCCCTGCGCTTTGGCCGTGCGTGGGCATTGCACTCATCGCAGCAGCTCCCCACTATTTCAGCAGTGGTGCAGTACTCCAATCCCTGTTGTTTGGAGTCTCGCTTGGCGTAGCTGGTGCCGTGGGCTCCCGTCGGTCAAGCGTCGCCGTCATGGACGAAGGCCTGTTTGTCGGGGGAGGTTACGGCGGGTTCTTCTGTCGGTGGTCGGAGATCGCCGTCGAACGGCGTCAGTTCGGACCGTTCTCACGCGACTTGCTCCGATTGCGTGAGCCGGTTCGCAGGTACACCCGCGGCAACGCTAGTGGCCCGCCTGAGTTCAGCTGGCGGCCGATTAGCAGCAGGCGGCTCTACATCAGGAGGTACGACACGTACTGGCGGACGGGACCGATCGGTGCGGCGATGACTGCCCACGGTGTCTCACTTGTAGCAATTACACCGAGCCCCAGTCCAGCCGTGAACTAGTCGGGCAGGGCCACTGGATCAGGTCGGCCAGGGCACAAAGACTGTGAGCAGTGCCCAGGCGACCGGCGCCGCTAGCAGCACAGAATCGAACCGGTCCATCACGCCGCCATGGCCCGGCAGCACGTTGCCCATGTCTTTGATGCCGAGATCGCGTTTGATGAGCGACTCGCTGAGATCGCCAACGGTCGCGGTCACGACGATGGCAAGACCGAAAACCACGCCCTGCCACCAGGTCGCATGCAGCGTCAGCGGAAACAGCAGCCCGCCACACAGCGCACACGCCGTTGCCGATCCGCCGAACCCCTCCCACGACTTCTTCGGGCTCACGCTCGGGGCCATCGGATGTTTGCCGAGAAACACCCCGACCGCGTAGCCGCCGGTATCGCTGCACACGACGGTCGCGACGAAGGCAGCGACCCGGCGCGGACCATCATCTGGAACCACCATCAACACCGCGAAGCCACCGAGCAACGCGACATAGCAGGCGACGAACACGCTGGCCGCGATACCGGCGAGCTTGTCGATGCCGTCGGTGACCGCGCCCCAAGCAACCGCCGCTACCACGAGCAACAGGCTGGCGACTACCAGCTTTTCGGTGCCGCCCTTATAGGTCGCCACCAACACCGCGGCCGCGCCGACCGCGAGCGGGATTGCCGGCACTGCCACTGCACGGCCGCGCAAGGCCCTGCTTAGTTCGAAAACAGCAGCCATCATGATGACGATCGTGAAGACGACGAAGACCCACTTCACGATGAATAACGACGCGGCTACCGCGCCACCGAGCAGAACGCCGATCGTGATCGCCGCGCGCAGATTACGGCCAGCCTTGGGGCCCGGGACAGCGGGCGGATCGTCGACCAGCGCGGGGTTCACATCAAACCTCGAGTAGTTCGACTTCCTTGTGCCGCAGCACCTCGTCGATCTGTGCGACGTAGCGATGCGTCAGGTCGTCGAGTTCCTTCTCCGCGCGATGGACGTCGTCCTCACCGGCCTCGCCGCCCTTCTCAAGCTTGTCGAGCGCTTCTTTCGCGTGGCGACGGATGTTGCGGATCGAGACCCTCGCGTCCTCGGCTTCGCTGCGCGCAAGTTTGATGTAGTCGCGACGACGTTCCTCGGTGAGCTGAGGGACGCTGACACGGATCACGTTGCCATCGTCAGTCGGGTTAACTCCGAGGTCAGAGTCACGGATCGCTTTCTCGATCGCGCGCAGTGAACTCTTGTCGTAGGGGCTGATGACGATCATGCGAGCGTCGGCGACCGTGAAGCCGGCGAGCTGGTTTAGCGGCGTGATCGTCCCGTAGTACTCGACGACGACGCGCGCGAACATCCCCGGGTGGGCACGGCCGGTCCGAATCGCCCCGAAGCTGTCCTTCGCGACGCTCACGGCCTTGTCCATCTTCTCTTCGGCCTCGAAGAGGGTGTCGTCGATCACAAGAGCTCCTTGCTACAAAGGCACAATCTGTTCAAAGGCGCAGTCTGTTCAGCGGGCGCCGGCACTCACCATCGTCCCGATCTTCTCACCGTGCACGGCCCTGCGGATGTTGCCGTCCTCGAGCAGGTTGAAGACCAGGATCGGCATCGCGTTGTCGCGGCAGAGGCTGATGGCCGTCGCGTCAGCGAACTTCAGGTCACGAGCCAGGACCTCGTCGTAGTCCAATGTGTCGAACCTGACAGCGTCCGGGTTGGTCTTGGGGTCACTGTCGTAGACGCCGTCGACGCTCTTGGCCATCAGCACTATCTGAGCGCCGATCTCGAGCGCACGTTGCGCCGCCGTCGTGTCAGTCGAGAAGAACGGCGCCCCAAGGCCCGCGCCGAAAATGACGACGCGGCCCTTCTGCAGGTGCCGGATAGCTCGACGCGGCACGTAAGGCTCGGCGACCTGCCCCATCGTGATGGCGGTCTGCACGCGGGTCTCGACGTGCTGCTTCTCCAGGAAGTCCTGCAGGGCGAGGCAGTTCATGACGGTACCGAGCATGCCCATGTAGTCGGAGCGAGCGCGGTCCATACCCCGCACCGACAGCTCGGCGCCACGGAAGAAGTTGCCGCCGCCAATGACGACCGCAACCTGAACCCCTTCGGCGACAACGACGCCGATCTGCTGCGCGATCGAAAGCACGACGTCGGGATCGACGCCGAGCGTGCCGTCGCCCGCGAACGCCTCTCCGGACAACTTGAGCACGACCCGTTGATAACCCTGATACGGCTGAGTGCCGTCGCCGCGCGCCACCACTCCGCCGAACTCGAACTCGTCAGGATTGGTCAACTCAGAGCCCCTCATCTGCAGTTAGCCGGCATCGATGGGGGTGTTGGCCGCCATCGATGGCCCGCGTTCGGTCGACGTCCGTCCTGCGTACTGCTGGGCAGTCTGCCTCAGGATTGCCCGACGCGAAACCTCACGAACCGGGTCGCCTGGACGCCCGCCTCGTCGAGAACCTGCTTGACCGACTTCTTGCTGTCCTTGGCGAACGCCTGCTCGATCAGCACCGCGTCCTTGTAGAAGCCACTGACGCGGCCCTCGACGATCTTGGGCAGCGCAGCCTCGGGCTTGCCCTCCTCGCGGGCGGTCGCCTCGGCAATGCGGCGCTCGTTCTCGACGACGTCCGCCGGGATCTCGTCACGATGCAGGTAGGACGGCGAGAAGGCCGCGATGTGCTGAGCGACGTCCTTGCCAACCTCGGGGTGCTCACTATCGAGCTCAATGAGGACGCCGAGTTGCGGCGGCAGGTCGGGACTCGTCTTGTGCAGGTAGCTCACGACGTGACCGCCGCCGGTGTACTTCGCCACCCGGCCGAGCTCGATCTTCTCGCCGAGCGCTGCGCTGTTCTCGTCGATCAGCTCGCTCACCTCGCGCCCGTCGACCACCACGTCGAGCAGACTCGCCGGGTCGGTGGCGTCGGAGTCGACGAACGCCTTCACCAAGGCGGCGCCGAGCTGCTGGAACCGGTCACCCTTCGCGACGAAGTCCGTCTCGCACTTGAGCTCGATGAGCACGCCCGAGTTGCCGCTCGCCTGGGCAGCGATGAGGCCGTTCTGGGTCGTGCGCTGGGCCCGCTTGCCGACGTCCTTCGCACCCTTGATGCGCAGCAGCTCGACGGCCTTGTCGAAGTCGCCGTCAGTCTCATCGAGTGCCTTCTTGCAGTCCATCATGCCGGCGGCGGTGAGCTCACGAAGCCGCTTGACGTCGGCCGTGGTGTAGTTCGCCATGATCGCTTTAACGTCCTTCAGGTCGGTGTATCGCTAGTGGTGGTTCTGTCTTAGGCGTCGGCCGCAGGTGCTGCAGCGTCATCGGCGACAGCGGCTTCGGTTGCAGCTTCGGGCGCCTCTTCTGCCGGTGCCTCCGCTGCCGGCGCGGACGCCGCCTCGGTGGTCGCAGGAGCCTCTGCCCCGGCGGCCGCTTCTGCAGCAGCGTCGGCAGCTGCGGTATTGCGGACCAGCAGCTCGCGCTCCCAGTCGGCGAGGGGCTCGCCGCCACCGAGCTCGCTGCCAGCGTCGACGTCCGGCTTCGCGTCGCCCACCCGAGCCGCGACGCGAGCCATCAAGCCCTCGGCGACCGCGTCGGCAACCACCCTGGTGAGCAACGCAACCGAGCGGATGGCGTCGTCGTTGCCGGGGATCTTGTAGTCGACCTCGTCGGGGTCACAGTTGGTGTCGAGGATCGCCACCACCGGGATGCCGAGCTTGCGGGCCTCGCCGACGGCGATGTGCTCCTTCTTGGTGTCAACGATCCAGACCGCGCTCGGAACGCGCGACATTTCCCGGATGCCACCGAGAGTCTTGAGCAGCTTGTCCTTCTCGCGCTGCAGGACGAGCGCTTCCTTCTTGGTGCGCTGCCCGTAGCTGGCGCCGCCCTGCTCGAGGATCTCAAGTTCCTTGAGCCGCTGAAGACGCTTGAAGACGGTCTGGAAGTTGGTCAGCATGCCGCCGAGCCAGCGCTGGTTGACGTAGGGCATGCCCACGCGGGTGGCCTGCTCGGCCACGGCTTCCTGCGCCTGCTTCTTGGTGCCGACGAACAACACCGAGCCGCCGTGCGCAACGGTGTCCTTGACGAACTCGTACGCGCGGTCGATGTAGGTCAGCGACTGCTGAAGGTCGATGATGTAGATGCCGTTGCGCTCGGTGAAGATGAATCGCTTCATCTTCGGGTTCCAGCGCCGGGTCTGATGCCCGAAATGGACGCCGCTCGCAAGCAGCTCTTTCATGGTGACGACGGCCATGGCCGCGCACTCCTTCTGGCACCCCACATCGCGCTGTCGCGGATGTCGCCGGGCGCCGATCCTCGGTTCTTCGCGGACGCCGGTCGGCGGCCACGCCTGACGCCCTGGTCGCCGTGACACCTCGACCTGCGGTCGAAGGCACCGAGTGGCGGCCGACCCTGCGCGCCTGTAAAGGGAGCCGGGCCGGTAGTTAGGACGTGCGATGTAAGTCAGGCGAGCCTGACCTCGGTGGGCAGTCTAACCGAGCGTCGCGGAGCGTGACCAATCACGCCGTCCACAGGCCCGCGTACGCATCCACTGACCGTCGCTTCGAAGGCCAGCAGCCAACGCCGTCGAGCAAGGTCGAGACATGAGGAATTGGATCGTTTCCTGGCTGGCCGCCCTGGGTACCTCGCTGCTAGGCGTCGGTTCTGGCGTGACAGCAGCCGCCCAAACAGCCAGAACCGGCGCGCAGCTTCATCCCCCGTTGCCGGCGCCGCTGGCCGTCCTTCGCTCGTTCGTGCCGCCCCTCCATCCCTGGGCTGCCGGCAACCGTGGTGTCGACCTAGCCGCCCATGCAGGCGAGAAGGTGTCCGCAGCGACGGCCGGCCTGGTGATCTACGCCGGGTTGCTTGCCGGTCGAGGGGTGATCTCGATACGCGACGGAAGCCTGCGCACCACCTACGAGCCGGTCGATCCCGTCGTCCACTCCGGCGACCGTGTCGCGGCCGGGCAACTCATCGGATACGTGTCCCCCGCCGCAGACGCGTGCGGGCCGCCGGGAAGCTGCCTGCATTGGGGCGCGCTGGAGTCCGACGTATACGTCGATCCGATGGGTCTGCTCCGCGCGCCAAGGGTCAGACTGCTGCCGATCTGGAGCGGCTAGGCCGATTGTTCCGCGAGCTTGGCGCGCAGTTGAAGAACCGCCTTCGTGTGCATCTGGCAGATGCGACTCTCCGTGACGCCCAATACCTGGCCGATCTCGGCGAGCGTGAGTCCTTCGTAGTAATACAACGTCACGACGATTTTCTCGCGCTCGGGCAGCGTGTTGATCGCGCGCGACAGCAGGTACTTGGTCTCCTCGGTCTCAAAGACCTCGACCGGGTCTTCGGCCCGGGTGTCTTCGAGGGTGTCGACGAGTGAGAGCTTGTCGCCGCGTTCGCCGCCCACGTTCAGCAACTCATCGAGCGCGATCACATTGACGAAGGAGACCTGGCTGAAGATGGTGTGCAGCTCGTCGAGGCTGATGCCGAGCTCGCCAGCAACTTCAGACTCGGTCGGGGTGCGGTGCAGCTTCGCCTCGAGCGCCGCGTAAGCCTTCTCGACCTCGCGGGCCTTGTAGCGCACCGACCGCGGGATCCAGTCGATCGCGCGCAGCTCGTCAATGATCGCGCCCTTGATCCGGCTAATCGCGTAGGTCTCGAACTTGATGGCCCGCTCGAGGTCGAACTTCTCGATCGCGTCGATGAGCCCGAAGATGCCGTAAGAGACGAGGTCGGCCTGTTCGATGTTGGGCGGCAACCCCACGCCAACCCGGCCCGCGACGTACTTGACGAGCGGTGAATAGTGCAGGATCAGCCGCTCGCGGAGCCGGCTCTCGCCGCTCGCCTTGAACTCCACCCACAGTTCGCGCAGCGCCGCCTCGGCGTTCTGCTTCGCAACGGCGGGGTCTTCCTCAGGTGGGGCGGCTAGCACGCCCGAGCGCTCAGGCTCTGGGGTGCGCGCGGTCATAAGTAGCCCTCAGTCGCTCGACGGAAACGTGCGTATAGACCTGTGTTGTTGCGAGCGTAGCGTGACCAAGTATCTCCTGAACGGTTCTTAGGTCAGCGCCACCCTCAAGAAGATGGGTTGCCGCGCTGTGCCGAAGACCGTGCGGGCCGATGTCGGGGGCGTCCGGAACCAGCGCGATCCGGGCATGCACCATTCGGCGAACGGCACGCTGATCGAGGCGACCGCCACGTGTGCCCAGGAAGAGGGCCGGCCCGCTGTCGGCGGTGGCTAGCGTCGGTCGGCCAGCTACCTGCCACCGTTCGACAGCCTTGACGGCCGGGACGCCGAGGGGAACGGTCCGCTGCTTGTTGCCCTTGCCGAGCACCCGGACGACATGGCGAGCCTGGTCGATATCGTCAACGTCGAGGCCAACCAGCTCGCCGACCCGGATCCCGGTGGCGTACAAAAGCTCCAGCACCGCGTCGTCGCGCAGTTGTTCGGAGTTGACCTCGCCAGGTGGTGCATCGGGCGGGGGTTCGAGCAAGGCGACAGCTTGGGCTTGAGAAAGGACACCCGGCAGGAGTCGCTGGGCCTTCGGCGTGGCCAGGATCAGACCGGGATCGGGCGTCAGCCAGCCGCGTCGAGCGCAGAAGGCGGTGAAAACTCGAGCGGACGCCGCGTGCCTGGCGATCGTCGTCCGCGCCAAGCCTCTGGTGGTCAGCTTGGCCAGCCAGCTGCGCAAGACCCCGATATCGAGATCGCCCACGCGCGCTCTGCCCATTCGGTCCGCATGGTCTAACAAACTCCCGATGTCGGCGGTATATGCCCTGATCGTGTGTTCGGACAGCCCGCGCTCGAGCCGGAGGTGCCGCACGAAAGCGGCAAGAACATCGGGCGCGTCAGGTGGCCCGGGGTCCAGAGCGAGCGCGGCATGTTCGTCGACCCCCACCTGCGCACCCATGCCTGCACGGTCGCTGGCCACAGCCGCGCGGTCAAGCACCAAGGGGCGGACGCGCCGAAGTTGACGGGGTACGGGGCAAGACGGTCCGCGGGCTAACCGTCGCGCCGCAGCCGCCACCCGGCGTCGACCCGTTCGACAAAACCGCGGGCGGCCAGACCGCCCAGGCATCGGAGGACTTGCTGGGGTGCGATGCCCGCCGTCACGGCGATGCTCGCGGGGCCGACTGCCCGGCGGACGGGCACCGACTCGAGCACTCGCCTCGACACCTCATCGAGGTCGTCGCGCGGGTCGGCCGGCATCATCAGCTGCGGAGCAAGATCTGAGCCCATCAATCCCACCAGGTCGATCACGTCGGCGACGCTCGTGACGCACATGACATCGGGCTCACGCAACAGTTGGTTGGTGCCCTTCGACATGGTCGAGGTGATCGGCCCGGGCACCGCCATGATGTGCCGGTCGAGTTCGCGAGCTCTGTTCGCAGTGCTCAGAGCGCCGCTGCGAATCGCCGCCTCGACCACGACTGTCCCCAGCGTCAACGCCGCGATGACGCGGTTGCGGACCAGGAAGCGATAGCGCATCGGCGCGCACCCCGGTGGCCACTCGCTGACGACCAGTCCCGTCTGGGCGATCCGGTCGATCAGCGCCGCGTGCCCACGCGGATAGGCAACGTCCACGCCGCACGCGAGTACCGCAACGGTCGGTCCGTCTCCTGCAAGGGCACCCCGATGCGCGGCGCCGTCGATGCCGAAGGCGCCGCCCGACACCACGGTCCAGTTCCGCTCGGCGAGGCCGATGCCGAACTCGCTCGCCACGTAATCGCCGTACGCAGTCGATGCCCGAGCACCCACAACGGCGACTGACCGCTGGCACGCGACCCGAAGATCGAGCGGCCCGCGGACCCACAACCCGAGCGGCACGCTGGCATCGCGACGGCCCAGCCGCACCAGGTCATCGACCTGATCGGGCCACTCTTC
>Ga0208220_1001278_pt1 | contig 10553 bp, 12 predicted proteins | sample NGESurdeep092012_9_FD_184484 | JGI IMG/M metagenome (GOLD analysis project Ga0208220, IMG submission 184484) | Arctic peat soil microbial communities from Barrow, Alaska - NGEE Surface sample F53-1 deep-092012 (SPAdes) | ecosystem: Environmental > Terrestrial > Soil > Wetlands > Peat ... | reverse complement strand
CCCGGATGGAGCGCAGCGCAATCCGGGAATCGCGATGCGGATAGAACGGCCCCGGATTGCGCTGCGCTCCATCCGGGCTACGCAGCCAGGCCTGGCCCAGTGCGCTCATATTCCGAGATAGCGATGCTGCAGATCCGGCTCGGCGATCAGTTGCTGCGAGGTGCCGCTCCACACCGCGCGGCCGCGCTCGATCATGTAGTGGCGGTCGGCGATGCGGGTGAGGTTTTCGACGTTCTTGTCGATCACCAGCACCGACTGGCCACGCGCCTTCAGAAGCGACAGGCAATGCCAGATTTCGTCGCGGATCAGCGGCGCCAGGCCCTCGGTCGCCTCGTCGAGGATCAGAAGCCGCGGATTGGTCATCAGCGCCCGGCCGATCGCCAGCATCTGCTGCTCGCCACCGGACAGCGTGCCGCCCATATTGCCGCCGCGCTCGGCCAGCCGCGGAAACAGCGCGTGGATCTTGTCGAGGGTCCATGGGTCGGATGTCGCCAGCCGATTGCCGGAGGCCGCGACCAGATTCTCGCGTACGGTCAGGTTGGGAAAGATCTGGCGCCCCTCGGGCACGAGGCCAATGCCCAACTGGGCAATCCGGAACGAGGCCAGCCGGCGAACCTCCTGGCCGGCGAAACGGATCGTCCCGGCCCGCGCCGGCGTCAGGCCCATGATGGAGCGGATGGTGGTGGTCTTGCCCATGCCGTTGCGGCCCATCAGCGCCACCATCTCGCCGGTCCGCACCACGAGCGACATCCCGAACAGCACCTGGCTCAGGCCATAGCAGGTCTCGATGCCTTCGACGTCGAGCAGGGGTGCGGCGTCAGCCATGGCGGGTCACCGCACGGGCATCGCCGAGATAGGCGCGCTTCACTTCCGCATTGCCGCGGATCGCCGCCGGCGTGCCGGACGCGATGACGCGGCCATAGACCAGGACGGTGATCCGATCGGCGAGCGCGAACACCGCGTCCATGTCGTGCTCGACCAGCACGATGGTGACTTCGCGCCGCAATTCGCCCAGCAGTTTGACCATCCGCGACGATTCCGTGACGCCCAATCCCGCCATCGGTTCGTCGAGCAGCAGCAATTGCGGCCCGGTGGCGAGCGCGACCGCGAGTTCAAGCTCGCGCTGCTCGCCATGGCTCAGGGCGGCGACCGCGACATTGGCGCGTGGTTCAAGCCCAACCCGGGCGAGCGCGGCGCGTCCGGCGTCGCGGAGCTGCCCTTCCTTGCGGGCATTGCGCCAGAAATGGAAGGAATGACCGTGATGGGCCTGGGCCGCCAGCGCGACATTGTCGAGGGCGGTGAAGTCGGGAAGCAGCGAGGTGATCTGGAACGAGCGCGCCAGCCCGAGCGCGCTGCGGCGATACGCCGGCAGCCGGGTGATGTCCTGGCCGGCAAAATGCACGGTGCCGGAATTCGGCTTCAATTGCCCGGTGAGCTGGCTGATCAGGGTGGTCTTGCCGGCGCCGTTCGGCCCGATGATGGCGTGCAGTTCGCCGCGCCCGACGTCGAGCGAGAGATTGTCGGTCGCGGCAATGCCGCCGAAGCGGCGGACCAGGTTCCGGACGCGGAGCAGCGCATCAGCCACGGCCGAACCTCCCGAGCAGTCCCATGATGCCGCCGCGCCCGAACAGCACGATCAGCAGCAACAGCGGGCCCATGATCATCGCCCAGTATTCGGTGAGCTGCGACAGGAACTCTTCCAGCACCAGGTAGACGATCGCGCCGATCACCGGGCCGAACAGCGAGCCCATGCCGCCGAGAATGACCATCACCATCAGGTCGCCGGAGCGGGTCCAGTACATGATCGCCGGACTGACGAAATCGGTGTTGTTGGCGAGCAGGGCGCCGGCAAGGCCGCACATGGTGCCCGATATGACAAAGCAGACCAGCCGGTATCTTGTGGCGGGAAACCCGATCGCCTGCATCCGCGCCTCATTCGAGCGCAGCCCCTGAACCACGAGGCCGAAGCGCGAATTGACAATGCGCCAGATCAGATAGATCCCGCCGGCCAGGCAGAACAGGCAAAGATAATAGAACTGCACCCGGCTCGACAGGTTGATCAGGCCGGCGAAGTCGCTGCGCTTGTAGATCGTGAGACCGTCGTCGCCGCCATAACGCGCGAGCCCCGATGCGACATAATAGGCCATCTGCGCGAAGGCGAGCGTGATCATGATGAAATAGACCCCGCGGGTGCGCAGCGATAGCGCGCCGATCACCAGCGCGAACAGCGCCGAGGCGGCAAGCGCCACCGGCCACTGAATGAAACCGGAGCCGACGCCCTCGAAGGCGAGAATGCCGACGGCATAGCCACCGATGCCGAGATAGGCGGCATGACCGAAGCTCATCATGCCGCCATAGCCCATGATGAGGTTGAGGCTTGCCGCCGCCAGCGCGAAGATCACGATGCGGGTAAACAGCGTCAGCACGAAGATATTGCCGCTGAGTTCGGAATAGAGCGGCAGCAACAGCAGCAGCACCGCGACCAGCGCCGCGACCGCGTTGCGGGCGTTGAGCGAAGCGGTCATCGCCGGCTGGCCGGAAACAGCCCCTCCGGCCGCACCACCAGCACGATCGCCATCAGCAGATAGATCAGCATCGAGGACAGTGCCGGCGCCGCGGTGGAAGCCGCCGCCGAACTCAGGACCTTGCGCAGCAGATCGGGCAAAAACGCGCGGCCCAGCGTGTCGATCATGCCGACAAGGATCGCGGCCAGGAACGCACCGCGGATCGAGCCGATGCCGCCGATCACGATGATGACAAAGGCAAGAATCAGGATGTTCTCGCCCATGCCGATCTGGACCGTCAGGATCGGCGCCTGCATCATTCCGGCAAGCCCGGCCAGCGCGGCGCCGAGCCCGAACACCAGGGTGTAGAGCAGCTTGATGTTGATGCCGAGCGCGCCGATCATTTCCCGGTTGGAGGCGCCGGCGCGGATCAGCATGCCGATGCGGGTTCGCATCACGACCAGGTAGAGCATCAGCGCGACCGCGAGCGCGACCACGATGATGGCGAGCCGATAGGCCGGATAGAACACGCCGGGGACGATCTGGACCGGCACCGTCAGCCACGCCGGCAGCGGCAGCGCCAGCCCCGCCGGGCCCCAGATCAGCCGCACTGCGTCGTTGAAGAACAGGATCAACCCGAACGTCGCCAGGACATGATCGAGATGATCGCGGCCATAGAGATGCCGCAGCGCGACGACTTCCAGCACGATGCCGAGCAACAGCGTCGCGCCCAGCGCGAGCACCACGCCGATCACGAAATTGCCGCTCCAGGCGACGAAGGTTGCGGCAAAATAGGCGCCCATCATGTACAGCGAGCCATGGGCGAGGTTGACCAGGTCCATGATGCCGAACACCAGCGTCAATCCCGCCGCCAGCAGGAACAGCAGCAGACCAAACTGCAATCCGTTGAGAAACTGTTCGACGACGAGCAGCATGAACGCTTACACGGGGCTGAAAGAAAACAGCGGCAGCGCGCCAGCGCCGCCGCCGCATGGATCCAAAGCCGCGATCACTTCATCGGGCATTTGTCGTGGAAGCGATCCTGGTCGTCCTTGACGATGGTGGCAACCGTCTTGAGCGAGAGCTGGCCTGCGGCATCCTTCACCACGTCCTGCAGATAGAAATTCTGGATCGGGATGTGGTTGTTGCCGTATTTGAACGCACCGCGCACGGACTTGAAGTCCGCCTTCTCCATCGCCGCCTTCATCTCGTCCTTCTTGCTGGTGTCGCCCTTCACCGCCACCACGGCGCTGTTGATCAACTGCGCGGCGTCGTAGGATTGCGCGCCGTAGAAGCTCGGGCGCATGCCGGGGTACTTCTTGCGATAGTCGGCGACGAACTTCTTGTTCTGCTCGTTCGGCAGATCGTTCACCCACTCCTGGGCCCCGGGGACGCCGATCGCGTTGTCCTTCTGCAACGGCAGCGTCGTTTCGTCGATGGTGAAGGCGGTGTAGAGCGGCATCTGCGCTTTCAGACCGGCCTGCGAATATTGATTGAGGAACTGCACGCCGGCAGCGCCCGGATAGAACACGAAGATCGACGCCGCGCCGGAGGCCCGCGCCTTGGACAATTCGGCGGAGAAGTCGAGCTGGGTCGGCCACACCGTATATTCCTCGCCCTTGATCTCGCCCTTGAAGGTGCTCTTGACGCCGGTCAGCATGTCCTTGCCGGCGGCGTAGTTCGGGCCGATCAGGAATACCGACTTGACGCCCTTCTGGTTCATGTAAAGGCCCATCGCCGCCGGCGTCTGGTCGTTCTGCCAGGAGGTCGAGAACACGTAGGGCGAGCAGAGTTCGCCGGCGAGTTGCGACGGACCGGCGTTCGCGTCAACCATGATCGTCTTCGAATCCACGATCGGCTTCAGCGAGGCGAGCAGCACGTTCGACCAGATATAGCCGGCGATGAAGTCGACCTTGTCGGACAGGATCAGCTTCTCGGTCTTCTGCTTGCCGACGTCAGGTTTGAAAGTGTCGTCCTCGTAGATCACCTCGACCGGCTTGCCGCCCATCTTGTGGCCGAGATGGTCGAGCGCAAGCTCGAACGAATTGCGCATGTCATTGCCGATCACCGCGGTCGGGCCGCTGAACGTGCTGACGAACCCGATCTTGATGGTATCCCCAGCCGCAGCGGGCTGGGCCAGCGCCAGCGCCGTAACGCCCGCCAGCCAGTATGCCGTTTTCATGTGTCTCCCCTCCTCACTCGTCAAAGCCGCCAGTCGAATGGCCGGCCCCATCCCGGGGAGCGCTCGGTGCTCCGCTTGCGTGTGTCCCCGACAGGACCTGTTTTGTGCGCGAAATCTTCCGGCGACGGCAAGCTTGAACCGCGTGGCTCCCTCTAGAACCTTCGGCTCATCGCCAGCGCGCCATGCACCATAATTCGTGGGGGCGGCGGATGGCAAGAATTATAGTGCGTGTTATCATCTTGATAAAAAGCCGAACGTTTGTATACAGCGCCGCTCATTGCTGCCTCCGCAGGGGTTTCATGCCAAAGACGGCAAAGACGATCTCGAACTTCACCACGACACGAACCCCGCCGAAGCAGGGTTGGTAAGATCAGGCGTCTGCGCGAGCCAGATCGTATTGAGGCGTTAATGCCTCAATCGGAATGTTCCATTCCTTGCTAATAGTGCGGATCATATCCAGCGTGAGTGGACGGACGCGATTCAATATCTCAGAGGCGCGATTCCGGCCAATCAAGCTAGCAAGCTCGGCTTGCGATTTTCCCATGGACTCGATCGCAAAATCCAGAACGTCTACAGGGTCACCATGGAGTGTTGCGAAGTGCTTATCTTCGTACTCCCTGATGAGTGTAGACATAACCTCGAAACGGTCGCCATCAGCGGTTCCGGGCACGGGTTCGGAATCGAAATAACGGGTTACTTCCCGGATCGCCCAATCGTAATCCTGTTCATTGTGGAGAGGCTTTACGTCCATCATCACTCAGTTTCCGCGTTTATGCCGTCATACTCTTCGTGCGTACCTACAAACTTGATGAGGGCGGTTTTGAACCTGTAGGAAAAGTGAACAACAAGGCGATATTTATTACCGCCTATGTCGAAGATGGCTCTGTTGTCTCCGACGAAGTCCACATTATTTCCAAACGCTCTCTTCAGGTCTGCGGGCTCACTCCAGTCGCCCTTGGAAACGATTTGATACTAAGTACCGAGGGGTGTTTCGGCCTGAGGGTATTGCTCCCAAAAGGCTTGGAGTGTCTTCCTTGCTATTACGTTCATAGCCATAGCATGTTCCCAATGTGGGATCAATAAAAATTCCCAAGACGGGAACAGAACAAAAACGAAACTTTCGTCTATTTTCGGCAATATTTAGCGAATTTTAGGTCATGCCTTCGGTTTTGGGTAGTGTATTGCCAGCCAGCGTAGGAAGCGCAGGGCGCGGGAGCAGCTTCATAATTGCGGGGCGCAGCGGCATCACGCCGGAAATGGCTGTAAAGCTTGAGAAGGCGATCGGCAGCACGGCCGACACCTGGCTGAGGATGCAGATGAATTATGACCTGGCCCAGGTTCGGAAACGCACCATCAATGTCAAGCGCTTGGTGCCCGCTTAGCTACTCGAAGCGACGGGGTGGGCGGCCGATCAAAGCTGGAATTCGGCGCCGTCGACGATGTAGGGCGCGTGGCGGAAATCCCGGATGGTTGCGACCTTGCCGGCCGACCATTGCAGCAGCATGAAGTATTTTGGCGCGCCGGGTTCGCCGGGATCGAACACCAGGATCGCCGGCTGGCCGTCCACCAGACCGGGGACCAGATGCCAGTCCGCAATCCCCGCATAATTGCCGAAATAGCGGGACACCTCGGCCTTGCCGTTCATCCGGGTCTTGTTGACGAGGTCGAGACGGACATCGTCGGCGATCATGGCGCGGACGGCATCGAAATCGCGGGCGTTGAAACGTGCCACGTAGGCGCCGAGGCGGTCGCGCTCGGCCGCCGATAGTGCCGGGTGCGGCATATCGTCCGGCTCGGCCGCGAGTTCGCGCAGCCGCGCCCGCCCGCGGTGCAGCGCCGCTTTCACCGCCGGCAGGCTGAAATCCATCACCTCGCAGAGCTCCTGCAGCGAGCAGCCGAGCACGTCCATCAGGATCACGCTGGAGCGCTGCGCGACCGGCAGCCGCATGAAGGTGCGCAGGCTGGCACCGGCGATCTGGCGGCTCGCGACGGGGTCGGCCGGGTCGGCGATCATGTCCACCTCCTCCCCTGATCGGAGTGCTTGCTGCCGGCTGCGGCGGCGGAGAAAATCCAGCGCCGTGTTGTGCGCGATGCGAAACAGCCAGCCTTCGGGATTGCCGAGCGGCCCCGCGGATGGAAACGACTCGACCGCCTTGATCAACGCATCCTGCAGCACGTCTTCGCCGTCGATCACCGAGCCGACCATGCGCGCGCAATAGCGATGCAGCTTCGGCCGCATCGCGACCAGCAGAGCGTCGATGCCGGACGCGGCGGCTGATCCCTGTGGGAGCGATTTCATTCCGCCTCCGGCAACGACGGCCTGCTCAAGCTTCGGCCAGCAGCCGATAATTGCCGATGATCGTTACACCGCGGACCAGCGGCGGTTCGGCACAGCGGTCGCGGACCCCGCTTTGAAACGCCTGGAAGGCGGCGAGTTTTGGCAGCGCGCTGGTGCCGTCATCGGCCGCGGTCCCGACGATGTGAATGAACGTATCATCGTCCAGCCGCAGGCAACAATAGCGCACGTCTTCCGGCTTTACTGTCCTCAGCTCGGAAAATACGGCCGCCGCCAGTTCGGCATTCTCGTTGGCCGCATCGGGCCGCGTCCTGTACCTGATCAATCTCTGCTTCATCGGGGTCTCCGCTGGTTTGTGCTGTCTCGACCACCAAGACGTGCGGCACCCCGCAAAGGATTCGGTCGCCAGGAAATTATTCCGAACCGCAGCCGGCGATTGCTTATCTTGTTCGCGCCGCGCCGCGGAACGGGTCGTATCGCCTCGAGATTTCCGGATCGGTCCGCGTGGCGGACCGTCTGGAAATGGCCTGCTCTGTGGGCGCGGGCGTCGGCCGTCATTTGACCATCGGGCAACGCCGTCCGCCATCGGCCGGAACGCCCGGTCGCCGGGAATTGTCGAATCTGGCGACAGCAGTCGTAGGGATATTTGGATTTCCGTGGCCCCCCGGCCAGTTGCCGGATTCCCGCCGCCGGCAAAGTATCCGCGTCTCAGTTTCGCAGGGTGCGCCGCGGTATTGCTGCAATATCTATCGATCGCGTTCAAGGGTGAACGCAACTGTACGGCCGCGTCGCTCTAGCATCAGTCTTTTGAGCACCTCCTTTGGCAATATTCGCCGCTCATGACCGCCGGTAATCCAGGTCAATTTGTCATTTGCTCCCCGGGTAACCACTGCATCAGCAAACGCACTCAATAAAATCTCGCTGTGACAAGCCTCTCGCCCGGCTTCCGGAAAGTGGACGACGTGTTTGAAGCTTCGGAACGTGACGGACCCGCTCGGTATAAGAAGCCAATCCTTCTCCGAAGAAACAACCCACCATTCATCGATGCAATCGACGCTGAGCGGCAACGATTCTGTTAAAATGAGGTCCCGCACCAACTGAGCCGCGAGCTGCTGCCCCGATATTTCCGGCCCAAAGGTTCGTCTAATCAACGAAACATCGTCGATCTCGATATGCAGGTCTGAAGCTTCATAGCTGGGCATGGCGTTATCCATTCTACGGTCCCCTGAACGGCGAGACAACGATTTGTCCATTCTTTCTCAATGTATTGAATGTCGAAAAAGCGATTGAAGGAACAACGAATTGCTGGCCTGGCAGATTGCCCGGGGCGCCCAATTGAGGAATGGGACCAAGCGTAGCACTTTCTCCGAAAAGTGTTTGGACGGCAGAGAGCCCCATCGTGTATTGAATAACGGTCGATCCTGTACCTGGCGTTGTATGAAGTGAGCCAAAATACGCAGCAGAATTGGAATCCGTAGCAAGATAGAACGCAGGGTCACCGCCCGTATTCAAAGTCATTTGCTGTATGGCGCTAACGCTGATCGGAGCGCCATTCAAGAGCGCCAGCGCGGACGGGACGGTTGTTCCGTGGAAAAATGTATGTTGAGATTCGTCCTGCTGCGGACTCGCCGTCGAAGTCGTTGTCGCCGTTAGGATAGCGCCTGCGACCGCTACCGTGGCCACTCCGACACCTAGTGACGCGTCAGCGAGAATGGCTTCAACCGTGTCAACAAGCGTGAAGGTCACTCTACCCGATGGACTATATGGGGACAATGGCTTGATGAGATTCAGCGGATCGTTCCCGACATAGGCATAGAGATTGCTGCCGGAATGATTTCCAATTGGACCGGTTTGCATAAACCATCCCCAAGCTGGGGAGGCAATGTCGCGTGCGCAGCACTACGCGACCACGCCCGGCGCCGGCAATGCCGCATCGCGTGTCATGCGGGGCAAAGCTGACCTACACGGCCTGCCCGATCGGGCAACAGCATTGCAAAAACCGCGCCCGTTGCGCAGACCGGGCTGGCCTCGGCGCGAACGAATGCATAATCTCATGCACGGAGACATCTGAACCCCGGAGGTCGCGAGCCCATGACGACAGCGCCGGCAGGGTCCCATCGCATCGTGATCGTCGGCGCCGGCTTCGGCGGGCTCGAGACCGCACATCGGCTGGCGGGTGCGCCGGTCGAGATCACGCTGATCGACCGCCGCAACCATCATCTGTTCCAGCCGCTGCTATACCAGGTTGCGACCGCGTCATTGGCGACGTCGGAGATCGCCTGGCCGATCCGCTATCTGCTGCGCGGACGAAAGGAGGTCACGACGTTGTTTGCGACGGTGAGCGGCGTCGACCCGGCCGGAAGGCGCGTGCTGCTGGAAGACGGCGGCGCGGTGCCCTACGACACGCTGGTGCTCGCCACCGGCGCCCGCCATGCCTATTTCGGCCACGACGAATGGGAGCCGTTCGCCCCGGGGCTGAAGACGCTGGAGGACGCCACCACGCTGCGGCGCCGCATCCTTGTCGCGTTCGAACGCGCCGAGCGCGAGGCCGATCCGCAACGCCGCGCGGCGCTGCTCACCTTTGTCATTATCGGCGCCGGCCCGACCGGGGTCGAGCTTGCCGGCACCATCGCCGAACTGGCGCAGGACACGCTGCCGCCCGACTTCCGCAACATCGACACCCATAAGACGCGGGTGGTGCTGATCGAGGCCGGCCCGCGCGTGCTGGCGGGGTTCGCCGACGATCTTTCCGCCTATGCGCAGCGCTCGCTCGAAAGCATCGGGATCCAAGTGATGCTGGGACAGCCGGTGACCGATTGCAGCGCCGACGGCGTCGTGTATGGGGGCAACCGGCTGGAGGCCAGGACCATCATCTGGGCCGCCGGCGTCCGCGCCTCCCCCGCCGCCGAATGGCTGAATGCCCCGGCCGACCGCGCCGGCCGCCTGCAGGTCCAGCCCGACCTCACCGTTCCCGGCCACCCCGACATCTTCGCAATCGGCGATACCGTCGTGATCGCGGGCCCGGACGGCAATCCGGTCCCCGGCATTGCGCCCGCGGCCAAGCAGGAGGGACGTTATGTCGCCGACTGCGTCAAGGCGCGGCTGCGCGGGGCCGCGCTCGGCCCGTTCCACTACAAGCATGCCGGCAGCCTCGCGCAGATCGGCAAGCGGCAGGCAGTGATCGATTTCGGCCGCTTCAAGCTGCGCGGCACCCTCGCCTGGTGGATCTGGGGCATCGCGCACATCTATTTCCTGATCGGCGTGCGCAACCGGCTCGCCGTGGCGATCAGTTGGCTGTGGAACTATGCGCGCGATCAGCGCTCCGCACGCCTGATTACCCAGGGCAGCAGCAAGGTGGGCCGCTGAGCTTCGCCGCTCGGGCGTTTAAAGCGTTTTCCGGTTCACTCGAATCATTGTCGCTTCTCCCGAGGCCTCGTGGTTCGAGACGCCGCGCAAGGCGCGGCTCCTCACCACGAGGGTCTGAGTCCTCATCCTGAGGAGCAGCGCGAAGCGATGCGTCTCGAAGGATGAAGCCATGGAGGGCGAGGTTGCGCTAGTCTAGACCGGCCAG
>Ga0208220_1001274_pt1 | contig 10575 bp, 8 predicted proteins | sample NGESurdeep092012_9_FD_184484 | JGI IMG/M metagenome (GOLD analysis project Ga0208220, IMG submission 184484) | Arctic peat soil microbial communities from Barrow, Alaska - NGEE Surface sample F53-1 deep-092012 (SPAdes) | ecosystem: Environmental > Terrestrial > Soil > Wetlands > Peat ... | reverse complement strand
CGGGCATCGGATCCGCTGCTCGGCTCCGTGGACGGCGTGGTCCTGCTCCGGGCCCTGCTGGAGACGGCGCGGGCGGCGACGCCCGCCGCCTGAGCGGCGGACACCGTTTCCGGCGCACCGCCGCCGGAACGCCGTCGGTCAGCTCCGCGAGCGGGGGATCTTGGCCTGCTGGAGCACCGAGGCGCTCACGCCCACCGTGCGCCAGGCCGAATAGGAGATGCCTTTGCGGTCGCCGTACTGACGGGCGACCTTGACGAAGCTCTTCTCCAGGCCGGCCAGGTCCACCACGTCACCGCTGTGGGCGAGCTCGGCCTCCAGGCGCTGCTTCTCCTCGACCAGGTGGAGCCGGTTCAGCGGCTCGGCCTCGGGCAGGGCGGCGTCGATGACGGCAAGCCGCTTGCGGATGGAGTCCGGGGTCCGCTTGCGTCCGCGCCGGGGCTTGGTGGACTCGAGGGCCTCGAGGTACTGCCGCACGATGCGGCCTTCCTCGCGACCCTTGGCCAGGGCGGCCTTGTGGTCGGCGGACATCGGCGTCTTCTTACGGGTCTTCGGGGCAGTGGCTGCAGGCATGTTCTCACGGTTCCTGAGTTGGGTATTTAGGACAATTGCACACGGTAATGCAACTTCAATCGTAGTCAACACCAGTGGGTCACTTGTACGATAGCCAACCAGCACCATCTTTGGAGTTCAGGGGGTGCAGCGTTCCGGCGTACGGCGTATCAACGACCCCCGGCCGACGTCGCCAATAGGGTCAATTCGTATGAACCGATGCCCAGAAAGCCGTCGAGGAGCGTTCGGAACGCCCACCGTTCCGGGTCCTACCTTTTTCGGCAAATACCGGACGGTGGGAGGGTCGGAACGTCGCGGTCGGTCTGGCGGGACGGCACGTGGTGGCACCGCCGTTTCGGGCTTCGGACCCCGCGTGGCCGACAGGTAACCTGCGTCCATGGATCAGAGCGGAGACGAGCAGACTGACACGGCGACCGACACGGCCGTGCCCCTGCACCGCGCACTCGGTCTCACCGACGGCGAGCGGGACGAAGTGGAGAACATTCTCGGCCGGGCCCCGAACCATCTCGAACTGGCGCTGTTCGCCGTGATGTGGAGCGAGCACTGCTCCTACAAGTCGTCCCGTATCCACCTCAAGCGGCTGCCCACCGAGGGCCCCCATGTCCTCGTCGGGCCGGGCGAGAATGCCGGTGTCATCGACGCCGGCGACGGGATCGCCGTGGCCATACGCATCGAGTCGCACAACCACCCGTCGGCCATCGAGCCGTACCAGGGCGCAGCCACCGGGGTCGGCGGGATCCTGCGCGACATCTTCACCATGGGCGCTCGTCCGATCGCGGTGATGGACCCCCTGTTCTTCGGCGATCCGACCGAGCCCCGGCAGCAGTGGCTGATCGAGGGCGTGGTGGCCGGCATCTCCGGCTACGGCAATTCGGTGGGGGTGCCCACCGTCGGTGGCGAGCTCACCTTCGACCCGTGCTACACCCAGAACCCCCTGGTCAATGTGTTGTGCATGGGTGTCCTGCCCACCGAGCGGCTGGTGCTGGGCCAGGCCTCCGGTCCGGGCAACGTGGCCGTGCTGCTCGGCTCGTCCACCGGCCGCGACGGCATCGGCGGGGTCAGTGTGCTGGCGTCGGCCGGGTTCGGCGGGGGCGACGAGGCGGAGGAGGCCGCCAAACGCCCGAGTGTCCAGGTCGGAGACCCCTACGAGGAGAAGCGCCTGATCGAGGCGTGCCTCGAGCTGTTGGACGCCAAGTTGGTGGTGGGGATCCAGGACCTGGGGGGCGCCGGTCTGGTGTGCGCCACCAGCGAGACCGCCGCCCGGGGCGGGGTGGGCATGGACGTCGACGTGTCGGCCGTGCCCCGGCGCGAGCCCGGGATGGCCGACTACGAGGTGATGACCTCCGAGAGCCAGGAGCGGATGCTGGCCATCGTCACCCCTGGAGACCTCGACCGGGTCCAACAGGTGTGCGCCAAGTGGGAGGTCCGGGCCGCGGTGGTCGGCAAGGTCACCGAGGCACCGGCGGGAGCGCCGGGGCGGCTCCGGATCGTCGACGGGTTCGACGGCCCGGTGCTCGGGGACGTGCCGGCCGTGGCTCTGAGCGAGGACGCCCCGCTCTACCGACGGCCGATGGCCCGCCCGTCGGACCAGGACGCCCGCCTGGCCGACGACCCGGGTGCGCTGGCGGCGCCGTCGGATCCGGGTCGCGACGTGCTCGCTCTGCTGGCCGACCCGACGTGGGTCTACCGCCAGTACGACCACCAGCTCTTCCTCAACACCGTGCAGGGCCCGGGCGGCGACAGCGCCGTGCTGCGCCTGGCCGCTCCCGGGCTGCCGGCCTCCGAGCGGGGCCTGGCCCTGACCACCGACTCGAACCCGTCCTGGTGCGCCCTCGACCCCCGGGCCGGGACCGCCGCCACGGTGGCCGAGGCGGCCCTCAATCTGGCCTGCTCGGGTGCCACCCCGAAGGCCGTGGTCAACTGCCTCAACTTCGGCAACCCCGAACACCCTCAGGTCATGTGGCAGCTGTCGGAGGCCATCGACGGTATGTCGGAGGCCTGCCTGGCACTCGGCCTGCCGGTCATCGGTGGCAACGTCAGCCTCTACAACGAGAGCTTCGGCCGGGACATCGATCCCACGCCGGTCATCGGAGCCCTCGGCCTCATCGACCGGCTGGTCGTCCGCCCCCCCGGGGTCACCCTGGTCGAGGGTGGCACCCTGGTGATGCTGGACGCCAGCGTCGGTCGGTCGGACCCCCGCCACGACCCGCCGTCGCTGGCCGGGTCGCGCTGGGCCGTCCAGCTCCACCGGCACCGCAACGGCACGCTGTCGCCCCTCGACCTCGCCGGCCACGGTCGCCTGGTCGACTTCGTGGCCGGCCTGGTGGCCGAAGGGGTGGCCGGTGGCGACGGACTGGTCCAGGGGATCCACGACGTGTCCGGCGGTGGGCTCGGTGTGGCACTGGCCGAGCTGGCCGTGCGGTCGGGCCTCGGTGTGCAGGTCTCCGGGGTGGCCGACCACCATGAACTCTTCACCGAGGCGCCGTCGCGGGTGGTCGTGTGCACGACGGACTCCCATCAGCTGTTGTCGCGGGCGGCCGACGCCGGCGTGGGCTTCCGGGTGCTCGGCACGGCCGGCGGCGACCGCATCGTCATCGACGACTTGGTCGACCTGGACCTGGGGCTGGCCCACGACACGTGGCGGGCGCGGCTCCCCGACCTCCTCGACGACCTGGCCCCGGTCACCAACTGACGCAGCCGGCGGGTCGCCATGGCCGCGGCCCGTCCGGTGGGATCAGGCGACGTGCCGCGCCGACTCGAGCTGGTCGAGCACGCGGTCGGGCACCTTCAGGTCCCCGGTCCCCGTCCCCACGTACAGGTCGGGCTTGGTTGCCCCGTGGAAGTCGGAGCCACCGGTCGCCACCAGCCCGAACCGACGGGCGAGGTTGCCCATCTCGGTCCGCAGACGGGGGGAGTAGCGGCCGTAGACGGCCTCGAGCCCGCCGAGCCCGGCATCGGTCATGCCCCGCACGGCGTCGGCCAGCGCGTCGCCGGTCAGTCCCACGGTGGTCGGGTGGGCGAGAACGGCCACGCCGCCCGAGTCGCGTGCCAGTCGGCAGACGTCCTCCACCGTCAGGCGACCCTTCGGGATGTAGGCCGGTCCCCCGTTCGACAGGTACCGGTCGAAGGCCTCGTCGACGGTGTCCACCGCCCCGACATCGACCATGGCCTGGGCGAAGTGGGGACGACCGACCCCTTCGCCGGTGCCGGCATGGTCGGCTGCCATGGCGAACGTGACCGCGATGCCGAGCTCACCCAGACGCTCGGCGAGCGCCAGGTTCCGGTTCCTGCGGTCGTCGCGCAGCCGGTCGAGCTCGAGGCCGAGAGGACTGGTCGGGTCGTCGACGAAGTAGACGAGCACGTGGACCCCGCCGGTGGCGATCGGCACACACGAGACTTCGCACCCGGGCACCAGTCGGATCCCGAGACGGTCCGCCCGGGCCCGGGCCCGGACCACGCCGGCCAGCGAGTCATGGTCGGTGAGCGCGACGGCGGAGCACCCGACCTGGTGGGCCAGCTCCACGATCCGCTCGGGTGACTCGCTCCCGTCGGAGACGGTCGAGTGGGTGTGGAGGTCGATCACGGCAGTGACGCTACCGGCCGAGCGTGACGCCCGGCCGGTGCACGCCGCTGTGCGGTTCAGCCGGCGCCGTAGAAGGGACAGTCGAAGGCGAAGACGCCGCCGTCGGACCCGAGCAGCCAGTACCCGCCCGTCGCCGGGTCGAGGGCCAGGCCCACGATCGGGGCGGCGAGGGCCAGGGCACCGGCCGAGCCGTGGAAGGCGGCGTTGCCGAAGGCGAAGACACCCCCGTCGGAAGCCACGAACAGGTAGCCGCCGTCCGAGGTCGTGGACGCCATCCCGTTGATGGGCTGGTTGAGGAAGAGGGCGCCGGTCGAGCCGTAGAACGGTGCGCCGAAGGCGAAGATGCCCCCGTCGGTCGCCACCTCCCAGTACCCGCCGGACGTGTCGTCCGCGGCGATGCCGACCACCGGCTTGTTCAGGCGCTGGCCGCCCATCGAGCCGTGGAAGCCGGCGTCGCCGAAGGCGAAGATGCCCCCGTCGGAGGCGACCAGCCAGTACCCCTTCCCGTCCTTGGTGGGGGCGAGGGCGACCACCGGTCGGTTGAGCGGTGACCCTCCCATCGAGCCGTAGAACCCGGCGTCTCCGTAGGCGAACGTCCCACCGTCACCGGCCACCAGCCAGTAGCCGCCGCCGTCCGGCGTGGCCACGATGTGGGCGATGGGAGCGGTCAGCGGCAGCCCCGAGGCGTCACCGAAGGGCAGGGCGTCCCCGTGGTCGGACACGTGTCCGTCGGCATCGGCGATCCAGTAGCCTCCACCGTTCGGCGTGGCCGCGATCCCGACGGCGGTCGGCGGCGGAGGCTGGGTTGCGCCGGGCAGGTCGAAGGCCACGGCGGCGATTCCCTGGTAGCCACCGGCCTGCGACACGCCGTCACCCATCAGCAGGCCGCAGCGGAGGAGACCGGCTGCCACCTGTGCGGCCGTCGGCGGGCAGACGGCGGCCGGGTCGGCCGCAGTGAACGGGTTGGGCACGGTGAACGTGCCGCCGAGTCCGCCCTTATCGTCCGTGAGGAAGTTCACCGCGGAGGCCACGTCGGTGTCGTCGGTGCTGCCGGTCACGAGGGCCAGCGGGCTGGCCATGAAGGCGGTTACCTGCTCGTTGGGCAGCCACCCGGTGCAGGAGATCGAGATGGTAGCGCCCGGCGAGGTGGAGATGACCCCGACGTTGGAGACGCCGTTGAAGGAGCAGGACGGGCCGTAGTCGTGGGGCCGGACGGCCTGTGGGGTGCCGGTCCGGCGGAAGTCAGAGGTCCCCGGGCTCGCCGCCGCGGCCCGCAAGGTGCCGGCGACGACGTCGGCACGCGGGGCGGCTGATGCCGCAGTCGACGCCACCCCGGTCCCGAGGACCGAGGCGGCGAGCACGCCGATGCCGATCAGGAGCCGGCTTCCGGTGGTCCGCCTGCTGCCGGTCCTGCGCACAGTCACTTCGGTCATCGCGTCCTCGACTCTCACGGGGGTGGGACGGGGAAACCTAACAAGAGAAGTCCCTGCGTGCCGCACTGAATTGGGAACACGTGTTGCCTCTCCGACGGCGGCGCGCCGGTGATGGGCGCACTCCGGGCGGGTGGCACTAGAGTGAACTATGTGGTCGGTGACGCACGGAGCACGATCACGCCTGGCCCATCCGACGAACCCCGGTGTGTGCGGTGACCAACCGATGATGGAGGCCAAGGAAGCGTGTGGAGTCTTCGGGGTCTACGCCCCGGGGCGTCCCGTCGCACACCTCACCTTCGACGGTCTCTACGCACTGCAGCACCGTGGCCAGGAGTCGGCCGGCATGGCCGTCAGCGATGGCGATCTCATCACGGTGATGAAGGACATGGGCCTCGTCACCACCGTCTTCGACGAGCGCAAGCTCTCCGGCCTCCGCGGCCACCTGGCCATCGGCCACACCCGGTACTCGACGGCGGGCTCGAGTGACTGGATGAATGCCCAGCCGGTCTTCCGGGGCGTCGGTCGCGCCGGCTTCGGCCTCGCCCACAACGGCAACCTGACCAATACCGACGCCTTGGCCGAGCAGGCCAACATGCTGCCCGGGCTGGTCTCCTCCGATAGCGACCTGGTGGCCGAGCTCCTCGCCCGATCCTTCCCGCCCGACGGCACCGAGCGGACCCGGTCCGAGCACGCCGCCGACCTCGAGCAGGCCCTGATGGAGGTCCTGCCCAAGGTGGAGGGTGCCTTCTCCTTCGTCCTCATGGATGCCGACCGGATCATCGGGGTCCGCGACCCCAATGGCTTCCGTCCGCTGTGCCTCGGCCGGCTCGAGGCCACCGTCGACCACGAGCAGGGCTGGGTCCTGGCATCGGAGTCGCCGGCCCTTGACGTCATCGGCGCCACGTTCATCCGCGAGCTCGAGCCCGGTGAGATGGTGGTCATCGACGGCAAGGAGGTCCGCTCCGAGCGGCCCTTCCCCGACGAGCGCCTCGACCCACGACTGTGCATCTTCGAGTTCGTCTACTTCGCCCGGCCCGACACCACCCTGTACGGCAACGAGGTCCACGGCGCCCGGCGCCGGATGGGCCAGCTGCTGGCCACCCAGCGACCGGTCCAGGCCGACCTGGTCATGGGCGTGCCCGACTCCGGAGTTCCGGCGGCCGAGGGCTACGCCGTCGCCTCCGGCATCCCCTACGGGCAGGGCCTGGTCAAGAACCGCTACATCGGCCGGACCTTCATCGCCCCGACACAGGCCGAGCGGGCCAACGGGGTGCGCCGCAAGCTCAACCCGCTGCGCGAGAACATCGCCGGCAAGCGGGTCATCGTCGTCGACGACTCGATCGTCCGGGGCACCACCACCCGGGCCATGGTCACCATGCTGCGCGAAGCCGGAGCCACCGAGATCCACCTGCGTATCTCGTCGCCGCCATTCAAGTGGCCGTGCTTCTACGGCATCGACACCCCGGACCGGACCGAGCTGCTGGCCGCCGTCAAGTCCCTCGACGAGATCGTCGAGTTCCTGGACGTCGACTCCCTCGAGTACCTGAGCCTGGAGCACCTGGTGGAAGCCATCGACGCCCCCGGCGCCGGCTTCTGCGACGCCTGCCTGACCGGCAGCTACCCGGTGCCGGTGGCGGTCGAGGTGGCGATCACCGAGCGGCCGACCGTGAGGGCGGCCGCCGGCTCCCCCACGGCGTGAGCGGCCCGTCCTCCGACGTACCCGCCACCTACGCGGCGGCCGGGGTGGACATCGCGGCCGGCGAGCGGGCCGTCGACCTGATCAAGCCCATGGTGGCCTCCACCCGCCGCCCCGAGGTGCTCGGCGGGCTCGGCGACTTCGGCGGGCTGTTCGCCCTCGACATGTCCCGCTACCGCCACCCGGTGCTGGTGTCGGGGACCGACGGGGTCGGGACCAAAGCGGCGGTGGCCCAGGCCGTGGGCCGACTGGACACCGTCGGCATCGACCTGGTGGCCATGTGCGTGGACGACCTCGTCTGCCAAGGTGCAGAACCCCTCTTCTTCCTCGACTACATCTCGACCGGGAAGGCGGACCCGTCACGGATGGCCGAACTGGTCGCCGGCGTGGCCGAAGGCTGCCGCCGGGTCGGGGCCGCCCTGCTCGGCGGCGAGATGGCCGAACACCCGGGGGTCATGGCGTCCGACGAGTTCGATCTGGTCGGCTTCGCGGTGGGCGTGGTGGAACGGGACGAGATCCTCGGACCGCAACGGGTGGTGGCCGGCGACGTGCTGGTCGGCCTGTGCTCGCCGGGTCTGCGCTCGAACGGCTACACGTTGGCCCGGCACGTCCTGTTGGAGCGGGCCGGACTCGCGTACTCGGATCCGGCGTGGCCCGGTGCCACGACCACGGTGGCCGACGAGCTCCTGCTGCCCTCGGTCATCTACACCTCGGCGGTGCGGGCCGCGGTGGCCGCGGCCGAGGTCCACGCCGTGGCCCACATCACCGGGGGCGGCTTCAAGGGCAACATCCCCCGCGCCCTCCCCGAGGGCTGCCGGGCCGTCCTGGTCCGGGGCTCGTGGGAGATCCCACCGATCTTCACCGAGATCCGCCGGCTCGGGATGGTGGAGGATGAGGAGATGGCCCGGGTGTTCAATCTCGGACTGGGCATGGTGGTGGCGGTCTCAGCCGACACGGTGGACGCCGCCCTGGACGCCTTCGCCGCCGCCGATGTCGACGCCGTGGTGGCCGGCTGGGTGGAAGTGGGCGAGCGCGGGGTCGAGCTGACCGGTCCGCCCATGTGGACGCACGGGGTCCGATCGTGACCGCCCCCCTGCCCGACACCGGCTTCGAGGCGTTGCGGGCCCACCTGCTCGAGCACTCGGTCAAGCGCGGTGACTTCACCCTCAAGTCGGGACGCAAGTCCTCCTGGTTCATCGACTCCAAGCAAACGGTGTGCCGGCCCGAGGCCATGGTGCTCGTCGCCGACGCGGTGCTGTCCGTGCTGCCCGACGACGTCGACGCCATCGGTGGTCTGACCATGGGTGCCGACCCGGTGGCCTTCATCACGGCCGGCGTGGCCGCCACCCGCGGACGCGGCCTCAAGGCGTTCAGTGTCCGCAAGGAGGCAAAAGACCATGGCGCCGGCGGGCGCATCGCCGGCGCCCTCGACCCGGGCGACCGGGTGGTGATCACCGAGGACACCGTCACCCGGGGCAGCTCGCTCCTCGAGGCGGCCCACGCCGTCCGTGACTTCGGTGCGGTACCGGTGCTGCTGGTCGCAGTGGTCGACCGGGGCGGCACCTGTGCGGCCATGGCCGAGGCCGAGGGGCTCCCGTTCCGGGCCCTGTTGACCGCCCCCGACCTGGGTTTCGACTACGAGGGCGCCTGAACGGGAGCCGCTCAGCGACGCGGTGGATGCGTCGGTAGCCTGAGCCCATGGCCAACATCGAACAGCTGCGACCCATGGATGCGGCCCCGGCCGCCACCTTCCACACCCTCGACCCGTCCACCGGCGCGGTGGTCGCCACCTTTCCCGTCGACGACGCCGGATCCGTCGAGCGGGCGGTCGAGCGGGCACAGGCGGCAGCTGTGTGGTGGCGCTCCTTGGGGTTCGCCGGTCGGGTCCCCCACCTCAGGCGCTACAAGTCCGAGATCGCCAGGCGGATCGACGAGTTGGCCGATCTGGTCCACCGCGAGAACGGCAAGCCCCACGGCGATGCGGTGCTCGAGATCACCCTGGTCGTCGACCACCTGGCCTGGGCGACGGGCCACGCCAGGAAGGTGCTCGGACCGCGTCGGGTGTCGGCCGGCCTCCTCGCCGCCAACAGCACCGCATCGGTCGAGTACCAGCCACTCGGCGTGGTCGGCGTGATCGGCCCGTGGAACTACCCGGTGTTCACGCCGATGGGTTCGATCGCCTACGCCCTGGCCGCCGGCAACGCGGTGGTGTTCAAGCCGAGCGAGTACACCCCGGCCATCGGCCGGTGGCTGGTCGACGCCTGGGCCCGGGCCGTCCCCGAAGGACGGGACGTGCTCACACTCGTGACCGGCTTCGGCGACACCGGGGGCGCCCTGTGCCGGTCCGGGGTCGACAAGATCGCCTTCACCGGCTCGGCGGCCACCGGTCGCAAGGTCATGGCCGCCTGCGCCGAGGGCCTGGTGCCGGTGCTGATGGAGTGCGGCGGCAAGGACGCCCTGCTGGTGGATGCCGACGCCGACCTCGACGCCGCGGCGGACGCCGCCCTCTGGTGCGGGATGTCGAACGGAGGCCAGACGTGCATCGGCACCGAGCGGGTGTACGTGGCCGACGCCGCCTATGACCGCTTCGTCGACCTCCTGGTCGCCAAAGCCGCCGACCTGGCCCCCGGCTCGGGGGACGAGGCGTCGTGGGGTCCACCCACCATGCCGTCCCAGATCGACACCATCCGCCGCCATGTCACCGACGCCCTGGCCGCCGGCGGGCGGGCCGTCGTCGGTGGGGAGTCGTCCGTCCGCCCGTCCGGGGTGGGGCCGACCATCCTGGTCGACGTGCCCGAAGACGCGTCAGCCGTCCGGGAGGAGACCTTCGGGCCGACCCTGACCGTCACCCGGGTCCGGGACATCGAGGAGGGTCTGGCCCTGGCCAACGACTCCGAGTTCGGGCTCGGCGGGGCGGTCTTCACCGGGTCGCGCCGCCGCGGCGTGGCGCTGGCCCGCCGCATGCGGTCGGGGATGACCTCCGTCAACTCGATCATGACCTTCGCCATGGTGCCGGGTCTCCCCTTCGGCGGGGTCGGCGAGTCGGGCTTCGGCCGGATCCACGGCGCCGACGGGCTGCGGGAGTTCACCCGGGCGAAGGCCGTGACCGCGCAGCGGTTCGCCCTACCGGTCAACCTCACCAGTTTCGGACGGCCGGCCAAGGCCACCGCGGTGACGGCCAAGCTGATGGGCCTGGTCCACGGCCGCAACCGCTGACCGGACCCATTCCGGTCAAGGCGGTCAGGCGTCGTCGACCGTCCCGTCGGCGGGATCGCCGTCGGCCAGGACCAGGT
>Ga0208220_1001272_pt1 | contig 10587 bp, 10 predicted proteins | sample NGESurdeep092012_9_FD_184484 | JGI IMG/M metagenome (GOLD analysis project Ga0208220, IMG submission 184484) | Arctic peat soil microbial communities from Barrow, Alaska - NGEE Surface sample F53-1 deep-092012 (SPAdes) | ecosystem: Environmental > Terrestrial > Soil > Wetlands > Peat ... | reverse complement strand
TCAGCCGGTCGTCAATGGGCAACGAGAACCTTCCGCCCCGTCCAGGCACAGCGAGGACCGCATAAGTGCCGTCCTCGCTGACTGCGACGAGGCGCAGCTCCTGCATAGGCGTCCCTTCTGCGCTGCCCGGCCGCGCAGGGGCGGAACTCGGACCTCCCCTGGTACGAGTCTGCCGACCCAGGACCCGCCTGGCCAGCACCGCGCCCGGCATGTCCCGCTCGAGACTGGCCGTATTTGTTCCAGCGGCCGGGCAGCCCGGCCGCCAGGACTGGTCAGGCCAGTATTCAGCACGCGCCGCCCCTGCGCACCGAACGCCGGTAAACGCGGCACCAGCCGGGGCGGCTAGACTCGGCGTAAATGTTCGGTAACAGAAGTACTTCACCCAGAAGCCTCCTGGCCAGCAGAAGCCTGCTGGTCGAGGCGGCGCGGCCGGCGACGGTGCGGCGCCACCCGCGGGCGCCGTGGCTGGCGGTGGGCGTCGTCTGCTTCGGCGCCTTCATGGGGCAGCTGGACGCGAGCATCGTCACCCTGACCTTCCGGCCGATGGAGCACGAGTTCGGCGCCCCGCTCGCGGCCGTGCAGTGGGTGTCGCTCGGTTACCTGCTGGCCCTGGTCGCGCTGCTGGCGCCGGCCGGCCGGATCGCCGACGCCGCCGGCCGCAAGCTGATCTACGAGTACGGCTTCGTGGTCTTCACCGCCGGATCGGCCGCCTGCGCGCTGGCGCCGGACCTGCGCGTCCTGATCGCCTGCCGCGTCGCGCAGGCAGTCGGCGCCGCGATGCTGCAGGCCAACAGCGTGGCGCTGGTCACGACCAGCGTCCCGCGGGCCCGGATGCGGCTGGCGCTGAGCGTGCAGGCCGCGGCGCAGGCGATCGGCCTGGGCCTCGGCCCCACCCTGGGCGGCCTGCTCACCGACACGGTCGGCTGGCGGGCCGTGTACTGGATCAACGTGCCGGTGGGCTGCGTGGCGGTGATCGCCGCCCGGTTCCTGCTGCCGCGCACCCGCCACCTCAGCCGGGCCGGGGCCTTTGACTGGCCCGGCGCCGCCCTGCTGGCGCTCGCGACGACGTCGCTGCTGCTGGCGCTGTCCGCCGCGGCGGGGCTGCCGGTGCCCGGCTGGGCCGTCGTCGTGCTGGCGGCCGTGGCCGCCGGCGCCGGCGCCGGCTTCGCGGCTCGCGAGCTGCGGGCCAGGTTCCCGCTGATCCCCGTCGCGCTGCTGCGCTCGGCCCGGGTGGCGCTCGGCCTGTCCGGCGCGCTGCTGGGCTACCTGGCGCTGTTCGGCCCGCTCGTGCTCATCCCGGCCGTGCTCGCCGGGCCCGGCGGCGAACTGCGGGCGGGCCTGGTGCTCTCCGCGCTGCCGGCCGGCTTCGGGGTCGCGGCGCTCGGCGGGGAGGCCGCGTTCCCCGGCTGGGTCAGCAACCGGGTCCGCGGCTGCATCGGCGCCTGCGCCTGCGCCGCCGCGCTGGCGATCCTGATCGCCGTGCCCAAGACCCCCGCCGCCGTCATGCCCTGCCTGGCGCTGGCGGGCCTGGGCCTGGGCATCTTCGTCCCGGCAAATAACGCGGTCGTCATGCGCAGCACCTCGCCGACATCGGCGGCCGTCCTGGGCGGGCTGGTGAACATCGCCCGGGGTGTCGGCACCACCCTCGGCATCGCGCTGGTCACGCTGGCGCTGCACGTCACGTCCGGGCGAGCCGCCGCTCCAACGCTGGGGGATACCGTGCGGCCGGACGCCACGCTCGCGCTCGCGGTGCTGGCCCTCGCCGCGGCCGCTGCCGGGGTGGTCGCTATGTTGATCCGCCCGTTGCCGGCCGACAATATAGGGAAAGGTAATACGGGCGACTCTGGACCAGATGAGCCCGGCCGTGGTGAGGTGAGGCATGCCAGTGCGTTCAGCTGATCCGATGGTGACCCCCGGCCGGGCCGACGATGACCCGTACGGCCTGGCCGTCGCCGACCTCATCTCCCGCCTCAGGCGCGCGATGCGCCGGGCCGCGCGGGCCCAGGGCAGCGGCGGGCTGCCCGGCGGGCTGTCCGTGGCGCAGCTGGAGTTCCTGTCCTGCCTGGCGGAAAACCCGGGCGCCCGGCCCGGACAGGTGGCCCGGCTGCTGCGGCTCGCCCCGAGCTCGGTGGCCACCCTGGTCAACAGCCTCGGCCGGGAGCGGCTCATCGAGCGCATCGGCGGCGTGACGGACCGCCGCACCGCGGTGCTGAGCCTGACCCCGGCCGGCGCCCACGTCGTGACCAGCTGGCAGCAGGTGAACGCGCGCATCCTCACCACCGCGCTGGCCCGCCTGGAGCCGGCCAGCCAGGAAACCCTGGCCGCGGCGCTCCCGGCCCTGAGCGAGCTCACCGGCGCAGTCGACGCACTCGCCGACGACCCCCCGGCCGATTCGAAAACTTAACCTGCCGAAACCAGGCTGGCGGCCGAAGCCGTCGGCAGCGGGCAATAAGCTCATTGCCCATGCACATCGACGCGATTTTCGGTGCCATCGGACGGTGGGCCGTCCGCTTGCGCTGGTTTATCGTCCTCATCTGGATCGTCGGCGCGGTCGCTGCGGTCACGCAGTTGCCGTCGCTGGGAAGCGTGACCCAGAGCAACAACTCCAAGTTCCTGCCGGCCAGCGCGCCGAGCCAGCACGCGATCGACCTGTCCGCCCCGTTCGGTAACGCGAGCCTGGTCCCGATTCCGATCATCGCGGCGACCACCAGCGGCCCGCTGACCCCGGCCGATATCGCCGGGCTGACCACCATGGCCCACAAGATCGCCGCCGATCCCAACATCAAGCAGGTCAAGGACGTCGGCCAGTCCGCCAACGGCCAGGCCGTGCAGCTGCTGGCCCTGGCCAGCGGCGCGAACGGCGGCAACCAGAACTACGCCGAGGACCTGATCAACGGCCTGCGCTCGCGGATCGCCAGCTCCGGGCTGCCCGCCGGCCTGCGGGCGCACCTGGCGGGCGACACCGCCGTCCAGGTCGACGAGCAGAAGGCGTCCGGCAACACCGGTAACAAGGTGCAGGACCTGTCGCTGGTCTTCATCATCGTGCTGCTCGTGCTCATCTTCCGGTCGCTGACCCTCGCGGTGACCACCGTGCTGCCCGCGCTGTTCTCCGTGCTCATCTCCGGCCCGCTGGTGGCCGAGGCCGCCAAGCACGGGCTGCAGGTATCGCCGCTGGCCCAGTTCCTGCTGATCGTCCTGGTGCTGGGCGCCGGAACCGACTACGGGCTGTTCCTGGTCTTCCGGACCCGGGAGGAACTGCGGGCGGCCGGCCATGACGTGACCGGGATGGCCGGCGCGCCGGAGCGCGGCCTGTTCCGTACCGTGCTGTCCGACCTGGCCGGGCCCCGGCCGGCCGCGCGGACCGCGCTCGTCGAGGCGGTCACTCGGGTGGGCGAGTCGATTACCTTCTCGGCCGCCACGGTCATCGCGGCGGTGCTGACCCTGCTGGCGGCTAGTTTCCCGTTCTACTCCAACCTCGGCATCCCGTTTGCTATTGCCATCGGAGTCACCCTGCTGGCGGGCCTGACGCTGCTGCCCGCGCTGCTGTCGATCCGGCTGTCGCTGCTGGCGGTGAAGCGGACGATCTTCAAGGGGATCTTCGGCCGGCCCAAGCTGCTGCCGTGGAGCATCCAGGGCAGCGGCGGGGCCGGGATCTGGGGCCGGGTGGCGGGCCGCATCGTGCGCCGCCCCGGGCTGACGCTGATCGTGGGCGTGGTGGCGTTCGGTGCCGTGGCGCTTGGCGTCCTCGGCTACGCGGCGGCCGGCTTCGGCGGCACCACGAGCGCGCCCGCCGGCAGCGACTCCGCGGCGGGCACGGCGCTGCTGACCAAGTACTTCCCCGAGTCTGCCGCCAACCCCACCACGCCCATCTTCCGGTTCAGCCAGCCGGTCTGGACCAATCCGCAGGAACTGGCCAAGGCCACCAGCGAGATGAAGGCCAGCAGCCTGTTCACCCAGGTGTCCGGCCCGCTCAACCCGGCGGGCGCGGTCCTGCCGCCCGCCGTCTACACCCAGCTGCACAGGACGCTCGGCCCGGCCAAGGCGCTGCCGCCGATCCAGCCGCCGGGCAGTAAGGTGCCGCCAGTCGAGTACCAGGTCTACCGGGCCAGCTCGAACTTCATCAGCGCTGACGGGCGGACCGTGCAGTTCTCCGTGGGGCTGAAGGCCGGCGATCCTGGCAGCACTCCGGCGCTGCATGCGGTGCCGGCCGTCCGTGCCGAGATCACGAAGGTGGCCAAGTCGGCTGGCGCTGCTGACTGGGCCGTCGGCGGCGAGGCACCGGCGCTGTACGACATCAGCGCCGTGTCCAACAGCGATCTCACCAAGATCATCCCCATCGCGATCGTGGCGATCGGCCTCCTGCTGGCGCTCGTGCTGCGCAGCCTGGTAGCGCCGGTGTACCTGATCGCCTCCGTCGGGCTGTCCTACCTGGCCGCGCTCGGGCTCTGCGTGCTGCTGTTCATCAAGATCGGCGGGGACAAGGGGATCGTCTTCTTCCTGCCCTTCCTGATGTTCATCTTCCTGCTAGCACTCGGCGAGGATTACAACATCCTGGTCATGACGCGGATCAGGGAGGAGGCGCACAAGATGCCGCTGCGCGAGGCGGTCACCAAGGCGATCGGCGTGACCGGCACGACGGTGACCTCGGCCGGACTGGTGCTGGCGGGCACCTTCGTGGTGTTCGGCATCGTGGCGGGCGGGGGCTCGGGCGGCAGCCAGTTCCGGGACATCGCCCTCGGCCTGGCGCTCGGTATCTTGATGGACACCTTCCTGGTCCGCACGCTGCTGGTGCCCTCGACCGTGGTGCTGCTCGGCCGCTGGAACTGGTGGCCGTCCAGGCTGACCATGGACCGGCCCGAACCGCGGGACCCGTCCGGGCCGGCGGGACCGGCAGCCGGGTCATCGGCCGCCGCGCCCGCCGCGTACGTGGCCCAGCCCGATCAGTCCTGACTAGCGGTCGTGGGCCAGGCATGCCGCTGATCAGCGTCATCATCCCGGTCTACAACGTCGCGCCGTACCTGCCCGAGTGCCTGGACTCGGTGCTCGGGCAGCCCGCGGGCAGCATCGAGGTGATCGCGGTCGACGACGCGTCGGCCGACGGCAGCGGTCAGCTGCTGGACGACCGGGCGGCGGCCGACCCGCGGCTGCGCGTCGTGCACCTGGAGTCCAACGCGGGCCCGGGTAACGCGCGCAACACCGGCCTGGCGCTGGCTTCGGCCGAGTACGTCTGGTTCATCGACGGGGACGACCGGCTCGAGGACGGGGCACTGGCCGCGATCGAGGCCCGGCTGACGGAGCCGGGCGGCCGGCCCGACGTGCTGCTCATTGACTGGGTCAGCGCCTATCCCGACGGCCGGACCGAGCCGAGCCCCGGCCGCGCCCTGCTGGCTCGCGTGCCGGCCGGCGGCGCCGCGCTCGCGCAGCTGCCGCGGCTGGTGGACCTGACCATGACGTCGTGGAGCAAGCTGCTGCGGCGCGACTTCCTGGACAAGCTCGGCGTGAACTTCGCGGCCGGCATCCACGAGGACGTGCTCGTGACCTGCGCGGCCCTGCTCGCGGCGGAGTCGATCGCGGCCGTGGACCGGGTCTGCTACCGCTACCGGCGGGACCGGCGGGGCTCCTTCATGGCCACCACGAGCACCGGGCACCTGGCGATCTTCTCCTCCTACGAGCGGGTTTTCGACCTGGTGGCGGCCCGGCGCGCAGCCGGGGTCGAGGTGAGCGAGGCGGTGCAGGCGGCGATCTTCGAGCGGGCGATCTGGCACTACACGACGGTGTTCCAGTCCGCGCTATTCCGGAGCAGGGGCGGCCTGGTGCCGCGCGGCGAGCGGCGCCGGTTCTTCGCCCGGATGCACGAGGATTTCACGCGGTACCGGCCGGCTGGGTACCGGCCTCCGCCGGGGGCGCGGGGACTGAAGTTCCGGCTGATCGAGCGCGGCTACTACCGCATCTACGTGCTGCTGGAGCCGCTCAACGAGGTGCGCGTGGCCGTCGGCGGGCTGACAGCGCGCCGGAGTACACGCCGGACATGGCAGTATTGATACCGCTACCGTAGTGATGCCGTTACTTTCTGTCGGGGGTGAGCATGGATCCGGTTGCGCTGATCGTTACTGCCCTGGCCGAAGGCACCGCATTAGAGCTGCAGGACACCTCCGCGACGGCGGTTCAGGATGCCTATGCCAGCCTGTGGGCACGGGTCAGGAAGCGGCTCGCCGGCCGCCCGGAGGGCGCGACGGTGCTGGCCCGGCATGCCGAGGCGCCCCAGACCTGGGAAGTCCCGCTCTCCGTCGCGCTGACCGCCGCGGGCGCGGCCTGCGACACCGACCTGATCGCGGCGGCGACGAACCTGCTGCGGCTCGCGGACGAGCCCGGCTTCCGGTCCGGCAAGTACGCCGTCGACTCGCCCGGCCCTCAGGCCGCCCAGATCACCGACCACAGCGTCACCGACCACAGCGTCGCCGACCACAGCGTCACCGACCACAGCATCACCGACCGCAGCGTGCCCGGCCAAAGCGCCACCGACCACGGGGTTAGCGGGCCGCACAACTCGCTCAACGGCCAGTCCGGGCACTGAGCCGGTCCTGGCGCTGGGACCGCATCGGCTCGGCGAGCTCCAGGGCGGCGAAGGCGGGCGGCCAGTTGTCCGGGCCGTATCCGGTGCCGAGATCGCCATGGTGCAGCTCGACCTCGACCAGCCGCCGGGTCAGCAGTAGGGCGGCCGGGAACTGCGCCGAGTCCAGGATCCGCACGCGAAACTGCCACGCGCCATCGGGCAGTTGCCGGGCGACGGTGCGCAGGGCCATCGACGAGTCGGCCAGGTCGGCCATGAGCTCCTTGGCCGGCAGGCCCGCGCCGGCCTCAATGCCGGCCTCCCGGGCTTCGGCGCTGCCGTAGGCGGCGCGGTCCTGCCCGGACCGCGCCCCGACCAGGAGGTTGCGCATCGCGTCGGCGCCCCGGGCCAGGTGCGCCAGGACGTGCGCCCGCGTCCAGCCTGGCAGCAGCGAAGGCTGCCGGAGCTCAGGCTCGGCGATGACTCGGGCCGTGCTGAGCAGTCGCTGCGTCGCGTCGTCGACCTGGTCGCTCAGCTGGCGAAGTGCGGCGTCCACCTTGCCTACCTTAAACTGGCCCGGTCCTGTTTTGCGGGGGTCCTAGTAGGCCAGTGCGGATACCGGGGACCAAAGGCCGTCGATCGCTTGCTCGGCCGCCGCAAGGCTCTTGGCGGCCAGCGGGATCAGGTCGGCCATGGCCGGGGTTACCTCGGCGAGGGTTAGCTCGGCGGTGATGAAGCGCGGCTCCAGGCCCGTTACCGCCAGGCCGTGCGGTAGCCACGCCTCGGCGTGGTCCCAGCCTTCGCGTGGCGTGCCTTCGGCGTAGCCGCCGCCTCGGCTGGCGAGCACGACGAAGTCGCGGCCGCCGAGCAGACCGGCGTGGGTCTCGGGGTCGATCGACAACCCGGGGGCGATGAGGTGGTCGACCCAGGCCTTGACGCTGCTGGGCGCGCCGTAGTTATACAGCGGGAGGCCCAGCACGATCGTGTCAGCCTCCTTCACCTCGCTGATCAGCAACTCGGTCAGCGCCCAGGACTCGGCTTGGGCCGCTGTGTGCTGGTCGCGCGGCAGCATTGCGGCCAGGCCGCCGGCCGCATCAAGGTGCGGGAGGGGATTACGGCCGAGGTCCCGGTAGGTGACGGTACCGTCGGGATGCGCGGCCCGCCAGACGGCGGTGGCCCGGGCGCTGAGCTTGCGGGTGACCGAGGCGTCTCCCCGGATGCTTGAGTCGATGTGCAGCAGGTGAGTCACTTATCTGACCTTCCATAGTTGGTTCGTACGAAGACGGCTGTTATGGCGGCGGAGCCGTAGCCGCTCAGGATCAGTGGCCGTGATGATGTGCGCGGGGCGGCGAAGGCGGGCCATACGGCGATCGTGACCGCGCCGAGCGTGGTCCAGGCGAGGTGGCCCGCGGCGGTGACGAGATAGCAGCCGGCTACCAGGAAGATGCCGCCGGTCATGATCCACCGGTCGCTTCCGGCCTGGCCGGCCATCGCGCTGATGGTCTTGCGCATCGCCCGGCCGGTTCTGCCGCCACCACCGCGGCGGTGTGCCCGGGCGGCGGCGCCGCGACGGCTGCCGGCCCGTCGCCGGCGCGCGGGATGAAGAACGCGGCGATGCCCGCGGCCACGGCCACGGCTGCGCCGATGGCGAAGGCCTTGGTGTACGCACTGCCGGGGGGCAGCGGGTGCGCGGCCGTGACGCCGACCGCTAGGAGGGTCGCGGCGATCTGGGAGCCGATGGAGGAGCCGAGAGACCGGATGAGCGTGTTGACGCCGGTGGCCTCGCCGGTCTCGGACCGGGGGACGGCGCCGACGATCAGGTTGGGCATGGCCGCGAAGGCGAGGCCGACGCCGGCGAACACCACGATCGAGTATCCGATGACGGCCCCCTCGGAGGCATGGCTGGCGGCTTCCAGGGCCAGGCCTGCCGCGGAGATCAGCCCGCCCGCGATGAGCGGCACCCGGGCGCCGAAACGGAGGCCGAGCCTGCCGGACAGGGGCCCGAAGGCGAGCATCATGAGGCAGGCGGGGAGCAGCAGGAGCCCGGCAGCGGTGGCGCCCAGGCCGAATCCGTAGCCGGAAATCTTGGGCGTCTCGGCCAGTTGCGGGACCAGGACGAAAGCGCCGAACATCGCGAAGCCGACCAGCAGGGTGGCGATGTTGGTGACCAGGACGGTCGGGCGGGCGAACACCGGCATGTTCACCAGCGGCGCCTTCACCCGCCGCTCGAACAGGCCGAACAGCACCAGGACGACGAGGCCGCCTGCGATGAGGCCGAGCGTGCGGACGCTGCCCCAGCCCCACGAGGTGGTCTCGGTCAGGGCGATCAGCGGCGCGGTGATGCCCGCGGCTAGCAGCACGCTGCCGGCGTAGTCGATCCGGCCCGGGGTGCGCTCGCCGGAGTCGGGCAGGGCGCGGACCCCGATGATCGCCAGCGCGGCCATGATCGTCCCGGACCAGAAGATCCAGTGGTAGGAGGCGTGGTCGGTCAGCAGGCCGCCGAGGACTAGCCCGGCGCCGGCGCCGACGCCGGCGATGGCCGAGATCAGGCCCAGCGCCCCTGGCCTGCGCTTCTCCGGGAAGCTGTCGCTGATGATGCCGAAGCAGAGCGGGAAGATGCCGCCGCCGGCACCCTGGAGTACGCGGGCCGCTACGACAATCCAGACGTTCGGGGCTACGGCTGCCACCGCTCCGCCTGCGCCGAAGAGCACGAGTGCGACCGCGAGCATGCGCCGCTTGCCGAACATGTCCCCGAGCCGGCCCATCACCGGGGTGAGCACCGCGGCGGCTACCAGGTAGCCGGTGAGCACCCAGGTCACGGTCTGGGTGCTGGTGTGCAGCGACAGGGTCATGCCCCGCATGCCCGGGATCACGGCGGTCTGCGCCAGGGCGAAGGCCAGGGCCGCTAGGCCCAGGATCGCCGTGGCGCCCCGTGGGGGCGAACTTTCCGCTTCAGTGCTCATGACCCCTCCGATCTGACTGATACGCTGCCTCGATTTCGATACACTGTATCACAACTGGACGGTGTATCATGGACCCCATGGCACCCACTTCAGCTGGTCAGCATTCCGGCACGTCAGACCCCGCCCAGGGGCCGGCGCCAGCCGGGCTGATCTGGACCCGGCCCCCGAAGGAAAAGCGCGAGCGCCCGACCAGAGAGGCGATCGTCGCGGCCGCGACCGACCTAGCCGACACCCACGGACTCGATGCCGTGTCGATCCGCCGGGTAGCCGCGGCGCTGAAGACCCGGCCGATGGACCTCTACGGCTACTTCGCCCGCAAGGACGAGCTGATCGACCTGATGGTGGACGAGGTCGTCGCCGGAGCAGTGCTCGACGAGATCCCCCGTGACTGGCGCGACGCGCTCGCAGCCATCGCCCACGCCCTGCGCGCGGTGTGCCTGGCCCACCCGTGGGTGGTCACCGCGGCCGGGCAGCGGGCCCTGATCGGGCCGAACCTCATGCGCCACGCCGAGCAGTCGCTCGAAGCGACCGCCGCGCTCGGCCTCGACTCGACGAAAAGACTAGCCATCCTGCGCGCTATGGACACCTACGCCATGGGCCACGCCCACCTCAGCCCCGCCCAGGATCACAGCGAAGGCAACACCGCAAACGACCCCGGCTGGCGGGCCGCGGCCGAGGCATACCTACAGGGCCTCGCCGACTCGGGCAACTTCCCGAATCTCGCCGGCATCGGCGCCGCGGGTTTGCTGCACAACGAGTACGACGAGCTCACTTTCGAGACCGGGCTCAACTGGCTCCTCACCGGCATCGCCGCAGACGCCTAAGCAACCCCCGGCTGAGGCCCTGTTCACCAGGGGATATGTGAGGTCCCATGACTAAAGCGTTCCACGCATCACTCCTTCGATACAACGGGGTATCTACAATGCACTCTTCCCGGCAGTTCCGGCCGATCGGCGGAAAGCCCGCGTCGCGATCGATGAAGAACTCAGAATGATCCATCGTGGATTAGATGCCCAAGCGGGCTTGCGATCCCGACACCGCGCGGCGGTGGCGAATGCGGTCTCGGTGCCGGGG
>Ga0208220_1001270_pt1 | contig 10595 bp, 10 predicted proteins | sample NGESurdeep092012_9_FD_184484 | JGI IMG/M metagenome (GOLD analysis project Ga0208220, IMG submission 184484) | Arctic peat soil microbial communities from Barrow, Alaska - NGEE Surface sample F53-1 deep-092012 (SPAdes) | ecosystem: Environmental > Terrestrial > Soil > Wetlands > Peat ... | reverse complement strand
CGTTCGTTCGGCAGCGCAGCCGCCTCGGTCGATGCGCGCAAGCGCGCGACGCTGCGGCGGATCGCCGGCGACTGGCTCCAGATCGCCGCGCCCCGCGCACGCGCACGATTCGACGTCATCACCTTCGACCGCGGGCGAGCTACGCTGCACCGCGGTGCCTTCGCGTGACATCGCTCGCCGGAAAGACCTTCGCGGAGCGGTACCGCGTCGACGCGCTGATCGGGCGAGGCGGGATGGCCGACGTCTACCGCGGCGCCGACATCGTGCTCGACCGCGCGGTCGCGATCAAGGTCCTGACCGAACGCGACGACGGCGAACGCGACCGCTTCCTGCGCGAAGCGCGCTCGATGGCGCGGCTCAACCACCGCAACATCGTCGCAGTGTACGACGCCGGCCGTGATTCTGGTTGGTCGTACATCGTGATGGAGCTCGTTGACGGCCGAACGCTGGGCTCGGTCCCGGCGCACGAGCTCACCGTTCATGCGGCGATCCGGCACTACGTCGAGATCCTCGAAGCGCTCGCCTTCGCGCACGCGAACGGGGTGGTGCACCGCGACGTGAAGCCGGCGAACGTCATGCTGCTCCCCAGCGGGGCGGTGAAGGTGATGGACTTCGGCCTGGCGCGCCGTATGAGCGACATGTCGAGTGCGACGAGCGCCGGTGAGATCGTCGGAACGATCGCGTACCTGCCGCCCGAGCGGTTCTTGGGGAAAGCTGCCGACGCGCGCAGCGATCTCTATTCGGTCGGCGTGATGCTGTACGAGACGTTCACCGGTACGCTTCCGTTCAGGAGCGACTCCGACGACTTGGTCGCGGTGATCTTCGGACACGTCAACGACCAACCGGCAGCGCCGCGATCGATCAATCGCGCCGTCCCCGCGCAGATCGAGCGCATCATCCTCAAGCTGATCGAGAAAGAACCCGACCGGCGCTATCAGACGGCCGAGGACGTCGCGAAGGAGCTGCGCGCGCTGGTGACCGGGCCGGTCGAGAACGCGGACCCAGGGCTCGCTGAGTCGCCGGCGCCAAAAGGGTCCAAGCCGCGCGCGCCCGAGGAGGACTCGGTCGAGGCCGAGACGCGCGAGGTCCTGGCGCGCACGTTCGGGCGGTCCAAGGTGATCGAGGTTGCCTACGCGGAGACACTGGCCGGAATGCTCGCCACACGCAAGCGGGACTACCGCGAGGCGGAACGCGCCTATCGCGCGGCGCTCAAGGGATTCACCGAAGCGAAGAACGAGCTCGAATACGCGAAGACCGCGCTCAAGTTCGCCACGATGGTGATGCAAAGGATCAGCGAATCCGAAGCCGCGGGCGTCCGCATCGACCGGCGCGAACTGTCCGACGCCGTGGACATCCTCACCGATGCGATACCGGCTTTTCGCGGGCGTTCGATGTTGAAAGAGCTCGAGGAGGCCGAGCGCCTCCTCTACGCGCTGCAGCGCACGCTGATCCGGATCCGTTAGGGACACGAGGATGAAGCCCAAACCGACGCTGCGGCGTTCGGTCACGCCTTGGGGCTCGTTCTCGTGGGGCTACAGCGACGTCGGCGCCGACATCTTCGTCGGCTTGGGCCTCGTGCTGGGCGCCGCCGGCGGCGGTTCCAGCGTGGCATTTCTGTTCGCCGGGATCGTGTACGTCTGCATCGGGCTCGCCTATACCGAGCTGGCGTCGACCTATCCGGTCGCGGGCGGCGGGCAGTACTTCGTCATGCGCGGTTTGGGCGACGTCTTCGGATTCATCGCCGGCTGGGCCGTGCTGCTCGACTTCACGATCGACATCACGCTCTTCGCGTGGTCGTCCGTCGACTATCTCGGCCAGCTCATGCCGTTTCTGGCCTTGACCCAGCATCCGTGGGTGCACTTCTTGGTGGCGTTCGGCTTGATCGCCGGGCTCTGCGCGCTCAATGTGATCGGCGTGCGCGAATCGACCACGTTCAACGGCATCGTCTCCGCGATCGACGTGGCGAGCGAGACCTCGATCCTGTTCTTCGGGTTCTTGTTCGCCTTCAACCCGGATCTGCTGATCCACTCGATGACCGTCTACTGGCCGACGAACGACCACTTGCTGCTGGGCGCCTCGCTCGCGATCATCTCGTTCGTGGGTCTGGAGTCGATCTCGCAGGCGGCACAAGAGACGCAGCGGCCTGCCTCGATCATCCCGCGCACCTCGATCGGGCTGATCCTCACCATCCTGGTCTATGCCCTCGCGTACTCGAACCTCGCGCTCGGGATGACGCCTGCTCACCCGGTTCCGCTCGATCCGCAGGGCCACACGCAGACGTTCTTCCAGTTCTTGGGCAGCACCGAGAACCAGGGCTCGGCGGTCGCGGTCCTCGCCGCCAACGTGCCGTACTTCGGCGCGGTCGCCGCGCTGTACGTCCCGGTGCTGGGCGCCATCCTGCTCTTGATCTCGTCGAACTCGGGCGTATTCGGCGCGTCGCGCATCGCCTACGCGATGAGCCGCTCGCGGCTGCTGCCCTCCGTGTTCGAGCGCGTGAGCGTGCGCTATCGCACGCCGATCGTCTCGATCCTTTCGTTCTGCGGCGTCGCGCTGGCGGTGCTGATCTTCGCCGCGATGCCGTCGCTCGATCACGGCGCCTACGCGATCTACAACCGGTTCTTCCATGGCGAAGCCGGCCTGGACGTGCTCGCCGATCTGTACGCCTTCGGCGCCGCGACCAGCTACTCGTTCGTGTTCGTCGCGCTCATCGCGCTGCGCCTGAAGGATCCGCTGAGCCCGCGCAAGTTCCGCATCCCCCTCAACATCCCAGTGCGTTTCCGCGGCGAGGCCGCCGACTTCCCGATCGTCGGGGTCATCGGCTTCGTGGGGATCTTCTCGATCCTCATCTTCACCATGCTCACCCATCCGATCGGGCGCGTCGCCGGACCGCTGTGGCTGGTCGCCGGCGTGGTGATCTATCTGGTCTACCGCCGGCGCAAGGGGTTGCCGCTTGTCGGATCGCGTCCGGTCGACTGGTGGCAGCAACAGATCACCATCCTCAAGGACGCGGGTGAGTTGGAGTTGATGGACGAGCTGATCGAGAAGCTGCGCGCGCGCGGAAAGCTGCCGGCAGCGCCGGCTTCGGAGTCCGTCTGATGCGCATCGACCGCCGCAGCGTATACCTGTACCGTGCTCTGTTCGGCGTCGGTTTCGTCGTGCTTGGAGCCGTGACGGCCTATCGCGTCGCGATCGTGCACGCGCCGCCGGGCAGCAAGACGCTCGGGCTCTTGCTCGCGGTCGTGATGATCGGTCTGGGCGGCGTGCGCATCGGCCAGTACGTACGGGCACGCCGCGGACCGCCGCCGTGACGTCGATCCCCGTCCATCCGGTCGGCGCGCTGATCGGCATCGCGATCGTCGCCGTGATGATCGCGACGTTCTACTGGATGCTGCACCCGCCCGCGTCCCGCGCGGACGTCGTTGCGGGACAGGCCGAACACGCGCTCGAGGAGATGGTCGGGAGCATCCTCGTCGTGTTCGCCGAGGAGATCCACTCCGAGCACATGATGGTGCTCGCCGCGCGGCTGGCTCGCCGCGAGCGCGCGGAGCTGCTCGCCGTGTACGTCGTCGAGGTCCCGCTGATCCTTCCCCAAAACGCCCAGATGCCCGACGAGGATCGCCGCGGCTACGATGCGCTGGCGACGGCGGAGGTCATCGCGCAGCACAACGGCGTGAACATCCGGACCGAGCTCATGCACACGCGCCAGATCGGGCCCGCGGTGATCGACTTGGCGAAGCGCGAGGGAGCGAACCTGATCGTGCTCGGCTCGTACCGCGAAGGAAAGTACACCGGCGCGCCGCTCGGCCGCGCGATCGAGGCGATCGCGTCGGGCGCGCAGTGCGACGTGCTGATCGGCGTCCCAGGCCTGCACGGCCGCATGTTGACGGTCGAACCGACCGTCGCGGGTGCAAGAGCCGCCAAACCGAAGCGCTGAGCAGTGAGCACGATCGACGCGATCGAGCACCGCGACGCGGGCGCGGCGCTGCGCCGCTTGGCGACGCCCAACGCGCTGGCGCTGGTCGGCGATCAACTGCTGGGCATCGTCGACACGATCGCGATCGGGGTGCTCGGCACGGCGGCGCTGGCCGGGATCACCGGCGCGGTCGGCGTCTTCATGGTGCTCGGCATCGGATTGTTCGCGTTCGGCAGCGGGGTGCGCATCGCCGGCGCGCAAGCGATCGGCGCGCAACAGAGCGAACGCTTCGGCGCGATCGTGCGCGCGGCGATCGTCGTCCCACTCGGCATCGCGATCGCCGCAGCGCTGGTGGCGTTGCCTGTCGCGCGGCCGCTCATGCAGACGATCTTGCCGCACGGCGCGCCGCTCGACGCCGCGTCACACTACCTCATCCTGCGCTGCTTCTGCCTCATCCCGATGGTGTGCAGCGGAATGCTCGCCGTCGCGTTCGCCACCGCCGGCGATTCGAAGCCGACGCTGCGCCTGCTGCTGGTGATCAACGCGGTGCACGTGCCGCTGGTGTTCGTCCTCGCGCTGGGCCTGGGAACGCACCACGGCTTCGGGCTCACCGGGGCGGGCGTCTCGTCGCTGATCGCCGAGCTGGTCGGGCTGGCTTACATCGTGCGCGAAACGGTGCGCCACCCGGAGCTGGGCATTTTTGCGTCGCGCCGCATCGAGCGCGCGCTCATCCGGTCGACCGCTTCGATCAGCTGGCCGGAGTTCGTGTTCCTCACCTTGCAGATCGCGCCCGAGCCGGTGACGATCGCGCTGCTCGCGCCGTACGGCACGGAGTCGGTTGCCGCGTTTCGCGCACTCTCGCTGGTCAGCGACCTCACGTGGTCGCTGCCGGGCTCGCTGGGCGATGCATCGGAGGTGATTCTCGGTCAGCGCATCGGCGCCCGTGACTATGCGGGCGCGCGGACGTTTCAGCGCAGTGCGACCCGGCTCACCGTCATCATCTGCATCATCGTCGGCGCGATCGTCGCGACTCTGGCCTGGCCGCTGGCGGCGATCTGCACGCTCAGTCCGGCGCTGGCCTCGCTCGCCGCGGCGCCGCTCGCCGTCCACGTCGGCGTAACCTTGCCGCTCAAAGGCTATGCGATGACCGTCCTCGCACCGATCCGCGGCGCTGGGGACACGCGCTTCGTCATGGTGATGGGGATCGTGACCACCGCCGTCGCGCTGGCCGGGATCGCGGCGGGGATTCGCCAGTGGCACTTCGGGCTGTGGGCCGTGCCGTTCGGCTGGACGATCGGCTGGGTCGTACGCAGCGCGATCACCGCCGCCCGCCTGAACTCCGGCGACTGGCAGCGCCGCACGCTCACGCCGTAGTCGAAAACCTCGCAGCGCCGCCCACTTCGCGGCACCGCGCACATCGTGCGTTCACGATGTCACGCCGAGCTCCGTCGAAGCGTGACAGATGGAGTCGTTCGTGTTCCTACGCGCTCCGCTTTTTTGCCGAGCGCCGCCTTCTACGGGTCGGGATACGTCTCGGCGTCGTCGGCGTCGAAGATATCGAAGTAGGTGATCAGGTCGGGGCGGCGCTCCATGACCGGATGGTTCTCCTTGATCATCGCGAGGTTCTCGGGAGACAGCCGTCCGATGTTCAGCGCCTCCAGTTTGCGGTTCGCCTCTTCGACGACGGCCGGATCGAGCCGCGCGCTCAACCAGGCCGCGACTTCATCCTCATCGCCGGCCGCGACGACGACGGCGCGCAACTCCTCCATGTCGAGCCCGACCCGCTTGCACATGTAGTTGCTGACGCCGATCTCGGCGTTCAGGTACGGACCGATGTTCCCGCCGGGCATCTCGGCGCGAATCTTGTCGATGGTGCGCGGCATGAAGTACAGGCCGGCGAGCTTCTCGCGCGCTGCGCGCGGCGGGCGAAAGTGGAGATCGAGCGGCTGCATGAGGTCCCTTTCAGCGCGCGGCGAGGTAACGCTTGCGCAGCTCGTCGAGCACCACGGCAAGGAGGATCACGGCACCAAGGACGATCTGCTGCGTGTACGACTCGATGTTGAGCAGGTTCATCACGTTGTTCAGGACGCCGATCAGCAGCGCGCCGAAGAAGGTACCGACGATCGTGCCGCGACCGCCCATCAGCGACGTTCCCCCGACGACGACCGCCGCGATGCATTGCAGCTCGGCGCCTACGCCGTTCTGCGGTGCACCCGACGAGAAGCGCGCCATCAGGAGAAGACCGCCGACGGCCGCGCAGCCGCCGGAGATGACGTAGACGAGCGTCTTGACCGTACGCGTGTCGATACCCGCCAACCGCGCCGCCTCTTCGTTGCCGCCCACGGCGAGGACGTAGCGGCCGTAGGCCGTGCGTCCCAGGATGATCGCGAAGACGACCGCGACGACCGCCATGACCAGCACGACCCACGGAATCCCCGGGAAGCCCGGAATGCCCGCGAAGATGTAGCCCGTTCCGAGCCAGTCGAACGGCGTGCTGTCGGCGAGCGGGATCGGCTGCCCGTGCGCGAGGATGAACGCCAAGCCGCGCGCGACCTGCATCATCGCAAGCGTCGTGATGAACGGCGGCAACCCCAGGCGCACGACCGGCTGGGCGTTGATCCAGCCCGCCGCGCAGCCGACCGCGAGCCCCACGCACAGCGTCACCAAGAACGTCCCCGGGCCGCCAAGGTGTAACGTGTTGGCGACGAGGGCCATCACCACGCCGCACAGTCCGATGATCGAGCCGACCGAGAGATCGATGCCCGCAGTGATGATGACGAAGGTCTGGCCGACGGCCAGGATCGCATTGACCGTGATCTGGCGCAGCACGTTGGTGAGGTTGCCGGGTTCGAGAAAGTTTCCGTGCGCGAGCAAGTTGACGGCGACGACCAGCCCGATGAAGCCGACGGCGAGGGACGCCGTTCGAATCACCGCGGCACGGCGCCGCTTCGCGATGGCGTCGTCGGCACGCGCATCCATGACGGCTTTGACGTCGGATTCGGCCACTAGCGTGTGCCCTGCGTGCCGCGAAGGGCGACGCCGGTCGCGGCGGCGATCACCTTGTCGGGAGTCGCGTCGGCGCGCTCGAACTCGGCCTGGATCCGCCCGTCGCGCACGACGAGCACCCGATGCGACATCCCGAGCACCTCCGGCAGTTCGCTCGACACCATCACGATCGCTGCGCCCCGGCGCAGGAGCTCGACCATCAGCGTGTAGATCTCGGCCTTCGCACCGATGTCGATGCCGCGGGTCGGCTCGTCGAACAGAAATATCCGCGCCTGGCCGATCAACCACTTCGCCAGCACGACCTTTTGCTGGTTGCCGCCCGACAGATTGCGCACGGTCTGCTCGCTCGACGGCGTGCGAATGCGCAGCTCGGCAATCTCCGTGTTCGTCGTCTCGGTCTCGGCCGGCCGGTCGATGAACGGACCATGCACGAAGTGGTCCAAGTGTGCGAGCGTCGTGTTCTCGCGTACCGTCATACCGAGCACGAGCCCTTGCGCCTTGCGATCTTCGGTGATGAACGCGATCCCGGCGCGAATGGCGCTGTGCGGCGAATGAATCACGACGCGCACGCCGTCGATGCGCAACTCACCGGCGGTGGGAATGTCGGCACCCGCGATGGCGCGGACGATCTCGGTGCGCCCCGCGCCGACCAACCCGGCCAGGCCCACGACCTCGCCGCGGTGCACTTGGAACGCGACGTCCTGCACGGGCACGCCGCTCGCCGAGCTCAGATCGCGCACGTCCAGGACGACCGGCGCGTCGGCCTCGACCGGCGGCAGATCGGGGAAGTGGCTTTCGAGCGGACGGCCGACCATCAGCCGGATGAGATCGTCTTGCGGCATCTGCGCGATCGGCCTGGTCTCGATCGCCTTGCCGTCGCGCAGCACGGTGACGCGGTCGGCGACGTGCGGCAGCTCCTCGAGCCGGTGCGAGATGTAGACGAAGCCGACGTTCTGCGCTTTGAGCTTCGCGATCAGAGCGAACAGCGCGTCGATCTCGCGGTCGGTCAGCGCGGCGGTCGGCTCGTCCATCACGATCAGGCGCGCGTGGCGCACCAAGCACTTCGCGATCTCGGTGAGTTGCTGCTCGGCGACCGACAGCCGGCGCGCGGTGCGGTCGAGCGGGAGCGCGATGCCGAGCTCGCCCAGGACTTTGCTGGCTTCGTTCGCGGCCCCGGCCTTGTCGAGAAAGAGGCCGCGCCGCGGCTCGACGCCGAGCACGATGTTCTCGATGACGCCCAGATCCGGGACGAGGTTGAACTCCTGGTAGATCATCCCGATCCCGAGCTTCTCGGCGGTCCTGGGGCCGTCGATGACGACCGGCTTGCCGTCGACGTCGATCTCGCCGGCATCGGCCGGCTGCGCGCCGGCCAAGATCTTCATCAGCGTCGACTTGCCGGCGCCGTTCTCGCCGACGAGCGCATGAACTTCACCGGCTCGCACATCGAACGAAACGCCGTCGAGCGCGCGCACGCCCGGAAACGTCTTCACGATGCCGCGCATGGCGAGCAACGGCGCATCGAGCGCCGCGGCGGTCACGTCGTTACTTGCCGGCGGCGGCCTTGGTGTACACGCCGACCGCGACCGCAATGGTCGGCGGCGGCGTCTTGCCGTTGAAATAGTCGTGGATCGCGTCGATCGTCTTGGCACCGATCTGGTCGGGATGCTGGATCGCGTCGCCGTACATCGCGCCGCTACCGATCGCGGTCCGCGCTTCGGGGTTCGCGTCGTAGCCGACGACGACGATCTGGCCTTGCTTCCCGGCCGCTTGGATCGCCTTGACGGCGCCGAGCGCCGAGTCGTCGTTGATCCCGAAGACGCCCTTGAGGTCTTTGTGCGACTGCAGGATGTCTTCCATCGAGGACGAGGCCTTCGCGCGCTCGCCACCGCCGTCGATGTCGGCGACGATCGTCACGCCGGGGCACGCCGCAATCGCTTGCTTGAACCCTTTGACGCGGTCCAGAACCGACGTCACCTCGGGCTCGTCGATGATCGCGATCGACCCGACGTGGCCAGGCAGGCCGGCACACATCAGCTTCCCGGCCTGGGCCCCGCCCTGCACGTTATCGCTGGCGATGTGGGAGATGACCTTACCGTCCTTGGACGCGTTCGCGATGTCGGCAGTGAAGACCGGGATCCCCGCTTTGTTGGCCTCGACGATCGCCCCGCCGATGGCGTGCGAATCGTACGGCGTCAGCACGACCGCGCCGACCTTTTGCGAGATGAAGTCCTCGACCTGACTCTGCTGCTTGGAGCTGTCGCGGGCCGCGTCGACGACGTTGACCGTATATCCGTACTTGGCGCCCTCGTTCTTCATCCCGGCGGCCATGTCTTGATAGAACGGCGCTTCGAGATTCTGCAGCGAGACGCCGATCGTCTTGGCGCCCGCCGCGGCGGCGGACGGGCTGGCGCCGGCGGTCGCGGTCGTCGTCGAGCTCGACGTGTCGGCGGATTTCGCGCAGCCCGCGAGGACGACCGCGAGCGTGCATGCGAGAACGAACGGCTTGTTCATACCGTCGAACCGGATGCGGGAGGCGCCCAGCGAACCCCTGCGAGCCCCCGGGCGCGTCCTAAATCTCTCGTACTTGAGAGCGATTCTCATTTGGCGCGCGCGATCCTGCGAAGCCCAGGCATGCGGCCCCGCTCGCCCTCCACAGAAGCCGGTCCGGCAGCCCGGAGAACCTGGCGGGGAAGTCCTGTTTGGCGAATTTAGCACCGTTTTACGGTTCTGCCGCGCGCTTGACTACTCCGAAGAGAATTGCCGCATCTCGTTGGTATTGCTGCAAAAAAGCGCCAAAACGACCGGATTCGACGCCGAGAAAAGCCCGTCCGTTGGGCATGCGACGCGCTTATCCACAGTATTGCGCGTCACAGCTGTGTACCATGTGGACACCCGCCGAAGGGCCCCGTGAGACGGGTCAGCGGCCTCGCACGGTGAGCCGAAGTTCGGCCTTGTGGGGATTCAAGCGATCGACGTACCTGTAGGTTCCGGGCTCGTCGGGCATGAGCGTTACGCTGTCTCCTTGGGCGGAGAGGACCGTCGGCGCGACGTCGCCCGACGTCGGGCCGCTGGTCTTCGCGATCTGATGAACTTTGTGGTCGCGCACCGTAAACCGGACCCGGTCGCCGACGTTCATCGTGATCCAGGCCGGCGAGAACCCAGCGGCGGTGAGATAAACGACGTCCTCACGCGAGGCCAGCGCGCTGGGCGCGAGCGAGAGGCTCGCCGACGCAACGAGCAGGGCGGAGACGACGTTGGCCGGGACGCGCACGATAGGCCTCCATCCAACTAGGGCGGGACCCACCGATCGTACGCTTCCGGGCCGCGTAATTCTGTTCACAACGGACCGGCCTGGCCCCGTTCAGGTCGTCGACGCCACCGTCATCGCAAGAACGAGGGCGCCTGCTCGACGCCCGTTGCCTCGCTCGATCGCGAGTCGTGGCGGGAAAGTGTAGGAATCGAACCTACCAGCCCCCTTGCAGGGGCCTCAGCGGTTTTGAAGACCGCGCGAGACACCAGTCCCGTACTCTCCCAGGCGGCGTCGCCCCCATTCGGGCGGTAAGCGCGTTCGTTTTTACCGCCTCCCGCCCTCTCGCGAGCCCGTCAGTGCACATCGTCGGTTCCGCAGGCGAGGTCGACCACGGCAAGTCGGTCGCCGGTTCGGCCTTCAACCTGA
>Ga0208220_1001269_pt1 | contig 10598 bp, 10 predicted proteins | sample NGESurdeep092012_9_FD_184484 | JGI IMG/M metagenome (GOLD analysis project Ga0208220, IMG submission 184484) | Arctic peat soil microbial communities from Barrow, Alaska - NGEE Surface sample F53-1 deep-092012 (SPAdes) | ecosystem: Environmental > Terrestrial > Soil > Wetlands > Peat ... | reverse complement strand
CGGCAGCTCCTGATGGCAGATATTCCGGCAGGTCAAGGCGTGCTACGCCAATCCGATTGTCCGCCATTCCGTAATACACGTCGAAGCGGTCCGGCTTGCCTAGATCGTCGCGCCGGTCAATACCGGTGGGGAACACGACGTTGGCGATAATCCCGTGGCGTTCTTCCGGCAATTCTGGCGTCAACACCGGCTCAACGGACCGATAGCAAATCGTGCGTGGATGCTCTTTCGAGAGCACCATAACCCCGGCCGAGTAGCATAGCTGGCGCTCGTCGCTGCCCTGTTCCGCCATTTTGCTCACACCGTGGTAAAGGATCAGCCAGCCGTGTTTCGTTAGAATTGGCGGAGTGCCGCCGCCGATTTTTAACTTCTCCCAGGGCGACACCGGAGTTGCCAGCCGATGATGCGAGTTGAACAAACCGGGGCGATGCGGTGCCATGCCTGCGGACGGCATTGGACAATAGGAAATCCAGATGCTTTCATGTTCACGATCCACGATCCGGGACTCGCCTTGGCAGGCGGTTTCCTCGGGGCGGGTGCCGGGAAAAAGCGGACGGTGGAGAAGGGCCAGTTGCATTTTCCCGGCGTGATTGGGAATGGCGACGGGGAAGATGCTGGCGTCCTTGTTGTCCACGTGGACGAAATCAATGCCTTGAAAGGGTTCAAAGGACGCCAGCCCGATCCGTTCCCAATGGAACAAATCCTCCGACATCGCCAAGGCAATTCGCGGTCCGTTCGGTGAAAGCGCCGTATAAGTCATGACGTAATGCTCAAGCGGCTCGACAAAGGTGACGCGGGCATCCTCGCAGCCACCGCTACCGTCAGACCGCCGCTCATAATCAACTTCCGGCTCCAGCGCAACGCCGAGACGTTCGACTCCGGACGGGTCGCCGGCTTCGTTGAATTTTACGCGGGCGATGCCGATGCGTGAATAGTTGTTCTTGGCGACGAGCCGTGGAAATAGGTAAAGCTTGCCATCAGGGCCGCGAGTGGCCGCCGGATTCAGGACGCCTTCAATCTCCTGCGGATTGCCCGGCTCCGGCTCCATCAACATTCCCAGGCGTTGTAATTGAAAGCCGCTCATCCGGTCTTCTCCTCGCGAGGTTTTGTAGTTTGAACGCCACCCAGACAAGCGACGATGGCTTCAATCACCCGTTTCGATTCATTGGGGTCGCGGACGCGGATGGACACGACACCGGCTTGTTCGGCCGGATAGTCGTTTCCGCCGGGAAACAACGCATCGCCGATAAAAATCATTTCATCAATGGCAATGCCAAGGATGTCCCGGAGTTTTCGTATCCCGTAGGCTTTATCAATGCCCGGCTTGGTGACGTCAACGGAGGTCGTGCCTCCCAGCCGCACGGAAAACTCGGGGATCAGTTTATCGAGGAGCGCCTTGATCTTCTTTCGCTTGGCGAAGTCAGCGTCCCATTTTTTCTTTTCTTCGATGGGTGCCTGCTGTCCCAAGGCAGAAAACGTAATCTGGCTTCCCCGGTCTTCAATGGTTTCTCCCCAGACCTTTTCGACTTTGAAACCCGCTGCTTCGAGTGCCTGGTTTAGCGAACTGATGATTTTCTTTTTTTCGTCCGCAGTGAAATCTTCCGAGTAAATCTTTTTCCAATCCCCTGCGTATTGGTAGAACTTAGTTCCACAGGTGGGAAGGAGAGACAGGTTCTTCAGGCGTTCGTCATGGGGAAGATTGGAGAGCACTTGTTTTTCAAACTGCGGCCAATCGCCGCCGGAAATCACCGCCACTTTCACAATTCCCAGCAGAGCGGTGAGCAGTTTGGCCATCTCGGCATCAAGCGATGCTTTGCTTTCGGCCAGCGTGCCATCCAGATCGAAAACTATGAGTTTTTTCATGGTCAGGTGCCTTCCGGTAGTGATATTTCCAACAAGCTGATGGCACCATTTGGTCGGCACAAACATGCTCCGACCACGGCGGGCAAGAGCAGCACATCCCCCTTGCCGATGGCGTAATTGGCGCCATCGTGTTCCACCTGACCGTCGCCGGCGAGGCACACCAGCACCCGCGGCGTTCCTTCGGCGCCGACTCCAAATGGCGATTCCGCGCCGAACCGCCACAATCCAAAATGTTCACAATCAAAGAGCCGCTCTCGCAACACCGGCTTTACCTCATCCACCATTGGCACCGCTGGACTGATTGCACCTTGCGTAAAATCAATGCAGGCCATCGCCTGATCAACTTGCAGAGGCCGGGGTTTGCCGGTCTTGGCGTCAACGTGGTTCCAGTCGTAAAGGCGAAAGGTCACATCGCTGTTTTCCTGCACTTCAAAGACCACCACGTCGCCCAACGAATGAACGGTTCCGGCCGGTATGAATATTCCGTCGCCGGGCTTCGGAGTGAAGGATGCGAGCTGGTCCGCCACCGTTCCGTTCGCGAGCGCCTGCCGCAGAGTATCTGTCGTGGTGGCAGGCCTGAGACCCGCGTAGATGCGGCTTTTTGCCCCCGCTTCCAGCACCACCCAGGCTTCGGTCTTCCCGCTCTCGCCTGCTGGAATATACTGGGTCTGCTTATCCGATGGATGCACCTGAACCGAAAGCGTGTCGCGCGCGTCGAGAAATTTCAACAGCAGTGGAAACCGGCGGAAGCGCCCGGCCAGTTTTCCCAGCATCTGCTCCGGCCACTGATGGAGTAATTGCCCGATGCTCCGTCCCTTGAGCGGCCCATTGGCGACGCGGCTCGGATGGTCCTCGCGGTCGCTCAACAACCACGCTTCACCGATGGGGCCATCGCCGGGCAGCGGAGCGGAGAGCAAATTGGCCAATCGTCGTCCGCCCCAGAGCCGATACTGGTAGATCGGTTCGAAGCGCAGTGGATACAGGGCGATTTGATTCATGGCCTGTGTTCAGAATTGTTTGCGAATGAATTTCGTATTGTTGCCGCTTGCGGTGGTGGCTGCATTGAACAAACGATCATTCAGCCGCCCAAGGGTATGATCCAAGGAACGCTTTAACTTCTCGACCGCACCGTCAATGGCTTCATCAATGCTCTCCGCCTCATGCGTGGCCGCAATCGGTTGGTGACCTTCCAGGCGCGCTTCCATCATACAGCGCTTGTCATGGCTCCCGGTTTTCGTGCCGTTCTCGTCGCTCAGGTGGACTTCGACCCGGGTAATATGGTCTGCCAGATGACCCAGGTTGCTCTCCACCGTGGCTTTGGTCTGCTCAACCATCGCTTCGTGACCTTTAATGTTATGATCGGTATTGATTTGGATTTTCATGGTTTTAATTTTTATCTAAATCCCGCTGTTTCCATCGCGGTATTATATTCGCCACGTCGGGCAGCCCGGTTGCATTTGGCGCGATGAATCAGCGCTTGCTGCGCTGCTTTCACGTTAGCCTCTTCGCCACGCCAAATCTCCAGAGCCGGTTGCTGGATGGCGCGGGCAAAAGAAAATGACAGCGCCCAGGGCAGTTGGGACTTGAAGCGAAGATTCATCACATTCAAACGGGCCGAGGCCAGTTCCGCAGATTGGCCGCCAGACAAAAATGCAATCCCCGGAACCGCAGCAGGGACAGTTCGCCACAGACTCTTCATCGTGAGGTTGGCCACTTCGTCCATGGATGCTTGCGTTGGGCAGGTTAATCCCGGCAGCACCATGTTGGTTTTCAAAATCATGCCTTCCAGCAGCACACGCTGGGAATTCAGTTGGTTGAAAACGGTTCGCAGGACTTCCTCCGTTGCCGCGCGGCACTGCTCCAGAGTATGATCGCCGTCCATGAGCACTTCCGGCTCGACAACGGGAACCAAGCCGGCTTCCTGGCACAACGCAGCGTAGCGCGCCAACGCATGCGCGTTGGCCTCAATGCAACTCCGGCTGGGAATGCCCTCGCCGATGGCAATCACCGCCCGCCACTTGGCAAAACGCGCGCCCATCTGAAAGTATTCCGCCAGACGTTCGCGCAATCCGTCCAGCCCTTCGGTGATTTTCTCTCCGGGAAAACCAGCCAGGTCTTTTGCTCCAGTATCAACTTTGATTCCGGGAATGATGCCCGCATCGGTGAGAATTTTGATAAACGGCGTGCCGTCCTTTTTTTGCTGACGGATGGTCTCGTCGAAAAGAATTGCTCCGCTAATGCTTTCGCCAAGGCCGGGCGTGGTCACAATCAACTCCCGATAGGCGCGCCGGGCCTCCACCGTTTGCGGAATGTTGAACTTTGCGAATCGTTTGTTACAGGTCGGATTGCTTTCATCCATTGCCAGCAAACCTTTGTCGTCGGTAACCAGTTTTTTTGAGGTATCTATTAACAGTTGCGTGTTCATATCGGTAATTGGCGGTGCGACAAATATTTTCAGTCGGTGATTGGCACCATTGGCTGCGGATGGCCATGAAACGGCCAGCGCAAGTCACCGGTCATCAAATAGACCACCATGGCCGCCAGCATCAAAATCACGCAGAACCAGATGCGCCAGTCCCGATGCGCGCGTCGCCAATAAGGCGGTTGGCCGTGGTTAATCGGGCCGCCATCAGGATCTCCGTGCGACTTTTGATCGTGCTTTAATTCATTCATATTTCCAGTGCGGATCAGGGATTGACCGGAGTTCCCTCCTTGAGCCAGCGCAGCGCGTCCTCGTGCTGCGATTCCGAAAAGTGTTTGACCTGCACTTGCACAAGATGGGCGGCGATCTTGGGCAATTCCCCCAGAAGTTTGCTGTCGGTGACCATCGCCAGCCGGACAATCTTCTGGTGATGGCTTTTGATGAATTGCATATGGGCGAGAAACGCTTCGAGATTCGCCCAGCCGGGAAATGCTTTGGCGTGAACCATCAGGCCCGATAGTTTTCCATGTTCCGCGATATATGGGTCGATCTCGCGAACCAGGCCCTCGAAGTCGGCCGCTTCGAGCGGCGCGTCGGGTTCGAGAATGAGTATTCCTTCCGACAAAAGCAGTTGGTGTTTGAGCATGTGTCGTCCTCCGATTTTATTTCCTGTCGCTACAGATTCGTCCAACCACTTTCGCGCCCCGGCGGCATCGGAGTGATCGAAGTATTTGACCGTTGCTTTCGTGAACGGTTTGCAGAATGCCGCCATGCCTTGCTGCCATTTCTTTCTCCGACCATGGCGAGCCGTTCAATGTCGGCGAAGTGTTTGATGGCGAATTTGGTGTCTTCCCACGCCGCGCCGGCTTCCCAGCCGCGAAGGCCGGTCATATCGAACAGCACGCGCAGTTTTCCGTGCAGCAGGACGAGTCGCTCGAACTCGGGAACAAAGTGCTCGTAATCTGTTTTTACCAGTTTCCCGCTGACGTGAACGACGAGAATCTTCCCGCCGTTTTCTTCATTGAGTTGAATGGGCATTTTAGACTCTTTTGGTTCGTTTAAGGTTGTTGTGCTTCCCATTTTTGTTTCTTGTGATCCGCCGCAGCTCTGGTTCCGGCACACAAAGCTTTTCCGCCAGCGGTTTCCCATTTTGCGTTCCACTCCGGCCCCACTTCCAATTCCGAATCTCCGGCAAATCCTGGCCGTGTTTATCAATGTAATGCTTGTGTTCGATGAGTTTGTCCCGCATCTGCTGCTTCAGGTAGGCACCCTTGGAACCTAAATTCGGCACCCGATCCACCACGTCTTGCACCAGATGAAAGCGGTCCAAGTCATTCTGCACCCGCATATCAAATGCTGTCGTAATCGTCCCTTCTTCCTTGTAGCCACGGACGTGGAGGTTGCGGTTGGTGCGGCGGTAGGTCAGCCGGTGGACCAACCACGGGTAGCCATGGAATCCAAAAACGATGTGCTTGTCTTTGGTGAAGAGCGAATCGTAATCCGCTTCGCTCAATCCGTGAGGATGTTCGCTCGCAGATTGCAACTTCATCAGGTCAACAACATTGATCACCCGGATTTTCAGTTCGGGCAAATGCGCGCGCAGAATCGAAACGGCGGCGAGAATTTCCAGCGTGGGCGTGTCGCCGCAGCAGGCCATCACCACGTCCGGCTCACTGCCCTGATCGTTGCTGGCCCATTGCCAGATTCCGATGCCCTCGGTGCAATGCACGACGGCGGCGTCCATGGTCAGCCATTGCGGGAGGGCGTGTTTGCCGGCGACGACGACGTTGACGTAATGCCGGCTACGCAGACAATGATCGAAGACGGAGAGCAGACAGTTCGCGTCCGGCGGCAGATAAACGCGCACGATGTCGGCCTTCTTGTTGATGACGTGATCCATGAAGCCGGGGTCTTGGTGCGTGAAGCCGTTGTGATCCTGCTGCCAGACGTGGGAGGCGAGCAGATAGTTCAGTGACGCAATTTTCCGACGCCACGGAAGTTCCAACGTGACCTTCAGCCATTTGGCGTGCTGGCTGAACATCGAGTCCACAATGCGAATGAATGCTTCATAGCTGTTAAATAATCCATGCCGACCAGTGAGCAGATAACCTTCCAGCCAACCTTCGCATTGATGCTCGCTCAACATTGAGTCCAGCACGCGTCCGGTAGGCGCGAGGAATTCATCATTTTTAACTTCGCGTGCGTCCCACTGACGGTTGGTAACTTCAAAGACCGCGCCCAGGAGATTCGAGAGCGTCTCATCGGGACCGAAGACGCGGAAATTATTTTGATTCAACTTCGCCACGTCGCGCAGAAAATTGCCAAGCACCATTGTATCCTGGCCGTCCACCGCGCCGGGCGACGGCACCGTCACAGCATGATCGTGAAAGTCCGGCATTCGTAGGTCGCGCAGCAGAACGCCGCCATTGGTGTGGGGATTGGCACCCATCCGTCGGTCGCCTTTCGGCGCTAACTCGGCCAATTCCGGGATGAGCCGGCCATTTTCATCGAACAACTCCTCGGCCTTGTAACTTTTCATCCAGCGTTCGAGCTGCTTGACGTGGTGGGGATGTTTGGCATCCACCAGGAGCGGCACCTGGTGCGCGCGGAAGGTGCCTTCCACTTTCAGGCCATCCACGAATTTCGGTCCCGTCCAGCCTTTCGGCGACTTGAGAACAATCATCGGCCAGCGTGGGCGCGTGGTGTCTTTTTTATCCCGCGCATTGGTTTGGATTCGGCGAATATCCTCGAAGGCCTTTTCCAAGGTCGCGGCCATGAGTTCGTGCATTTTTTCCGGCTCATCACCTTCCACAAAGTAAGGCGTCCAGCCGCAGCCACGGAAAAACTGTTCCAACTCATCCGGCTCAATGCGCGCTAAAACAGTCGGGTTGGAAATTTTGTAACCGTTGAGATGCAATATCGGCAGCACCGCGCCGTCAGTAATCGGATCGAGAAATTTATCGGACTGCCACGCGGTCGCCAGTGGGCCAGTTTCCGCTTCACCGTCGCCGACAACGCAGGCGACGATCAAATCGGGATTGTCGAACGCCGCGCCGAACGCGTGCGACAATGAATAACCCAGTTCGCCGCCTTCGTGAATTGATCCGGGTGTCGTCGGCGCGACATGGCTGGAAATTCCGCCAGGAAAAGAAAATTGCGTGAACAGTTTTTTCAGCCCGGCTTCATCCTGCGTGATGTTCGGATAAACCTCACTCCAGGTGCCTTCGAGATAGACGTTCCCCACAATCGCCGGGCCGCCGTGACCAGGGCCGGCGACGTAGAACATGTCTAGGTCATACTTTTTGATGACCCGATTGAGATGCACATAAATAAAATTCTGGCCGGGCGTCGTGCCCCAATGTCCGACCACCAACGGCTTCACGTCAGAGAGTTTCAGCGGTCGCTTCAGCAGCGGATTGTCGTAAAGATAAATCTGGCCGACCGACAGATAATTGGCGGCGCGCCAGTAGGCGTCCATTTTGTGGAGCAGTTCAGGAGTCAGAGTTTTTGTTTTCAAATTTTGCATAAATCACAGCCTCACTTTTCGCAGCCGCAAGGCGTCGCTGATGTCTTTTTTAGCTGTCGCATCCGGCTGGCAGCGTCTTGAGAAATTGTTTGCACCGCGATTGGCGCGGGTCCCGATAATAAATTTGCCGCGAAGTGGGCGACTTCGCTATGGGGTGTTCATGGGTGTCGCCAGACCGAGGGCGCACGGGCAGGCAATGATGAGCACCGCGACGGCATTGACGATGGCGTGCGCGAGCTTTGGCTCCGGCCCCAGCCACATCCAGACTGCGAATGTGATCACCGAAACCGCCAGCACCGCCGGCACGAAGATGCTTGCCACCTTGTCGGCGAGACCTTGAATGGGCGCGCGGCTGCGCTGGGCTTCGGCCACCATGTTCACGATTTGTCCGAGCAATGTGTCGCTACCAATCCGCTCGGCGCGCATCACGAAGCTGCCGGAGCCATTGACGGTGCCGCCCGTGACCTTGTCACCAACGGTCTTTTCCACCGGGAGCGGTTCACCGGTGATCATGGATTCTTCAACGTTGGAATGACCTTCGACCACCGCGCCGTCAACCGGCACCTTGTCACCGGGAACCACGCGCAACCAGTCGCCGACTTTCACTTGGTCGAGCGGGACTTCATGATCGCCGTCCTTGGCGACTTGCCGTGCCGTAGGCGGTGCGAGGTTGAGCAACGCCTTGATGGCGCTGCCCGTGCGACTGCGGGCGCGGAGTTCAAGCACCTGACCGAGAAGCACCAGAACCGTAACCATCGCGGCAGCCTCAAAATAGATGCCGACCTTGCCCTCGTGCTGCATCGTTGGTGGGAACAGGCCGGGCGCAAGCATCGCCACGGCACTAAAGACGAAAGCTGCGCCCACGCCGATGGCGATCAGCGTGAACATATTCAAGTGAAGTGTCACGATGGAGCGCCAGCCGCGCTGGAAGAAAGGCCAACCCGCCCAGCAAACCACGGGCACAGTGAGCGCAAATTGAATCCACCGCAACGCATCGCTCATCACCCAGGAATCGGGACCAATCGACGGAATCAGGTGCGCCATTGCCAAGACAAAGACTGGCACTGCCAACGCGGCACCGATCCAAAACCGTCGTGTCATGTCATGGAGTTCGGCGTTCTCACCTTCAACCGGGCTGGCGGTTGCCGCCATCGGTTCCAGTGTCATGCCGCACTTGGGGCAATTGCCGGGATGGTCCTGCTGCACTTCAGGGTGCATCGGGCAGGTGTAGATGGTTTTGCCCTGTGGCTTCTGCTCCGTCTTCTCCTCGTGCTTTGTGGTTGCGGGCGTTGACAGAAATTGTTTCTGACAGTGCCCGCTGCAAAAGTAAAACATCTCTCCATCGCGTTCAGCGTGGAGTGCCGTTGCCTCATCCACCGTCATGCCGCAGATGGGGTCTTTGGCCATCACGGTTATTTCTTAGACAGCTTGCCAATCACAACAACCAGCAGGACCACCACCGCCACGCCGATCACTGCCCAAATCCACATCCCACCGCCCGACCATCCACTCATCCATCCGTTGGTTTGATTCATCATAAAAGACCTTTGGTTGCGCTGTGACCTACTCACCACTTGAAATCCAGACCGTGAGCGGAGGCAGCGGGTGAATCGGAAAGCTAAACGGCTGCCAATTCGTCAATCCAGTATCCTTTGCGATTGTAATGTTTATGCAGGCCGATTTCATAATCTCTGGTTAGTAAAGACTCCTCCGTATATTCCGGCGATTCCTTGATGGTCTCGCGATCAAGATTGACGAAAACTTTCCGCTCGCCCCAACTGACGCGCTCTATCCATTGCGGTGAAACCAGGACTTTTTTTCCCGGCCACCAGTTATGGGTGTTAACTATGAGATAACGAATCGCCCAAGTCTCGTCATCAATGATGAAATCCTCGACGTGGCCAATCTCGCCGTCCAGAGCCTGGATGTGATGGCCACTCACACCGTAAGTGCTCCGCAAATGGTGATCCCATGATTTTTCAGGCTGGATGGACTTTTTCCACTGTTCACGGTCGCGCACCGGGTAGGGATAAGGTCCCCAACTGTAGGGGCCACCCCAATAGATCGGGTATAAATAATGCCCGTAGTAGGCTTGTTCAAACTGGCGGGAGACAGGCTTGTCACTGTCCAAAGACGGACTGGCCTCAATCTGCTTTTTGGTCAGATCAACGGCGATGCTTTTTCGCTCTTTATTCACGGCGGCCAAGGCATACGGAGAAATCAGCACCTGTCTGTCCGCGAGCCATGTTCCGGTTTCTACAACCAAATAACGGATTGTCCAGTGCCGGTCATCGAAGTAAAATTCTTTGACCTTCCCGATTTCCCCGTCGAGGCTGTCCAATTTGGAACCTTCCAGTGTTTTTGCTTTGCTTAACATAATAATTCTTTCGTTTTGCGTTTCGTTTTTGTTCACTGTTGGCGTCTGGTCGAAAGGGTGTTTGAAAAATTGGTCACACCGCGATCAGCACGGGTGCTAACACTCAAATTTGAGCCGATGGGAGCGGCTTCGCTATGGGGTAAAACCCGACCGAGGATTATGGCAGCACACCCCGCGCCGAAAATGGAATCCACCCGCGACTTTTCATTTCACCGACTTCAATTTGCGATAACGGCGGATTAAATTATTTGTCGAACTGTCGTGTTTTAATTTTGGAGGCGTTGCACTTTCCAATTCAGGAACGATGCGCTGTGCCAAAACTTTTCCAAGTTCAACGCCCCATTGATCGAACGAATCAATGTTCCAGATCGCGCCCTGCGTGAACACGCTGTGTTCGTAAAGCGCGACCA
>Ga0208220_1001268_pt1 | contig 10602 bp, 10 predicted proteins | sample NGESurdeep092012_9_FD_184484 | JGI IMG/M metagenome (GOLD analysis project Ga0208220, IMG submission 184484) | Arctic peat soil microbial communities from Barrow, Alaska - NGEE Surface sample F53-1 deep-092012 (SPAdes) | ecosystem: Environmental > Terrestrial > Soil > Wetlands > Peat ... | reverse complement strand
GCGCGTCGAGTGGGTCGCACTGGCGTTCGGTTCGGTTCACACCGCGGGATCGTGGGAGACAACCTGGGCTGGCTGGGAGGCCACGCCCAACGCGATCGCCGCGAACCCTAACGCGCGCTACTTGTAGCGAGTCACTGTCTGCGTTGCGCGGACTCGAGGTACGCCCTCGCGAAATGCAGATAGTTGTCTCGCACGGTTTCGACGAGGCGCGCGTCGTCGGCGTCCTGGCGATGACGTGTCAGTGGGTCTTCCCAGATTGAGCGGCCGATTGCAAAGCCAACAAATCCGGGGACTGGCGCCGCGACGGCGAGCCAATGGTCGAGTACTTCTTGCGGCGCGTCGCGGCCGAGCACGATGCAATCGGCTGCGCGACCACCGGCCTTCGCAGCAGCGACGACGTCTTGAGCCGCGGCGGTGGTCTCGAGTCCTTCGATCTTCCACAGTGTCGGCTCGATGCCCGCCTGCTGGTTGACCGCGATCACCTCAGCGACCAACTCGGGTCGAAGGTCGCGGTCATACGCCTGCTGACTACCGGATCGCCGCAACTGCTCGTCCGTCGCCGGCACGAGCAGTTCGTAGAGGAATGCCGTGCCGCGTTCGGTCAAGAGCTTCGACAACGCCACCAGACCAGCGAGCTGGTGCGCCGTGTCGTCGGCGCTGTCGGCAGGGTTCATTCGCACGAGGACCTTGACGTAGTCGGGCGTGAACTCCGCGATGTGCGCTTCGGTGTCGTCGCCGTATTGCAACTCGAAAAGCCGCTGGCCACTCTTCTCGACGGGCATCGCGACGGCCAATCCGTCACGACGCGCTTCGCTTAGCACCGCCGCGCCGAGTTCCTCGTCGACGAGTACGCCTGCCTGACCGCCGTCCAACTGCGACCGGGCGTCGCGCACACCGTGGTAGATCAACAGCTTCGCGGCACGCATCGCGGCCTCATCGGCCGGCGACGGTTCAGCGTCGATGACCCCGAACAGCTTGGCGAAGGAATCCCGGTGATCCATCGCAAGGATCAGCAGCGGATCACCGGCGCTCGGCGCAGTCACGCTCTCATCCTGCCCGATCCGCCGGTGGCCATCCATTTGCGGCCCGACGTCTTGTGATCCTCCGCGCGGGGCACGATGGTGGGTACCGGCGGTCGAACCCGCCGAGACAAACGCTGCCGACACGAAGGAGCGTCCGATGGCTGAGACCATCGCGGATGTCGTGGTTGCGACGCTAAAGATGTCTGGAGTCCAGCGCGTGTACGGCGTGCCGGGCGATTCCCTCAACGGCTTTACGGACGCTTTACGTCGCGACGGTGACGTTGTCTGGGCTCACGTCCGCCACGAGGAGGCCGCGGCATTCGCTGCTGCCAGTGAGGCTGCGCTGACCGGCGAGTTGGCGGTGTGTGCGGGCAGTTGCGGGCCGGGCAACCTGCACCTCATCAACGGCCTCTTCGACGCCAACCGCAGTGGCGTGCCCGTGCTGGCGATTGCGGCTCACATCCCCAGGGTCGAAATTGGCGGCGCCTACTTTCAGGAAACGCATCCCGAGAACCTGTTCCGCGAATGCAGCGTCTATTGCGAACTCGCCAGCATCCCCGAACAACTTCCGCGGGTGCTGGAAATCGCGATGCGCCATGCCTTGCAGCGCGGTGGGGTCGCGGTCGTCATCGTTCCCGGCGAGGTGTTTCTTGCCGAGGCTCCGTCGGGTGCCAAAGCGGTCGAGATCCGTCAGGCGAAATCGGTAGTGCGACCTGCTGACCTGGATCTGATCGAGGCGGCCGGGGTCTTGAACGCGGCGAGTGCGGTGACGATCCTCGCTGGCGCGGGTTGCGCCGGTGCGCACGACCAGCTGCTCGCGATCGCGGGCGCCCTCAAGGCACCCGTCGTCCACGCGTTTCGCGGTAAAGAGTTCGTCGAATACGACAACCCTTACGACGTCGGGATGACCGGTCTCATCGGCTGGAGTTCGGGCTACCGGGCGATGGAGCATTGCGATGCGCTGCTCATGCTCGGCACCGACTTTCCCTATCGGCCGTTCTACCCCGAAGGCGTTCCCATCGTTCAGGTCGACATCCGTGGCGAGCACATCGGACGCCGCGTGCCCGTCGATGTCGCGCTTGTCGGCACCGTGGCGGACACCATCGACGCTTTGCTGCCGATGATCGTGCCGAAGACCGACAGCGAACATCTGGACCGAATGGTTGACCATCAACGCCGGGCCCGCGCTCGCCTCGATGCGCTCGCCGAGCAAGGACGTCGCGAGTCGCCGCTGCATCCGCAATTCGTGGTCGCGACGATCGATCGGATGGCTGCCGCTGATGCAGTCTTTACCGCCGATGTCGGAACGCCGTGCATTTGGGCGGCTCGCTACCTGAGGATGAACGGAACGCGCCGGCTGGTGGGCTCGTTCAATCACGGCTCGATGGCGAACGCGTTGCCGCATGCCATCGGCGCGCAAGCAAGTCATCCGGGCCGTCAGGTCATCAGCTTGTCGGGAGACGGCGGGCTGGCGATGCTCCTGGGCGAGCTGATAACCCTGCGCCAGCAGCAGTTGCCGGTAAAGATTGTCGTCTTCAACAACGGCGCTCTCTCGTTCGTCGAGTTGGAAATGAAGGCCGCCGGTATCGTCACGTTCGCCACCGATCTCGACAACCCCGACTTCGCCGGCATCGCGCGCGCGACCGGGCTGTTCAGTGCCCGAGTCGAAAAGGCCGACGACCTCGAAGGTGCGCTCCAGGCGGCGTTCGACCATGACGGGCCTGCCCTCGTCGATGTCCTTGTCGACCGCCAAGAACTCTCATTGCCGCCGAAGATCACGCTCGAACAAGTCAAGGGATTCAGCCTCTTCGCGACCCGAACCATCTTGTCGGGCCAAGGGAACGAGCTGGTCGAACTCGCGAAGACAAACCTGCGTCAGCTCGCGCGCGAGTAGTCGGGGTCAACGGGTCGAGCGGAGGAGCGGGGCATGGCAAAGCAGACCGTGGCAGTGCTTGGCGCGGGCGCACTAGGTGCGGCGATCGCTGCTCGACTGGTCGACACCGGGCATCAGGTGAAGTTGTGGGATCGGACGCCGGAGCGGGCGCAGGAAGTCGCGGCCACTTCGGCCGGGATGACGGCCGTGGAGGACGTGGCGGACGCAGTCCGCGACGTTGCGATGGTTCTCACGCTCCTGCGCGATGGTGGCGCGGTAACGGAAGTGATGGACACCGCGATCGGCGCCGTTGATGCTGACGCCGTGTGGGTGCAGGCGAGCACGATCGGACCCGAGAGTGCCCGTGCACTCGGGGACCTGGCTGACAAGCACGCCGTTGCCTATCTCGACGCCCCGGTGTCGGGTAGCACGGGACCAGCCCGCAACGGCAAGCTGGTCTGGCTAGTGGCTGGCCGGCAGGACGCCTTCGAGCGGGCCGAACCGACATTGCTCCAGCTGGGCTCCGCCGTCGAGCATCTCGGGACCGGTGTCGAAGGCAGTGCGATCAAGCTCGCGGTCAATGCCTGGATGACTGCTGCGACAGTCGCGATGAGCGACGTTCTGTCGTTGTGCGACGCGCTCGAAATTCCCCACGAGCTCTTCGTCAAAGTCCTCGAGGACGGGCCGCTGGCGATGCCATATGCGTTGCAAAAGGCAGCCGCAATGGACGAGCGCGCCTATGCACCAGGGTTCTCCATCGAGCTCGCCCGCAAGGATCTCGCACTCGCGGCCGAAGAGTTGCCGCCGTCCCCGCTGCTTCGTGCAGTACAAGAACGGATGGACCAGGCCATCGCCGATGGTCACGGTCACGACGACGTTGCCGCGGTCGACTACCAACGAACCCGACCCAGCTGACATCACATACGGCGAATGTGCCCTCGGCAGGATTCGGACCTGCGACACACGGTTTAGGAAACCGATGCTCTATCCCCTGAGCTACGAGGGCGGGATAGCGCAACAGTAGTGGCCCGCCCCTCTCGCGGGTCGCTAGAGCAGACCGGCGAGGCGGTACAGCACCAGAGACCCGGCGACGGCGACGTTAAGGCTTGTTCCGGTACCGACCATGGGGATCTCGACGAAGCTGTCGATCAAATCGAGCGCCTCGCCCGGGATGCCGGAGTGCTCGTGTCCCAACACCGCGACCGTACGTCGCCGTGCGGCAGGCAAGTCTCCTAGCGCGATCGCGCCTTCGACCAGCTCGACGCCGATGATGTGCGAGTCGCTAGCGCGTTGTTGCGCGAGCCACCTCTGCGCGCTTGGTCCGGTCCAGTGCACACACGCGGGTTGCCGCAGCGTATTGCCTCGAGCGAGCGCCTCCGGAACCCACGGGAGTCGTGGCACCGCCATGCATGCTCCGACCGCGTCGCAGGTGCGCAGCAACGTGCCGAGGTTCAGCCCGTGCAGCGGCCACAGCGGTGCGATGAGGAGGTGGTCCCAACAGCCGTGCCGTCGCTGCCTCCGACTGCGCAAGTCATATGGATCCCGAAGCCGACCCCGTGCGCGGCTCATCCGCGACGGCAGCTCGCGGCGTCCGATAAAGGCTTGTCGATCTGAGGTGCACTCATGAGATGAGGCGCTTTGCGGCGCGCCCGAGCCATCACCGACGAAGAACGGTCACGTCATTGTGCGTTGTCCGGACCATTGCAGTCCAGCGCTCGCAAGAACGAGCGCTCAGCTTCAACGCTCTACCGCGGGACGGCGGCGGACGGGCAAAACTACGGCGCGTCGGTGTATTGGATCGAGACTTGGTTCGAATAGCCGTGCGGCACTGTCGTTCCGTCCGACAGCCAGGTCTCATAGAACACGGGCTGTGGCTGAGCGTGGTCACCGACCACGACGAAGTGCGCGATGCCGGTGCTGTCGGTGACGGCCGACACCGGACTCGTTCCTTCGCCGGCGCCATTGATGCTCGACTCGCCAGCAAGGAGTCCGCCGGACGCGTAGACAACCTGTCCCATCACGACAACGACACCCGCGCGATGCACCGGATTACCGTACTGGTCTTGCAGTTGGACGGCGAGTGGTACCGGCGTGTGCACCGGAACAGCTTCGTTCACCGCATCAGGAACGATCGACGTCGAGAACCGTGACACCAGGTAAGTAGCGCTCGTCGACATCGCGGCCGGGCCGCTGGTGAACGCGGCGACGAACATCGGGGCTGCGACTGCCGGCATCGATGCCGTGTTCGGTGCACGCAGAATAAACGTACTCGTGCCATGGGCCGCGACGACAGGAATCACCGCGTGCCCGGCTGCGTCGACCGCGTTCCAGAAGGTCGTCGCGTGTGCCTGCGTCTGCACGGTGAAGTGCGGGTGCTGCGCTTTCCCGGTGTGGTTCGTCACCTGAACCGTCGCCTGGTCGATGGTGCCGAGCTGACCGGTTGACTGCGTGTCGACGACCCGAACCGACAAGGGCGCGGGCGTACTAACAGCCGCGATTGTGAGGCCTAACGTCACAACGCCACCCGCGACTAGGCCGAGACTGATCCACCGCTGATAGCTGTGCCGCACCCGCCACCCGACCGGCGGCGCACCAGCCGTGACGCCCGCGATGATGGCCGCGGGAACCAGCATGAACAGGTACGAGCCGAACGAGCGTGTCGGCAGGAAGAACGTCACGCCTACCAGCGGCACCCATGCCCGCTTCAACGCGGCGTATCGGTAGCGGAAAGCCAGCAAGGCCAAGGCGAAACAGGCGACACCCGCAAGGCTGTAGAGGGCGAGTCGCCCGCCGCCGAGGTGGTTGAAGATAGTCAGGTCGACAAGCCCTTGCCCATCGGGGATCGTCGGTTGCACCAGCGGAAGCAACGTTCCTCGCACCCAAGCAGCAGGGTCGGCGACGATGAACGGCGCGTTCAACAGCAGGAAGGTACCGAGTGCCGTCGCCGCATAACGGCCGACAACCCTCGCGCCGTCCGTACCGTTTTCGCGGTGTTCGATCCACAACCCGATCAATAGGAACGGCGCGAGGAACCACGGTGTCTGCTTGACGCTGCAGGCGATGCCGAGGGCGATCGGTCCGATCCACCTCGCGACGGAGTCTTCGAGATGGACGCCATAGCGGTCCCATCGGTAGATAGCGATCAATACGAAGGGAACGAAGAGTGCGTCAGTGAGGCCGCCGAGCATGAATGACAGGTACACGGCGGCACTGAGAATGAGTCCCGAGACCCACGATGCACGCGCGGGCAGCATGCGCCACAACATGAAGCCCGACAGTGCCCAGAACGCAACGTCGATGACGTTCGCCGCCTGCGTGTGGAAGCCGAGAATAAGTGCGGGCACGTAGAAGAGGAAGGACGCCGACGGGTACGAGAGGTTGTCGACCTCGGTGCCGTCGAGCCGGTAGGTATGAAAGATCTGCGGCACATGGAACTGCGTGAGCGCCGGCGCCATCGAGTGCGTGTACGGATTCAGTCCGTGCATTGCGAGGCTCGCAGCGTACTGGTCGAAGGCAGCTCCATCGGTGCCGTAGCCAGGCTGCGTCATCCAGACTGCGGCCGCGTAGAAACCGATGCCGATAACGAGGGCGACGAGCACGAGCGCTTGCCCGCGCACCCCGAGGCCGTCACGGCCGACCCATGCCCGCCAGCCGCCCCACAAGCTGATCAGGATCAACGCAACGCTGACGATGTTCGCGCCCGGGACCAGCGTCGATCCGCCCCACGCCTGCAGGCCGGTGAGCCCGGTGAGCAAGCTGACTAGTGACCAACCGATGCGCGCGGTTAGCAGCGTTGGATCTGCGTCGTCCGGCCCCGCGTGGTGTCGCGGTCGGCGAGCCGCCTCTTCAGCCAGAGCAACGCGACGGGCTTCTTCGAAGATGAGGCGACGCGAAGGCAGGACGTCGAACGTGCTCACGATCGTGCGTGCTTCGGGGTGAACGTTGGCGTTGGCGCGGGTCGCTGCTTAGCTGGCGTACCGGACGACGAATGCCTAGGCACAAAGGAATCCGGACGCCGACGGCGCACCGTCAGCATCATTGCTCCGATCGCGACGACGAGCACTACCAAGACGGCGAGCAAGGTCTTGCCGACCATGGAGCCGCCAGGGCTCTTCGTGAACTGCTCGCCTAGAACGGCAGTGGGCGGAGTGCTACCGGACGACGAGGGGCTGGCGTTCGTGATTGCCGACGCGCTCGCACCGTTCGGCGCGAGGACGGCGAAGTCAGGGTCCGCCGCGAGACTTACGGTGACGCTTCCGTCCGTGAAGACGGCGTCCTGTAGAGTCGCCGCAGTCGACAGGCTGGTGAACTCGACGAGCAGGTCACCCGCGTCGATACCGGAACCGGTAATCGTCAGGGTGAGCGGGTGGACAAACAAGCTGGTGATCGGCTTGCCGTTGGCATCGTCGATGCTGATGCCGACGCCGGCAATTGCTGAGTAGCCGCTGAACCCGAGCTGGGGGAGCGCCGCGTTGATGCCACTTAGGTCAGGTGCGGTGATGATGGCCTGAATCGGCTGGCTGAATGCACCGTCCGGAACAGTGAGCTCTGCCTCGCCGCCTGGCACGTTGGCGCTCACCGTGCCGCCGGTCACGCCGAAGGCGTGCGTCGTGACAATGCTGCTGAAGCCACCAGGGGCGGCCGCCGGGCCCCCGATTCCCGGGCCATAGCCACCGCCCGCTGCGTGAGCTGCGGAGTCGCCGAACAGACTGATGGTCGCGATCACCGCGAAGATCAGCAGCGCGAAGCGCGCGATCCGCAAAGTGGCAGGACGGGATCGCTTCCGCGCGGCTCGTCCGAAGACGACGAGCAGACTCGACACGCTTCCCCCAGCCCCCCACTGCACACCAAAGCTCGAACTTCATGGTTGCGCCGCAACGGCAATCGCGCTGCCAAAGTCGAACTAGAGACCCGAATGGCCTAACCGAAGCCCGCGCGAGAAAGCGGGCGAATCTGAGTGAGCACGGTTGACGCCCGAAAACGTAGCTGCCCTCCGAAAATCCGACGGAAAGCACAGCGAATACTCGCAAGCAGGCACCGAATGAGTGCGTTGGCCGGTAAGGTAGCTCCTCGTGACCGCTGTGGCGCAGATGACTGGCGAGCCCGGCGCTCCAGCGCGATTCAGCCACGAAGCCCTGCTCTACACCGACACCGACACCTTCCTGGCCGGTGTGCTGCCGTTCCTGCGCGAGGGTCTGCGGGGCGACGAAGACATCTACGTCGTTGTCGACGAGCACACGATCGAGGTCCTTCGTCGCGAGCTCGGACCCGCTGCCGACCGCGTCGTCTTCGACGACATGGCGCAGGTGGGTGCCAATCCAGCGCGCATCATCCCGGCCTGGAAAGACTTCGTTGAGCATCGCCGTCCTGGCGCACCGATACGCGGGATCGGCGAGCCTATTTGGGCTTCGCGGACGCCTGCCGAACTTGTCGAATGCCAGCGGCACGAGGCCTTGCTGAATATCGCGTTCGAAACCACAGAGGAATTTCGGCTGCTCTGTCCGTACGACGCCGCGACGCTCGACGCCGCAGTGTTGGCCGAGGCGCACAACACGCACCCGGTCATCGTCGCCGCCGACGCGGCGCATTCAAGTCCGACGTTCGGAACATCTCGACTGGCGGCCAGGCGCTTCGAGGATCCGCTGTCAGAGCCAGCGGATACTCCCCACATCTTCGTGTTCACGGGTACGCAGATCCAGGCCGTGCGCGCATTTGCCCGCGGCGTGGCAGCCAGTTACGGGCTGCCTGCAGAACGCACGACCGACCTCGTGCTCTCAGTGAACGAGATCGCGACCAACAGCATCAGACACGGCGGTGGGGTCGGTGTCCTTCGGATGTGGGCGAGCAACGGTTCATTGATCTCGGAAGTCGCCGACTCGGGCGTCATCGACGAGCCGCTTCTTGGCCGCGTGCGCCCCAAGCTGGATCAGGAGGGCGGGCACGGTGTGTGGCTCGCCACTCAGCTGTGCGATCTCATCCAGATCCGCACCTACGACACCGGCAGCGTCGTCCGTCTGCACATGTTCTTGCAGTAGCCGCCTGAAGAATGTTCTTGTCTAGGTCTTCTTCTTGCCAATCGACGGGAACCGCCGCTTCACGGCCGCACGCACCTTCTTCTTCTCCGCGGGCGTGCCGTTCTGTGCAACTCGTGCGAGCGCGTTCCGCGCGTGAGCCTTGTCAGGGATCGGGTACTTGCGCTTGCCCGGAAGTGCGAATGACTTCGTACTCAGTTTCTTGCGTTCCTTGGTACTGCTCAGATCCTTCGCCATTTCCCGCACCTTCCTTCGTCTTAGCCCACGTTCAGCATCCGCGATACCCGAGCCCCACGCCGTCCAAACCGATGCTCTTGGCACTTTCAAGGAGGCGAAAACTCGCAGGTGAGAAACGGCGGGAAGCGGGTAATGCGTCGCCAACAGATCACAAGGGAGTAAGGGCGAAGGCGATCCTTGGCTACGGTCCCGAAGCGCTAGCCCCCACTGAAGGAGATGACGCAATGCCTCGCTCATGGAGTGACAAGCGGGAACGCCAGTACGAACACATTAAGGAGGGCCTCGAAGATCGCGGTCGTCCCGTTGACACCGCCGAGGAGATTGCCGCTCGAACGGTCAACAAAGAACGGGCGCGGGCTGGCGAATCGAGGACCGCGAGCCGCGCATCAACGGACGACATTTCATCTGGACGGCGGGGTGGCTTGCGTTCTCACAGCGGCCCTGGCGGCCGCACCAAGGCCCAGCTCTACGGCGAGGCGCGGCGGATGAATGTCAAGGGCCGCTCGTCCATGACCAAGGCCCAGCTGGAGCGGGCGGTCGACCGCTAACGCGGTGCTGTTGGACAACGGCATGCTTGCCACTTAAGCTGTCCGCCGTTTCAGCCAGTACGCGCACCACCTGACCCTGGGTAACGAGCACTGGAGAGCACCACATGGTGAGCCCGTCTCGCCTGCAGCGCGGCGTACGCGATGCTTTCCCACGCCGATTTATGAGCGTGGGACGGCTCGGCTTCGTCGTGGGGCTGATCGGACTTGTTGTCACGGGGTCGCTCGCCTGGACCGCGCGATCCCTCAACCGCAGCAATGAGCATCGGCTCCTGCAGGTTCAGACGGCCCAGGGCGGAGCGCTCATTGCCTCGTCGATTCTCGGTATCGAGGCTCCCCTTGCGACGGCACTGCAGATCGAGACCGTCACCGGCGGCGACACCGGTCAGTTCGCGAGATTCATGTCCGCCTATACGGGGTCCGGGCAGCTCTTCGTTTCGGCGTCCGTGTGGCAGGTAGCTGGTTCCGGCGCGCACATGGTCACGTCGGTCGGACAGCCAGGCACGCTCGAAACGGCAGCGGTGCAGGCACTCGTCGCAAAGGCGCTACATAGCTCGACGTTTGTGGTGACTGGGATCCCCGCGAACACGCCGCAACTGATCGGCTTCGCCCTTGCGAACTCAGCGAGCCCGACCTACGCCATCGTTGCCGAGCGAGCGATTCCGGCGAACCGCAAGGTAGCCGTCGAGAGCAATTCAGCGTTCTCCGACCTTAAATACGCGACTTACCTGGGTGCGACGACGAACTCGGCGCAGCTGACAACAACAGACGTCTCGCCCAGCCAGTTGCCACTCAGAGGCGCTGCGCGGGTCGTCGTCCCCTTTGGTGATACGTCAGTCACACTCGTCGCCGCGCCGTTGGGACATCTAGGCGGATCGCTTGGCGCAAACCTG
>Ga0208220_1001267_pt1 | contig 10602 bp, 7 predicted proteins | sample NGESurdeep092012_9_FD_184484 | JGI IMG/M metagenome (GOLD analysis project Ga0208220, IMG submission 184484) | Arctic peat soil microbial communities from Barrow, Alaska - NGEE Surface sample F53-1 deep-092012 (SPAdes) | ecosystem: Environmental > Terrestrial > Soil > Wetlands > Peat ... | reverse complement strand
CGCCCGCCACATCGCGGATAAAACCGATCGTCGACGCGTCATAGACGACCGAGTCGAAATAGAGCTTGTGAAAGCCCGGCGCCGGATCCGCGTTCTGCGCCGGTGCGGTAGCGAAGCTGCGCTTGAGCCGGCCAAAGATCATCGGCAGCGCCGCGCCGCCATGCGAGATGACGAGATTGACTCCGGGATGGCGCACCAGATGCCCGGAATACAACAGCCTGGCGACCGCGAGCGTCGTGTCGGTCACGCGGCCGACGGCACTGACGAGACCATAGGCCTTGAGGCGGTCGTCGCGCGCACCGAAAGTCGGGTGGACGAATAGCGCGGCCTTACGTGCCGACGCTACCTCCCAGAACGGCTCGAGATCGGGATCGTCGAGCACCCCGCTTGCGCCTTTGGGTTGGGTGCCGATCATCGCGCCGTGGAAGCCCGCGTCGAGCGCCTCTTCCAGCACCTGCGCGGCGAATTTGCCCGACTGCATCGGCACGGTGGCGAGCGGCACTAAAAACGGGATTTCCGCCGTGGCCTTGAGCATGTGGGCGTTGAGGAAGCGGCTCCATTCCAGCCCCTCCTCCGGCGGCAGGTCATAGCCGAACATGTCGAGCCAACCGCCGACCACCTGCTTGTCGATGCCGCGGTCACCCAGCCATCGGTGCCGGCGTTCCACGTCGCTCATGCCCGCCGGGACCGGCCGCTTGGCCTCCTGCCCGGCGAAGGCAAAACGCACCCCGCCGTTCTCGTTGATCACTTTCACCGAAGGAAACGATCGCTGGGCAGCGGCCGCGTCGAGCAAGGCCTGTGGAACAAAATGCGCATGTGCGTCGATAATCATGATGGCCTGCTCAGTTGATCGCCGGCGGCTGCGCTGTCGTCCGGACCCGGACGTTGCGGCGCATTGCCACTGCCCGAGACAACTCCTGCGTACGGCCTTCCGATTGGAGCTGGTGACCGCTAAGAGCTTTGTCTCAGACCGGCAACTTCCTTATCGGCACAGACCTGTGAGTTTATTGCAAGCTTGCCTCCCAAAGTCGATGCTATAGGCGTGCCGAAGCAGTCCATAACCGGGTCGCGATGGCTTTCCGGAGGGTTCAATCGATGCGTTTCATCGCCAAGATTCTGATCACGGTCGCTATCCTCGGCTTTGCCGCGCCGCAGATTGCCGCGGCAGACGATTTTCCGACCAGGGCCATCCGGGTGGTCGTTCCCTATGCGGCGGGCGGCCCGAGCGACACCGGCGCGCGATTGATGGCGGAGCCATTGAGCCGTGAGCTTGGCCAGCCCGTCATCATCGAAAACCAGGGCGGCGGCGGCGGACTGAATGCAACCGAATCTTACGTGAAATACCCGCCGGACGGCTACACGATCCTGCTCGGCGCCATCGGACCGCTCACCGTTATTCCGGCCGCGGAGAAGGTCAGCTACGACCCGTTGCACGACTTCGCGCCGCTCGGTTTGGTGTGGACTTCGCCACTGACGCTCGCTGTACGACCGACGCTCGGCGTCAAGACGTTGAAGGACTTTATCGCTTACGCCAAGACCAATCCGGGCAAGGTCACCATCGCCTCGGCCGGCATCGGTTCGGTCACCCATCTGGCCATCGAACTGTTCAAGCACGAGGCCGGACTAGACCTCAACCACATTCCGTTTCGCAGCACCAGCGAGAGCCTGCCAGCGCTGATGGGCGGACAGATCGACGCGCTGTTCGGCGATACGCCGATCATCGCGGGGCAAATCATCTCGGGACAGATCGTCGGTATCGCCGTGGCCGCGAAAGAGCGGGAGAAAGCAATCCCGAATGTGCCGACGATGGCGGAAGCCGGACAGCCGGACGTCGAAGCTGCGAGCTGGTTCGGCTTTGTCGTCTCGTCGAAGACACCACCTGCGATCGTGAAGCGGCTTCAGGACGCGATGATCGCCGCGCAGAAAGACCCAGACTATTTGGCGAAGCTCGCCAAACTCGGCGCGCGCTTTGGCGCGCCCGGCCCCGACGGCTATGCCGACTTGATCAAGACCGACGCGGTGAAGTGGAAAACCGTTATCGACGAAGCGGGCATCAAGCTTAACTGAACGCGGATAGGGCGGCGCTCCACGCGCTGCCCACAACGCATAAATGCTCAGGCGCCGCCCTCGGCGAATACCGCCGCCGCCTCTTGCATGGCGTGATTGCCGGCGGGCGCGCCGCAATAGACAGTCGCCATCAGAATGATCTCCTTGATATCATCCTTGGTGAAACCGTGCGACAGCGCGGCGCGAATGTGGAGCTTGAATTCTTCCCATTGATGCAGCGCGATCATCATCGACATCACCATGTAACGGCGCGTTTTTTGGTCGATCGCCGGACGAGTCCAGATATCTCCCCACACATGGCGGGTGATCATTTCCTGGAATTCGGTGTTGAAGGCATTACGGTTCTTCAGCGTGCGGTCGACCCACGCATCGCCAAGAATCGTCCGCCGCACGTCCATTCCCTGCTCGTAAGATTTGTCGGCGCTCATGTGCCGCCTCCCATGGTTTAGATTTTGGCGCGTCATTCGATCTTATGTACGCCGGCAGACGCCGCACAAATTCGCAATCGGCATGGCCGTGTGACTTTTGTTCACTTCGATGCAGTTGTGTCGGGCGCTGTTTACTTTCCGCGGCGCCGGTCGGCGATCAGGCTGCCGCCGGATTCTGCGGCAGCCGGGCCAGGATGGGATCGAGCTGCCGCTGCAGCCAGGAGAGAAACTGCCGCGCTTTGCGGCTCGGTCCGGTTTCTGCGCGCCAGACCGCGTAATAGGAACCTTGCCGGATCGGCTTGCCGAACAGCGGAATGAGCGCCTGTCCGGCAAATTCCGGCCCGAGCACGGGAGCCTGACCGATAACGACGCCTAGTCCGTCGGCGGCCGCCTGATTGGCCAGCATCGAGTTGGGAAATTCGACGATGTCCATGTCGTCGAGCGGAAAATCGGAGCGGCCCATGGCGGTCAGCCAATCGAGCCAATCACTGCGGCGGTTGTTGGAAATAAGTAGCCGATAGCCGCGCAAGTCGTCGATACGCGTAATAGGCTTACCGTCCTTGAACAACTTGGCGTCGCACATCGGCTGCACCCAGTTGGCGAACAGCATCTTGCTCTCGGTACCCGGCCAAGTCCCTGAACCGACCTGGATCGAGATATCGACATCTTCGCGCACGAAGTCGACCGGCCCGAAGCCGGTCACCATGCGCACATTGATGCCGGGATGCTCGGTCCCGAACTCAGACAATCGTGGGATGAGAAAGCGGACCGCGAAGGTCGAGGGAACCCGGACATTCAGCGGCGCATTGTCCTGGGCGCGTTTGATACGGTCGGTTACCGACGTGATGGTTTCGAAGGCCGGCGCGATACCGCGGTAATATTCCTCGCCGGCCTCGGTCAGGACATTGCCGTCCCGCGCCCGGTGAAACAAACGAACGTCAAGGTAGGATTCCAAAGCCGCGATCTGCCGGCTGACTGCCGACGGTGACACGCTGAGAATTTCGGCCGCCTTGGTGAAGCTGCCGACGCGGCTTGCCACCTCGAATACATGCAAGGGATTGAGCGGCGGCACCGACCAAGCCAAAGCGTTTCCTCATTGACGAAAACTCAACTGCCATTACCCATTACGAATTTGTCTGACCGAGTCAAATGGGCCAAGCGGCGTAGCCTCCCTGTTTTCGCCCGCCCAATTCATGGAGTACGGCCGCCGCCGATGGCCCCGAAAAGATTCGCCGCCGGAGCGGTGATACGGCATAAACGCCCTCTGATTTCCTTCCGCTTGCCGCGATTGGCGGCCGATTGAGCCCGAAATGGTGGAGTTGAGCAGAGTCTACGATCTTCTCGTCATCGGCGGCGGCAACGCCGCGCTAAGCGCAGCGATTACCGCGCGGCAGGCTGGTTGCTCGGTCCTGCTGCTTGAGGCGGCGCCGAAGACGTTCCGCGGCGGCAACAGCCGGCACACGCGCAACGCCCGCGTCATGCACGAGGCGCCGACGGCGACGCTTACCGAGGCTTATCGTGAAGACGAATATTGGGATGACCTGGTCCGTATCACCGGCGGCAATACCGACGAGAAGCTGGCACGCCTGACTATCCGCGATTCCGCGCTCATCCCGGCCTGGATGGAACAGTGCGGCGCGCGGTTCCAGCCGTCGCTCGCCGGCACGCTCAACCTGTCGCGCACCAATGCGTTTTATCTCGGCGGCGGCAAGGCACTCGTCAACGCTTGTTATGTGACGGCAGCGGCGCTCGGCGTCGATGTGCTCTACGACACCGAGGTCCAATCGGTCGACATGGACGGCGATCGCGTCGCGCAAGTGAAGATCGTCAGCAAGGGATTTCCGGCGACAGTCAAAGCCAAAACCTATGTTGCCGCCGCGGGCGGTTTTCAGGCTAATATCGATTGGCTGAAAAAGTATTGGGGCGACGCGGCCGACAATTTCCTGATCCGCGGTACGTCCTATGCACAAGGCGCCGTCCTAAAAAGCCTGCTCGGCCAGAACGTGCAGCAGACCGGCGACCCGACGCAATTCCATTGCGTTGCCATCGACGCACGCGCGCCGAAATTCGACGGCGGCATCGTCACGCGCATCGACTGCATTCCGTTCAGCATCGTCGTCGATCGCGACGGCAAGCGCTTTTATGACGAAGGCGAGGACACCTGGCCCAAGCGTTACGCGATCTGGGGACGCCTGGTCGCCCAGCAGCCGGGCCAGATCGCGCATTCGATCTTCGATGCAAAATCCGAGCGCGACTTCATGCCGTCGGTGTTTGCGCCGTATCGCGCCGCAAGCATCGGCGAACTCGCAGCCCTGATCGGCGTCGATCGCGATGCGCTGGAAACAACGGTGCGCGAATACAATGCCGCGGTGCGGCCGGGACATTTTGAAAGCCAGAAGCTCGACGATTGCCGCACCGAAGGACTGACGCCGCCGAAGTCGCATTGGGCGCGTCCCATCGACACGCCACCGTTCTCGTCATATCCGCATCGGCCCGGAATTACGTTCACCTATCTCGGCGTCAAGGTCGACGAGAACGCGCGCGTCATGATGGCTGGCGGCAGGCCAACCACGAACCTGTTCGCCGCCGGCGAAATGATGGCGGGGAGTATTTTGAGCAAGGGTTACTTGGCGGGCTTCGGCATGACGATAGGCGCGGTGTTCGGCCGCATCGCCGGCAGGGAGGCTGCAAAAATTGCGTGCAACTGAGGCTGTCGCCGAGGCCAAACGGGCCATCGAAATCTGTAACGCTTGTCGCTATTGCGAAGGTTATTGCCCGGTCTTTCCTGCTATGGAGTTGCAACGCGCCTTCAGCAACGCCGACATGTCGTACCTCGCCAACCTCTGCCACAACTGCAAAGGTTGCTATCACGCCTGTCAGTTCGCGCCGCCGCACCCGTTCGGCATCAATTTGCCCAAGACATTCGCCGAGCTGCGTGTCGAAACCTACGAGGAATATGCGTGGCCCCGGCCGTTGGCTGGATTATTCGTGCGCAACGGTACGATCGTCTCGCTGGTTACCGCAGGCGCGATCGCGTTCGTGCTCGTGCTCACCATGAGCTTCCACGCCGATACGCTGCTGCAGCCACGTGTCGGCCCCGGCGCTTTCTACGCCATAGTCCCGTGGGGCCTCATGACGGCAATCGCCGCCGTGACTTTTCTGTTTTCAATGCTGGCGCTGGTGATGGGCGCCGTGAATTTCTGGCGCGATACCCGCTCGGACTTGACCAAAAAGATTACGCCGCGCGCGCTGGCGACCGCCATCCACGACGTGATGACACTTCGTTATCTCGGCAATGACGGCAACGGCTGCAACGACGAAGACGAGCAATTTTCGCAAATCCGCCGCCGGTTTCACCACGCGATGTTCTACGGATTCTTGCTGTGCTTCGCGGCAACCTGCGTCGCGACGGTCTACGATCACTTTCTCGGGCTACCGGCGCCCTACCCGCTCTGGAGCGCGCCGGTGTTGCTCGGCACGCTCGGCGGCATCGGCCTCGTCGTCGGCACGATCGGCTTGATATGGGTCAAGATCACCACCGACCAGGTGCCGGTCGCACAAAGCGTGCTGGGCTCCGACTACGCGCTGTTGTTTCTTCTCCTGCTCGCGGCCGTGACCGGACTTTTGTTGCTGGCGCTACGCGACACCGGAGCGATGGCTATCCTGTTGGCCGTGCATCTCGGCGTCATTCTCGGACTGTTCCTGATGCTGCCCTATAGCAAGTTCGTCCACGGCATCTATCGCGGGACGGCACTCCTGAAGGCGGCGATCGAACGCCACGCCTAGAGTCGCTCGCCAGCGGTCGATTCTCGGTTATGGGCGTAAGTTCCAAATCCGTTCGATGCATTGATATTTTCGTACTGTCGGGTAGCCGGGCCGAATGTTAGAGAGCGGCTTTAGAACCGGTCCGAACGATTCCGGCGGGAGGAACGCGTGGCGTCCAGAGTGTATTTGCTGACCGCCGTGATCGGTGCGGCATTTGTGGCGACTGCCGCTTGCGCCACCCCGGCCATCGCCGATGACTTTCCGTCGCGACCGATCCGGATCGTCGAGCCCTATGCTCCGGGGGGTCCAAGCGATGTCGGCACCCGCCTGATGGTCAATTATCTGTCCCCGAAGCTCGGTCAGCCGCTGGTGGTCGAAAACAAAGCCGGCGCGGCTGGCTTGGTTGGTACCGAAAGCTTTCTCAGCATGCCGCCGGACGGTTACACGCTCTTGGTCGGCGCGATCGGTCCGTTCGCCATTATCCCGGCGGCGGAAACGGTTCCTTACGACCCCGCGAAAGATTTCACTCCGCTGGCGCTGGTGTGGCAGTCGTCCCAGGTGCTGGTCGTCAATCCAAAACTCGGCGTCCACACGCTGCAGGAGTTTGTTGCCAAAGCGAAGGCCAACCCCGGCAAGCTCACGGTCGGCTCCGCCGGCATCGGTTCGATCACGCATATGTCGATCGAACTGCTGCAGCGAGAGGCGGGCATTTCACTTATTCACGTCCCATTCCGCAGCACCGCCGAAACCCTGCCGGCCGTGCTGGGCGGCCAGATCGACGCCGCATTTGCCGATGTCACCTTGATCCCCGAATTCGTCAAAAGCGGAGCGCTGACCGCGGTCGCCATCACCGCGCCGAAGCGCTCTCACGTGCTGCCCGATCTGCCGACCACCGCGGAGGGCGGCTTGCCGGGGGTCGACACCCAGAACTGGTTTGGCCTTGTCGCCTCCGCCAAGACCCCACCGGACGTCGTCGCGAAGCTCAAAAGCGCCACCACGGCCGTGCTGGCCAACCCAGCCTATCGTGACAGCGTCGCCCGCCAAGGCTTAACGTTGAAGGATTGGGACGGAGACAGTTTTCAAAAGCTGATCCGCGCTCAGATCGCAAAATGGACGCCGGTGGTGAAAGCCGCGCATCTCGTTTTGAAATAGGCCCGATCGAACTAGACCCACTGCACTGCCACGCGAAAGGCGCTTCCGCGATGAGCAACCGGCACCTTTATGACGTTCTCGCCGAGGCCTTCGTCGCCGAAGGCGTCGACACGCATTTCACGCTGCTCGGTGATGCCAATATGCACTGGGCCACGATCATGGCGGAGCAGCATCGCGTCGAGACCGTGCATGCGCGGCACGAACACTGCGCCTGCGCCATGGCGTCGGCCTATGCCTACGTCACCGGACGCGTCGGCATTGCCTCGGTTACGCACGGCCCCGGCTTCACGCAGACCATGACCGCACTGGCGACGGCCGCGCGCGGCCATATCCCGCTGGTGATCTTTGCCGGCGAAACTCCGACCAGCGCGGTGTGGACACTCCAGCACATCGATCAGGCACCATTGGCGCTTGGTTCGGGCGCCAAATACATCCCAATTCAGAGCGTGAACCATGCGCTCGATCGCGTGCGCGAAGCCTTCGCCGTCGCGCGCGGCGAAAGCATACCGGTTGTGCTCGGCGTGCCGACCGACCTGCAGCGCGCGCCGTATCCCAACGCGCCGGTCTACCGGTCGGCGGCTTCGATCATGCCGCATCCCGAAGCTTTCGTAGCCGACCAGAAATCGGTCGAAGCAATCGCGGCCTTGATCGAGGCGGCGGAGCGCCCGATCGTCATCGCCGGCCGAGGCGCGGTGATGGCCGGCGCAAAAGCGGCTTTGCAGGAACTCGGGTTGCGCAGCGGCGCGCTGTTGTCGACGACGCTGCCGGCGCGCTGTTTGTTCGACGGCGATCCCTCCTCGCTCGGCATCGCCGGCGGTTGGTCGAGCGACGCGGCGTTCAAGCTGTTCAATGCCTGCGACCTTATCATCGCGGTAGGTGCCAGCCTCAACGGCCACACCTCGAATGCCGGACGGCTCTATCCGGAGGCCAAGATCGTGCAAATCGATTGGGCGCCACAGCCGCTGCGCGACGGCCGGGTGGTTGCGCATTATCACATGCGCGCGGATGCCAAAGCCGGCGTCGAGGCGATCAACCAAGTCCTGTCGAAGCGCGGCGCCTCGCGTATCGGCTATCGGACACCCGATGTTTTGCAAATCATCCGCCAGTCCGCCGACACTGCTGCCTATCCGGTCGAGCCCGGCACGCTCGATCCGCGTCTCGTCGTGCAGGCCATCGACCGTGTCATTCCGAAAGATTGGTTCATCGTCGGCGGCAGCGGTCACTGCGCCTATTTCGCGGCGACCAACATGGCGCACCGGCCGCCGGAGCTGTTCGCCAGCATCCGCGACTTCGGCGCCATCGGGTCGAACATTGCCCACGCCATCGGCATCGCGGTAGCGCGCAAGGATCGCCGCATCGTGTTGCTCGACGGCGACGGCAGTCTCTTGATGCACATCCAGGAGCTGGAGACGATACGCCGTCACGGCCTGCCGATGCTGATCGTGGCGCTCAACGACGGGGCCTATAGCTCGGAGGTGCATAAGCTGCGCGCCGACGGATTCTCGGCCCGCCAGGTGCAATTCGGCCGCACCGACTTCGCAGCCATTGCCGGCGGCTTCGGCCTGCGCGGCCAGACCGTGACTGAACTTAGTCAGTTGCAGCCGCTGTTCGACGCACACCTCAAGCACGACCAGGCGGAAATCTGGGACGTGCGGATCTCGGGCGAGGTCCTTTCGGTATCATTCCGCCGCGAATTGGCGAGACATTAAAATGAGTGAAGCGTCCGGTACGGCTTTGAAGAACGAGTCTGATGGCGGCGAAGCCATCCTTGAAGCGTTTCGCAAGCTGCACGTCGATTACGTGATCTCGTCGCCCGGCTCGGAATGGCCGCCGATCTGGGAAGCGCTGGCTCGCCAGAAAATCGGCGGACTGGCAGGCCCCACTTACATGGACTGTGGCCATGAAACGCTCGCGGTGGGCGTTGCCGTCGGCTACACGCAGATCACCGGCCGGATGCAGGCGGTGCTGCTTCACGCCGGAGCGGGTCTTCTGCAAGGCGCCATGGGACTGCAGGGCGCCCGCGCCTATGAAGTGCCGATGCTGGTGATGTCGGGCGAATCGCTGAGCTACGGCGAACTCCCCGATTTCGATCCCGGCAATCAGTGGTATCGCAATCTCGGCGTCGTCGGCGGCCCGCAGCGGCTGATCGACTCGGTGGTGAAATGGGCGAACCAGGTGCCCAGTCCGCAGACGCTCTATCAAAGCGTGGTGCGCGCCGGCGAAATGGCAAAGCGCCTGCCGCGTGGACCGGTCTATCTGAATGTGCCGGTCGAAACGATGCTGCACAACTGGACCCCACCGCGGCGCTTGCGCGACACGCCGGAGCCACCGAAGACACAAGCACTGGCGGCGGACGTGACAAAGGTCGCTGCGCTGATCGCGCAGGCCAAATGTCCGGTGATCGTGACTGAAAGCGCCGGCCGCGATCCGGACGCCGTCGCCGCACTCATCGAATTCGCCGAGCTGATGGCCATTCCGGTGATCGAGGGCCGCGCCGCAGCCTACGCCAACTTCCCGAAATCGCATCCGCTCCACCTCGGCACCAACATCACGGCGCTGCACAAGGAGGTCGACCTTGCGCTGCTGATCGAGAGCCGCGTGCCGTGGTACCCACCAAGCAATGTGCCGCCGAACGCCAAGATCGTCGCGATCAGCGAAAATCCACTCAAGGATCACATGGTCTATCAGACCATGGAAGCCGACCTTTATCTCGAGGGTGACGTCGCTTGGTCGCTGCACCTGTTGACGGCTGCGCTCAAGCAGGCCGGTGTGACCGCCGCCACGCATGCCGAACGCCGTAAGCGCTGGGAAGACGAGCACGGCAAGCTGATCGCCCGGCGCAAGGCCGTGCAAGACGAGGCGATGAAGGTCGATACGATCTCGGCCGCTCTTCTTTGCCGCGCCCTCAATGACGTGTTGCCGCCGGAAACGATCTTCCTCGACGAGACGATCGTGCACAGCCCAATCATCCGCGACCTCCTGGAATGGAATGAGCCGCACAGCTTCTTCCGCATCCCGAGCGGCCTCGGCCAGGGATTGGGCATCGCGCTCGGCGCCAAGCTCGCGGCGCGCGAGCGGCCGGTGGTGATGCTGATCGGCGACGGTTCGTTCCTCTACAATCCCGTGCTGCCGTGCCTGACCTTTGCCAAAGACCAGAACCTGCCGATCCTCATCGTCATCTTCAACAACA
>Ga0208220_1001266_pt1 | contig 10602 bp, 7 predicted proteins | sample NGESurdeep092012_9_FD_184484 | JGI IMG/M metagenome (GOLD analysis project Ga0208220, IMG submission 184484) | Arctic peat soil microbial communities from Barrow, Alaska - NGEE Surface sample F53-1 deep-092012 (SPAdes) | ecosystem: Environmental > Terrestrial > Soil > Wetlands > Peat ... | reverse complement strand
CGATCCCAGGCCGCACTTTGGGTTGGGCCAGGCGACCAAGGTCGATGACATTGAGGTGCACTGGCCAAGCGGCAAGGTGGAGCACTTCGGCGTGCCGGGAGTGGATCGGATTGTGACGATTACCGAGGGGCAGCGGCAAGCGAAGTAGGAAGCTGCCGAGCCCCGCGAGCGGATTCAATACCGTCCGGTCTCAACCTTTTGGTTGATGCTGGGTTGATTTTCAATCCGTAAAATAGGAGCGCGATGTTTCTCCAATCTTCCGTCAATCGAATCCTGCGCGTGGTTAGCTGCGTGCTGCTGATGAGTGCCATAGCGTGCGGCGTGATGGTGTGGCGGACGCGGCCGGCGCTTGCGGTGGACGATCCGGCAGCCGAGCGCTCGCAATACTCGCAGGAAATTTCCTCGCATTACAACTATCGTTTTGGCGCGGAGAAGCCGTTTCTGCCTTCTAATGCAACCACGGATAACGGAGAATTCATCGATCCGAAGAGCTTTCCGACGGCGAAGTATTGCGGGCACTGTCATCAAGCCGCGTATGCGCAATGGCGCCAGACCGCGCACGCGAATTCGTTTCGCGCTCCCTGGTACATCAAGAACGTGAACCTTCTGATGAAGGGGAAAGGGATTGAGTATGCGCGCCACTGTGAAGGCTGCCACAATCCCATCGCGCTGACATCGGGCGCGATGACGGAGAACTCGCCCATCAATCGCAGGTTCGACGGGGACGGCATTACGTGCTCAGTTTGCCATTCCATTCAGAAGGTGGATGAGCGGGGAACCGGCAGCTACGTGCTGGGCGTGCCGACGGTGCTGGTCGATGCAGGCGGCAAACCGATCTACGGCGAAGTCTCCGACAAGGAAATTCTTGCGCATCTGGATCGCCATTCCAAAGCCGTGATGAAGGACTTCTATCGCACCAGCGATTTCTGCGGCGCCTGCCATAAGGCTGCTTTGCCGAGAATGTTAAACGGCTACAAGTGGCAGCGGGCTATCTTTCTTTCCGACGAGTGGCAGCAGGCATCATTTGCAAAGGAATCGCCACTTCCGTTTTATGTAAAGCCGCAGGTGTCCACCTGTCAGACCTGTCATATGGCAGAAGAGCCAGTCACGCAGCAGGATTATGGAACCGAACAAGGCAAGCTGATGTCGCACCGATGGCTGGGCGGAAATACGGTGCTGTCGAAGTATTACGGCTACGACGAGCAGCTGCAGAAGACCATCGCCTTCCTGCAGAATGGGGTGCTCAACGTGGACTTGTTCGCAATTGAGCGCAATGGCGGCAAGCCGATTGCGCCTCTCGGAGCCGAGCCGTTCGACATTGCAGCGGGGGATGTTCTGACTGTTTCGGTGGTGATCCAGAATAAGGGAATCGGCCATACACTTATTCCTGAACAACGCGATTTTTACGAATGCTGGGTGGAGTTCCAGGCCAAGGATGCGGCGGGGAATACGCTGATGGACTCTGGCGCGTTGGGGCCTGACGGCGCGCTCGATCCCACGGCGCATAGTTTTACGAATCGGCTGGTGAACTCTCGGGGCACGCTGAACGACCTGCATCAAGTGTGGGATACGCGCATCGTCGCTTATAACAACACCATTCAGTCGGGGCGCTCGCAGATCGTGCGCTATCAGTTCAAAGTACCGGAGAATGCGTCGGGACCGATCACAATCACCGCAAAGGTCAACTATCGGCGCTTCAATCGGCATTTTATGGATTACGGTTTGGGCAGGCACTTTGAGATGCCGGAGGTTGAGATAGCGTCACGGACGCGGACGCTCGCTTTGGGCCCCAATCCTGCGATGCCTCCCGATCCCGCGGACAATCCGGCGTGGATGAGATGGAACAATTATGGAATCGGACTGCTGGATGCGCAGCAGTACGCGGACAGCGCGCATGCCTTTGAGCAAGTGGTCCGGTTACGCCCGGACTATGCCGATGCCTATACCAATGTTGCTATCGCCGACTTTTCGTGGCAACGCTACGACGGTTCGCGCACGAATCTGGAGAAAGCGCTGCAGCTTGCTCCGCATCACGCCCGCGCGCTCTATTATCTTGCGCTGGTGGACCGTATTCAAGGGCATCCTGACGCTGCCATCGCGGATTTACTCGACGTGATTACGCAGTTTCCGCGTTCCCGCGACGCGCACCGCGAGCTGGGATTCTCGTTCTATCAGAGGCACAAATATCAGGAGGCGCGAACCGAGTACGAGACCGTGCAATCGATTGACCCGGACGATCTCTCCGCGCATTATATCTTGTCGATCGTCTATCGCCGTCTGGGCATGAAAGCTGAAGCGGCGCGCGAGGCCGCGATCTTTGCGGATCAAAAGGACGATCCGACTGCGAACAGCTATGCACTGGAGTTCCTGAGCAAACATCCTGAGGTGACTTCGGAGAGCGTGCCCTGGCACGTTCACAGTAATGTTGGAGACGATCACGAAAAGCAAGGCGGCGAGCAGGGCAGGGGACCTGGCCAATGAAAGTGTTTCCGTTGATCGCTGCATCGATCCTGACTTTTTCATGTTTAGCTTTTGCATCCTCCCGCAGCCAGCGGACGCATGGAGCTCAAGTATTCGCGGATACCGGATGCCAGCACTGCCACAGCATACGAGGCGTCGGCGGCCACAAGGGGCCGGATCTTTCGGGCGTGGGCAGGCGGAAGTCCAAAGCGGAATTGCAGCAGCAGATTGTCTACGGCAGCAAGGTTATGCCGGCATTCGGAGACGATCTTGAGCCGGGTGATCTGAAAGACCTGATCGCCTACCTGAAATCATGCCGCCAGAAGCCGGCGAAGACTCCGCAGAAGCCTCCCCAAGTGAGCGTTACAAACTAGCCGCCGAATCGGAACATTCGATCGGGGCAGGGGATCGCCCCTCAAAGCTACCGCGTCACGCCCAGGTTTACGGCGTTGTTCCTTAACAACGAACCCCGCGTAGCAGGCGGCATCGGCCCGGGCGACGCGGACGGCAACGTAGGCCGTAACAGCCTCTTTGGGCCCGGTTTCAAAGATCTCGACTTGGGGGTCTTCCGCAATATTAGCTTCGAGCACGGAGTCGTGTTCCAGCTCCGGGGCGAATCCACCAACCTTTTAAACTGGGTCAATCTCAGCAACCCACTGAAAGCCTCGCGTCGGGCAACTACGGCAAGATCGCCTCGGCTGCCGGCACCCAGCGTATCATTCAGATGAGCGGCCGGCTGACTTTCCCGGCTTGTCGTTGCAGTTTGTTTTATGCACCCACTTAATTTCGAAGGGGACACAATTTTGTTCGGCATCTCTCAATGTGTTTATCTGCACTCCCTGGTGCGCAATTTGGTGGGCCGAAACGGAAGTTGAGTCCCCCGAGATCGGCCGGTCGAGATCAGCCAGCCACGCCAGCGCGGAAACGACATCAAGTTATATCGAGAAAAGGTAAGTCGAGAAACGGAGGCACCATGAAACAACTATCGAGAAGAGAATTCTGCTCCAAAACCACAGCGACTGCAGCGACTGCAGCGCTGGGAGCGGTCGTATTTAGTGGATCGCGCAGGCTGATGGCGCAGGCCCCGGCTCTTGAAGTTGAGCTGAAGATCGACTCCGCGACGAGCCTCGCAAAAGTGCCCATCGATTACATGGGCTTGAGCTACGAGAGCGGGCAATTGGCTTATCCCGACTTTTTTTCGCCGCAGAATACGGCCTTGATTCAGATGTTTCGCACGTTGAGCCCATCGGGCGTGCTGCGGCTGGGCGGCAACCTGAGCGAATTTACGCTCTGGTCAGAAACCGAGGCGCCAAACCCGCCGGAGGCTGGCGGATTGGTGGGACCCGATCCCGGCCACCGCGAGCCGCGCACGTTCACGATCACGCCGCGTTCGATTCGCAACCTGCAGGGATTTCTGACGGCGACAGGCTGGCGATGCATCTACGGCCTCAATCTTGGCGGCGGCACCGTGGAACAGGCGCTTGCCGAAGGCGCATATGTAGCCCGGACGCTGGGACGGCAACTGATCGCAGTGCAATTCGGGAATGAACCCGATCTCTTCAAGCATCGGGACGAAGGCAACAGGCCGTGGACATTCGATGAATACCTTTCGAAGTGGAAGACGTTTCGTGCGGCGTTTCATGAAAAACTGCCGCAGGTTGCGGTAGCCGGACCGGACACGGCCTTTAACCAGACGTGGGTGAAACAGTTTATCGAGGCTGTTCCGAAGGAAATTATGCTTGCAACGAGCCACTACTATCCGCTGGGGCCGCCGACCGATCCGACGATGACGATTGACCGGCTTTTGCATCCCGGAGCTCGGTTCGACGACTCCTGCCCACAAGCAATTGATTCGGCAAAGGCTGCCGGCCTGCAGTTCCGCATGACGGAAGGAAACTCCTGTTTCAACGCCGGCAAACCTGGGGTGAGCGATACGTTTGCGTCCGCATTGTGGGCGGGAGACTTCTGCCTGCAAATGGCTGCCTTGGGATGCGTGGGAGTGAATTTGCATGGAGGAGCGAATGGCTACTACTCGCCCATCGTGGGCTCGGTAGAGAGCGGCTTTACTGCCCGGCCGGAGTATTACGGCTTGATGCTGGCGCAGGAGTTTGCGGGGCGCACGCTGAAGAGGACAACACTCGAAACGCAGGGAGCGAATATTACGGCCTACGCGGCCGTCGGAGAAGCGGCGCCGCGCCTGGTCGCCGTTTTTAACAAGGATGAACGCGATGCTGAGGTTACGATTGCCGATTCTGCTGCTGGTTCCGGGCGTGCGATGGTGGCACGCCTTCGGGCTTCGGCAGTCGATGCGAAGGATGGAGTCACATTTCAGGGTGGCGCGGTGAGTGGAGACGGACATTTTCATCCGCGCGCAGGCGAGTTGGTCAAGGTTGGCTCCGGCAAAGTGCGCGTTGGCGTTCGGGGTTACTCAGCGGCACTGATTCGGCTCGAGTAGAGCATGTCGATGCTGGCTAACCAGCTGACTGTACGCTGATTGGATTTTTCATTTTGCGCTCGCTTGCCGATAGGCAGGTTCTCCTCTACGTTTTAGAGACCCAGGAGCGCGCGCAATCTCTGAACTTCCCGCCGGCTTAATTCCTTGGTTTTGGGTCAGCCACATTGATTCAGGTCAGCTAACCAATCGCCCGAGCGGTTCCTGAAGTGCATCCATTTCCTTCGGCTTCTCATCCGCTTTCGCCGGAGGGTTGAAGGTTACAACGTGCATTTGCCTTCTATCTTCCAAATCCAGAGGCAGAGAAAGGCCAGTTGGAGAAGTGATAATCCCGGATTCACGTGTTGTTCGGTAAAGCAGCTCTGCTGCGGCGGCGTCAACTGGTTTTGAGAACAGGAAGCCCTGAACCTGATCGCAGTCCAGCCCACGCAAGGTGTGCAGCTGTTCCTTCGTCTCAACGCCTTCGGCGATGACCTCGAGTCTCAGGGAGTGCGCCAGTTGCATGATGGCCTTTACGATGTCGAGGCTGCGGTTTCCGTCGCCTAGTTCACGGATGAATGACCGGTCGATTTTGAGAGAGTCGAAAGGAAGCCGTTGAAGGCGGCTCAGCGAAGAGTATCCGGTGCCAAAGTCGTCAATTTCAAGCCGGACGTTCATCGCCTTGAGGCGATCAAGTGTTGCAAGCGTTTGCTCAGTATTCCCCATGATGGAGCTTTCGGTCATTTCGAGCGACAGAGATTCGGGGGCTAGTCCACTTTCTGCGAGCGCAAATTCCACGTCTTCCACCAAACGGGAATCGCTCAATTGCCGGGCGGAGACATTGACGCTGATCGTTAGAGCTGGATCGGGAGCGAGGCGCTTTTGCCACTCCGCCATCTGGCGGCAAGACTCGCGCAGAATCCAGCGGCCGAGGAGGACAATGAGTTCACTTCCCTCGGCGGCCGGAATAAACTCTCCGGGCTGGACTAGCCCGCGTTCAGGGTGATTCCAGCGAACTAATGCCTCGAATCCACGAATTCGATGATCGATGGCCGAGACGATCGGCTGGTAGTGAAGCACGAATTGCTGAGCGTCGATAGCTTTGCGCAAGTCCGTCTCGATTTCAAAACGGGTGGCGACCTGCTTGCGCAAACTCTCGTTGAAGAACTTGAAGCGTGATTTACTGCTGGTCTTGGCGAGATACATGGCCGTATCCGCGTTATTCAGGAGTTCTTCCGGCGTGTTGCCGGTGGTGCTTAAGGCGATTCCAATGCTGGCGGAGACCAGCAGGCGACGGCCCTCGAAGTAAAACGGTTCACCAAGCCGCTCAAGCAATCGCGTGGCGATCGTAGAAGCATCAGTATTACGCTGAATAGACCCAAGGAGAATGGCAAACTCGTCTCCTCCAATGCGGGCTACTATGGATTCTCCGGCGCCACTCCGGCGTGAGTCGGAGCGGATACAGGCGCGAAGCCGACCGGCTACGTCGATGAGAAGCTCATCGCCTGCCCCGTGCCCGAAGTTGTCATTGACCAGTTTGAACTGATCGAGATCTACGAATAGGACGGCGAAGAGCTTGTCATGCTGACGGTTGGTCTCGATCGCGGACTCGATGCGGTCGAGGAGGTAAAGCCGATTCGGGAGGCGAGTGAGCGGATCAACTACTTTGCCTTCGGTAATGTCAGTTTGCGAGCCTGCTATGCGCACGGCTTTGCCAGTTGAGCCGCGGACCGCTATACCGCGACTCAATGTCCAAATATAGCCGCCATTCTTGTGACGCATACGGTATTCACTGACGAACTCCGGGGTCTTGCCCTCGCAATGCGCGGCGATCTCAGCGCGGACGCGGTCGCGGTCCGCGGAATGAATTTGGCTGAACCACTGTTCGTGGCTCGACCATGACTCGCTCTCCGAATACCCAAGCATATGGCCCCAGCGGGGAGAGAAATAGATTTCGCCAGTCGTGAGATTCCAATCCCAAAGACCATCGTTGGCGCCCCGGGCTGCGAGGGCATAGCGTTCTTCGCTCTCTTTTAGTGCTCGTTCCCGTGATTCAATCTGGGAGAGCATCTCATTGAACGATTGGATGAGAAGACCGGTTTCGCCGCCACCATGGATTGTGGCGCGGACGGAATAGTCCTTGTCTGCCGAGACCTGGCGAGCGACATTGGCTAGTTGCACGAGTGGGTCGCCAATCGAGGCTGCAAGACGCCATGAAATCAGCAATGTGGCAATAACAGAGAGTATGAGAACGAGAAGAGCGATCTTGGCATATTCGAAAAGCCGGGAACGAAGGTCGCTCAAATCAAAGACCAGGGCGATGGAGCCGGTTCGCTCCCCATTGAGATGCACCCCGCGATAAAGGGTGAGAGACGTGCCATCGAAGTAGTCTCCATCCGGACGCAGCGCGGGAACCACGAGACTAATCCGATTCAAGGGACCGCGGTAGTCCGCGAGGGTAGTCCCATCGATGTTGTAGAGGAACGCGGCAAGAACGTGAGGTTCGGTCGCGAGGGCGCCAAGCATCCCCTCGGCCGTCTTTTGATCGTTGAAGGCAAGAGAGGCCGCAGTATTTGCACCGAGGGTATCGGCCAGGGCGGTGAGTTCACGAACGGCACTCGAACGGTAGTTACTGCGTTCGTAGATGCCGAATGCGAAGGATGCGAACAGGACCGCCAGGGAACTTGCGGAGAGAATCAGCAGAATCAGGTTGGCCTGAATTGATAGGTCTCTAGTGCGCATAGCTGGGCTTTCCCCTCTCCGAACCGTCTCCGAGAGTCACCGACGTGGCGAGGAGCAGCAGCTGTGAGCTGATTCTGATGTGCGACGAGTCCGCGACACCCGCATTGATGTCGAAGCGGACCTTATCTTTTTCGAGGCGAAGCCGTATCATTCCGCCGTCGGAGAGAAAGTTGGCGGTTTCACCGACGGTGAGAACGGGTCGCCCCTGCAGGCTCTTTAGGATCGCGGCCTGACGCCAGTCTTCGTCGCTGCTCAGGAAGAGGATGTTGCAGTTCTGGACTGCGTTTAACTTGCTGAGCAGGTGGACATGCAGGACGCGGGTTCCGACGAGCTTGCCCTCGAGAGTACCTTGCAGGTCCTGCAGGTGCGTCTCGTCGCCGAAAATGCACAACGTTATGGATTGATCTGCGGCGTTTGGCGCGTCGGGGGGCCATTCAACAAGCTGCGCAAAGTGGAAAAGAAAAGCAGCTTTCACCTGGTACTCGTTCGCCGGGTTCTGGGCGCGGGCAGGCTGCGGAATTCCCAAGCCGAGCAGGGCGATCAAAAGAAGCTCGACTATTCGCACGGAGATGCGGCTTTGCCAGGAGGACACATGCATGGCCGGATTGTTGGGTGCGCGAGGCATAGTCGACCTGGGTTCAGAAGGACCACGAGATTTTGGCGTAGGCTGCCCGTCGCATCAACCCTGGCTGCACGGTGGAGTTGGGTCCGGAATATTCCGGGTGGAGGTTTTTTACGAGATTCTGCCCGACCAGGCTCAGAGATAAGCTCTCTCGAGGGTGCCAGTTCAAGCCAGTATCAACGCGAGTGTATGAGGGGATCGACAGGCCAGGGAGACGATTGACGAAATATGCCGAGGCATTCCATTGCAGGTGCCAAGGCAGGCTGACACTGGAACGCAACTGTGCCTGGTGGTCCGGTGTTCCGCCTTGAGTTCCAGAGATGGAGCCATCCTGGCTGTTGGCGAATTCGTGCAGATGGATAGCGAGGAACGAGTAGCCTGGATTGAGAGTCCAGACGCTCGCCACTTTCCAGTTTGCGAAGACTTCAACACCGTGCGTTTCTCCGAAAAGACTGTTTCCGAAGGACTCGGGGATGAGCAAGTGAACTGGGGGCGGATTACTCTCAACACGCGTTGCCTCAGGTTCCACCGAGGTCAGATCACGATAGCGGTTGTAGAACACGGTCGAATCCAGCGAGAACCGGCTCGTCAACGCCGTCCGATAACCTGTTTCGAATGCGGTTAGTTTCTCGTTCCTTTGGTTCGGATTTCCGAACAGGCTCACCAGGATCGGCACGTTGCCAGGTCCAGGAAGAGCCTCGAAGTTCACGCGAAAATCGGTGTCACTACGGGCCGGGGTACGGTCGGCGAGGGAGACGGCGGCCCAGATAGAATTTGTGGCGTCCGGGGTCCACACCATGCGTGCAGAAGGCTGGAAGTTGAAGCCTGTGTAGTCGTTATGCTCGACGCGCGCTCCCAGAGTCAAGTGGACGTGATCGGGGCGGATTGCAATATCATCCTGCGCAAACAAATTGAAGAGTTGTGTGCGGCGCCTCTGGGGAGTCGCAGAAATTCTAAGTGTCGGACTAATGTTATCCGCACTGACACGGTAGCCAAGGCCCCAGACGATATCTTGCCTGGCTCTCCAGACAATGTGATGTTGAAAGTCAATGTCGAATGTATTAAGGCCGAGGTTGTAGGTGGTATCGCCACGATTGGTGCGGTCAAAATAGAACTGGAGAGAGGTCGTGGATGCCGGCGAGAATGTGCGATTCCACTTCGCGAGCAAGCTTCCGCCTGAGTAGCGGTCGCGCAGAGCGAGGATTGCACTTTCCGGCGGCATCACGGAAATTGGCGTAAAAGCGAGCTCACCCGCATTTCCTTGAAAGGTCTCTCCCTCGGTCGTAAGGGAATCCTTCGCAGACAAGTTGGTATCGGTTCGGAATCCGCCGTGGATGAGGCGCCCGTCGTCATGGCCTTCCAGCCCGGCAAACGTGGGCAGCGAGTTGACCTGAAAGCCCTCAGCAAAAACGCGATAGGCGCCGATGCCGGGGGCGTTTGCGCCGTAACGAACGGTCATTGGGCCGGTGGTGTCGTTGCCCGCACCAGCGGCAACATTGCCACCCTGGGAGTCTTTGGCGCTCATGGTGATGATATTGATGACACCATTTACTGCGTTCGATCCCCACGCAGCTGCACCGGGACCGCGGATAACTTCTATTCGCTCGATACTGTCGAGAGGAACATTTTCAGAATCCCAAAAGACTCCGGCGAAGATGGGTGAGTATACTGCGCGCCCGTCAATCAGGACGAGGAGCTTGTTGGAGTATTGACCGTTGAAGCCGCGGGCACTGATGGCCCATTTGCTGGCGTCGATTTGCGCCACGTCGAGCCCCGGAACCATGCGCAAAAGGTCAGGGATATTCAGTGCGCCAGAGCGACCAATGTCTTCTCGAGAGATGACGAAAACAGCCGCTGCGATCTGGGAAGTTTTCTGCTCCCTTTTGGATACCGAAGTAACCTCAATGTTCATCAGGTCTGCGAGGCTCTTCTGAGTAAGGTCGGGAGGTTGTTCAGAATACGCAATGAATCCTGGAAGCCCCAACAGTGCAATCCAGGCGAGTTTCAAGACCTGTTGAAGAACTCGGTGAGGATTGGTGGCCGAACTGGACAGCTTAGTTAATCTAAGAGGGAGACTAATGAACGAGACGCGAACCTGCATGATAGGGACCCAATCTGATCCTCTACCTCGATGATGTGGCTGTATATGGCCCCAAGGTCTTTCTTAACCTCGAATTCATTCCCTTCACTCAGTAAAGCCAACAATGGAAGAGAGATACATCAACTAATCCCAAAAGCGGAAACTTCACTAGAGCCTGTTATTAACTTTATTCCTTTGAAATCATCGGTCTATCGGAGCGCTTTGGGATCGCAGACGATGGAAGGATGGGAAACAAAGGGCAAATCG
>Ga0208220_1001265_pt1 | contig 10604 bp, 8 predicted proteins | sample NGESurdeep092012_9_FD_184484 | JGI IMG/M metagenome (GOLD analysis project Ga0208220, IMG submission 184484) | Arctic peat soil microbial communities from Barrow, Alaska - NGEE Surface sample F53-1 deep-092012 (SPAdes) | ecosystem: Environmental > Terrestrial > Soil > Wetlands > Peat ... | reverse complement strand
GCGACCCTGGGCGCTGTACAGGTCGGCCAGATTGTTCAGCGATTGCGCGACTTCGGGGTGATCGGGGCCGAGCGCTTTCTCCAGGATCGCCAGTGCCCGCTTGTAGAGCGGCTCGGCATCGGCGTGGCGACCCTGGGCGCTGTACAGCTCGGCCAGACTGTTCAGCGATTGCACGACATCGGGGTGAATGGGCCCGAGGGCTTTTTGCCAGATCGCCAGTACCCGCTTGTAGAGCGGCTCGGCATCGGCGTGGCGACCCTGGGCGCTGTACAGTTCGGCCAGATCGGTCAGTGCCAGCCCGACAGAGGGGTGATCGGGCCCGAGCGCTTTCTCATTGATCGCCAGCACCCGCATGTAGAGCGGCTCGGCATCGGCGTAGCGACCCTCTTCTTTGTAGGTTTCGGCCTGATTGTTTAGCGTCGCCACAAGGATTTTATCGAACAGCTGCATGAGCGGTGGAACTCCCTGACGCACGGACGAGTTTAGCAAAAAAGCGGACGCCGGTATGCCCCTAATTCGCCCGAGAATTCTTCGATTATTGGCATTTAGTCCCGCGAGTTTGAGGTCGGCTACGGGTCAAACAGAGAAGAACTCACTGCGAGCAAATGTCTTCCGGGTTACCCCTGAAAGCGGACATGCTCAATGCAGTCGGCATGTCTTAAAGGTGCCAAAAACGGTCCTTTTGGTTTCGATTATCCGCTCGCCGCAAATAGATCCCACTTCCCGGGCAGTCCTTTGAGTTCGTAAGAACCGCGCTCGACGAACTTCAGCCCGGCACCAGCGACGAGGTCGGTGACGACGCGCGACACCAGAACTTCGTCGGATCCGCAATGCGACATCACGCGCGCGGCCGCGTGCACGGCGATGCCACCAATGTCGTTGCCTCTAATCTCAATCTCGCCGGTGTGCAGCCCGGCGCGAACGGGAAGCCCGATCTGATTCGCCGCCGAGCCAAAGGCGAGCGCGCAGCGCACCGCCCGTCCCGGACCGTCGAAGGTGGCGAGAATGCCATCGCCAGTACTCTTCACCAGATTGCCGCGATGCTTACCGACAATCTCCCTTGCAATATGGTCGTGATCGCCGAGCAGCCGAAGCCAGCGCTCGTCGCCCATCGCCGCCGCGCTGCGGGTGGAGTCAACAATATCGGTGAATAGCACGGTCGCCAGCACGCGCTCCAATTCAACCGCACCATGATCGCGACGGCCGGTGACGAATTCTTCGATATGGCCTGGTATGATCTCATTGTTGGCGGTCCAGACCGCGTGGTCACCGGCCGGATATTCGATGTATTTGACACCCGAGATCGCCGCGGCGAGCTTCCGGCCGAGAACGACCGGCACCTGGAGATCGGCCTTGCTGTGCAAAACCAGGACCGGCACCTGCAACGTCGGCAAGATCGCGGTCACGTCGATCTGGCGGTTGAGTTGCAGGAGTGTTCGCAGCGCGCCGGGACTGCTCGCCAACCGCTCCCACTTTGCATATTGCGCGACCACAGCTGGTTTGCCCGCCTCGCTTGGAGCGATGGTTTTGGTCAGTTCGCCGTTACCCCAGAGCCTCAAGATCTGATCGAAGCGGGCCTCCCACGCCTCATCCGAGAAACGGTCCGCGGATCGGCTGAAGCAGCCGATCAGAATGAGATGCGACACGCGTTCGGGGTATGTCGCGGTGAACAGGACACTCATGCAACCACCTTCGGAGAACCCGACCAGCGCCGCGCGATTGGAGCCGATGATATCCATGACGGCACGGACATCGTCCATACGCACTTCAAGCGACGGCGCACCCGACATCCGGTCCGACATCCCTTGTCCGCGCTTGTCGAAGGTCACGACCCGGGCGAAACTCGCGAGCCGTCGTAGAAAAGCGGTGTATCCTGGCAACTCGTGCTGGAATTCGATGTGTGAGATGAAGCCGGGAACCAAAATCAGGTCGATGGGCCCGTCGCCCATCACCTGATAAGCGATGCTAACGTCGCCGCTTTGGGCATACCGCGTCTCGGGCTGCTTGAAGTCAGTCATCGAGCGAACCTCGGGCCTACTCATTGTTGCCGCCGGAATAGCCGAGATCAACCCCGTAGCATCTGCCCGTTCGTTTGCCTTGGCGCATGTCCGCTTCGAACGCGCGCCGTTGCATGTGGGGGCCCCCCGAGAAGACGCGTTGCAATAGCTGAGCCTAGCACTTTGGGACCCGGCCGCGATGAGAAATAGGACACAATCGGCGTCAGATGCAGAACAAGGCTGACGTCCGCTTCGGGTCAAACGCGCCGTTTTGAACCTTTGCCAGCCGCTTCCGGTTTACCCCTAACAGCGAACCTCGCCAGACTGGCCCGATTGGTCCGGTGAGTGCCAGAAGCAGACTCATGCGCCGCAGCAAGGCGATCTCAATTCGATCCCCTCGTCGGCACGAGCGAGCGCGGCTTATTCGGGCAACCCCGTTTTCCGTAGGCCCTCAATCACCAGCTTTGCCGTCCCGCCCCGAGCGATCCCCGCAGATATTGTAAAGCCGGGATCGACCTCAAGCAGCCGCGTCGCCGCCTCACGTGCCTCGGCGTCACGTCCGAGATGTGCAAAGGCGGACGCGAGACAGCGATACGCCGGCGAAAAGGAGGGGTTCTGACGCAGGGCTTTCTTCCCTGCGACGATGGCCTCGTCAAAGCGACGAAGCTCAATCAAGGCCTGCGCCATCCCGACAAGCGTCAGGTGTAGCCGCGGGTCTACCGGGCTCGTGCGAATGGCACATTCAAAGCTCCGGAGCGCCTCCTCCAGCAGCCCCGCAATTCGATAGACGTGGCCTCTGCTGCCCCATGCCAACAATGAATTGGGGTTGAGCGCGACCGCCCGGTCAGCCATTTCGACACTACTTTCACAATCGCCGACCATGAATGCCGAGATTATGGCAGCCCATGCTAAGATCTCTGGATCACTATCGTCGAGGCTCAAGGCCAGGCGAAAAAGCCGAACTGCTTCCTTGCGCTCGAATTGCGGATCGACGGCATAGCCAAAAAGGACGTTTTGCATGTGACAGCCACCTGCCAGAGCCGCGACAAGGCCGAACTGAGGGTCCAGCTCCAAGGCGCGATGAGCCAGCCTTATCGCCTCGGCCAACCCTTCGCGGGTCGATAGGTAAAACTGCGGCAAAGCTCGAAGATAATAATCATATGCAGTGAGGTTCTCCGGTCGCCGCCGCGTCGCCATTGCAATTTCTGTTTGAAGCAATTTTGGCTGAATGGCTGAGACAACGGCGACCGTTACCTCGTCCTGGAGAGCGAAAATGTCCGTCAGGTCACGCTCGAACCTGTCCGCCCAAATGTGCGCGCCCGTCACCGCATCAATCAACTGCCCCGTGATGCGAACCTTCCCCGAAGCTTTGCGCACGGCCCCCTCAAGGACATAGCGCACGCCAAGCCTGCGTCCGACCTCCTTGACATCGACGGCCTTGCCTTTGAACGTAAAGCTCGAATTGCGGGCGATCACGAACAACCACTTGAACCGCGAGAGCGCGGTGATGATTTCCTCAACCATCCCGTCCACGAAGTATTCCTGCTCAGGGTCGCCGCTCATGTTCTCGAACGGCAGCACGCCGATTGAGGGCTTGTCCGGGAGTGGCGGGGCCGCACTTAGCCTATCGCTCAGCGCGCTAAACGCTCCCGCGCGTACAGCAAAAGCGCGGACCGACTTGGAGATGTTCTTAAGCTGCTGTTCGCCCCGGTCCTCGAAGCCAACGTCCAGCTTACCCTCGACCTCGCTGTACACCTTTTCGGAAATCAAGATGCCGCCTGGATCGGCGGTTCCCTCCAGCCGGACAGCAATGTTGATCCCGTCGCCATAGAGGTCTCCGTCCTGCCCAACGATAACGTCACCGAGGTTGAGCCCGACGCGTAACCTTAGGGGGCTGCTGCCCGAGGCGAGATGATCCTGGATTTCGACCGCACATCTCATGGCGGCTAAGGGACTCGCGAACTCGGCGAGCGCGCCATCACCTGTTGTCTTGATGAGTCGCCCTTCGTGGCGGGAGAGGCTAGGCTCGATCAATTCTCGCTTGAGCCGCTCGAACTCGGCATAGGTAGCTTCCTCAGCGCGTTGCATCAACGCGGAGTAACCGACCACGTCAGCGGCCAAGATCGCCGCTAGTCGCCTTTGAACCCGCTGCTCGGTCACGGCGCCCTCCGAACGGCCAGACTAACCACGCCGCTGGGACAAGGAGAAGCCTAGCACTTTGTTGCGGACCTGTGAGCGGTAATCGCAGGAGAGCCCAATTGTCTCGAGTGGCATTTTGCCGGGCCGGTGGCACAGCGGCAATGATCGTGCGTCAACTCGGGAGGTCCGAGTTGGGTCATTCGCGACGGGGTCGAGGCAACGGCAAGTCCGGCCATGTCCGCTATGCCCGGAAAGCGGAAGTAAATCATGGCGCCCGCGTGGACGTGATTCAAGCTTCGAAACTGGAGCATCGAATCATGCGGGACGAATTCAGCGAATGTGAATGGACCGCCTCAGGCCGATGGTGCCAGCAAGCCGCGTGGCGTCGGCGAGCAAATGATCGTCGCGTGCTGAATGGCACCTTTTGGGTCCAGCTTCAGGTGCGCCATGGCGCCAGTCTGGCATCTGGCACCAGAACATATTGGCGCCGGAAGCGGTCGTGACGCGGCGGTGCAGATGATTGCGCGTGCACCGGCACGGGGCTGCATCGCCGACAACTCACCAAGATAAGTACGCTCAGGAGGGGCCTGACGAGAAAATTCACGCGGAGGTGTTGACCGGTCCTTCTCGCCGGACAGGGCACGAGGTTTTTCGCAGGTGCATGACTGTCGGAAATGCACCATCATTGCGAAGAGAACCGTACTAGAAAAGTGCCCTTCTGAGAATCCGCCGCGCTAGTCGCTAGAATAGGGAGTAATTCGCTCTCTCAGTTTGGAATTTGCGGAGTGGGCGCCGCCAACTGTCGGGAATGTCGCGCGAATTGACCGCAGTACAATTACATAAGCAATTTCAATTACTTGCTGGCGGTGCGGGCAGTCAGCTGCGAACCAGTCTCGCTGTTATTTGGCCAATATCAGGGTGAATTTCGAAAAAAACAGCGATCCGGCGGCCCAGAATTTGGAGAAACGCCTGCGGCACAGGGGTTTGTGGCAATTTCAGCTAACAACCATAACAGAGAAAAACAGGGAGCCGCCGTTCGGGCAACACCGAGCGCGACCCCGGTGAACAGGCACGCGCGAACAGCCCATTGCGTCTGATCGGTGATTCGCCTAATGAAGACTATCGGAGCTTCCTTGGATTTCCCGTGCCCCATTCAGCCATCGCCGTCTTTACGTCCGAGAACCGCACCGAGATCCTGGCGGTGGGCGGATCGGTATCGTGGGTCGTGGCGGAGAAGCAGGCGCGCCGCCGCGAATTCCTGGTCTGTATCCGCAACACCCGGGGTGTGGATTTCGCCGATCATGAGCCGCACGGAACGGCGTTCCTGGTCGGCCGCATCAGCGGCTTGATATCCCATGGAATCGACAGAAAGGGCATGCCCCGTTGGGTCATCAAACTCAGCGAATATGCCGAGGTCGATTATCCCGAGGCCTGGGGCGAGTGGCGCAACCCCGTCAAATACACGACTCTGGAAGAGCTCGGCATCGACCTCAAACAGCTGAAATTCAAGCCGATGCCCCCGCCCACGAAGGATCTCTCGCCCCCCAATCCGCCGCCTCCGGCCAAGACGGGCGCCCTGACCATTGCGGAAGCGAAGGCCGGGCTGGCCCTGCAGTTCGGCGTGCCCCCGGAGGCGATCGAGATTCTGATCAAGGGGTAAGCATCTGGAATCGCTGGATCATTCGAATCGGGTTTTGATTCGTTAGTCATATCTCCAAGGATCTCAAAGGAAGTATTGTTAGATATCTCTTAGGTCCCTATGTTGATGACTTGTTCATCGGCCCAGGAGGCCTGTCATGTCTGACCTTCAGATCCAGTACGTTCCGCCCGACCGCTTGCGACCCTACCCCGGCAATGCCCGGTCGCATTCGCGAAAGCAGCTCAAGCTGATCGAGAAATCGATTCTGCGGTTCGGGTTCACCAACCCCATTCTCGTCACCGGCGATTTCGAGGTGGTGGCGGGCCACGGCCGACTGAAGGCCGCGCAGTCCTTGGGCCTGCAGCTGGTGCCGGTCGTCGCGCTCAGCTCGCTGTCGGAGGCCGACAAGAAGGCGCTTCGGATTGCCGACAACCGGATCGCCGAACTGTCGAACTGGGACCGGGATATTCTCGCGATCGAGTACCAGGCGCTCGAGGAGCTGCAATTCGACGATATCGAGGTCACCGGCTTCTCCCTGGGCGAAATCGATACCGTCCTGGACGAGGCGTCCGAAAAGCAGCCCAGCGAACCGGGCCCGGAAGATCACCTTCCGCCGGTCGTTGCCGCGCCGGTTTGCCGACAGGGCGATCTCTGGTGCCTCGGATCGCACCGCCTCCTGTGCGGGGACGCCCGCTCTGCGACGGATTACGCCCGCCTGCTCGCTGGCGAGAATGCCGACCTGGTCCTGACCGATCCCCCGTTCAATGTTCGGGTCGACGGCAATGTGTCGGGGCTCGGCAAGGTCCACCACGCCGAGTTCGCTATGGCCTCTGGCGAGATGTCGGAAGCTGAGTTCACGGCGTTCCTGTCGACGTTCCTCGGCTGCGCCACCGCCCATTCCAGGGATGGCGCGATCCTGTTCGTGTTCATGGACTGGCGGCATCTGTTTGAGCTGACCTGCGCCGGCCGCGAGCAGGGCCTGGATCTGAAGAACCTGATCGTGTGGGCCAAGGACAATGCCGGCATGGGGACCTTCTACCGCTCCAGGCACGAGCTGGTATTCGTTTTCAAGAACGGCGATGCCACCCACACCAACACCTTCGAGCTCGGCCAGCACGGCCGCTACCGCACCAACGTCTGGGAATATGCGGGGGTCAATACCTTCCGGGCCGGCCGGCTTGACGAGCTCGCCATGCACCCGACCGTCAAGCCGGTCGCCATGCTGGCAGAGGCGATCCGGGATGTCACCAGGCGCGGCGCCCTCGTGCTCGATCCCTTTGCCGGCAGTGGCAGCACGCTGATCGCGGCCGAAAAGACCGGCCGCCGGGCACGCTGCATCGAATACGAGCCCCGATATTGCGACGTGATCGTGCGGCGCTGGCAGGTCTACACCGGCAAGATGGCCACCTTCGAGGGCACCGACCTTACCTTTGAGGATTTCGAGGGTGCCCGGTCGTCTGCGGCGGTGCTCCCCTCTGCACTGCAACCCTCTCCCATCAATCCGGCCGGGGAGTAACCGCGATGATCAAGAAATCCGCCGAACCGCATGATCCCACCGACATGAGCCATCGCGACTACGATTCGGCCAAGGATCCCCTGTCTCCCTTTTATAAGAAGGATCCCCTGTCTCCCTTTTATAAGGGGGACGAGGCCGACGGCGAAGGAAAGCCTGATCCCTCTGCCGACGACACCTACAAGGTCGGACCGGGATTCCCGCCGAAGCCGTACACCTGGCAAAAGGGCTGCCGATCGCCCAATCCGAAGGGACGGCCCAGGAAGGCTGTTTCCATGAAACCGGACGTTAAGAAGGCCTTTGAAGATGCGATTTTCGATAAGGTCCAAGTCAAAAAAGGCGACAAAAAGGTCTGGATCTCGAAGGTCAACCTTGGCCTGCAGCAACTTGCGACCCAGTTCGCCAAGGGCGACCGCCACGCCCGGCGCGACGTCTTGCAGTACGCCGCTCAATTGGGCGTCGACCTGCAGGCCAAGGACATCATCGCGGAGGCGCTTGGGGTCAATGAGCAGGAAATCGTCGACGCTGCGTTCCGCCGAAGGCAGCAACAGGCCGCGCCGGAAGCGTCCCCGGACGACCACGTCAAGGCGCCGGCCGACTTGCTGGATGACGACGCCGTCAAGCCGGAATCGAATGAAACGCCGGACGCCGCGCCTCAGCGGGAGCCCAAGAAGCCGCCTGAGCCCGTGCTCCATAAGAAGCCAAAACCGATGTCTGAGGCCGAAAGCAGGTATGCCAACGAACAGCATTCCCATTTTCTCGCCGAGCAGAAGAAAAAGCAGGGTGGATCATGAACGCCCCCCTTCACCCGCCCTCCCCGGAAGATGCCTCGCCGCAACGGGTGTTCCTGGCCCTCCTGCGTACGGATTTCCGGGCGTTTGTCGAATACGTTTTTGGCCTGCTCCGGCCAGGCGAGCCGTTCAAGCCGAACTGGCACATCGACGCCATGGCCCATAAGGTCTCCCAGGTAGCCTCCGGCGAGGTCAAGCGACTGATTATCACCGTGCCGCCGCGCCATCTGAAGTCGATCATTGCCTCGGTCGCGCTTCCGGCCTGGTATCTCGGCCACAACCCGTCGGAGCGCGTGGTCGCCGTCTCCTATTCAGCCGACCTTGCACGGACCCACGCCAACGATTTCCGGCGCGTGGTCAATGACCCACTGTATCAGGCGGTGTTCCCGAACATGCGCGTTTCCCGCGACACCGACAATGAAATCCACACCACGGAGCGCGGACGCCGCTATGCTACCTCGATCGGGGGGACCCTGACGGGCCGTGGCGGCAATCTCATTATCATCGACGACCCACTGAAGCCGAGTGACGCGGTGTCCGATGTCAGCCGGCAGCGCGTGATCGAGTGGTACAGCTCAACCTTGGTGACCCGGGCGGACGACAAGCAGACCGCCCGAACGGTCGTCGTGATGCAGCGCATCCACGTCAACGACCTCGTCGGCCATCTCCTGGAAAAGGATGCCGGCCTCGAAACCCTGAATTTGCCTGCGATCGCCCAATCGACCGCGACCTACGACCTCGGCGGCGGCCGTACTCACACCCGGGAAAAGGGCGACCTGCTGCATCCGGCCCATGAGCCGGCCGAGATCCTGGGGGGCATCAAGAACAGCATGGGGCCGATGCTGTTTTCGGCCCAGTACCAGCAGGCGCCGGAACCCCCTGGCGGAAAGTTCATCAAGCGGAAAATGTTAAGGTACTATAGCGACCTTAAGCGCCTTGCGACCGACCGGATTGTTATGAGCTGGGATATCGCGCTCAGCGAAAAGGAAAAAGCCGACTGGTCGGCTTGTGTGGTTCTGCTCAACCGAGGCGAACTGTACTACGTGCTCGACGTGATTCGCGGCAAGTTTCCATTCGACAGAATGAAGGAAAAAATCATCGAGGTGAAGGAGCACTACGGAAGAGCCTCGCTCGTGATCGAGGAGAGCGGCATCAGCTACGGCCTGATCCAAGCGCTGCGCGAGAAGAACATCAATGTCGTCGACTACAAGCCGAAGGGCGACAAGGAGGAGCGGCTGATTTCTCAGATCGACCTCTTCATGGGGGGTTCGGTGCTGTTGCCCAAGGACGCTCCCTGGCTCGAGGGGTTCGAGGCCGAGCTGCTGTCCTTTCCCGGCCGCCACGACGATCAGGTCGACGCGCTCTCGCAGGGGCTCGCGTGGCACCGCGCGGCCTGGAAGCCACCGTTGGTTCAGCGGAGGGCCGTCGGGCTCGGGGGCTAAACTGCCATTGCGGGAAGGCCGCGAGCGGGACTGGATTTTTAAGCCATTGAATCAATTGGAGAATTCAAATCGGTCGCAGGAAGCGGTCGGAAATTTCCGCAGTCAACTGGCAGGTATAAAGGATTCCGACCCCTCCCAGGTACCGGCGCGACGCGTATCGCACCCCTGAGCTTCCCTCGGCGTTCAAGCGGCTACCAGTTTTTGCCTGGTGTGCCTCAGCAGGTTTTCAGCCCGCGGACGCACTGGAAGAGTTTGCCCGACCGCAGGGATGCAGGCCAAGTTGGCGCGCCAATGACCGACAGCATCGGCGAGCGCGTGGCCGCGGAAAAGGCCATCGATCTCGGCGCCGCCCGCGCGCGGCGGCGTACCAAGCAGCGGCGAAGAAATCACCAATGGCGCAAATGAACGGCCAGGTCGATCATGCCGACCATGAAGAATGCCAAGGTTAGTAGCGGCCAAAGGGAAGCGCGATAGTTCCCGTTGGTGTGTCGCGGCACTCCATAGTTCCGAGCCATTGATCTCTCCCTCCACGACCGGTGTCAGTCTGCAGGTGGTTCGGTTCAATTTCCAGGATATTTCCAAAGCAAGTTGTGGATATTGCGGACCGGCGAATCGTCCGCGGTACCGATCGATTCGGCACTGCACAAGGCGCCGTAGCGCCGCAATCACGACCGGCGTATAAAGATTGGGCGCGAGGGGATTTCCCCATGTCCGGCAAATGGTACGTCGAGGTTGATTGCGCCCGATGCGGAGAGCCCATTCCCCTCGGCGAGGTGCCTTCTCCCGAAGAAGAGCCTGAGGTGAAATTTCGGACGGTGGCCGATGTGCCTTGTCCTGCCTGCGGATACACGGACACCTACGCGCCAGAGCTGATGTCTCGACGTCCCGGGTCCTGATGCCGAGTGCGGCTGAATTCCACCTCTAGTCCGCCTACACTCCAAGGCCGATCAATTAAAATTGCATCCAATGGGCTGACCGATTTTTCACTCGCAAGAGTGAGATTTTCGGTATGACTGATACCGTCGACGTTTCGCTTGCGGAAAGCGTTTATCTGACGTTGCTAGACGCGCAGCATAAGCCGAT
>Ga0208220_1001264_pt1 | contig 10605 bp, 8 predicted proteins | sample NGESurdeep092012_9_FD_184484 | JGI IMG/M metagenome (GOLD analysis project Ga0208220, IMG submission 184484) | Arctic peat soil microbial communities from Barrow, Alaska - NGEE Surface sample F53-1 deep-092012 (SPAdes) | ecosystem: Environmental > Terrestrial > Soil > Wetlands > Peat ... | reverse complement strand
CCGGCCGGCCATGTCGCCGCCGTAGCGGTCGGCCCGCCGGTTGGTGACCGGCCAGTGGAACTGGTCGAGCAGGTAGCCGTGCGCGCCGTGCAGTTCGATCCCGTCAAACCCAGCCGCCTTGGCCTCGGCGGCGGCGCGGGCGAACGAGGCGACCACGCCGTCGAGCTCTTTCGCGGTGGCGGGGGCGGCGACGACGTGGCCGGCCGGGTCGAGGCCGGACGGGCTGATGACCGGCGCGTCGGGATAAGGCGGGCTGCCGGGGCGGCGCTGCGCGCCGAGGTGCCAGAGCTGCGGGAAGATCGCGCCGCCTTCGCCGTGCACGGCCGCCGCGACCTTCCGCCAGCCGTTGAGCGCCCGGTCGCCGAAGAACCTCGGTACCCGGGTGGAGCTGCCGGCCGACTGGTCGACGTAGGTGCCCTCGGTGATCAGCAGGCCGAGCGACGCGGCCCGGCGCCCGTAGTAGGCGGCGACGTCGTCGCCGGGGATCCCGTCGGGCGAGAACTGCCGCGTCATCGGCGCCATCGCGAAGCGGTTGCGGAGCTTGAGCCCGCCGACGCTGACCGGGGAGAACAGCGGGGACGCGTCGGCCCCGTCGAGCAACGTCAGGGGAAGGCTGCTCGCTGCGGTATTCAGTTCCGTCACGAACGCCGCAACCGCGCGGATAGGAGCGCTATTCCGGATGAGAGCCGCCCGGGACCGTTCGGGATGACGGGTTGGTTATTCCTGCTTTTCGACCACGTGCTGCGGGGGCCGGCCGGACAGGACGGCGCCGATCGCGGCCGCCGCCATCTCGTAGGCGGCGTACTCCGATTCCGGTGACAGCCACGCCTGGTGCGGGGTGAGGATCGTCCTCGGCAGCGTGAACGCGGGGTGGTCAGGCGGCGGCGGCTCGGTGTCGAGGACGTCGAGCGCGGCGCCCGCCAGGCGGCCGGACTCCAGCGCGGCGCCGAGGGCGCTGAGGTCGACGAGGCCGCCGCGGCCGCAGTTGACCAGGGCCGCGTCCGGGCGCATGAACGCCAGCGCGTCGGCGTCGATCAGGTTCTTGGTGTCCGGGGTGAGCGGTACGTGCAGCGACACCACGTCGCTGGCGGCCAGCAGCTCGGGCAGGGTCGCGACCAGGGTGACGCCGAGCTCCCGCGCCCGGGCGGCCGGGGTGCGCGGGGCCCAGGCGATGACCCGCAGGCCGAGCCCGGCCGCGCGCCGCGCGACCAGCGCGCCGGTGCGGCCGAGGCCGACGACGCCGAGGACCGAGCCGGTGACCCGCTTGGCGCCGACCGCCCGCGACGACCAGCCGCCGCTCCTAACGTAGCGGTCGCCGACGTGCAGGTTGCGCAGCAGCGCGAGGGTCATCGCGATCGCGTGGTCGGCCACCTCGACATCGCAGTAACCGGGGGCGTGCGCGATCGGCACCCCGGCCGCGGCGAGGGCGTCGACGTCCAGGTGGTCGTAGCCGGCCGACGCGACGGCGACGATGCGCAGGCCTGGCAGCGCGGCGACGTCTTGGGCGGTCAGCTGGGCGGGCGGCGACACGGCGAGGCCAACGACGTCGGGGCCTGCCGGGATCTTGCGGGCGACATCGACGTCGTAGGCTTCTCGGCCCGACTCGGGCTGGTACGCCTGCGTGAAGGCTGCACGGAAACGGGGCAGGATCTCCTCGTCGCCGGCGCGGGTGACGAGGACGACCCGGCCCGCGCGGCCTGGTGCGACCGAGATCTGGGCGATCGTGTTCAGTCCTTGTAGTCCGGGTACAGGCGCTCGACCAGGCGAAGCATAGCGTCCCAGGCGAGGTCGGGGGCTTCGTCGTTGCGGTAGTCGTCGTCGCTTGGGCTGCCCTCAAACTGGCGGGCGGTGTGCTCGCAGACCTCCGGCGACGGGGTGACGAGCGGCGCGCCGCCCGCGAGCGCGTCGACCTGGATCTCGCACGCGCGCTCGAGGTAGAACATGCGCAGGAACGCCTGGCCGGGCGTCGCGCCCACGGTGAGCAGGCCGTGGTTGCGCAGGATCATCACCGGCTTGGCGCCGAGGTCCGCCACCAGGCGCGCCTTCTCGGCGTTGGACAGCGCGATGCCCTCGTAGTCGTGATACGCGACGCGGTTGTAGAACTGGAGCGACATCTGGTTCAGCGGCAGCAGGCCGTGCTGCTGGGCGGCGACCGCGCCGCCCGCCTTGGTGTGAGTGTGCAGCACGCAGAGGGCATCCTCGCGGGCCTCGTGGATCGCGCTGTGAATCACGAACCCGGCCGGGTTGACCTTCCACGGCCCGTCGGTGACCAGCTGGCCGTCGAGTCCCACGATCACCAGATTCGACGCCGTGATCTCCTCGTAGAGCAGGCCGTAGGGGTTGAGCAGGAACCGATGCTCGGGGCCGGGGAGCCGGACCGAGATGTGGTTGTAGATAAGGTCCGTCATCCGAAAGTGCGCGATGAGACGGTAGACGGCGGCCAGCTGGCGGCGCAGCCTCGCCTCCCCGGCCGGGTCCTCGTCGGTCGTCGGCCTGCTGATTTCGGTCACGGTCATGGTTCGCGTCCCTGCCTTGCGTGCCTTCGTTGACGTATGTCGATCTTGAGCGTGTCATGCCGCGCGCGCCCGCGTCCATGGCGGCATCTGACGGTTTCGACCGGCAATAACCGTGAATGACCACTGGGGCGGATACGCCGGTCCGTAGGATCCCGTCATGGTTCACGGCCAACGCGGTGATTTCGGCCAGGGCGGTTTCTTCTCCTCCCCGCGCGGCCGGGGTAACGTCGGCGACAGGGCGCCTCGTGTGCGGGCGAGAGGTGGGGGTCATGCCCGAGTTTCCGCTGACCAACGCGTACTGGCCGACGCAGGCCTCGACGCCGCTGCGCGAGAGCACGATCGGGTCAGTGCGGCCATCACCCCCTCGGGCAAGATCCGCAAGGACGCGCTCCGCGAGCGACTGGCCGACCGTTCGCCGACCTGACGGCCCCGCTTCTTGCTGTTATCCGCCGGAAACGGCGGGTGGACGAGATCACGGATGATTTGCACTCGGATGGCGTGCTTTTCTTCCGCCAGGAAAAACGTCTCCAAGAACTTTAGTTAGCCGTGACTGTTCATGAGTCCGCAGTGCAGGGGCGGGGCAGGGGTGGCGGAGACGTTGCCGGAGGAGAGTCGGGCACGGTCCGTTCGGGATGAGTGCCGTGGAACTTCTGGGTTGGGGGTTACCCGCGTTCGGCGATCAGCTTGGCGATGCGAGTGAGCGACTCGTCCAGGTCCTGGTTGGTGACCACGTCGGCTAGGGCGAGGCGGACGGAGGCGAGCTCGCGGGCCAGGTACTCGGTGTCGTCCTGGGTCCTGGCGGCGACCTGGCGGTCCCGGTCGATGGTGGCCCGGTCGCGCTCGTCCTGGCGGTTCTGGGCGAGCAGGATCAGCGGGGCCGCGTAGGCGGCCTGGGTCGAGAAGGCCAGGTTGAGCAGGATGTACGGGTACGGGTCCCAGTGGTGGACGTACGCCACCGTGTTAAGGATGAGCCAGAAGATGACGAGCACCGTCTGGGCGACCAGGTACTTGCCGGTGCCGAGGAACCGCGCCAGGCCCTCTGAGAACCGGCCGAACGCGTCGGCGTCGTACAGCGCCCCGCGGACCGGCGCGCCCCGGGGGACGGACAGGTCACCTCGGGTATTGCGCATAGACGCGAGTCGTGCCATCTAATTCCCCCCGATCCGTCGCCAGCCCACCGGCAGCAGGCGGTCAATCACGTCGTCGACAGTCACCGCGCCGAGCAGCCGCCCGGCCTCGTCGCAGACCGCGACGCCGATCAGGTTGTAGGCCGCGAGCCGGGCGGCCAGCTCCCGCTCAGGAAGATGGGGCTGGACGAACAGCCGGTCCTCGATGCACTCGCCGATCTGCATCGACGGCGGTCGGCGCAGCAGCCGCTGGAACCCGACGGTGCCAAGGTACCGCCCGGTCGGGGTGACCGTCGGCGGCTCGCACACGTAGACCTGGGCGGCCGCCGTCGCGGGCAGGTGGCGGTCCCGCACCCGGGCGAGCACCTCGGCCACCGCCACGTCGGGCGCGAACACCAGCGGCTGCGAGGTCATCAGGCCGCCCGCCGAGGACTTGTCGTAGCGGAGCAGCCGGCGCAGGTCGGCTGCCTGCATCGACTGCATCGCCGCGAGCAGCCGTTCGCGCTGCTCGGTGGGCATCTCGCCCAGCAGGTCGACGGCGTCGTCGGGCTGCATCTCCTCGACGACGTCGGCCGAGCGCTCGAGCTCGAGGCTGTCGAGCAGCCGGATCTGGTCCTGTTCGGGCATCTCCTCCAGCAGGTCGGCCAGTTCCTCGTCGTCGAGCGCCGCCGCCAGCTGGCTCCGTCTGGCCTGGGGCAGCGTCTCGATCGCGGTCGCGAGGTCGGCCGGCGCCATCTCGCGCAGGCTGGTGAGCTGCTCGGCCAGCGGGCCGGGCTCGAATAGCTCCCGGCATTCCTGCCACGGGACGATGTGCGGGCCGCGACCGAGCAGGCTCCGGCCCCGGCCAAGGGCGAGGGCGGTCACCTCCCAGCCGTTGCGGGCCAGTTCCCGCTGGGTAATGGCCACATCGGCCACGGTGCCTGCCGTGGTGCGCTGGCCGTACAGCGACGACGCGAGGATCTCCCCGGTGCGCTGCGTGAACGGGTCGAGATCGACGTTGCCGCCGAGCAGATGCGCTCCGTCGACTGATATTTCCTTGATCCGGCCGAATGGGACGAAGATCGTGCGCCGCCGCAACCCGACCACCAGGCCGAGGGCGCGCGGCGGATCGTTGCCGGCCAGCGGCCAGATCACCACGTCGCGGACCCGGCCGATGGCAAGGTCGTCGGTGTCGAGCAGCGGGCGACCGCTCAGCCGCGAGGTGAAAACCTGCGGCTGCTCGGCGCCGCCGCCTGCGGCGGATCCCGCCGCCTGTCCCACGGATGACGTCACGCCAACATTATTGATGCCGGCATCAGCCCGGCGCGACAGCGACCCGTGTCGGCCCGCCGTTGCGTCTGATCAGTCGCGCGCCCAGCCGGTCAGCCCGAGCACGTCCGCGATCCCGTTGCCGCCCCAGCCGGCGTTGACGGCGGCGGCCTCAATCCGCAGCCGGTGCACCCGCAGCCGGCCGCCGGCCTGGCCGACCAGGACCGTGACCAGATAGCGGCGCGCGGCGGCGGTGACCGGGGCGGCAAGCTCCGTGCACTGGCCGCCTGCCACGACCGCGACGGTCGGGAAACCACCCGGCCGGTAGGCGCGACGGGCCGTGCGACGGGGAACCGCGATGCTGACGGCCCCGGCCAGCGGGCCGGGCAGCAGCGCGCGGCGAACCGCCACCGCGACCAACACCGGGATGGCGTCCGGATTGAGGACGGCCACGATCGCGACCGGGCGTTCCTCGCCGAGCTGGCCGCTCGACCGGAGGGCTGCGCGGACCAGCGAGTCTTCCGGCCGGTCCCCGTTCCTGAAACCCGCAACGGCGCACCAGCACAGCCCCGAGAACACGGCCGCCACGACGGCCAGTGCGATGAGAAGACCGATCATGGTAGAAACTCTGGCAATATTGGATCTGTCATGACAGTGCCAATCAATTCCGAAGTGGCCCAGATCGGCCCGCAGGCTCTGGCCGATCTGCTCGGCCGCTGGCCCGCCGCCGACGGCCCGCTGTATCGGCTCCTGGCGGCGCGGATCGGCAGGCTGGCCGACACCGGCGAGCTCCCGCCCGGGATCAGGCTCCCCCCGGAGCGCTCCCTGGCGACGGCGCTCGCTGTCAGCAGGAACACGATCGCGCTCGCCTACCAGGTGCTTCGCGACGATGGCATGGCCGAGAGCCGTCAAGGGTCGGGTACCCGGCTGATGCCGCACCTAATCACGCCTGCCGCCGCGCACCGCGCCAACGGCTATTTCGCGGGCATGCTGGGCGACGCCGTCGCCATCGACCTGTCCATTGGGGCGGTCGATTGCGCGCCCGCCGTCGCCGAGGCGCTGCAGTCCCCACGCGACGTCCTCGGCGAGCGGGAACTGGCCCGGCTCACCGTCGGCACCGGCTACCTCCCGTACGGATTGGCTGAGCTCCGCACGGCGATCGCGTCCATGCTCACCACCGCCCACTCCGTCCCCACGTCGGCGGCCGAAGTGCTGGTCACCACCGGCGCGCAGCAGGCACTGGGGCTGATGGTGCAGTCCGAGGTCACGCCCGGCCAGGCGGTGGTGACCGAGGACCCGACCTTCCCCGGCTTCCTCGACGTGGTTCAGCGGGCCGGCGGACGGCTGGTCGGCGTGCCGCCGGGCGACGTGGCCCGGATCGCCGACGCGGTGGCGGCGCACCGGCCCGCGCTGGTCTACCTGATCCCGAGCTTCCACAATCCGACCGGCGCGCTGCTGCCGGCCGCCGCCCGGCTGGACATGGTCGAGCTGGCGCGGCGGCACCCGGACGTCACGTTCATCGACGACCTCGCGATCGCGGAGCTGCCGCTCGACGACGGGCCGCTCGGCGGGGGGCAGCCGCCTCCACCGCCGCTGGCCGCCCTCGCGCCCCGGCTGCCGAACGTGGTGGCGGTCGGGTCGTTCTCCAAGTCCTACTGGGGCGGCCTGCGGACCGGCTGGGTGCGCGCCCCCGAGGGCATCATCGCCAGGCTCGCCGCCGCCAAGGCCGCCGCCGACCTCGGCTCACCGCCCTTCCAGCAGGCCATCCTGGCCAGGCTGGTCCGCGATCGGCACGACGAGATCCTCAAGTACCGGGCCGACTGGGCATGGGACCGGTACGCGGCGATGGCGTCGGCGCTCTCTGCACACCTTCCCGGCTGGGAGTGGACGCCGCCGGCGGGCGGGCTGACGATCTGGGCGCGGCTGCCCGGAGGCGCCGACTCCTCGGCCTTCGCCCAGGCCGCGCTCCGGCGCGGCGTCGCCGTCGTCCCCGGGCGGCTGCTGTCGGTGTCCTCGCGCCGCACGCCGTGGCTGCGGCTGGCCTTCGTCCGGCCACCCGCTGAGCTGGCCGCCGCGGTGCAGACGCTGGCGGCCGTCCAACCAGGCGCTTCGGGTGAGGCAGAATTGTCTGGCACCGTGTCCCGACCAGGAAGCTGAAAACGCGATGAGCTCCGTATCCTCCGCCCGGCCCCGCCTCGACCCGCACGACCCGGCAGGCATCGACTCCCTGCTGAGCGAGGAGGAGGTCGCCGTCCGCGAGGCGGTGCGGGCCTTCTGCGCCGACAAGATCAACCCGCACATCGCCCAGTGGTACGAGAACGGGGAGTTCCCGCAGGCCCGGGAGCTCGCCCGCGAGCTCGGCAAGATCGGCCTGCTCGGCATGCACCTGACCGGGTACGGCTGCGCCGGCATGTCCGCCGTCGACTACGGACTGGCCTGCCTGGAGCTTGAGGCGGCCGACTCCGGGCTCCGGTCTCTGGTCTCGGTGCAGGGCTCGCTGGCGATGTACGCGATCTGGCGGTTCGGCAGCGAGGCCCAGAAGCAGGAGTGGCTGCCGCCGATGGCGGCGGGCGAGGCGATCGGCTGCTTCGGCCTCACCGAGCCCGACGCGGGCTCCGACCCGGCGGCGATGCGCACGTCCGCGCGCCGCGACGGGGCGGACTGGGTGCTCAACGGCCGGAAGATGTGGATCACCAACGGCACGATCGCCGACGTGGCCGTGGTCTGGGCGCAGACCGAGGAGGGCATCCGCGGGTTCGTGGTGCCGACCGCGACGCCGGGCTTCTCCGCGCCGGAGATCAAGCACAAGGGGTCGCTGCGGGCTTCGGTCACGGCCGAGCTGGTGCTCGACACGGTGCGGCTCCCCGCCGACGCGGTGCTGCCCGAGGTGACCGGGCTGCGCGGGCCGCTGTCGTGCCTGAACGAGGCGCGCTACGGGATCTTGTGGGGGGCGCTGGGGGCGGCGCGGTCCTGCTACGAGACGGCCCTGGAGTACGCCGGGACGCGGATTCAGTTCGGCGCGCCGCTCGGGTCCTTCCAGCTCACCCAGGAGAAGCTCGTCAACATGGCGGTCGAGCTGGGCAAGGGCCAGCTGCTGGCGCTGCACTTCGGCCGGCTCAAGGACACCGGCAAGCTGGCGCCCGAGCACGTTTCGTTCGGCAAGCTGAACAGCACCCGCGAGGCGCTGGAGATCTGCCGCACAGCCCGCACCATCCTGGGCGGGAACGGCATCTCCTACGAGTTCCCGATCATGCGCCACATGGCCAACCTGGAGTCGGTTCTGACCTACGAGGGCACCCCGGAGATGCACACCCTCATGATCGGCCAGGCGCTCACCGGCGAGCAGGCGTTCAGGAAGTAGCACCTCCCGGCGCGCCGGATGGCCTGCCTGCGGCCGGCCCAGGCCCTAAGATCGGGGGCGTGAATCGTGCGGCGCGGCGGGTAATGGCAGGCTGCGGCGGTCTGGGGACGGCCGTCGCGTTGGCTGGATGCGGTCTGCTCAGCCAGGGCGTCACGATCACCGCGCCGGCCGTGATGACGGTGTCGAGCGCGGCCGTCGAGCGGGGCGAGCTGCCGTCCCGGTTCACCTGCGCCGGGTCCCGGGTGCTGTCCCCGCCGATCAACTGGTCGGGCGAGCCCAAGGGCACCCAGTCGATCGCGATCGTGGTTGACGACGCGGACGCGCCGATCAGCCCGTACGTGTACTGGATCGTGTTCGACATCCAGCCCGGAACCGCGGGGATCGCGGAGGGGGTGCTGCCGACGGGGGCGAAGCAGGCCAGAGGCAGCGCCGGGTACGACCGGTACGATCCGCCGTGCCCCGGTTCGCCGGGGCACACCTACCGGCTCACCGTCTACGCCCTCAACCGCGTGCTGAACCTGCCGAACGGCACCTCGCTGACGTCAGCGTGGCGTGCGATCGCAGCCGCCACCATCGGCCGGGGCCGGCTACCCGTGAACGCGTCGTCGTGAGCGCGCGATGCTGACCGCAGATGGGGCAGCCGAATGCTGCTGCGGCCTTTGTCTCAAATGTCGAGTATTGGGTCATTTGGTGGTGAAGTTTCGTGATTCACGAGACAGGTAGGCATAGGGTTGGTAACAATCTAACGAACCAGTGTCGGTTCAAGGGTGCTAGCGACAACGGGGGCAGGTTCGCGTATATGGCCGCGCGCGCCTCGCTAGTGCCAACGCCAGGCCGTGCTCTGCCGGGTGGTGTTGAATGTCGTTCCTGAGCCGTCGGCCCTCGCGGTCAGGTAATCGCGAAGGCGATGCCGGACGTGACGATGAATACGACGACTACGACTACGCGCCTGATGGCTACCGAGGCGACGAAGACGAGAACTGGTCGCCGGGCGAGTACTTCTCACCCGAGGGGATCAAGGGCCGATGGGCCGACGGGCAGCGGCCCGGCGAGCGGCCGGCCGCACGCGGCGGACGGCGCGGCGACCCCGGACGCGGCGATCAAGGGCGCGGCGATTCTGAGCGCGGCGATTCCGGACGTGGCGACCGCGGGCGCGGCGAATCCGCCCGCGGCGACTCCGGGCCGGGCTATCAGGACCAAGCCGGCGGGGCCGGCTATGACGACGACGGTTACAGCGGTTACGGGCCGGGCGGCTACGGCGCCGATGAGTTCTCCACCGGGGCCTACGACCTGCCGGAGGGGGCCGACGAAGAGCGCGGCGACCGCGGCGACCGCGGCCGGCGGCGCAAGGAACGCGGCGAGCGCGGCAGCAGGCTCCGCATCGGCCGCCGGGACCGCGGCGAGGAAATCTGGCCCGACGACGGCGTGTCGGACGAGGACTACTGGGCCTCGGTTGCGTCCGACCGTCCGCTGAACGGCGGCAACCCGGCGATCGAGGCCGATCTGCCGCCGGCCGCCGACAGCCGCCCGACGGGTCGTCCGGGCGGCCGGGGAGGTAGTGAAGACGTGCGCGCCGCGGCCGGGTCGTCCCGGCCCGGTGCGGACCCCCGTGACGTCGGCGACCAGCGCTTCGGCGACGACCAGCGCGGCGTCACCGGCCGCCTCGGCCCGCCCCCAGGCCTGGTCGGCGACCATCAGCCGGGCGGTGCGCCCGGCTCTTCCGGTGCCAGCGCGGGCGGGGTCAACTCGGGCCGGGCAGGCAGCGGGCCGATGGCCGGCTACGCGCCGTCCGGCGGCGCCCGCCCGGGGACGGGCCCGATGGCAGCCCGACCGGGCACCGGGCCGATCAGCGCCTGGTCAAGCCAGGCCGGGTACGCGCCGCAGACGACCGGGCCCCGGCCGTCCTTCCAGCCGGGCAGCGGTGCGGCCCCCACCCGGCCAGCGGCCGGGCGGCCGGCCGGCCGCGCCGCCGACTGGGGGGAGCGGACCGAGCGGATCGACCGAGTCAACGCAGACGGCTACCCCGAGCGGACCGAGCGGACCGAGCGGACCGAGCGGATCGACCGAGTCAACGCGGACGGCTACCCCGAGCCGCGCCCGAATGGCCGCAGCCCGGCGGCCGGCCGGCCGGCCGGGCCGACCGGGGGCCGGGCGTCCGATCCGTTCAGCGCCGCCGCCGCGCCGGTCAGCCCCGGCCGGGGCCGGGTCGACGCCGGCCGACGCGACAACGGGCGACCCGACAGCGGGCGGATCGACAACGGCCGGATGGACACCGCCAGGAGCGAGGGCGGGCGGATCGACGGCCCGGACTGGCGAACGCAGGACCGCCGAGAGCACGGTCGTGACGCCCACC
>Ga0208220_1001263_pt1 | contig 10612 bp, 9 predicted proteins | sample NGESurdeep092012_9_FD_184484 | JGI IMG/M metagenome (GOLD analysis project Ga0208220, IMG submission 184484) | Arctic peat soil microbial communities from Barrow, Alaska - NGEE Surface sample F53-1 deep-092012 (SPAdes) | ecosystem: Environmental > Terrestrial > Soil > Wetlands > Peat ... | reverse complement strand
AGGGCGAGGATCCCCGGTACCGGGAGATGCTGGACAAGGCACCGGGCAGCCAGGCGGCCTACGCCCTGCGGAAGGTGTTCCTGCTGCAAGCGGGACTCATCTGGCTGATCTCGATCCCGGTCCAGGGCGGCATGTTCCAGCGTGGCGGGCCGGCCTGGGTCGTCGTGCTCGGCCTGGTCATCTGGCTGGGCGGGCTGGCGTTCGAGTCCATCGGCGACGCGCAACTGGCCCGGTTCAAGTCCGATCCGGCCCACCGGGGCACCGTGATGGACCGCGGCCTGTGGCACTACACCCGCCACCCCAACTACTTCGGCGACGCCTGCGTCTGGTGGGGCCTGTTCCTGATCAGCGCCGGTTCCTGGATCGGCCTGGCGGCCGTTTTCTCGCCCATCCTGATGACGTTCCTGCTGGCGGCGGGCAGCGGCAAGCCGATCACCGAGCAGCGGCTCGGTGATCGGCCCGGCTACGCGGAGTACGTGACTGCGACCAGCGGATTCTTCCCGCTCCCGCCGCGCGGCCGACCGCGGGCTACCGCCCGGTGAGCAGGCGACGGGCGGCCGCGAGGGCCGGATCCCGTCGGGCAGCGTGCGATTCAGCAGGTCGGCGAACGCGCCCTGCGCCGCCCCTGTGGATAACTAGCCCGCGTCGGCGGCGCACCTGTGGAAAGTCGTGAGCGGTTCGGATTACCCCTGCTGGAACAGGGGCGATCTGAACCATTGACCTACGAACGGTGCGAACGGGCGGCTAGCCCAGCCCGCCCTGCTGGCCCGCGTGAGCCCCTAGGCGGCCGGACACCGCCCGGACACCCCGGCGTCAGTTGATGCCGCGGTCATAGCCTTCCCAGTAGGGCCCGCGCAGCTTGAACTTCTGCAGCTTCCCGGTGGCCGTCCTGGGCAGCGACTCGCGTTGCTCGACCGACGTGGGGCACTTGTAGTGGGCGAGCCTGCCCCGGCAGTGCGCGATCAGGTCCTGCTCGGTGGCGGCCTGCCCGTCGCGCAGGACGACCAGGGCCTTGACGGTCTCACCCCACCTGGGGTCCGGCACTCCGATGACCGCGACCTCGGCCACGGCCGGGTGCTGGTACAGGCAGTCCTCGACCTCCACGGAGCTGACGTTCTCTCCGCCCGAGATGATGACGTCCTTCTTGCGGTCGGAGATCACCAGGTACTCGCCGGACTCGACCCGCCCCTTGTCCCCGGTGCGGAACCAGCCGTCCGCCAGCACCTTGGCGGACTCCTCGGGCTGCTGCCAGTATCCGGCGAACACGTGGTTGGACCTGGCGAGCACCTCGCCGTCCTCGTCGGTCCGGATGCCCACGCCCACGGCGGGAACGCCGGCCCGGGCCTGCAGCCGGGCCCGCTCGGCGGGGGGCAGCCCGTCCCACTCGGCCGGGGCCCGGTTGATGGTCAGCAGCGGGGCGGTCTCGGTCAGCCCGTAGATCTGGATGAACTCCCAGCCCAGCTCGGTCTCGACGCGCTCGATGGTCTTGGAGGGCGGCGGCGCGCCGGCCACGACGATCCGGACCGTGCCGGCGCCGGGGACCGGCCGGCCCGCCGCCAGGCGCTCGGCGCCGGCATTGAGAATAGCGGCCACCACTGCCGGGGCGCCGCATAGCAGGGTGACCCCCTGCTCCTCGATCCGGCGCAGGATCTCCTCGCCGTCGATCTTCCGCACGACGACCTGCGGCAGGCCCATGCCCGTGACCGCATACGGCATGCCCCATCCGTTGCAGTGAAACATCGGCAGCGTGTGCATGAACACGTCCCGGTCGGTGATCGCCGTGTGCCAGCCGAAAATGGCGGCGTTCAGCCAGCAGTTCCGGTGCGTGAGCTGGACGCCCTTGGGCCGCGCGGTGGTGCCGCTGGTGTAGTTGATGCTCGCGGTGGCGTCCTCGTCGGCCGCCCACGGGGCCGGCTGCGCTCCGGCGGGCGCCCCCGCGAACAGCTCGGCGTCGGCGATCCCGTCCAGCACGATCCGGCGCTTGGCGGTCACGTCACGCAGCGCCTCGTCGGACTCCGGGTCGACCAGCAGCACCGTAGCGCCCGAGTGCTCGACGATATAACGGATCTCCTCGGCATTAAGCCGGAAGTTGACTGGCACCAGCACCCGGCCATAGCCGCTGACGCCGAAGTAGGCGATCTGGAAGCGCGCCGCGTTCGGGCTGACGATCGCTACCCGCTCACCGTGGGCCACCCCGAGCTCGTCCAGGGCGATCGCCATCCCGCGAGCCCGGCTCTCCAGCTCCGAGTAGGTGAGCGTGCCGAGGGACCCGGCGGTCCCCGGCTCATCGATCACCGCGGGCCTGTCGCCGTAGACGGCAGCCCCGCGGCTGAGGAAGTCTCCGATCGTGAGCGGCACCCTCATGGCGACCCCCTCTGGCGCACGGACAGCAACGATGGCGGGCCCGGGCGAAACCCGGCTCGCTGGTGCATTCCTATCAGGACATCGCCCGCGAGGACACCCGCCGGGCAGCACACTGGCCGCCCGCTGCCCCGCCCCCGGCGGGCGACTACGCTGCGGAAGCGGCTGCTGACACTGATGGCCGGGCGCCCCCAGCGGGGTCGGCCCGGCCATCTCTATCCGGCGAGGGACGTGCGTCGCGCGTGGTTACGCGGAGTAGGCGCGGCCTGCGCTCGCGCCGGCCAGCTCACGCCGCAGGAGGGTGCCGGACGGCATCGGCACGACGACGGGCTGGGACAGCGGGGTGGCATCTGGCACAGCGGCCGCTGCCTTCCGCGTGGCCGGTGACCGCGTATCCGGATGCCGCAGCACCATCCACAGCGGGATCCCGGCGGTCGCCAGGAAGAACAACGTGCCCAGCGGGATATTCAGCCAGAACCAGCTCATCTGCTATCGCCTCCAGAAGATCGGAGCCGGCGAGCCATTCGCCGGCGTCATTTCTCTAGAGTGGCCAGGCCCCTTCTGAAAAGGCTCTGGGCCGCCTTGGTCTCGCCCATGAAAGGCCAGGCCCCGGCCAGCAGGCGGCACGGATCAGCCCGGGCTGGCTATCACCGGCCGCTATCACCTGCGGAAACGGCTGGACTGCGGCGCTAGCCTGACACCAGATACCCGCAAAATCATCTTCGAGGATGGACAGCGCGATGCCCGCAACCTTCAAGGACCTCTGCCTGGATGCCGTCGACGACCAGGCGCTGGCGAACTGGTGGTGCACCGCCATGGGCTACACGCTCAAGCTCGCCGCGACGGGCGACGACGCCGGCCAGTGGACCGGGGCCATCGCGGATCCGGCCGGAGCCGGCCCGCTCATCTGGATCAACCGCGTGCCCGAGGCCAAGACCATCAAGAACCGGATGCACCTGGATGTGCTCGGCGACACAGCCGAGCTGATCAGCCTGGGCGCGACCCTGCTCCGCCGTCGCGACGCGGAGATCCGCTGGGACATCCTGGCCGATCCGGAGGGCAACGAGTTCTGCGTGTTCGCGCCCGAGGAGTAATAACGAGGTCGGCGCGTGCCGTCCACCTAGACGACAGGAGATCCCGTGAACGACTATCCGAAGGCGCTGGCCCCCGCCGATCTCGTCGAGCCGGTGCCGCGCCGGGTCCGCGCGATGCTCGGCGGCGAGGTCGTGCTGGACACCACCGAGGCACTGTACGTGTGGGAGTGGCCGAACTACCCGCAGTACTACATCCCGGTCGCCGCGGTAAAGCCCGGCGTGCTCGTCGACGAAGAGCACGTGCAGCGGCTACACCTGGGCACCGCCCGGCGGCACGGACTGCGGGTCGGCGACGTCTCCCGGCCGGGCGCGGCGCGTGTCTACACCGACGACGCCCGGAACGGGCTGGCCGGAACCGTGCGGTTCGACTGGGAGGCCCTGGACGCCTGGTTCGAGGAGGACGAGGAGGTCTTCGTCCATCCCCGCAACCCCTACTCGCGCGTCGATGCGCTGCGCTCCACGCGCACCGTGCGGATCGAGCTGGAGGGCGTCGTGCTGGCCGAGTCGTCCTCGCCGGTCCTGGTCTTCGAGACCGGCCTGCCGACTCGCTACTACCTCAACCGCACGGAGGTGAACTTCGAGCACCTCATGCCGACCGATACCGTGACCGCCTGCCCCTACAAGGGCAAGACCAGCGGCTACTGGGCGGTCCGCATCGGGGAGACCGTCCATCCGGACCTGGCGTGGGCCTACGATTTCCCCACCCGCCAGCTCCAGCCCATCGCCGGGCTGATCGCCTTCTACAACGAGAAGGTCGACGTCATCATCGACGGACGCGCCGTCGACCGTCCGGTCACGCACTTCTCCACATAGCCGCCGCCCGGGCCCATTTCAGGGTTTTCCACAGATCTCCACCAGGCGGAAGGACTCGGCTACTACGAGGGTGTCGTCGTCGACCGTGAACTGCGGGTCGCCTAGCTCCTCGCGCACCTGCGCTGAGTGCCAGAACTCCGCATGCCCGGCCCGCCATTGCGCGACCGAGGCGTACCCCTCGCCCTCGCCAATCGCATGGGCCAGGTCCACCTCGGCGAGGCGGACGACCCGGATCGCGGTCGTCTCGATCACGGCGACCGGCTGGCCGGCCGAGTCCACCACGACCTGCCGCAGCCCCGGGTAGGGCAGCGGATCGCCCGCCTGCTCGTAGCCAGTGAACAGACAGCTCGTCGTGGTCTTGTCCCCCGCCAGGATCGCGGCGACAAGCTGATCACGCAGCGGTCCCGGAAAGGCGAATTCGGCCACGGGCAGGTCCTGGGACAGCAGGATCTCCGGCGGTGGGTTCTCGGCTGGCATGGAGATCAGGCTAGTCCGCCCCGGCAGCCGGGCGGCGGGAGGCCGGGCGGCGGGAGGCCGGGCGCCGGGGCCAGACCTCACCGGGGCTGATACGCCCGGCCGACGGAGCCGCGTTTTGTAACGAGTCTGGCAGTAATGCCAGGGCGCCCCTTGACACCGTGACAGCCGGACCCGACACTACTTCACATATTTGAAACGTTCCATTAACGGCGCGGAAGTACAGGAAGGCAGTCATGGAACCCGCCCACGACGCCGCGGCGCCAGCCGGGCCCAATGTACCCGGGCCGCACCCCGGCGCGCCGGCGCCCGGCCCCGGCGGCGGCGCGAACGGGGCGGCTGTGCTGTCCCTGCAGCATGCCGCGAAGGCATTCGGTTCCGTCCAGGCGATCGCGGACGGAACCATCGAGCTGCAGGCCGGCGAGGCGCACGCCCTGCTGGGCGAGAACGGGGCCGGGAAGTCGACGCTGGTGAAGATCCTGGCCGGCGTGTATCAGGTCGACACCGGGACGCTGCTCATGGACGGGCAGCCCGCCACGCTCGCCAGCCCGGCGGCGGCGCAGGCCGCCGGGATCGCGGTGATCTACCAGGAGCCCACGCTGTTCCCGGACCTGAGCGTGGCGGAGAACATCTTCATGGGCCGCCAGCCGCTGCGGGCCGGCCGCCGGATCGACGGCAAGGTCATGCGCACCGAGGCGGCAGCCCTCTTCGCCCGGCTGGGCGTAGCGCTGGACCCGGGCCGCGTCTGCCGCGGCCTGTCTATCGCCGACCAGCAGATCGTCGAGATCGGCAAGGCGCTGTCGCTGAACGCGCGGGTGATCGTGATGGACGAGCCGACGGCAGCGCTGTCGGCGGCCGAGGTAGCCCGGCTCTTCGAGGTGGTCGCGACCCTGCGAGCCGGCGGCGCCGCGGTCCTGTTCATCTCGCACCGGCTGGAGGAAGTCTTCGAGATCTGCCAGCGGGTCACCGTCATGCGCGATGGCCGGCACGTCATGACCAGCGAGCTCGACGGCCTGACCGGGGACGACCTGGTGCGGGCCATGGTCGGCCGGGATATGCCGGTTCGCACGGACGCCGAGCGCCGCGCGCCGGGCGGTCAGGTGCTCACGGTGGAGCACCTGACCAGGGAAGGGGTGTTCACCGACATCTCCTTCGACGTCCGGGCCGGGGAGATCGTGGCCCTGGCCGGCCTGGTCGGGTCCGGTCGCAGCGAGGTCGCCCGGGCGATCTTCGGCATCGACAAGTACGACGCCGGCGCCGTCAAGGTGAGCAGCCGGGGCCTGCGCCGGGCCTCACCTACCGACGCGATGGCGGCGGGGATCGGCTTCGTGCCCGAGGACCGGCGGCAGCAGGGCCTGGTCATGGACATGTCCGTGCAGCAGAACATGGCGCTGGCCTCGCTGCGCAGGCTCGGCCGCCACGGGCTGATCTCCTCGGGCGCCGAGCGGAAGTTCGCCACGGACTGGTCGCTGCGGCTGCGGATCAAGTACGGCAAGCTGACCGACCCGGTCTCCCGGCTGTCGGGCGGCAACCAGCAGAAGGTCGTGCTGGGCAAGTGGCTCGGCCGGCAGCCGACGCTGCTGATCGTGGATGAGCCCACGCGGGGCATCGACATCGGCACCAAGGCGGAGGTGCACCGGCTGCTCGGCCAGCTGGCGGGCGACGGCGTCGCTATCTTGATGATCTCCTCGGAGCTGCCCGAGGTGCTGCAGGTCGGGGACCGGATCCTGGTCATGCGCGAAGGCCGGCTGGCGGCCGAGTTCGGGCACGGGGAGGCCACCGAGGAGCGGATCATCGCGGCCGCCACCGGGCAGCGGGAAGGACAGGCGAGGTGAGCACGACACTGGCGCCGCGGCGGGAACCGCCGAAGGCCGGTCCCGACGTGAGCTCGCGGCGGCTCACCGAGCGCGTTTTCCGGGTCCGGGAATCTGGCATCCTCGCGGTCCTGGTGGTCTTCGTGGCCGTGACCGCCGCCGTCCAGCCCCGTTTCCTGGACCTGGCGAACATCAAGTTCGTGCTGATCAACGCGACCGTCTTCGCGCTCCTGGCGGTGGGCGAGACGATGGTCGTGGTCAGCAGGAACGTCGACCTGTCCATCGGCTCGGTGGTAGGCCTGTCGGCCTACTTGTCGGCCAACCTGTTCAGCCAGTTCCACGGCATCTCGATCCCGCTGGTGTTCCTCGTCGGCCTCGGCATCGGGCTGGCCTGCGGAGTCGCCAACGGGCTCATGGTCTCCCTCGGGCGGGTTCCCAGCCTGGTGGTGACCCTAGCCACGCTGTACATCATCAGGGGTATCGACATCCTGATCGTCGGCGGCAACGAGGTGGTCGCCCAGTCACTGCCGGGCTCGTTCCTCAACATCCCGCAGGACACCGTGCTGGGCGTGCCCGACGTGGCCATCGCGGTCGCCGTCGTCGTCGCCGTGGGTGCCTATTACCTGCGGTCGTTCCGGTCCGGCCGGGAGCTGTACGCGATCGGCTCGAACCCGGACGGGGCCCGGCTGGCCGGGATCAGCGTCGGCAAGCGCGTCTTTACCGCGTTCACGGTCAGCGGCGCCCTCGCCGGGGTCGCCGGCGTGCTGTGGGCCGCGCAGTACCAGACGATCAACTCGACGGCGGGGACCGGTTACGAACTGACGGTCATCTCGGCCGTGGTGGTCGGCGGCGTGGCGATCTTCGGCGGCAGCGGCACCGCCGTCGGGGCCGCGCTCGGCGCGCTCCTGCTGGGGACGATCACCTCCGCGCTGTATGTGCTCGGAATCTCGCCGTTCTGGGACCAGTCGATCGCCGGCTTCCTGCTCTTGCTGGCGATCTCCCTCGACCGGGCCATCTCGGTGCGCCTGCTGGCGGCGCTGCGACTAAGGAGCTCCCGCGGTGCAGGCTGACCAGAACGAATCCCGGGCTAACCAGAACGCCCCCGTGGGGGGCCTGGACGAGCCTCCGGCGGACCGGAACCCGGGCCGGGCCGGCCTGCGCCTGGGCGCGCGCAGCGCGCTGCGCTGGGAGAGCGGCCTGGTCGTCCTCATCATCGCGATCGTCGCGGTGGGCGTCTCGGTCTCTCCGCAGTTCCTGACCGGGGCGAATCTCTTCAACGGCGGCCTGTCCTACGGCGAGATCGCCATCATGACGCTGCCCATGGCGCTCATCGTCATCAGCGGCGAGATCGACCTGTCAGTGGCCTCGATCCTGGGGATGTCCAGCGCCATCCTGGGCATCCTGTGGAGTGATCACTGGCCGATGCTGGCCATCTTCGCGGTGGTCGCCGTCGTCGGGGCGCTGGCCGGGCTGCTCAACGGCCTGCTGGTGACGCGGCTCGGGCTGCCCTCGCTCGCGGTGACGATCGGCACGCTCGCCCTGTACCGGGGCATCGCGCTGATCATTCTCGGACCCAAGACGATCTCCAGCTTCCCGGTCACCTATACCGACGTGGGCATCAACACGGTGCCGGGGACCGAGCTCACCTACTCCGCCGGCATCTTCATCGTGCTCGCCGTGATCTTCGGCGTCGTGCTGCACTTCACGCCGTTCGGCCGGTCGATCTACGCCATGGGCGCCAGCCCGGACGCCGCGCGGTTCGCCGGCATCCGGGTCAAGCGGGTGAAGACGATCCTGTTCGTGGTCTCGGGGCTCGTCTGCTCCCTGGCCGGCGTGCTCTGGACTTTCCGCCTATCGACCGCGGTGCAGAACAACGGCCTCGGACTGGAGCTGGACGTGGTGGCCATCGTCCTGCTGGCCGGGGTCTCCATCTTCGGCGGCAAGGGCACGCTGACCGGCGTGGTCCTGGCGGTGCTGGTCTACGCCGGCATCCAGAACATGCTCCTGCTGACCAACTTCAACCAGGAGGCCACCGGCATCGTGACCGGGGCGATCCTGCTGGCGAGTGTCTTCGTGCCCAACGCCGCGTCGTTCTCGTCCCGGTTCTCCGATCAGCTGAGGAAAAGGAGAGGCAAGACCAGGCCATCAGTTGCCAGGGCAGGCCTGAAGTGAGGCGCGTGTCACGCGCAGTCCCCGGCGCTCATCCCCCAGGTGCCCCGCGCACGTCGCTAGGCATCGCGCAGACCCGGCATCGCTGCCGGCTGATTGAAAGGATTCAGGTATGGGACAGAGATTCCCGGCCAGGAGATACCCGGCCAGTAGAGCGGTGCTGGGCTCGCTGGCCGTGCTCGTCGCCTCGGCCGTGCTGGCCGCCTGCGGCTCCTCGGGTGGCTCGACGAGCAGCAGCTCCTCGAGCTCGACGAGCGGCGGCGGCTCCAGCGCGTCCGGCGGCCTGAAGAAGGGCCTGAAGGTCTTCGTCATCCCGAAGAACCTCGGCAACCCCTACTTCACGACCTCCGACAGCGTGAACTCCGGCGGAGCGCTGGCGGCCCTGGCTACCCTGGGCGAGACCGGCAGCGAGACCAGCGGCACGGACGCCACGCCGTCCTCGCAGATTCCGGCCATCCAGGCGGCGATCGCCAAGGGCGCCAATGCGCTCGTGGTGTCAGCCACGGACCCGTCCGCGCTGTGCCCGACGCTTAACTCCGCCATGAAGCGGGGCATCGCGGTGGTCACTTATGACTCGGACGCTCCGGCCTGCCGCAGCCTGTTCATCAACCAGGCCTCGACCGCCGCGATCGGCACCAGCGAGGTCGACCTGCTGGCCAAGCAGCTCCACGACACCGGCCAGATCGCGATCGTCTCCGCCACGGCCTCGGCCACGAACCAGAACGCCTGGATCGGGTACATGAAGACCGAGCTCAAGAAGTACCCGAAGATGAAGCTGGTCACGACCGTCTACGGCAACGACGAGCCCGCGACGGCGACCCAGGTCACCCAGGGCCTGCTGGAGCAGTACCCGAACCTCAAGGGCATCATCTCGCCGACCACCGTGGGCATCCTGGCCGCGGCCGGAGTGCTCGACACCGCCAAGTACCGCGGCAAGATCGCGCTGACGGGCCTGGGCACCCCGGACTCCATGAAGAAGTACGTGGCGGACGGGACTGTGCAGTCCTTCGAGCTGTGGAACCCGGCGAACCTCGGCTACCTGGCCGCCTACGCCGCGGTGAACTACGCGTCCAAGACGATCACGAACGCTCCCGGCCAGTCGTTCACCGCCGGCAAGCTTGGCAAGTTCACGGTCGGGTCGGCTCACACGATCCTGCTCGGCCCGCCGTTCGTCTTCACCAAGGCCAACATCAGTCAGTTCAACTTCTGACCGCCCGGGCGGCCGCGGTCATCGCGTCAGCGAGTCCGCGGCCGCCCGACCGGGCACCGCCGCCCCCCGGCCGGCCACACCCCTGCACCGCACACCCCGCCCACCGCACCGCACCGCCCGCCCGGGCGAGACACCACTGGAGATGACCCGAGATGCCTGACGTGAACGCCGTGAAGTCCGCGCTGCGGGGGCAGCAGATTGAGCTGCCGTCGTGGGCGTTCGGGAACACGGGCACGCGATTTAAGGTCTTCGCCCAGGCAGGCGTGCCGCGGACGCCGCAGGAGAAGATCGAGGATGCGGCGCAGGTGCACGCGCTGACGGGGGTGGCGCCGCGGGTGGCGGTGCATATCCCCTGGGACCGGGTGGACGACTACGCGCAGCTGGCGGCCTTCGCGGCGGACCGCGGGGTGGCGATCGGCGCGGTGAACGCGAACGTCTTCCAGGACGACGCGTACATGCTCGGCAGCGTGGCCAACCCGGACCCGGCGGTGCGCCGCAAGGCGGTTGATCACCTGCTGGAATGCGTCGACATCATGGACGCGACCGGGTCGGCGGATCTGAAGCTGTGGTTCGCCGACGGCACTAACTACCCCGGCCAGGACGACATCCGGGGCCGGCAGGACCGGCTGGCGGACGCGCTGGCGGAGGTGTACGCGCGGCTCGGCGACGGGCAGCGG
>Ga0208220_1001262_pt1 | contig 10627 bp, 10 predicted proteins | sample NGESurdeep092012_9_FD_184484 | JGI IMG/M metagenome (GOLD analysis project Ga0208220, IMG submission 184484) | Arctic peat soil microbial communities from Barrow, Alaska - NGEE Surface sample F53-1 deep-092012 (SPAdes) | ecosystem: Environmental > Terrestrial > Soil > Wetlands > Peat ... | reverse complement strand
TCCTTATACATCAAACCCTGGCTCAACAAATCCAGCACCTGCTGTTCGCGCTCGGAAAGGCTTTCCGTCTGCGCCGTCGCCGCCGCCGAGCGCTGGAACGATTGCACGACCTTGCGCGCGATGTGCGCTGTCATCGGCGAGCCGCCGTTTTTCACCTCGCGGATCGCTTCGAGCAATTCTTTTCCCGCCGTGCGCTTGAGCATATAACCGTTCGCGCCCGCCGCCAGCGCGTCAAAGATATTTTCCGTGTCTTCATAAACCGTGAGCATCATCACCTGGATTTCCGGCGCGATTTTTTTCAACTGCCGGACGCACTCGACGCCGTTCATGCCGGGCAGGTTGATGTCCATCAACACCACGTCGGGCTTGGCTTGCGGCAAATCTTTCAGCGCGTCTTCGGCGTTCGCGTAGTGGCTCACGCAACGGAAGCCGTCGGCGCGGTTGAGCACGCGCACGAGTGTTTCGCGCAATTTGTCGCTGTCCTCGACGATGGAAACGGTGATGGGCATAGATCAATTCAACCACGGATGGACACAGATAAACACGGATTTGAAAATTTCCGAAGTTTGTGTTTTTGCCTTATCTGTGTTCATCCGTGTTCATCCGTGGTTAAAGCAATTGGCACGGTAAGCCGCACAATCGTCCCGCTGCCTGCACCGCCGGAAATGGAAAATTCTCCGCGAATGTCGTCCATGCGCTTTTTCATATTCCGCAACCCGTTGCGGTTTTTCGGCGCGGATTGGCTTCCGATCCCGCGACCATTGTCTTCGATTTCCAAAATAAAATCCTGCGGCCGCAAGCGCAACCGAATCCAAACTTCGCTCGCCTGCGCGTGTTTCACGACATTATTGACGGCTTCCTTGAACGCGAGAAAAACATTGTGGCGGACTTCCGGCGGAATCGGCGTCGGCGGCAATTGTACCGGCAGATCGGCGCGGTAACGCAATCCGGCGAGCGCGAGATATTCCTGCGCGTATTTGCAGGCGTAATTCGCCAGGCCTTCGAGCGTGTCGTTGGACGGATTGATAGCCCAGACGATTTCATCGAGCGAATGTGTCGTCTCCCGCGCGGTCTCGGAAATCTGTTTCGCGTGCGATTCAATTTCATCCGGCGAATTTTTATCCGCCCCGGCCATTTCGCCGAGCAGCGCGACTTGCGTGAGGTTCGCGCCAAGCTGGTCATGCAAATCGCGCGCGATGCGGGCGCGCTCTTTTTCCAAAGCTTCCTGTTGTTTGTGCAGTTGCAGCTCGCGCCGCAGTTTTTGCGTGGAAATGTAGCGGACGGTTGCGACGACGATTGCCAGAATTAAAATGATTGTCGCGGCCAGAAATCCCTTTGTCTGCCAGAACCAGGGCTGCACGGTGATTGCAAGCGCGCTGCCGGTTTCATTCCAAACGGCGTCTTCGTTTTCTGCGGAGACGTGGAAGCGGTAAATTCCCGGCGGCAGCTTCGGGTAGCGCGCGACGCGTTCGCCGCCGACGTCCACCGGTCTGGCTTCATGCCCTTCGAGCCGGCATTTGAAGCGCACGGCGTCCGGCGCGGAAAAATTCAGCGCGGTGTAATCAATTTCAAGCTGCTCTGCGCCGGGCGGGATGACAATGGATTGCGACCACGCGGAATCAAGACGGTTGGTTTTCTGCTCGCGCCCGTCCACCAGCACGGATTCGATCAAAACCTGCGGCGGCCGCGAATTTGGCTTGATCTCCGATGGATTCACGGAAACCGCGCCCTCGGTCGTCGGGAAAAACAATCTGCCGTCGCGCGCGAGCAGCGCGGCAGGCTGCGCGCCGGCGGAACATTCGCGCGTCGGCAGGCCGTCGGTCTTCCCGTAAGTTCGGCAGGAGATGGCGTTGATTTTTCCGTCCGCAAAATCGTCGAGCGATTTTTTTTGGATCCGCATCAGTCCCAAGTTCGAGCCGACCCACAAATCGCCGCCGCCGTCCTCAATGATGTAGCTGATGCTGTCGCTGGCGAGTCCGTTGGTGGTCGAGAAACGAGTCCATTTTCCATTTTGAAACAGCGCGAGGCCGTGGTCGTAAGTCCCGACCCACAATCCGCCGTTTTTGCCCGCGCAAATGCAGGTGATGTCATTGCCGGGCAAACCGTCCGCTGATTTTTGGATTGCGGAAAGTTTTCCATCCTTGAAAAGATTCAAAACGCCGTTTTCAGTTCCAATCCACAAATTTCCGCCGGCGTCCTGTGCGATGGCACGGACGTTGTTTTCGGAAAGGCCGTCGTGAGTCGTGAGCAGTTTCCATTTTTGGCCGTCAAAATTGGCGAGGCCGTTTTGCGTGCCAGCCCACAATTGCCCGCTGCGGTCTTCAAACAGTGCGGAGATTTGCCCGCCAAGAAGTTCCGTGCCGGGCGCGTGGACGAATTGATTGGTCTGGAATTGAAACAATCCTCCGAACCGCGTCCCGACCCAAACCTGTTGCCGGTGGTCTGCAAGCACCGTCCACGCATTTGGATCCGACAATCCCTGGTCCGGGCCAAAATCCGTCGTCACGTTTGATTGCGTGCAGGACACGCCGCCCGCGTAAGCCGTCCACACTGCGCCGGATTCGTCTTCGGCCACGGATTGCGCCACCAGCGGGCGAAGCCCGTCCGGCGCGCTGAAAATTTTTCTTTTGATGCGATCCAGTCCGCCGCCGTCGGTTCCAGCCCAAAGATTTCCTTCCCGATCAAGGCAGATGGAAAGAATAATCGGCGACGATAATTTTTGCTCCGAAGAAATGTGCTGGAATTTTCCGTCTGCGTCAGACCAGAAAACACCTGCTCCGAGCGTGCCGACGATCAAATTGCCATTGTCGTCTTCGCACGCCGAGGTGACGTTTGTATTTCCCCACGGGCTTGCGCCGAAATCTTTTTCGAGTTGTCCGTTGCGCCATTTTTGAACCGTCCCATTGGCAATTTGCCAAATGTCGCCGGATTTGGACGGAACCAGCATTTTGGCCGCAAAGCCCCATAACGGCCATCCTGTTTCGCCGGGACGAAAATCCATTTTGCCATCGTGAAAATAAATAATTCCGGCTGTAGAACAAAAAACGATGTTGCTTTGAGAATCTTCGCTGGCGTAAATGACTTTGCCGCAGTTCGCGCTTTCAGCGCCGAAATTTTTCACGATCCCGTTTTTTATCATGCACAATCCTGCGGTCTCCGTTCCGACCCAGAGATTTGTTTCATTGTCCTCGAACAAAAAAACAATCCGGCTGCTCGGCAGTCCCGGCGTGTTGTTTTCATCGAAAATGGTGAAATGAATTCCATCAAAGCGCACGAGTCCGTGAAGCGTTCCAAGCCAGAGATAACCGTCGCGAGTCTGGATGACGGAGATGACTTCGTTGTCCGGCAATCCTTCTTCGCTACTCCACGAATCTACGATGAACGGCGAGCCGCCCTGCCCGGCCGCGCCCGCCGTCGCCGGAAGCGCGCAGAAAAAGACGGCAAGCCACAGCACTGCGAATTGAAGCATCCGGCGGTTCTTCGGCATATTTGATGGTTTGAACCAGCCCGGCCGATTGCAGGGCTGTTTGCCCGAAGATACGAGGTTACAGCCGAAGAGGAAATTATTTTCAAGAAATCGCTTGCCGCGCCCGCGCGATGGATTAAGTTTTCCACGCCCAATGAGAACTGGGCGCTTCGGCGGGTGTCGGCGATAAAAAATTCGTGTGTAATCGCCGCGCCCGCCGTTTAATTTTGGATTCCTGAAAAATTAAAAAACTCCCGCGACTTTTTCATCGCGGGAGTTTCTGCTTTTACAATCCAGACTTAATTGACGCTCACGTCAATTTTCTTCGGCTTGGCTTCCTCGGCTTTCGGAAGCGTGACTGTCAGGACGCCGTCCTTGTATTGCGCCTTGATCTTGTCCGCCGCAACGGGCGTGGGCAGCGTCAGGGCGCGCTGGAATTTTCCGTAATAGCGCTCCTGCCGGTGGATTTCCACGCCTTCGTCGGCTTTCTCGGTTTTCCGTTCGCCGGAAATGACGAGTGCGCCGTCCTGCAGCGAGACTTCGATGTCCTCGCGCTTCAGTCCGGGCAGTTCCGCGCGGATGATGAAGTTGTCGGCGTCTTCGTGGACATCCAGCGCGGGCGTCCACGAGCGCAACGGCGATTCAAACAGCCGGTCAATTTCGTCCTGCAAGTTCGCCAGCCGGCCAAACGTCGGCCATGCCAGTCCGGGTCTTTCATATTGCACCAGTTTCATAATTTTTCCTTTCGTTTTTGTTTTGTTAAATGTTTGTGTTCCAACAAAACATTTTAAGCTTGAGAAATGCCAATCGCGCGGATGACGGAAAACCATTGTAAAATCAATGTTTTTGCACTGTTGCTTTTTGCGCGGAACGGGCCGGGCTTGAAATTTTGGCACAAAGGCTGTGCCAACTGTGACAAAAATTCACTCCGTTTCCGCCAATAAAAAAAGCCCCAAGCAGCGACGCTTGAGGCTTTGAAATTTTCAGAATCTGTTTAGTCAAACGCATGGCCTGCGCAGCACAGCACGTCGCGGACTTTGTGCCGCACTAGCTCTTTGACTTTGGCGCGGGCCGGGCCCATGTATTTGCGCGGATCAAATTCCTTGGGGCTTTCCGCGAACACTTTGCGGATGGCCGCCGTCATCGCCATGCGCAGGTCTGTGTCAATGTTGACCTTCGTGCAGCCCACGCGTCGCGCGATTTCGATGTCCGCTTCCGGCACGCCCGCAGTGTCCGTGCCCATCTTGCCGCCGTATTTGTTGATCTCGTCCGCCAAATCCTTCGGCACGCTGGACGCGCCGTGCAGCACGAGCGGATAATCACCCATGCCGGCATCAAGCAGCGCCTTCTTGATCGCCTTCAACCGCTCCAAATCCAGATGCTGTTCGCCCTTGAATTTATACGCGCCGTGCGAATTTCCGATCGCGACCGCCAGCGAATCCACGCCGGACGCCTTCACGAAAGCCACCGCTTCGTCGGGGTGCGTGTAAGCGCCGCCTTTGGAATAACCGCCGCCCTCCTCGCCATCGTCGTGCTGCGCGCCGACCAGCATTCCGAGTTCGCCCTCGACCACGCAATTGTGCTGGTGCGCGTAGTCCACGACTTTTTTGCAGATTTCCACGTTCTTCTCAAACGGCTCGTGGCTCGCGTCAATCATCACGCTCGTGAAACCCTCGTCAATGCACTCCTTGCACAGCTCGAACGTGTCGCCGTGGTCCAAATGCACCGCAATGGGAATCGTTGAGAGGCTGACCGCCGCCTCGATCAATTTTTTGAGGTAAGTCGGATGGGCATATTGGCGCGCGCCCTTGGAAATCTGGAGCATCAGCGGCGCTTTTTCCTCCTCGCACGCCTCGACGATGCCCTGGATGAGTTCCATGTTGTTCACGTTGAACGCTCCCAGCGCGTATTTTCCCTTCAACGCCTTTGCAAAAAGTTCTTTGGTGTGTGTTAATGGCATAAGTTTTAGATTTTAATTTGACGGTTCAACCAGCCCTGTTTTCCCCGACAACAAAAAATCATAGCCGGAATCCGGAGAAAGGAAATAAAAATAAAGCCGCCGGCTGTAAAAACAGATTCAGCTTGTGCTGCGGTGGAATTTTGAAGAAGGAAACGGACTGGCCGCAGATTTCATGTTGCAAAAGCCGGCTGCAATGCCAAATTTGGCCGCAGCCGACGCGGCTTGCGGGAGATTGCGCCGCCAAAAGTAAAAATGCACTACGAAATTGATTTCGTTCCCTCCGCGCTGGAACAGCTTCGCGCCTTGCCCAAGGACGCACGCCGTTTGATTGGCGCAAAACTTGACCGCGCGCAGCACGACTTGGCCGGCGACATCAAAAAATTGAAAGGCTTCAAGAACAAATACCGCTTGCGCGCCGGAAATTACCGCGTGTTGTTTGAATTGGAAGGCGCTTGCCTCGTGGTGTATGATGTCGGCAACAGAAAAGACATTTATGAGTAACGCCGTTTTAACATCCGCCAAGCCGCCGGGCAACTGGACGCAGCTCAACAAGCAACTCACGCAGGCCAAAACCTTGCTGCGCCAGATGAGCCAGACCGTCGAAGACATCGAGGACGCACGCACGATTGAACGCGCCAAACGCGCCAACGCCGGCAAAGCGCGCATTCCGTGGGCGCAGGCCAAAAAGGAATTGCAGTTGGATTAAGCACGCCCGAAGATTTGCCGACCGCGCCCGTCAAAAATATGAGCAGAGCGGAAGAAATTACAAAGTGCTCGTGAAGAAATTGAAATGAAAGTCGCGGTAAATAAATTTTACATTCATAACAGACAGGAAAATGATCCGGAAATTTCTTGGAATGGAATTCATTGGCGAATTGTTTCTCGTGAAGAACTCGAAAATGTATTAGAGCAGTTAAAAAATGACCAAACTGCATGCATAATTTACAGCCGAGAAAATCCAGGCGGAAATCTCTCTAATCGAGCACAAGAAATTTTCAATCTGATTGAGGCTGCCCGCTTGCCAATTCGTCTCGCGAAGAAACAAGGCTCTGATGGAAGCGGCGAGTCCGAACCTAATGGTGAAGCGAATTACGCAAATTGTTTATTAGTTACAATTGCAACATCAAAAGGTTCAACAGCAGTGCTAGAATCGGGAAAAGCCGTTCCAGATTTAGAACGTCTCTCAAACAATCTAAATGAGCTACCTTGGATTCGCGGATTGCCATTTGATTACGGACGACTCAATGCAAATTCCGTAATGTATGTCATACTCCACTTTCTTCGTAATGCTCTTGAGCCTTTTGGAAATGACCGTATCGCAAAGGTGGGGTTGGCTCTTCGTGACGGAGGACTTAAAATGGTTCGTTTTCACCTCAAGCGAACAGAAATTGGAGAGAAAAGCCTTCGAATTGAAATAAAGCGAATACCATAAATGAAATCGCTAGTGAAAATTTGTTTGTCTGATTTTATTTCTGCTTGCAAGAAAAATAAAATTGCTCCGACACAATTCATTCTCATCGTCAGCATCGCCGAACAAACCGTTTCACTTTTTGAGCAAAACAAATTCGTAAAAAAATTTCCCTGCTCCACTTCGCGGTTCGGCATCGGGCAGACGGAAGGCTCGAATTGCACGCCGCTCGGATTGCATCGCATCGCGGAAAAAATCGGCGCGGGCGCACCGGCGGGAACGGTTTTCAAATCGCGCCAGATTGTCGGCCACACGTCGCAGCCGGAATTTGCGGACGCCAAGATCACCACGCGCATTTTGTGGCTGGAAGGACTCGAACCCGGCTTGAACAAAGGATTCAACGGCGACGTCAATGTGGATTCGCACGCGCGCTACATTTACATCCACGGCACGGCAGATCAAAAATCCATCGGCCGGCCCGCGTCGCACGGTTGCATCCATCTGGCGGACGCAGATTTGATTCCGCTGTTTGATTTGCTGCCGGGCGGCACTCTGGTTTGGATTGGAGAGCGTTGAATGGTTGAAATGTTAAATCGTTAAATCGGCTGCGAAGTTCGACGGCTAATTCCGATTCAACAGTTTAACCATTCAACGAATTACAGCTTGCGCTTCGACGGCGACGATTTAATTTTGTTTCGTGTTCGTCCGCATCGGCAAAATCTGTCTCGTCCTCTCGCTTGTCGCGATGCTCGGCGCGCATTGGGCGTTGCTGCAAACCGTCGCGTGGACGACGATGCTCGCGGATAATCTTTGCACGCACTCGGTCGCAAAAGCCATGACGGAAACTTTTGACGGCCAGCATCCCTGCTGTTTGTGCAAAGCCATCGCCGCCGGAAAACAGTCTGAAAAGAAAGCTGATTATTCGTTCCAGTTGCAGAAGCTAGAATTTCCGCCAATGAAAGAAAGTTTCGTTGTAATTGCACCGTCGCAATTCCAACTTTTGCCGATGGAAAATTCCTTTGCAAAATCTCTCGCCCAAAAACCGCTGCTTCAACCGCCGCGCGGATTCTTCGCCTGATTCAACCGTGGCAGGGCGGCGCTGCTGCGCCGCCGGACGACCGGCAGGTCGTCCCTGCCAGCCTTCCGAAAATAATTTTTAACCTGGAGAGCGCCGTTGAGCGTTCCCGCAATTTTGAAATTTGAATATGAAAAGAAAATTTGATTCAGCGGTGATAAAAATCAGCGGCAGTTTGCTGGCCGGAATCCTCACGCCGGGCGTTGTTCATGCTTGCGCGTGCGGATGCGGTGTTTTTGACGTGGGGACAAGCTCGATGTTTCCGACCCTCGGAGACAACGGGATGGTCTTTTTGCAATATGATTATCAGGATCAGAACCGCAATTGGAGCGGCAGTTCCACCGCGCTGGCGGACAACAATGATGACAAGGAAATCGCGACGCATTTCACGACGCTCGGTGTTCAATATATGTTCAACTCCAGTTGGGGAACGCAGATTGAAGTGCCTTACGATTATCGCACATTCAAAACGGACATTGGCGGCGGTGACATCGTGACGCGCAACTGGAGACAGCTCGGCGACATCCGGCTTGAAGGCATTTACACCGGATTTTTTGCGGACCAGTCCGCCGGCGTGACTTTCGGCGTCAAACTGCCGACGGGCGATTTTAATCATGATCTCGACATCGTTGGCCGCGACACGCAAATCGGCACGGGCAGCACGGACATTTTGCTCGGCGGATTTTACCGGGGCAACATCACGAAAGACGAAAAATGGGACTGGTTCGCGCAAGGGCTGCTGGACGTGCCGGCTTTGATGCAAGGCCAATACCGGCCGGGCGTCGAACTCGACACGGCGACTGGAATTGATTACAAAGGATTCTCGCTTGGGGGCGTGCGGATTTCACCCGTGGCGCAGGTGATTTTTTCCGAACGCACGAGCGACAGCGGCGCGAACGCCGATCCTGACAACTCCGGCTATGAGCGCCTGATGCTTTCGCCGGGGATTGAATTTCACGTTCATCCGGTGAAAATTTATGCGGACGCGGAAATTCCCGTCCTTCAAAACTTCACCGGCAATCAGCTGGCCGCGCCGGTGCTGTTCAAGGTCAGCGTGAGCTATATGTTTTGATCTTTATCATGTCCAAATCAGCCAGATCCAAAGAACGAAACGACGAGCGGTTGTTTTTCTATGTCGTAACCGTCATGTCGCTCTTCTTTGGAACCGTCTTTTGCACGCTGCTTTACGCGCTGAATCATCGGGACAAGTCGCAGGAATCCATTTACGAAAACCTGCCGGACACGCAACCGGTCGTCATCCAGCCGGATCACCCGCGCCAACTCATCGGTTTTTCACTCACCAACCAGGCCGGACGCGTCGTCACGCGGTCGGACTTGGCCGGCAAAATTCTGGTGGTGGATTTTTTATACACCAGTTGTTCGCTGACCTGTCCCGTCGTCAACGGCTGCATGGAGCAAATCCAGCAACTCACGACGAACCAGCCGGACGTGAAGCTCGTGTCGCTGACGGTTGATCCGCGCGACGACACGGTCGGGGCGCTGGCAAAATACGGCGAACGCTTCGGCGCGGACACAAACCGCTGGCTCATGCTGACCGGCGACAAGGCCACGCTGTATGATCTGATCGGCAACAGCTTTCTCGCGCAGGGGCCGGACGATCCGTTCAATTATATGCCGGGCAATTTTCTCCACACCGAACGCATCGCGCTGGTGGATTCGAGCGGAAAGTTGCGCGGTTATTTCGACGGATTGAACCCGGGCACGGCGACCGCCGTGGTTGCGGAAATTAACAAATTGCGAAATTAAATTTATGAAACACCTGAATTATTTCTCTTCTCTCTTTTTACTCGTCATCGCCGGTTTCAAACTTGAAGCCGCGCCGGACGCCGGCCAGACAAGTGTCAAGACTTACGACGCGCGCGGCGTTGTCCGGCAGATCGCGGACGACCGGCGCAAAGCCACCATCCAGCACGAGGCGATTGCCGGCTATATGCCCGCGATGACGATGGAATTTCCCGTCAAGGACACCAACGAACTCAAAGGCATTTCGCCGTCGGACGAAATCACCTTCAAACTGGTCGTGCGTGAAAATGACGACTGGATTGAAGGCGTCCATTTCGTCGCCCATCGCATCGAGGACGTGACCAGCAACACGTTCGCTTTTCATTTTCAATCCGCCGAACTCAAGCCGGGCGATCTGCTGCCGGATTGCGGATTCACGGACGAAAATGGAGACGCCGTCCGCCTTTCGGATTTTCGCGGAAATGCCTTGGCGTTCACCTTTTTTTATTCGCGCTGCCCGCTGCCGGATTATTGCGTGCGCATGAGCAAAAATTTTTCCGAGGCGCGGCAGTTGCTTCTGGCGATGACCAACGCGCCGGCCAACTGGCAGCTTCTCTCCATTTCCTTCGACCCGGAATTCGACACGCCAAAAATGTTGTCAAGCTACGCGGACTTTTATCGCGGCACGGACACAAACCGCTGGCTCTTCGCCGTCGCGTCCACAAACACCCTCTCCGGCCTCGCGCCGCGGCTCGATCTGATGGTCATGCGCGACGGCGGCAGCATCATGTCGCACAATCTGCGGACCATCGTGCTCGATCCGCAGGGACGCATCTTCCGCCAGTTGGACGGCAACCAGTGGACGTCGCAACAGCTCGCCGATGCCATCTTGCAGGCCGCGCGCGGGCAGACAAACTCCGCGCCGTGACGCCGCCGTTTATCGCGCGCTGCGGATGTTCTGCCCGCGCTGGCCGG
>Ga0208220_1001261_pt1 | contig 10629 bp, 9 predicted proteins | sample NGESurdeep092012_9_FD_184484 | JGI IMG/M metagenome (GOLD analysis project Ga0208220, IMG submission 184484) | Arctic peat soil microbial communities from Barrow, Alaska - NGEE Surface sample F53-1 deep-092012 (SPAdes) | ecosystem: Environmental > Terrestrial > Soil > Wetlands > Peat ... | reverse complement strand
GACGGGCGGCGCCGGTCGCCCGGTGGGCACGGCGGCGGCCCGGGCGGCCAGTGCGGCCCCGGTGGCCGACGCCGTCGTCGGGGGAGACGCCGGTGGGGATGCAGCGACAGTGTCGTCGCCGCGGGCGCCGGACGCCTCGAGGCGTTCGACGCGGGCCAGGAGAGCCGCCGGCGAGTCGTCGGCCTCGGGGTGGGTCAGCCGCACGAGCGCCACCTCGAGGTTGACCCGAGGATCGGGGGCGTCCCGCATCCCGACCTGGGCCCGACCCAGGTCTTCCATCGCCCGAACCAGGGCGGCGAGTCCGACCCGGCCGGCTTGGGCGGCCAGGGCGTCCCGCTCGGCTCCGGCCACGGTCACGAGCTCGGGAGCGACGAGGGCGAGGAAGCCCTGGCGCAAGTGGTCGACCAGGTCGACGGTGAGCTGCTGGGGGCTGAACCCGGCGGCGGTCAGGTGGGCCACGGCCACCAGAGCCCGCTCGACGTCACGTTCGGCAAGCGCCTCCACCACTTCGTCGAGCTCGGGCAGGTCGTCGTCAATGGCGTCCGAGGCGGCCACCTGGTCGAGCACCGACAGGGCGTCGCGGGCCGAGCCCCGGCCCCGGCGGACGGCGAGATCGAGGGCGTCATCGCCCACGTCGAGGTGCGCATCACGACGCACCTGGTTGAGGAGCTCCGATAGCGTGTCGGGACCGAGCAGGCGGAACTCGAAGTGCTGGGTGCGGCTCCTGATGGTGGGCAGGACCTTCTGGGGGTCGGTGGTGGCCAGCACGAAGATCACGTGGGCCGGCGGCTCCTCCAGCGTCTTCAACAACGCGTTGGACGCCGCCGGCGAGAGCATGTGGACCTCGTCGACGATGTAGACCTTCTGACGGCCCGGCGAGCCGAGGGCGGCCCGCGCCACAAGGTCGCGCATGGCGTCGACGCCGTTGTTGGAGGCGGCGTCGAGCTCGTGGACGTCCATCGACGTGCCCCGGGTGATCTCGACGCACGACGGGCAGACACCGCAGGGCTCGCCGTCGTGGAGGTCGGTGCAGTTGAGGGCCTTGGCCAGGATGCGGGCCGTCGACGTCTTGCCGGTGCCCCGGGGGCCGCTGAACAGGTAGGCGTGGGCCACCCGCCCGTCCCGCACCGCGTTGCGCAGGGCGAGGACGACGTGGTCCTGGCCGCGCACCTCGGCGAACGTCGACGGACGGAAGCGCCGGTAGAGGGACTGGTAGGGGACTTCCTCGGTCGCGTCGGCCACGCCGGGAGCCTACCGGTCGCTCCGGACACGGTTATCGGGCCGGGACGGCCCCGGCGGTCGGTGCGACGGCCAGGTTGACTGCGGCACACGGCCTTACCCGCTGAGAGCTGCTGCCTTCCGACCCTGACTCGATTCACAGGAGGACGTTGCGCAGGACCCAGCCGTCGCACCCACCAACGGGGCACCGCGATGCTACCGCCCCCGCGGATGACGGGGACTCCGGGCGTCCCGGCCCACGGGGCCACCGGAGTAGCCTGTCGGGGCTGTGGACACCCCGGGGTCACCCGGACGACCACCGGCACGGAGGCGTGCGAGAGCGGCCGAATCGGCACGATTGGAAATCGTGTGTGGGGAAACTCACCGTGGGTTCAAATCCCACCGCCTCCGCCAACGCCGTCAATCGGCGACAGCGCCGCCCCGGGTGCCGGTGGTCAGGCGACGGCCCGGCGGAAGACCCGGGTGGCCCAGGCCAGGACGAGGACGCACAGCGGCACCAACACGGCGAACGCCTGCCACACCACGGCGGTGGCGATGTGACCCACGGCCAGCGACCGGGCCGCCACCACCAGGTAGTAGAGCGGGTTCAGGTGGGCCAGGACCCGCAACCACAGCGGCCCGAGCGAGATCGGCAACAGCACCCCGGCCAGCAGCAGGATCGGGAGGTTGATCCCGTTGATGACGGCGGCGAAGGCGCTGATCTCCTTGGTGACCAGGGCGGTGGCCGTCGAGAAGGCGCCCATCAGGGTGGCCAGGAGCCACAGCAGCACGGTGAGCACGGCCAGGCCGGCCCAGTGCACGTGGAATCCGAAACCGACCCCCACGGCCACCACGACGGCGTCGAACACCGTCATCGTCACCAGGCCCGACAGCAGGGGCCCGAACAGGATGGCGAACCGGCTGGCCGGGGTGACCCGCAGCCGCTCGATGAGGCCCGACTGCAGTTCGAAGATGGTGCCGAAGCCGGCGCTGGAACCGCTGGCGAAGGCCAGCAGGGCCAGGATCCCGGGCAGGAAGATCTGCAGCACGCCACCCGTCGGGAACCCCCGGACCCCGGGCAGGCTCTTGAGTAGCGGGGTGAACAGCACCAGGTACAGGATCGGCGTCGAGAACCCGACCACCAGCCAGACCGGGTTGCGCAGCATCTGCACGATGTAGCGGTGGAACAGGAGGCCTGTGTCACGGACGGTCTTCATGCCGCCCTCCCTTCGTCACCGGTACCGGACCCGGCGTCGCGCAGCGAGCGGCCGGTCTGGCGGAGGAACACGTCGTCGAGTGTGGGCTCGGAGAGGTGCATGGACCTGACACCGATGTGCTCGGCGTCGAGCAGCCGCAGGATCTGCGGCAGCGCCTCGCCCCCGTCCTCGACGTACAGGCGCACCTGGTCCCCCTCGTCGGACAGCTCCCGCACGTAGGGCTGGGCGCCGAGCAACGCCGAGGCGCGCTCACCGGCACCGTCGGCGTCCCGCAGGCTCAGCACCACCGACTCGCCGGCCACCTGGCGCTTCAAGTCCCGGGGGGTCCCCTCGACGACGATCTCGCCGTGGTCCATGATCACGAGTCGGTCGCACAGGGCGTCGGCCTCCTCGAGGTAGTGGGTGGTGAGGAAGATCGTCGTGCCCCGGTCGCGCAGGGCGCGGACGTGGTCCCACAGGTTGGCCCGGTTCTGCGGATCGAGACCGGTGCTCGGCTCGTCGAGAAACAGCACCTCGGGCTCGTGGATGATCCCCAGGGCGACGTCGAGCCGTCGGCGCTGGCCGCCGGAGTAGGTCTTCACCTTACGGTGGGCGAACTCGGCCAGGTCGAGGATCTCCATGAGCGCCTCGGCCCGGGCCTTGACCGTCGCCAGGTCGCCACCGTAGAGGCGCCCCTGGAGCACGAGGTTCTCCGCACCCGTCGCCATGGCGTCGGCCCCGCCGAGCTGGCTCACGTAGCCGATACGGGCGCGGACTGCCTTGGGCCGGTGGGCGACGTCGCAACCGGCCACCACTGCGGTGCCGCCGTCGATGGGCAGGAGGGTCGTGAGCATCCGGAGGGTGGTGGTCTTTCCCGCGCCGTTGGGTCCGAGGAAACCGAAGATTTCGCCGCGGGCCACGTCGAAGCTCACCCCCCGGACGGCGTCGACGCTGCCCCGTGGCGACCGGAACGACTTCTTGAGCTCGTGGGTCGTGATGATGGCGTCCATGGGCATGTCTCCTCGTCGTTCGTCGGTCATGCGTCCGCGGCCGCTTCGGCGCCGGCCGCCAACGGAGGAGGCTCCCATACGGGTTCAGCGCCGGTGCGGTGGATCTCGGCCCACCAGTCGAGGCCCTCGAGCGTCCCGCCCTCGATCTCGCGGGCGAGGCGGCGCACGTAGTCGAGCTCGGCCTCGCGCAGCACGGTCCGGAACTCTTCCTCCACCCAGAAGAGTCGGGGCAGGCGCTGCTGGGTCACGAGTTCTTGGAGGGCGGCGGCCTGGACCAGCTCGGCCTCGAGGCGGAGTGCGCGCTCGCGCAGGAGGTCGACGACGGCCTCCGGAGGCAGCGCGGGAAGGAACGAGAGGGCGGCCTCGAAGCTGGTGAAGTCCTTGACCGGTGTCGAGATGAGGTCGGTCAGCCAGTCGTGGGCCTCGATCAGACCGGCGTCGGTGAGCTTGTAGACGGTGCGCTCCGGGAGCCGACCGGCCCGCTTGGTCGCCTGGGGGACGATCAGTCCGCGCTTCTCGAGCGAGGCCACCACGGCGTACAGGGATCCGTAGTTCAGCCGCACGCTCTCGTGCTTCTGGCGTTGGCGCAGGGTGGTCGCCACCTCATAGGGGTGCATGGGGCGTTCCGACAGGCAGATGAGGACGGCCAGGGCCAGCGGGTTGCTTCGGTTGCGGACGGCCACGGCACCTCCTCACGTTGAGTACTCTATTCAGAGTATCCGAGAGCGTGCACTCTGTCCAGACCACAAATGGACCCCGGGCGTCAGGGGTCGAAGCCGCGGATCCGCCCTCGGGCCCGCTTCGTTAGCATCCCGGCATGGGGACGACCGCGGGCCAGCCGACAGCCGCGGGTTCGCCTCCCGGACCCGACTCCGACCCCGGAGGCGACTCGGCCGCCATGGGCCTGGCCCTCGCCGAGGCCGCCGCCGCGCCGGGCCACGGGGACGTGCCGGTCGGTGCCGTGGCCCTGGTCGCCGGACGGGTGGTGGCGTCACGGCACAACGAGCGGGAGCTGACCGGGGACCCGACGGCCCATGCCGAGATCCTGGCGCTGGCCGATGCAGCGGCCGCCCTCGGGACGTGGCGACTCACCGACGTGACCCTGGTGGTGACCCTCGAGCCCTGCCCGATGTGCGCCGGCGCCCTGGTCGCCGCCCGCCTGGGCCGCGTCGTTTTCGGGGCGACAGACCCCAAGGCCGGGGCGTGCGGCACGCTCTACAACCTGTGCGCCGACCCCCGTCTGAACCACGAGGTGCCGGTCACCCGGGGGGTGCGGGCCGACGAGTGCGCCGCCCTCCTGACCGGTTTCTTCGACGACCGTCGCCGGGGCGGTTGACGGGCCGGACGGACGTGGCGTTTCAGTAGGCTCGACCCGTCCCGTGCACCGCGCCGGGTGCGGGAGCGGAACGAAGGGGGAGCCCCATGCCCGGGATGCATGCACTGCAGGTGACCAGGAACGGCCCGCCGGGCGAGGTGCTGGCCGTCCGCGACGTGGACCGGCCGGTGCCCGGCGATGGGCAGGTCCTGGTCGAGGTAGGGGCCGCCTCACTCAACTTCAACGACATCGACCGCTGCCTGGGCAACCTCGTCTCGGTCCCCACGCCACCGCCCTACACCCTCGGCATGGACGTCTGCGGGGTGGTGGTGGAGACCGGCCCCGGCGCCGAGGACTGGCTCGGGCGACGGGTCGTGGCCATCACCACCACCGCTTTGGGCGGCATCGCCGAGTTCGCGCTGGCCGACGCAGTGTCGGTGTTCGACGCCCCCGAGGGTCTGGACGACGCCCAGGCCACTGCCTTCATCATGCCGTTCCACACCTCCCATCTGGCCCTGTTCCGACGCGGACGCCTGGTGGCGGGCGAGACCCTGGTGGTGCACTCGGCGGCCAGCGGGCTGGGCACCGCCGGCATCCAACTCGGCAAGGCTGCGGGTGCCCGGGTGATCGCCGTGGCCGGGGGGTCCGAGAAGGGCGCACTGTGCGCCGAGTTGGGCGCCGATCTGGTCATCGACCACACCACGACCGACTTCGTCGAGGCGGTGCTCGAGGCCACCGACGACGTCGGAGCCGACGTCGTCTACGACCTGACCGGGGGCGACTTCGTTGAGCGGTCGTGGCGGTGCACGGCCAGGGGCGGCCGCTACCTGGCCGTCGGATTTGCTGACGACGACGAGAACGGGATGACCGGCCGGCCACTGCGTATGGCGTGCATCGGCAACATCGACCTCGTCGGGGTGATGGTGGCCTGGGTGGACAAGGTCGACCCGGGTATGCGCCGGTTCGGCTTCAATCCCTACGGCCGGGACGTGGCCGAGGAGGTCCACGCCGACCTGCTCCGCCTAGTGGCCGAGGGCTCGGTCCGCCCCTACGTGGGGCGGCGGGTCACGATGGAGGAGGCCGGGGCCGCCCTCGACGACCACCGGGCCCGACGGTCGGTCGGGCGCACGGTGGTCGAGATCAGCCCCTGAATCGGGGCGTCCAAGGGCGGGATCAGGCCGGCGGCGTCACGTAGGAGTAGTCGCACCGGAACCCGTGGGTCGCCCCGCTGACCGGTGGGTTGTCGAGCCGTTGCCAGTTCCCGTTGACGACTTGACCGATCAGATAGCAGCTGCCTGGGGCTTTGGCCGCCACGTTGTTCGGCCCGATGATGTGCTGGCCGTCGAACGTGGTGATCTTCCCGAGTTGGGTGAGCAGCGAGCCGCGGCTCGGATCGGCGCCGGCGTTCTGGAGGGCCTGGACGAACACCTGGGCCGACAGCCACCCGTACAGGGTGAAGAGGTCGGGGGTGAAGCCCGGAGACGCCACGTTGACCCAGTGGAGGAAGCTGGCCACCGCCGGGACGGACGAGGAGTCCTGACCCAGGTAGAGGGTGGTGCTCTGCTCGAGGTAGTCGCCGTTGACCGCCGACGCGCCGCCGGAGTCCGCCATGAGCTTGTTGGTGTAGGTGGCGGCACCCAGGATGACGATCGGATGGAAGTTCTGCGCCGTCAGCGACTTCAGCAGGCCCGATGCGTACGACTCGGCCATCGAGTCGACGAAGAGCATCTTCACCCCGGCGTTCTTCATGGCGATCACGTTCTGGTCGAAGTTCGTCTGGGCGACGCCGTACGTCTTCTCGTAGATGACCTTGTAGCCGACCTTCTGGAGCACGTACTTCTCACCGGCCCAGTCGACCTCGGCCGAAGGCAGGTCACCTATCAATGCGGCGGCCGAGTGGATGTCGTTTGGGAATTTGTTCTTGAAGTACTGGAGCGGGCCCTCCTGCCATCCACCGTTCAGCGGGACGGGGCTGTAGACGTTGGGCAGTTTGCCGGTGGCGGTGTCGAGCACGTTCGACACGTCGGGCATGCCCGGGGTGGTGGCGAGCAGCGACCCGCCGTAGCTGTCCTCGAGGGAGAAGCTCCCAACGAGTGCGAAGTCGTTGTTGATGGCGTTCTGCGTGGCCTGCTTGTTGGTGGCCCCGGTGAAGCCGTCATCGGCGCTGTCGATGTTGAGCTTGCGGCCGTGCACCCCGCCGGTCGAGTTGACGTAGTCGAAGTAGGCCTGGGTGCCCACCACAGCTCCCTTGAACAGCCCGCCCAGCGAGAGGGTGGAGACGTTGCCCACGGTCACCGAATTTGTGGTGACGCCGGTGTGGTCGCTGAAGGCAGTGGCCGGGATCTTCGAGCTACCGCCCGTGCCCCCACTTCCGGACCCGGTCGTCGTAGTCGTCGACGACGAGCTGGTGGAGCTGCATGCCATCGCCGTCGAGGCCAGCAGCAGGACCATGCCTGCGGCCGCCAGTCGCGTCATCCCTAACCGTCTTGCCACATGATCCCCCTGGTTGTCGCCCCCGCGGTCGGTGCTGCATCCCCCATTGACCCCGGCCAGTCTTGTCGGTTGGCTGACTCTAGTGCGCAGACCTCGACGGATGACGGGCAACCGCCGGCCGACGGCGCCCGGGCGTTCGGGACCCCTCTTCCGGCTCCGTTACACTCGCCGGCGGAAGGGTGGCAGAGCGGACTAATGCGCACGCCTCGAAAGCGTGTGAGGTGCAAGCCTCCGGGGGTTCGAATCCCCCCCCTTCCGCCAAGTGCGCTTGATCACACGCTGTGACCATCAACTTTCGACGCATGTCTCGAACTCAGCTGGTCGCAGGCACCACCACCGCCCGCTCGAACGCGGCCGCACCGGCCCGCCACGTGCCGTCCAGGTCGGAACCGGGCGGGTATCGGTCATCGAGCTCGAGGATGACCAATCCGTGGGCCAAGGACCACAGGGCCTGGGCCAACGAGGCATCTCCGGTGACGACGAACCACGGGTTCCCGGCCCATTCCTCCAACCCGTGGGGCAATCGTTGCCTGACCAAGGGTCCGGCCGTGGCCAGCCGATACAGATTTGGATGGGACAACGAGAACGCACGGTAGGTGACGAGCAGGCTCAGAATCGTGGAGTTGTGGCCCGAATCGTGCAGTGCCCGATGGGTGACGTCACCGACATCGAACAGGGCGTCCTCGATCAGGAGTAACTCGAGGTCTGCCTTGCTGGAGAAATGCTTGTACAGGGATGGGGCTTGGATCCCCATCTCGTCGGCCAATCGGCGCATCGTCAGGGCATCGGCCCCCTCTACCTCCAAGATCTGCCGGGCGGCAGAGACGGCCTCGGCCACGCGCATGGTACGGATCGGTGGTTCCGCCGGGCGATCGAGTTCACCGGGGAGGAGTGAGACTTCAGATCCACCGGTGGCCGTCGTCGTCATGGCCGAGTTCCCTCCGCAGGCAGGAAATCGGCGACGGCGAACTGCCCAAGTGCGCGGGTCAGCAGGGAGTTGACCACTGCCAATGACGCGTAGATGACGGCGACCAGGCCCATTCCCGATGAGGTCAGAGCCCATGTCGCGCAGGAGAAGATCGAGAGCTCCGCGGTGAGAGCGGCGAGCCCGGTGAGACGCCCCGGAGCCCTCGGAGCCAACAATCGGGACCATGCCACGATGGCCGCCAGCGGAGTGGCCACGGCTAGCAACGCTCGGAGCGCCACCGAAGCGTTGACAGATGCTCCCCAGTAGCCCAGCGAAGCAACCGTGGCCAACTCGACAACGAATCGCAGTCCGAGGTTGAGTGAAGCGATGCTGCGAAGTACCTGGACCGGTCCATCAGGACCGCGTCGATCATCAGGTCCGTCTGCATCGAGTCGAGCCATCTCCTCGTGCACTTCGGTCGAGTTCATCTCAGCGCTCTGTTTCCGTGAGGACGAACACTGGGTGGCTCGACGAGATGCGCTGCACATCGGCTTCTTCGGACTCAGCGGTCACACCGTCGAAGAACATCCCTACTTCCATCTTCCACTTGCGCAGATAGGCGCGAAGCACCGGCGACTTCTCGCTGTCAGACAGTTCGCGGGCGGAAAGCTCCTGGCGACGACGACCCAGGAGGAGTGCCAACCCACCGTTGTTGGCGCGTACGTTCTTCACCCACTGCCCCTCGCCTCGAGGAGACACCAGGTAGCGGTGTCCGTCGAACTCGAGCAGGTTCACCGGGGTGCGCCTAGGGACTCCGCTCGTGCGTCCAGGAACCTCCAGGATTCGGCTCCCCCACACGCTCACTCCGGCGCGCATCATGATGACGACAAAGGGATTCATGAGCTTCCTCGTCAGCATCCCAGGCTTGCGGTAGTGCACTGACTGGTCCATTCCGATTCTCCTTTCAGGCGGCCTCGGTCGGAGGCTAACGCTGTTACCCACTGTGGCTTACATCGTTAGCCTTGTCAATCCCCGCATCGAGATCCCCGCAATCGGTGATCGACAGACCACTTCCGCATCGCCATCGGGAAGCAGGGCGTGCTGGCACCAGCGATGCTGGACGGCCGGCCGGACCGGGCCCATCGAAGTCGCACTGCTCGACCGCGGTGGCTACCGCCCACCGCTGCCGGCCCTCAATCCGCCCGATCGGGTTTGAAGTGCGTCTCAGGCTCTCCGCCAGACGCACCACGGCCCCGGCACCCTCTCCTTACGGACTGGCGGCCGGGGCCGTACCTCGGCTCCGGGGCATCGGCCCACGGTCAGAGGCGGCTCACCGGCGCGGAGCCGACAGCCAGGTCAGACCGCCCTTCGGGGTGAATGGCACTCCATGGAGGACCAGAGGAGCGATCTGTCCCGTCCACGGGTCGAGCGTCCCGAGGTAGTCGGCCGGGAAGCCCGGGGCAGGGCAGGTCGACGGCGCGCTGTTCGAGCCGCACGGCGTCACGGCCACGACGGGCTGGTCGCCGAAGGACCCCGTGACCACGTCGACCGAGTCGGCCCCGGCGTCAGTGGCAAAGAGGCCACCCGGTCCGATGGGCCACGCCGTGTCGTCCACCGACTGGGACAGGTTGAGTACCGACAGATGCTGGAACGGGGTGCCCGCCCCGGCCACATAGACCTGTTGCAGGTCGCCTTGGCTGGTCAGCATGAACTGGCCGGCAAAGCGCGGTGCGAAGAACGGCACGGCCTCCGACGAGTCCGGGTCGGTCAGGCCGAGGGTCGTCCGCTGGCCGCGGTGGCTGCCGACGTTGGCCACGGTTGCCGCATCCTCGTCGTAGAAGACCGGCGTCACCGTGGCCACTGCGGTCGCCGTGTCGAGGCTCACCGAGTAGACCGCCGGGTACTGGGGCTGCGGGGCCGGGTCGCCCGTCGTGCCCGGTGCCGAGGCCGACACCAGGATCCGACCCTGCCAGATCGTGATGGCGTCGGTGCCACCATTGTGGGGAAGCGGTTTGTTGTAGGCGTAGTTGGTCACCGATCCGCCGCGCCCATTGCCGCCCGGGTGCACCACGGCCAACGCCGAGTTGCCGTCCTCGTTCAGCGTGACGATGACGCCGCCCAGCGCCGGGTCATCGGTGACCCCGTCGGCCTTGCCCGGGACGTCCCACTGTCCGAGCACCTTGCCAACCGGGGTGAACTCCACGATGGTGCTGTCCCGGTTGCCGTCGGTGCTCGGTCCGCCCGTGGGTCCCACGCCGTTCTGGAATCCGACGAAGAGCGTGCCGCCGAGTTGGGTCACGTCGTCCGGGTCGGACAGTGACTCGGTGGCGGTGATCGTCCCTCCGGCGGGGGTGAACGTGTGGTTGAGCGACGCACCGCTCAATACGGTCCGGACAGACAAGGCGTGAGGCGGTCTTCCGTGCGGATCGGCACCGGCGGTCGGAACGGCGAGGGCGACAGCCCCGACGGTGCCGATGCCGAGGGCGGCGG
>Ga0208220_1001260_pt1 | contig 10641 bp, 7 predicted proteins | sample NGESurdeep092012_9_FD_184484 | JGI IMG/M metagenome (GOLD analysis project Ga0208220, IMG submission 184484) | Arctic peat soil microbial communities from Barrow, Alaska - NGEE Surface sample F53-1 deep-092012 (SPAdes) | ecosystem: Environmental > Terrestrial > Soil > Wetlands > Peat ... | reverse complement strand
GACGGTGCTGCCCGCGACCGAGACACAGGCGGACGCGGCTTCCCCGACGTCGTCGCCCAGCGCGTCGGCAGCGGGCGCGTCGACCGCATCAAGCGCGCCGGCCGTCGCGAGTGCTAGCACTGCGGCCAGCTCGGCGGCGTCAACCGCGCCAGCGCCCGCAGCGGGCGGCGGCTCGACCGTCGACGTGTGCTCGCTCCTGACGCCAGCTCAAGCGTCGTCGATCAACGGCGTCACCTACGGAGCCGCCACGCCCCAGCACTTCGAGGCCGGCCTTGACGTCTGTGACTACAAGAACAACGGCTCTCCCGATCCCATCGACATTCAAGACCTGACCACCCAAGTGACCTCGCTATCGGGCTGCTACACCCAGTTGCGGCAATCGAACGGCCCTGGCGTCAAGGTCTCAGGCGTTGGCGACGACGCATTCGGATACGAGATCGGCATCGACGTGAAGGTGGGCAACAGGTGTGTCGAGGTCTCCGGCCTGACTTCAGCCGAATTCAAGGACAACTACGCGCCCGACGTCGCCATGGCGAAGATCATCATCGCCGGCCTGCACTAAGGCTTGCTTCCCGCGGCTCACTCCCGCGGCTTAGTCACGAACGAGTTCGGTGGGCGGGCTGCTAGCACGAGCCGTCGTCCGCGCCGTCCACTCCACACGCGGGCACGGGTTGGCGGGACTGATCTCCGCACTCTCCCCGGGCGACCATCGAAGTCCAGCGCACGCAAGAACGAGCACTGGACTTCAACGCTCCGGAGAGGGGTGGGTGCGGTCTAGACGAGCGCTGCGCGTTGGCCGATCTCGGCGGCTTCGATGCGGCTCGCCGCGTCGAGTTTGCGCAGCAGGTTCGACACGTGCACGCTCGCCGTTTTCTTGCTGATAAAGAGTTCTTCGGCGATCTGGCGGTCGGTCCGTCCCTTGGCTAGCTGCGCGAGAACCTCGATCTCGCGCGGAGTGAGTCCCAGGTCGTCGGCTGCCGAGTGGGTGGTGGACGTGATCGCCTGCTGGGCCGCGGTCAGAGTGATGCGGGCTCGCTCGGCCAGCCGTTCGATTCGCGCGATGAGTAACGGAGAGCCAGCCTCCGAGGCGGCTTGCCACGCGAGTTGTGCGCTCTCGACCGCGCTGCGTCGGTCGAGTCGGGCGCCGAGCAGGTATTCGGCTTCACGCCAACGGCAGTAGGCGGCGGCCAGTGGCTCGTGCGCGGCGTCCCATGAAGCGGCGGCCGCACGCCACAGGTCAGGATCGGGCCCGGTTACCCGACTCGCCTCTGCCCGACACAGCGCGACAATGGCGATCATCCGTGGAAACACGACGACTCGGCGGGCACTTCGGGCAGTGATGATGACGTCGACCTCGTTCAAAACATCGGTGGCGAGTCCCTGCACCTTGTCGAGGTCGAACCTTCGCCGCATGGCACGGGCGTCGTCGAGGTCGTCGGCGATACCGCGCAATCTGAGCGCGTGCATCTCGAGCATGTACAGCACGTCGTCGCTACCTACGGCGATGGTCAAGGCGCGCTCGGCCTCGTCAATTGCGGCCCGCGGCTCGCCTCGCTCCAGATGAAGCTCGGCCCGCAAGATGTGGAACCACGCGTTGGCCTTCAATGAGTCGAGGCCGCCCGATGCCACCTCGGCCATCATCAGCAGGTCGGCCGCTTGGTCGAGGCGACCGCGGCGGACGGCGAGCATCGCACGAACGCCGTAGGGGCCGAACGCGCAGCTGCCGGTTCCTCGCTCCGGTATTTGCTGCAAGAGGTCTTCGGCCTCCTCCAACCGGCCGAGGCGGATGAGAGCCTCCGCGCTGTCCTGCCCGGCGGAGCTGAGTCTCACCCCGACCATGAGGTCGCTGTCGTCGTCGTTCGCGAAGACCAATTGCGCTGCCTCTTCAAGCCGGGCGGATTGGTTGAAGATATACATCAGATTGTTGTAGGCACGGTCGAGTTGGTTGGGGTTCGCGACCTCGGTGGCGATGACGAGCGACCGCCGCACCAGCGCCAAGCCCTGCTCCGTTTCGCCTTGATCGAAGAGGCACACGCCCAGCGTGTTCGTGGCGTGGCCTTCAGCGACGCGCGCGCCAACAGCGCGCGCGGTGGCGATCGCTTCACGGGCCTTTGGGACTGCCTGGTCGTAGTCGTCCGTCAGCATCAGGCTCCGAGCCTGCTCGGCGAGGACTCCCGCTAATTCGGTAGACGGCATGTCGGGCGGCAACAGCGCCGCCGCCTTGCCCAACGCGTCGAACGCCTCGCGAGTGTCGCCTACGTCCCATGCGTTGCGAAACAGCATGGTGTAGCAAACGGCAGCTCGCCGAGGGTCAGTGGTGGGGTTCAGGGCGTTTAGCGCGTCGTGCGCAACATTGATCGAGCGCTGGATCTCCCCGCTGGCGTACGCCGCATCTGCGGTCTTCATGAGGAGATCGATGCGATTAAGCCCAAGCCAAGCCCGTGAGTCAGTCGGGATGCGATTGGCGGCCGTGAGCGCGCGCTCGAAGTAGGCATGTGCCTGGGGCATCGCAATGATGGCCACGGCGGCGTCAGCCGCCGCAACGGACGCCCTCAACGACTCGGACCAGTCGCCGGCCTCCCACCAGTGGTCGGCCAGCTCCATCGCTGCGTGGCCAGGCCCGGCGGCGCCGAGCTCAGGGTGCTGCATCAAGGCGAGTGCGACGGAGCGATGCAAACGTGCTCGCTCGCCTGGCAACAGCGCCTCGTAGACGGCCTCTCGCAACAGCGCGTGACGGAACCGGAACGAGTCAACGCCCCGATCTGCCACCAGGACTTTGAGTTCAACTGTTTCTGAGACCGCGACGTCCAGCTCATCGGCGTCGATTCGAGCAGCAGCAGACAACAGCCGGTGATGAATCGAACCGCCTGCAGTTGCTGCGACTGCGGCGACTTGCCGTGCCTGCGGAGATAGGCGCTCGATACGCATCATGGCGACGTTTCGCAGGGCGACCGGGAGTGCCTTCGCGTGTCGCGCCGCCGTCAACTCCTCGGCGAAGAAGGGGTTACCGCCGGAACGCGACAGGACGGCGTCGACGAGCGTCCAGTCCGGCGAACCTCCCACGATCCCGGCGAGCAAGGCCGCAATCTCACTCCGGTCGAGGCCGGACAGTTCGATTTGCGAGACGCGGCTGTGCCGGCCCAGCTCGCCGAGCAGGCGACGAGGGCCGCCAAGTCCCTCGACCTCGTCGGATCGATAGCTTGCGAGGAGAAGTGCGGCGTGGGCACCAAGATTGCGGGTCAAGAAGTCGATGACTTCAATGCTCGCGGAGTCGGCCCATTGCAGGTCCTCGAAGACCAACACCATCGGTGATCGCTGCGCCAGTGCGCCAACGCTCTGCAAGAGGGCTTCGAACAGTTTCGTCTTCACGAGCCCGTTCTCGGGGGCAAAGTCGAGCATGACCGTGCCGTCGGCCGGGCCGAGTTGGCGCGCTATATCGCGCAGCACGCCCACGATCGGGCCGTAGGGAAGTCCGCCACCTTCAGCCGGACTGCACGTGCCGATCCCCACAAGAGCGCCACGAGCCCGTGCTCGCACGCAAAACTCTTGGATCAGGCGCGACTTGCCCATGCCAGCGTCCCCGGCGATCAGCACTGTCGCTGTGCCACGCTGCGGCAGGGCGTCAAGCGCCGTATCGAGTTGATCGAGCTCGGCAACCCGACCGACGAATGCACCATTGGGCACCTGCTCGGCCACGGCCAAAGTGTTCCACATTGCGGACACGTTCGCTCCTTGATGAACTTCGGTCTGCAAGCGGTTAGACGAGCAGGGCGCGTTGACCGATCTCGGCAGCTTCGATGCGGCTGGATGCGTCGAGTTTGCGCAGCAGGTTTGACACGTGCACGCTCGCCGTTTTCTTGCTGATAAAGAGTTCTTCGGCGATCTGACGGTCGGTCCTGCCCTGTGCCAGCTGAGCCAGAACCTCGACCTCGCGCGGCGTGAGTCCGAGATCCTCGGCCACCGACCGAGTCGTTGCCGCGGGGATCGGTTCGGCCGCGACGAGCGTAATGCGCGCCCGCTCGGCCAGGCGCTCCACCCGTTCGCGGAACAGAGGTGCCCCCATCGCGACCGCGCAGCGCCACGCAGCTTGAGCGCTCGCGGTGGCGCGCTTCCGGTCGAGTCGCGCGTTCAGCAGGACTTCGGCCTCGCGCCAGCGGCAGTAGGCAGCCGGATAGACCTCCTGCGTGACGTCCCAGAGCGCGGCCGCTTCTCGCCACAGATCGGGGTCGGGCTCGGTCACGCGACTTGCCTCGGCGCGGCACAGTGCGACGAACGCGGTGATAGCTGGAGGCTGTGCGAATCCGCGCGCAGCGCGCGCCGCCATCAGGCCGTCCACTTCGCCCAGCATCCCGCTCGCCAATCGCTGCACCTTGTCGAGATCGATCCGACGTTGCCGGGCTCGAGAAACTTCTAGGTCATCGGCGATGGCCCGCAAGCCCAAGCTGTGCATCTCGACGAGGAGCATGTCCTCTTCAGCGCCGACGGCCGTCGTGAGCGCGCGGTCAACGTCCTCCAGGGCGGCGTGCGGTTCGCCGCGCTCGAGGTTGATCTCGGCGCGCAGCGTGTGCAACCACCCTTGCACGTTGACAGCGTCGAGCCCGCCGGACATCTCCTCGGCAGTCACAAGCAGCGCGGTGGCGTCGTCAAACAGTCCGCGTCGGATCGCAATCATCGCGCGCACTGCGAACGGCCCGAACACGCAATTTCCGCTTCCGCGGGTGATGCGTTGGAGGAGATCGTCGGCCTCCTCCAAACGGCCGAGGCGGATCAGAGACTCCGCGCTGTTTTGTCCGGCCGCCCCGAGTCGGATACCGACGAATTTGTCGTTCGTGCTGTCACCTTCGAATACCAACCCGGCGGCTTCCTCGAGGCGCCCGGCGGTGCCCAGAACGTGAGCGAGATTGTTGTAAGCACGGTAAAGCTGGTCGGGATTGCCCAGCTCCTCGGCGATCGCGAGCGACTCCCGCACGAGCGCGAGACCCTGGTCGATGTCGCCGCGGTCACCCAAAATGCAACCAAGCGTGTTGAGCGCATGACCTTCTTCCATGCGCGCACCGACGGCACGGGCGATCGCGATGGCCTCGCGGGCCTTCGCCTCGCCTTGGTCAAAATGCGACATGAGCATGAGGCTGCGAGCCTCTTCTGCGAGGATTCCGGCCAACTCGAGCGAGGGAGCATCGGCAGGCAAAAGCGCAGCCGCTTGGTGCAGCGAGTCGAGCGCTAACTGGGAGTCGCCAATGGCCCATGCATTGCGCCCGAGCATCGTGTAGCAGATGGCTGCCCGCCGCGGGTCAGTGTCGGCGTCCAATGCGTTGAGCGCTCGTCGCACTAGGTCGACAGCGCGCTGGGTTTCACCACTCATGTAACCCGCATCTGCGGCTTTCATGTCCAGATCGATGCGGTCAATGCCCTGCCAGGCATCGGAATCGGTCGAGATTCGTTCGCCTGCCGTCAGCGCACGCTCGTAATTCGCATACGCCTCGGGCATGGCAATGACGGCGGCGGCAGCATCGGCGGCGGTGACCGAGGCTCGCAGGGCCTCGGGCCAATCCGCGGCCGCCCACCAGTGCTCGGCCAACTCCATGGCTGCATATCCAGGGCCGGCTGCTCCGAGTTCGGGGTGCTCGGTCAGCGCTTGCGCGACAGCACGATGCAAGCGCGCGCGCTCGCCTGGTAGCAATGCGTCGTAGGCGGCCTCACGCAAGAGTGCGTGGCGGAAGCGGAGGGAATTCTCGTCCTGGTCGGCCACCAGAACCTTGTGCTCGACCGCTTCCGCAACCGCGGCGTCGAGCTCGTCGGCACCGACTCGGGTGGCCGCGGACAACAAGCGGTAGTGGACCGACGCGCCCGCGGCAGCTGCGACCCCGACCACGTGCGATGCCTGCGACGAGAGCCGCTCGATGCGCATCATGACGACGTTTCGTAGGACCGTCGGGAGTGCCTTGACGTGCCGCGCCGCCGCCAGTTCTTCGGCGAAGAACGGGTTGCCACCCGAACGTGTCAAGACGGCGTCGACGAGTGTCCAGTCGGGCGAACCTCCGACGATGCCGCTGAGCAGGGTCGCGATTTCGACTCGGTCGAGCCCAGACAGTTCAACTTGGGAGACCCTGGCGTGCCTGCTGAGCTCTGCCAGCAGACGGCGAAGCGCGCCGCCTCGCTCGACCTCGTCAGCTCGGTAAGTGGCAACCAGCAGCACTGGGTTGTCGTGGAGGTTGCGGGTCAGGAAGTCGATCACTTCGATGCTGGCGGAGTCGGCCCACTGCAGGTCTTCGAAAACGAGCACTACCGATGCTCGCGCCGCCAATGTCTCGACGCTTTGCAGCAGGGCCTCGAACAGTTTCGTCTTGACGAGCCCGCTCGTCGGAGCCGCGTCGGCGTCGCTTTCCGTCGGAGCAGCCAATCCGAGGGACCGTTGCGCGAAGCCGAGCACCGCTGCGACGTCACCGGCCGGCAGCTGGCGTGCTAGATCCCGCAACACACCTACAACAGGGCCATACGGAAGTCCGCCACCCTCAGCAGGCGTGCAGGCACCGATCGCGACGACGCTGCCGCGGCTGCGTGCCCGCGCGCAGAATTCTTCGATCAGGCGGGACTTTCCCATGCCGGCATCGCCGCCGAGCAGGACCGTCGCTGCGCCACGCTCGGGCAGGGCAGCCAGCGCCGATTCCAGCCGTTCGAGTTCGGCAACCCGACCGACAAATGCACCGCTGGACCCCTGCTCGGCCACAGCCAAAGTGTTCCACATGCCGGGCTCCTATGCCCCGGCCTGAACTTCGGTGATCTCGTCGGCAACCAGCCCATGGGCTTCCTTGTGACACGCATGGGCGTCCTCTGCATTGGGCGCGTCGACCAGGCAGAACACCTTGCCCGAGCCTTCGTCGAACCAGTACTGCAGGTAGTTGACGCCGTGTGCGTCCTGTACCTCGAGATCGCGGGCGTGGGCACCCGCCACGGCCTCTGCGGTCAACCCGTCAACTTTGTGGTGCACGTCCATGAACAGCGGCATCGTGAAACCTCCGGCTCGAAGCGGTGAGAGCGTCCTGTCCCAGGATCGATCCGGCCGGCCCGCAGCGCATGAGGAGATCTCCTTAGATGCGACGCTAGGTATACCTATTTCCTTAAGCCAACTCGGCGTCCCGCCTCTGCAATGCTGCGTCCCGCCCCTGCAATGCTGCGTCTCGCATTGAGTTCGTCGCAGTCGACCAATCGACGACCTTCAGTTCCGTGCGGGGTGGCTCGCCCTGGACCTGGATGCCGCGCTCCGCCAAAACGGGGTGGACGGCGGGGTGGATGTACTTGTCGAAGGCCGCGTCGCAGGCCTCCTCGGACTCCCAGATGTCGACGTAGCGCAGCGTGCCGTCGGGCTTTTCGAGCGCGAGGTGGACGAGGCAGCCGGGCAGCTTCACGTAATTCATGTTCGCCAGGATCTGCGCGTAGGCATCGGCGTCGATCGGAACGTCCTGGGTCCAGGCGTACAAGCTCATGCGTGTCTCCTATATTGATCCGAGGTATATTCGGATGGATATCGATAAGCTAGCCCTCGTGCCAGAGCAGGTCAAGCCGCGTCGTTACGACTCGAGCCGACGCAAGCTCGCCGCCGCGCAGACCCGATCGTCGATCCTCGCCGCGGCGCGCGAGCTGTTCATCAGCCACGGCTATGGGACGACGACGGTGGCCGCGATTGCCGAGCGTGCGGGGGTTGCACAAGACACTGTCTATGCCGCGGTCGGCACCAAGCCGGCGATCTTCCGGTTGCTCATCGAATCAGCGCTGTCGGGTCGCGATGAGCCCGTACCTGGGGCCCAGCGTGAGTACGCGAACCAGATGCGGGCAGCACCCGACGTCCGGTCAAAGCTGGCGATCTACGCTGCCGCCGTCACCGTGATCCAGGGTCGTCTCGCCCCGCTGTTCGTGGCGCTGCGGGCCGCCGCGAGCGCGAACCCGGAGCTCGCGCAGTTGTGGCGCGAGATCAGTGAGCGGAGGGCACGCAACATGCGGGAGCTCGCCGACGATTTGGCTACGACGGGCGAGCTGCGCGCCGACCTTGGGCGGGACGAGATCGCCGACGTCATCTGGTCGATGAACGGGTCGGAGTACTACGCGCTGTTCGTGCTCGAGCGGGGGTGGGCGCCGGAGCGGTTCCAGCGTTGGCTGCTTGACGCCTGGACCCGACTGTTGCTGCCCTGAGGCGTCCCGCCCCGCTCCCCGGCCGCGCGGCGAATTAATCCTTTTGCGTCGGCCCTGACCGCCGATAAGACATTCATGGGTCGCCCCGGATTTCGCGCGACGCAGCCTGCCCCGCTGCTCGCGTCCGTTGCTGTTGTGGCGGTGACCCTTGCGCTCCTGCCGTTTGGCGGTCGGTATCTGGGCCCCGGGCTGAGCTTCCTGCCGATGACGCTTTCGGCCGCCGCCTGCTTCGACATTCTCACTGCGTGGCTGCTGGCCGGAAACTTCCTCGATACCGGGGATCGCCGGTACCTGGTCATGGCGTGCGCTTACCTGTGGTCGCTCGTGCTGATGGGCGCGTACGCGTTCGCGTTCCCCGGAGTGATCTCCAGCCATCCGCCACTTGCGGTCACGGTGTCGATGGCTCCGTACATGTTCGTGTGCTGGCACGCGGGATTTCCGGTGCTGCTCGGCGCCGCTTGGGGTCCATGGCTTGGACCGAACGCCATCGAGACGGTCCACCCGAAGAGGCGGCGGCTGCTAGTGGGTGCTGCAGGAGCGACCATTGCGGCGGGGTTGGCGACGATTGCCACCTTCGCGGCGAACGCGCACCGGCTACCCGTGCTGATCCATGGCCTGGACCCGACGCAGTTGACCAGGGTGACGGGGCCTGTCGGCCTGCCCTTGATCTTGATCAGTTTGTTCTTCTGCGTGCGAGGTATCCGCGGTGCGAGGGGCCCTGAGCGCTGGGCGGTTGTCGCGATCGTTGGTTGCCTGTGCGACCTTTTGATCAGCTATAACTCACATTTGCGCTACAGCTTCGGCTGGTACGCAGGGCGCACGCTCGGCATGCTGTCGGCCGGCGTGGTCCTGGCCGCGATGCTCGCCTCGTTCAGGCGACTTAAAGCGACCGCTGAATTCAACGCCGCGTACGACCACCTCACCGGTTTGCCCAACCGCCGCAGTGCTCAAGACTCCTTGAACGCGATGTTCGCCCGCGGTCGCCGGATGCACACCGCGTTGGCGCTCGTTGCATTCGACCTCGACTTCTTCAAGCGAATCAACGACGAATATGGCCACGCTGCGGGCGACGCTGTTCTCCGGGCTGTCGGTCTCGCGGTCCGTACCGCGATTCGACCCAGCGACATGGTCGCGCGCATCGGCGGCGAGGAATTCCTCGTGCTGCTGCCGGACGCGAGCGACGACGACGCCCGCGTGGTGGCCGAGCGGCTGCGCACTGCACTACGCACGCTGGACTTCATCGGCCCTGACGTTGTCGTCACCGCCAGTTTCGGTGTTGCGCGTATGCAGGATTCCGACCTCGACGCCGAGCAGTTGTTGCAGCGCGCCGACCGCGCTCTATACGCCGCGAAGACCACCGGCCGCGACGGAGTCGTCGTCGCGCCCGCTATTGCACCCCTGATCGCGCAGGCATCACCAACGCTGCTGTCGTAGCTTAGCTCCCGGTCTTCGCATCCCTGGTGGTTGTTAACGCGCCCGAATTGTCGGCTCTCAACAACCCTCAGGGATGCGAAGAAGCCTTTGGCGCGGCGTCGAGCAGGGTTTCGGCAATTGCGCGGGCGGCGACGCCGGTGGCCGCGGTGCGGTCCATCCGGGCGCCGACCGTTGCCCCGTCGTAGAGCAGGACGAACTGCTCCGCGAGGCCGGCAGGGTCGGCGACTCCCGCTGCTGCCGCCAGTTCCGTGAACAGCCGTCGGGTCCAGGCGCGCGATTCGTCGCTGACCTCTTCGACCGGGCCGCCGGGCAGGCTCTCCGCGCTCGCGTTCATGAATGCGCAACCGCGGAAACCAGGCTCAGCGGCAACCGAACCCAGCGCGTCAAACACTCCGAGTAAGCGTTCGCGAGGCGTGTCATAGCGGGCGATGAAGCCAGTGACCCGCTCCTGCCGCGCCCTGTAGCGGCCCTCGAGATAGGCGCGGATGAGTTCATCCTTGCTGCCGAACGTGTTGTAGAGCGACGCCTTGGCGACGCCGGCGCGCTCGATGATCCGGTCGATGCCGACCGTGTGGACGCCCTCGTCGTAGAACAGCTCGTCGGCGGCGGTAAGTAGCCGGTCGCGGGCTGAGAGCCGGTCCGGAGTGCGGGTCGCGGCGGTCGTCACGGTCGATCGAACGGTCGCGCTAGGGGTGCTCGTGGAAGCCATGACTTGACAATAACAGACCGGTCTGTCTACTGTCACTATCTGCACAGACCTGTCTAATCAATACGCGGGTCAGCGATGGCGTCCCGCAGGCGAAGGAAGCTCCGATGGCAACGCTGACAGACAACCCGACTGACACCCTGACCACCGCCCCGACCGACCGCAGCGGGAACGAGCGGACGCGCCCAGTCCACCCGAGCCGCCGGCTGCCGAAGTCGGTCGCGTTCTCTCTGCAGGTGTCGATGCTGGTGTCGCTGCTCGGGGCGGCCAGTGCGCCGACCCCGCTGTACCGCGTCTACCAGAGCGAGTGGGGC
>Ga0208220_1001259_pt1 | contig 10641 bp, 7 predicted proteins | sample NGESurdeep092012_9_FD_184484 | JGI IMG/M metagenome (GOLD analysis project Ga0208220, IMG submission 184484) | Arctic peat soil microbial communities from Barrow, Alaska - NGEE Surface sample F53-1 deep-092012 (SPAdes) | ecosystem: Environmental > Terrestrial > Soil > Wetlands > Peat ... | reverse complement strand
AAGTTTGCCGAGGGGTAGGGCTTCCTACGAGTAGCCCGGCGGTGACGGCGAGTGGGATCTGTGGATCACCGGGGCGCCTACGCCCGCAGGATCCTGATCAACCTCGTGCTGCAGCCGCGCCCGCCCCGAGGCACCCGCCGCACGGGCCAGCAGGCCGCGCCACCCGACGGCCGCAGCTTGTACTCGTCCGCGATCAGGACTCCGGCGGGTGGCACTGGCCTTTTGGCGCTTAGTCTAGGTTCGCATCCAGCCCAAACGCGTGTTGCTGTTCCCGGCGCCCGCATCGGAGCGCTGCTTCTTGAGCTTGGTGAAATTGTCGTTCGGAATGAGGTTGACCGGCGTGATCGGAGTTGGATAGCCGACACCTTGCAGGACGCCGTCAATGGAGCTGCCCGGCTGCAGGTGCGACGCATAATCCGCTAGGCGGCCTTGCCGGTAAGGGCTGCCGGGCTCGCCCACCGGCCGCGCGTCGCGGCCGTACAGTCCGTAGAGGCGCGCGCTGTTGAGGCCGAGGATGTTCCGCTTGTCGTTCTCGGTGATTTCCGGATAGTGATACCTCTCCCTGATCTGCTCGGGAATCTGATACCGCCACAGCGCCTCGATCTGCCATTGCGGTCCGCCGTACCAGAGCGAGTCGGACCCGAACACGATGTGCTCCGATCCCATGTAGTACAGCAGCTGCCCGATCAGGTGTGACCACACCGTCGGGAAGGTCACGATCATCGAGGCCATCGTGGTGCCGAGCTCCGCATAGAGGTTGCGGATCCGCCGATGACTCGAGGGGGAATTGGACGTTGGCTCTGCCCCGGCCACGTACTTGCCGCCGGCGATCTGGGCGAACTGGGTGGACCACCGGATGTTCGGGACCGTGTGCCCGTCGCTGTCCGTGAGCGTCGTCGGCGGCATCGCCCCGGTCTCGTTCTCGATGTCCTGCAGAGACTGCAGGACGTAGAAGCTCGGCCGGATGCAGGAGTGATAGATGACGAAGTTGAACTGCGGCCAGTCAGCTGTGGCCTTGACGAGATCGTCGGGGTTGCCGTAGTCGGGGGTATTGTTCGGCCCGCCTGGCTGGGTCCCCGATGCCGACAGTCCTTTGTGAATGCAGATGTTGAAGAATCCCGGGTGCTCGCGGAGCCGGTGCTTGTTCGCGTTGATGACCGCGTAGGTTGGGTAGGCGATCGCCTCATCGTCTAGCCGCCACTGCGTGAACTCGGCGCCCGGGTACGCGCTGGCCGCTTCTGCGACGCAATAGCCCTTCCACGAGTCTGGATTGCAGTACTCGATCTGCCATTGCGTATAATCGCCGAACGCCGGGTCCGCGAGGTTCCCGACGCCGGGGTAGATCTGCGCGTGGGCGAAAGCCCGGCGTGAGCCGGCGAGCTTATTAATAAAGTCACGGCATTGCGAGGTCTGGTAGCCGGTGAGTATCTCGCTCACCAGGCTCTCCGTGATGCTGTTCGCCGGGCCGGGCACGCCGCCGCCGGGCGGCGTGAACAGGGCGATATTGGCGTTGCTGACGATCGAGATGCTCGCCTGAGACTGGAGGTACATCCGGTTGATGTACTGGCCGAGGTGGAACTCGCCGAGAGCCGTCGTGGCGGGCCCGGAATTGGGGGGGAAGGCGGGGCCCAGCTGGGCCGGGTTCCAGTCCGTCCAGGGATTGCCGAGCTCATCGCTGCCGGCCGCGTTGCCGCCCGTGCCGTTGAAGGGATTGGAGGTGTAACCCGCGCCGGTGGAAACCGGCCCGGGGCCCTGGGCGAGCGCCCGCAGCCCGTTCGGGCCGTTCGAGCTCGATCGGACGATGTGCGTCTGGTCATCGAAGACGAACACGTCTCGCGGCATTCCGTTCTCGAGGTATGCCTCGGTCTCGTACATCTCGACCGGATTTACGTTGAATAGCTTCTTGCCGTACACGTCGTTCATCGCGAGGAAGGCCGCGGCCATGCCGCCTGTGCCCATCAGGAACTTGCGGCGACTGGTGCCGAGCTTCTTGGCCGCCTCGTCGGCCAGTTCCTTGATCCGGTACTCGACATGGCGCTGGTCCTCCGTCTGCGGATGCGGCATGTACTCGCCGTTAGACACCATCCGCGTCGGAACCGGGGACTGGAACGGCTCGTTCTCCGCCGGTGCGACCTTCTTAAGCTGCTCGTCGCTCAACCAGGTATCTTCTTCGCGCGAATCTGGAGGGCGCTGTGAATCAGACCACATATAACTTGGCTCCTGCCTGGCCGCCGCCGGGATCGCGGACATGGCCCCTTTGCCTATATGTCCCTAGCGGAGCTCGTGACCCGGCGGGCCGCGGATATGAGTGAGGCACCAGCCGTTGTGGCCGGCCATGGCGAAGTCGACACTTGCTAAATTGCCACGCAAAGGCCGCGCCATGATTGGCAGATAGTTAGCCATGACATAACTCACAATCGGCGGCGGATCAGCCCATATCTGATCCGCCTGCTCCCGTGCGCCATTCCATGTTCTGTCACAGAACGTCGCATAGGTTCTACAAAGTTCATCTTGCGCGCCGCAGCTAGCGGTGTCAACCGCCCCGGCGCTGTCAGCCGGGCCGTGCGCAACAGGCTCGCCGCGCCGGTTCGTGCGCCTGCCTGACCAGGCGAGGTTGCGCAACCGGGTCGGCGACTCTGGCGGCCACGCGGCGGGCGTCGGGGATGGCGGGGGCTGGCGCCAACCTACCCGCCTTCGCGAGCGTGCGAAGTAATGTGCTATTTCCTTACCCTGCATAGGCTGGCCATATTTCGTTTCTGGCCCGTTAAATACTGCTCGCGGCCAATAAGGTGGCCCGGTCATTAACTCGCTCAACTGCCATTAACAAAGGCCAGGGCCAAATGCGGGACGAGATCAGTGCGCTGACTCCAGCATGAAAGGAGCGGCAGGGATGAAGACGCCCGACCAAGGACCCGGATCCGACGGTGAGACCAGTCCCGGCGTAGGGCGGCGGAGGTTTCTCTCCGTCGGCGGAGGCCTCGTGGCCGGTGCCGGGGCACTCACCCTGCCCCGGCCCGGGCACGGCTCCTCGGCCGTGGCCGTGGCCGAGCCGGACGCCGCCCGCGGCCTGGCCCGGATCTACCCTGCCGACCCCAGGTACGACACCATGCGCATGGGCTTCAACCGGCGCTGGGTCGGCTCCCCCGCCTACATCCAGGTAGTCAGCAACGCCCGGCAGACGGTCGAGGCCGTCCAGCGAGCCCATGACGCCGGCCTGCGCATTACCGTGCGCGGCGGTGGGCACTGCTACGAGAACTTCTCGGCCGGGAACCACGGCGGCGTCATCATCGACATGAGCGGGATGCAGGGCGTGTCCATGGACCGGGCCGGCCGGGTCTGCGTGGAGGCTGGCGGCACGCTGTGGAACGTCTACGAGACGCTCTTCAAGGATTACAACCTCACCCTGCCCGGCGGGTCCTGTTACTCGGTCGGGGTGGGAGGTCACATCGTGGGCGGCGGGTACGGGCTCCTGTCCAGGCTTCAGGGCCTGACCAGCGACTACCTGAGCGGCGTGGACGTGGTCTGCGTCAACCGGCACGGCCGGGCCCAGCTGGTGCGGGCGCGCGAAGGCGACCACGAGACCGGGCGGCTGCTGTGGGCGCATACCGGTGGCGGCGGGGGAAACTTCGGCATCGTCACCGCGTACTACTTCAGCAGGCTGCCGAGGCCCCCGGAGCAGGTGCGAGTGGCCATCACGACGTGGCCGTGGTCGGGCCTGACCGCTGCGGACTTTGCCACGCTGCTGCGCAACTACGGGCGCTTCATGCAGGCCCACAGCTCTCCGTCGAGCCGGTACGCGGGCCTGTTCTCGCTACTGCACGCGTTCCATCAGTCGGCGGGGAAAATCACGATGACCACCCAGGTGGCCGGGCCTGCGATCGGCCTGCTGGAAACGTTCCTCGCGGAGATCAACGCGGGCGTGCCCGGCGGCTCGACGACGATCACCTCCCTGCCCTGGCTCCAGGCCACCCAGTGGCTGAACGGGTCGGGGAAGAACCAGCGCGGCAAGTACAAGTCCGCGTACATGAAGGCCCCGTTCCCCGAGGACCAGATCCAGGCCATCCACAGCGCGCTGACCGACGCTCACTACACCAATCCGCAGGCACTGCTGCAGATCGACTCCTATGGATGCCAGGTTAACGCGCTGGCACCGGACGCCACGGCCGTGGCGCAGCGGTCGTCCATCATGAAGCTGCAGTACCAGACGTACTGGGCGCTGCCCGAGGACGATGACGTCAACCTGCGCTGGATCAACGGCTTCTACGCCGACGTGTACTCGGCCACCGGCGGCCTCCCGGTGTCCAACCGCGTGACCGACGGCTGCTTCGTCAACTATTGCGATGTCGACCTGGGGCCCAGCTGGCCCACCCTCTACTACAAGGACGGCTACCCGGCCCTGCAGGCGGTCAAGGCCCGGTGGGACCCGCGCAACGTGTTCAACCACGCGCAGTCGGTCACGGCAGCTCGATAGTCTGCGCGCGCATCAGCTCGTGCAGCGCGCCGTCGAGAACGGGCGGGAGCTCCTGGGCCAGGGTCTTGAGCTGGTCCGCGATCAGCAACAGGCCGTGGGTCATGACTACCGTTCCGTCGAGCTGCGGCGACTCGCCGTCGTCGTAGATGCCCAGCGCGCCAGTCAGCGCCCGGATCAGCGAATCGCCGTCGACCAGCTCGTACCAGCTCGCAGTGGACCCGATGCAGCTCTGCAGCACCTGCTCGGCACCGTCGGAGTCGAGGCCGTCGGGATGGGCGCGCTCAAGCAGGTCTCGCGTCACGGACCCCAGAAGTACCGCGAGCTGCTCACGGTCGACGCGGCTGAGGTCGGCGATCGCGTCAGTGAAGGCCGCAGCATCGCCAGCTTGCGCCGCCGACACCGCGGCATCGACGGCCATCGCCATCGCCCTCGCCGGCTCCGGCCAGGACCGGTAACCCGCCGTCAACGAGCCAACCCCGTGGAGGCTCTGACGGTCAGGGAGGTTGGCATCAGGATCTGTTTGGCTGGCCGGTCTCCGCTGTTATCAATCTGCTCAAGCAGGAGGCGCGCTGCTTCTCTCCCGATGTCGTACTGGGGGATGGCCACGGTCGACAGTGCTGGGCGCCACCATTCCACGAAGGGCATGTCGTTGTAACCGACGATCGAAATGCTGCTGGGGCAAGGTCGCCCGGCTAGCTGGGCAGCGGCGTAGCAGCCCAGGGCCATCAGGTCGTTGCCGGCGAGTATTGCGGTGGTAGCCGGGATCTCCGCGAGCACGGCGAGGGCGGCGTCCTTGGCGTCGGCCACGCCGAGTGTGGGGCAGTGGCGAATGATGAGCAGGTCTGGATCGAGGCCGAGGCGATCTGCCGAGGACCGGAATGCCTCGGCTCGCGCCCGGACGACCGACAGGTTGGGCGGCCCGGTGAGGTGGGCGATCACGCGGTGGCCGAGATCGCTCAGATGCTGCATGGCCGCCCAGATGCCGGCTCGGTCGTCGCTGCTGACACTGGGCAGGGTCGGATTGTCAATCTCCCGGTTGACCAGAACGACCGGCTCCGCTGCGGACGTGAGGCGGCCGATCGTCGTCCCGTCCAGGGTCGCTGACGCCACGATGTAGCCCTCGCAGCGGCGAGCCTGCAGCGCGGCAATGCGATCACGTTCGCGGCCGAGGTCGTTGCCGGTATTCGCGATGAGCGCGGTGTACCCCGCCTCGGCGAGGGTGTCCTCGATCCCCTGGACGATCGGCGGGAAGACGGGGTTCGCGAGGTCCGGGACGACGACGCCGATCACCGCGCTGCGGCGCACCCGCAGGGATCGGGCGATCGGGTCAGGGGCATAGCCGAGGCGCCTGGCCGCCGATCGGATCCGTTCGGCCGTCGGAGCCGAGATCCGGCCCTCGCGGCGCGGGTCGAGCGCCCGCGAAACGGTACCCGGGTGCACTCCCGCCAGGTCCGCGACGTCCCGGATCGTCGGGCGGTCAGCCATGGGGCGAGCGTACTGCCGCTGGCGACCGATTGCCATGGGCCGTTTCGCGGAGGCGTTGACTTTACCGAGGGACCTGCGCAAGATTGATGGCAATCGATTGTCGAGAGGTTCCTGATGTCCCGCATAAGTTACGTCGAGCCGAGTACCGTTACCGATCCCAGCCTGGCCGGGCTCCTTGAGGAGTCACGGACCTACGGAACTCCCAGGCTCGAGAGCCAGTCCATCCGAGCGCACGTGCCGGCGGTGCTGCGGACCTTCTCGGATTCCTGGCAGCAGGTGTTTCGCGAGGGCGTCCTTGATCACCGCATAAAGGAGCTCGCGCGGGTCTTCGTGGCGAAGTCACTCGACTGCGGGTACTGCGCCGGTCAGCGGTCGCACATCGCAGCGGCTCAGGGGGTCACTGAGCGTGAGTACGACGACCTGATCGAGTTTCGCAAGTCCGATCGCTACGACGATCGCGAACGGGCCGCACTGCGCTGGGCCGAGGCGATTGCCTGGGATCCGGAGCTCGCCGATGACGGCCTCTGGTCGGAGCTGCATCAGCATTTCTCCGAGCCCGAGCTGGTTGAGCTGGGCTATTTCATCGGCCTTACGATGGGCCAGCAGCGGTTCCTGAAGACGCTCCAGATCAGGAACGGGGACCTTGGCACCGCCAGCCTGGCGGGCCTCGCTCCGCAGGTCGCCCGGCAGCTAACCGAACAGGACACCAGCTTGGCCGGCTAACCGGGCCACAACGAGGCGGGGCGGTGCGGGACATGACCGAGGATGCAGACATCGTGGTGGCTGGCGCCGGGCACAACAGCCTGCTCACCGCGTGTTATCTAGCGAAGGCCGGCTACCGGTGCCTGGTCCTGGACGCGCGGCCGATTCCCGGTGGCGGAGCGGCCACCGAGGAGCTGCTCCTGCCCGGGTTCGGCATTGACACCTGCGCCACCGGGCACACGCTGATCCGGGTCAACCCGGCACTACTGCATGATGAGCTTGGCCTGGCCGCCGATTACGGCCTGCGCTACGCCGAGCCCGACCCGGTGGGGCAGGTCGCCTTTCCCGACGGCAGGCAGCTGACGATGTGGCTAGACCGGGAGCGGACCGCTGAGGAGGTGGCCCGGTTCTCGCGGGCGGACGCGGCAGCTTATCTGCGGCTGCTGGATGAGTACGACCAGGTGAAGCACATCTTCAGCCAGTCGCAGTTCACCCCGGTCGGGTTCGGGCCGTCGCTGGGGGAAATGCTCGATGCCCATCCGCGGGGGCGGATCTGGGCGCGGCGGCGACAGCTGTCCGCCGCCGCGGTGGTCCGGCATGAGTTCTCCAGCCGGCACATCCAGGCGTTCCTCCTGTGGATGGCCTTCCAGGTTTTCCAGCCGGTGGACGAGCCGGGCTCTGGCGTGCTGCCGTATGCGCAGACCTTCGGCCGCCAGCAGCGCAGCTGGTCGATCCCCATCGGCGGCTCTGGACGGCTGACCGCCGCGCTCACCGGCTACCTGGCCGACCACGGCGGCGCTGTGCTCTGCGGCCAGCGCGTGACCCGGCTGCTACTGGAGAATGGCCGCTGCGCCGGGGTGGTGACACAGGACGGCTCGCAGTACCGGGCGCGCACCGCGGTGGTCTCGTCCATTCACGTCAAGCACCTGCGCGACATGGCGCCCGCGGAGGCCTGGCCCGAGGAGTTCCACTACGGGGTGGACACCTACGACGTGGGCGTTCCGGGCTTCGCCGCGTACTACTGCACCACGGCCGCGCCGCAGTTCCAGACCCCGGATGGGCCGCGCAGCGCCGTCTCAGCCGGGCTGGCGGGCTGGCCGGAGGACATGATCCAGCTCGGCGCCGACCTGCGGGCCGGGCGGTTCATCGCCGAGCCGCCGTGGGTCCTCGTGGCCACGCCCACCCTGGTGGATCCCGGCCGGGCGCCAGCCGGCCAGCACACGGTGAAGATACTGAGCCCGCAGGCTTACCAGCTGCCCGCCGGCCTGGGCGACTGGGCAGATGTCAAGGAAGAGCACGCCCGCCGCCAGCTGGCCCGGCTGCGCCGGGCCGCGCCGGCCTTCACCGACGAGGTGATCCTCGCCAGCCTGGTCAAGTCGCCAGCCGACATCGAGCAGCTCAATCCGCACATGATCCACGGCGCGTTCCACGGCGGGAACCGCGGCCCCGCCTTCAGCGGGCCGCTGCGCCCGGCGCCGGGCTGGGCAGCACACCGGATGCCTATCCCCGGCCTGTACCAGACCGGCGGGACTACCCATCCCGGCGGGTCCATCACCGGAGCTCCCGGCCGCAACGCCGCGACAGTGCTCCTGCACGACCTGGGCCATGACCCGGCCGAGGTGATGACCGCCCGCCAGGCCGCGCCTCATCGTTGACGTTCGGTCTCGGCCGGTCTAGCGTTCCCTCAGCGACAGCGGCTCGGCGAGGGGGGCGGCTATGGGCAGACCGCGCTGGCGTCTCAGGGCGGCGGCCAGCTGTGCCGCACTGTGCTGGGTACTGTTCGCCGTCACGCTCGTCACGCCGGACTGGATCGAGGCGGTCTTCCACGTGGACCCCGATCACGGCAATGGGTCGCTGGAGTGGGCGATCGTCGTGGTGCTGCTCGCCGCGGCCGTGGCGCTGTCTGGCCTGACCCGCCGCGAGTGGCGGCGGGCCCAGCCCGGCCAGGCCGGCTGACCTGCCGGTCAGCCGCGGAGCCGGATGCTCCGGCAGGCGAGGTGCCGTGACCCCATGACGGCCGGGCCGAGCGTCCCGGCCGGGATCACGGGCGGGTCGCCAGCCGAGCCGACCACCGCGACCAGCAGCCACTGCGAACCCGTCGGCCCGGGGCCGAAGTCGACCGAGAATGTCACCGCTCGCGGCGTGCGCGCGGTCAGTGATCCCGCCGGCTGCTGCATCACGTCGGCGACCTGCCACGAGTCACCCAGCGGCGCACCCGGCGGGGTACCCGCGGAGACGGCCGCCGTCACGGCCGCCGCCCACGGCACCGGCAGCGCCGCCCACGCCGCCGCCGCGCCCGTGACCTGCCGGCGGATGAGCAGTACCCACGGCGTCTCGGCGGCGGGATCCGGTGCGCTGCGCCGGTGCACCAGGACGTCCACGCGCGCCGGGCCGGGGACGAGCCCGGTGGCGGCGGTCCCGCTGGCGACCGGCCGGTCGACGACCAGCTCCATCAGGTCGGCCTCGGCCGGGGCCGGGGTGTCCCACGGGTCGGCATACGGCGTGCCCGCGGCGAGCTGCGCGGTCCAGAACGGCAGCGTGATACGCGGCTGGCCCGGTGCCGCGGCCGGCGCCCCGGCCGCGAGCAGCCGGGAAACGAACCCGGGATTCCACTGCCCGTCCGGCCGTACGAGCGGGTCGCGGGCGTGCATCGCCGCCTGCAGGACCCACAGCTCGTGGATGGCCAGCCGCTGGCTGACCGACGAACCGGTCGGCTGGGCGCTCATCGGCAGGGTGGCCGGGCCCGGGGCCGGCACGGTCGTGCCCGGTGCGTTGCGCGCCCGCAGGTCCGGGCTGGCGTCGAAGCGTACGGGCGTCGGCACCAGCGTGGCAGGGTCCGTGGCCGGGGTGGGCAGCACTCGGCGGGTGTCGCGGTCGTGCACCCGCAGGAACAGCTGGACCGCCGTCGTCCCGGACAGGTCGAGCTCCCACACCCCGGCCGACGACAGGGTCGCGCGCAGCAGCCGCACCCCGCCCTGACTGACGATCTCCAGATCGGTCACCGTGACCTCGGGCAGGCCGTTGACTAGCGCCTGCCACGTCCACGTGGGGCTGGTGGCCGAACCGCCCTTGGTGCCCTGCCACACGCCGGCGCCGGTGCCGACATAGACGGTCGCCGGGCTGGCGGGATCGGCGACGACGGCGTACGCGGGCGCGATCGTGCCGGTGGGCGAGCTGCCCAGGCCGGCCGCGCGCAGGCCGGTGCGCTTCCACGTGGCCGAGCCGTCGTACCACCACAGCGTGTCATCGCTGGTGGAGGACGACGGTTTCTCGGGACCGGTCGTGGCGACATAGAGGGTGCCATCGCCCGCAGCCGCGGGGTTGGCGATCGCGATGTCCGTCCACGAGCCGGCCGGCGGCAGCACGCCCGCCTTCAGGCGGTTCTTCTTGCCGCGCGCGCCGGCGCCGTCGATCCGCCGCACGGTGGAACTCGGCGGCACCGCGGCGGTGCCGCCCGCCAGGTCGTGCACGAGCACGGCCCGCTGGCATAGCACCACGAGCCGGCGCGGGGTGGCCCAGCGCAGCGTGACTACCTGGCCGTCGGCCGACGGCACGCCGCCGGTGAGCACGCAGGAGTCGGTGGCCGTGTCGGCCGGGTTGGGCCCGGGACTGCGCTTGGGATCCAGGCCGCCCGGCAGCGTGAAGAAGGTGGTGCCGCCGTCCTGCGTGCACCACACCCGGGTCGTGCCGACGGCGACGCGGGTGATTCCCGCGTCGACCGTGGCCGCGGCGCCGGAGTAGAACGACGAGGCCGTGTCCTCCTGCGACTGGTCGGCGGGAAGATTGGCGGGCGAGCGCAGCACGAAGCCCCACGGGCGGCCAAGGTCGTCCTGCCAGGCCGCCCTGACGTACTGCCGGGCGTACTGCGCCGTCGCGCTGGCGAAGAACGTGACCCCCCCGCCGTCGCCGAGGAACGCGGCCCGCCAGACGGTGTCGCCGGCGCGCCGGATCGTCCCGTTGTCCTGGGTGCCGATGACGATGTC
>Ga0208220_1001258_pt1 | contig 10643 bp, 9 predicted proteins | sample NGESurdeep092012_9_FD_184484 | JGI IMG/M metagenome (GOLD analysis project Ga0208220, IMG submission 184484) | Arctic peat soil microbial communities from Barrow, Alaska - NGEE Surface sample F53-1 deep-092012 (SPAdes) | ecosystem: Environmental > Terrestrial > Soil > Wetlands > Peat ... | reverse complement strand
TGTTGATCAGCTGCCCCATCGTCCCATCGCCGTGCGCGATGCCGCCGGTGATTGCGCGCAAGTCGTGGGTGAGCTGGACGACGTCGGACAACGCGCCGTTGGCCTGCGTCAGCATTGCCTCGTAGTCGAGCGACGGCAGACTCTGGATCGTGTCGCCCGGTGGCAGCACGGCGAATCGCGGAGTGCCCGGAGAAATGTCGAGCACCTTGTCGCCGAGGAGTCCGAGCGACTTGAGCTTGATCCGCGAATCCTCGCGAATGAGGTGCTGCAGGCGCGACTCGACCTCGAGCGTGACGCGCAGATTGCGTGTCGTATCGCCGGACGGCGGAAGGAAGTCGATGCGCTTCACGCTTCCAGCGAGCTGTCCCGCGAGCGTCACCGTGCCGCCCTTCTGAAGTCCGTTGGAGTTCGACAGGAAGGTCACGAGCGTATACCGCTTCGTGAACAGGTCCGCGGCCTCGCCGAGCTTGACGATGGCGATGGTGAGAATCGCGATCGCGGCGAGGATCAGCGCTCCGACCTTCAGCTGATCCCAGGTTATGAACTTGGATCGTTTCATGGCGCCCTCAGACTCCTCCGAGAAAGTCCTGCACGTATCGATCCTGACTTGCCGTCATATCCTCCGGGCTTCCCGAGAACACGATCTTGCGCTCGGCGAGCAGCGCGATGCGTGTCGCCATCCGGAAGGCGGCGCGAATGTCGTGCGAGACGACGACGCTGGTGACCTTCAGCTCCCGCTGCAGCTTGATGATGAGCCGCGTGATCGTTCCGGTGGTAAGCGGATCGAGCCCCGACGTCGGCTCATCGTACAGCATGATCGCGGGATTGGCGGCCATTCCGCGCGCGATGCCCACTCGCTTCTTCATTCCACCGGAGAGCTGCGCCGGCAACTGGTCCATCACGCGATCCGGCTCCAGATCCACGAACTCGAGCTTCTCGCGCACGCGTGCCTCGATCTCCTCGTCGGAGAGCTGCGTGTGCTCGCGAAGCGGAAAGGCGACGTTCTCGAAGACGGACATCGAGTCGAAAAGCGCGGCGCCCTGAAAGACCATCCCCATCTTCTGCCTGATGACAAGCGCCTCCTCGTACGTCACATCGTTGATCACTTCACCGTCAATGAGCACGCGACCCGAATCCGGCTGCAGCAGGCGGAGGATGAGCTTGAGGATCGTCGACTTTCCGGTTCCGGACTCGCCGGCGATGACGACTGTCTCGCCGCGCCGAGCGACGAGCGAGATGTTCTCGAGAATCGGACGGTCGAATGCGAGCGAGACGTGCTGGAGCTCGACGATGGCCTCGCGCGATGCACCCACGCGCTCCTGCGCCTCTTCACCCTCCCTGAGCTCCTCGCCGAATCGCGCGCGCAGCTCATCCTCGGCGCGCCGCAGGCGGGGACCGTCGTCGCTGTCGCGGCGACGCTCCTCCTGCGACTCGGCCGGCGCGGGCGCGCCCTTGGTATCGTCCGGAGCGTCGGTCATCCGAAGAGAAAGAGCAGAACCTGCGTGAGGAAATAATCGACGACGAGAATCAGCACGCTCGCGACGACCACCGTGCGCGTCGTAGCATGGCCCACGCCCTCCGTGCCGCCCTTGGTGTTGATTCCGAAGAAGCATCCGGTGATCGCAATTATTCCACCGAATACGAAGGGCTTGATGAGTCCCTGCACGAAGTCCGTCGGGATGTAGTGCAGCACGAACCCGCCGGAAGCGACCTGCTCCCACACGGTGCGCCAGTAGAGCGTAGTGGGAATGCCGATATAGACGGAGGCGATGACGTTGCCGCCGCCGATGCCCACGGTATCGCTGAGGATAGTGAGCACCGGCATCATGATGAGCGCGGCGATGAGGCGCGGCGTCACCAGCTTCTTGATGGGGTCGACTCCGAGGGTGTTCAGGGCATCGATCTGCTCGGTGACCCGCATTGAGCCGATTTGCGCGGCGATGCCGGAGCCGACTCGCCCGGCGACGAGGATCGCGGCCAACACCGGTCCGAGCTCGCGGACCATCGATGCAGTGACGAGGCGACCGATGTACATCGTGGCGCCGAATTGCGCCATCTGCACGGAGGTCTGGAGCGCCAACACCATTCCGGTGAAGAAACCAGTGAGCAGGACGATGCCGAGCGATTGGACGCCGATTTCATCCATCTGCTGGATGACGTCGCCGATGTAAAACGGACGGGCGAAAATGAAGCGAATTGCCTTGGCAGCGAGTCCGAAGTACTGCTGGACCGCCAGCACCCGCATCTTCGCGCCTTCGTTTATGCTTGCGAGAAGTCCTGGCAATCGCTGGCCGCGCGAGAGAAGTCCCGTTGTCGGGGTGCCACCTTACGCCGGTGCAAGGGCAAGGGACGTGCCCGAGCCCGGTGAGCGCTGTCTAGTGATCGCTTCTCCTGTCCCGTAGCTTACCGGCCAATGCAATCCATGCTCGCGCGCGATCGTCTGTCGGAACTGCTCCAGGCTAGCGCCGGGCGCCGCATTGCGGTGATCGGCGACGCGATGCTCGACGTCTACCTGCGGGGCGACGTCGAACGGATCTCGCCCGAGGCGCCGGTGCCCGTCGTGCGCGTGCGAGAGCGGAGGATGGCACTGGGTGGGGCGGCCAACGTGGCGCAGAACGTCGTGGCGCTTGGCGCGGCGTGCGACCTCGTGTGCGTGGTTGGCGACGACGCCAACGCGGGGGAGTTACGAGCGATGCTCGCGTCGCTCGGCGCGCCGGACCATGCGCTCGTCCAGACGACGCGTCCCACGACGACGAAGACCCGCGTCGTCGCGCGCGCGCAGCAGGTCGTGCGCGTGGACGAGGAGGACGACGGAGAGCTGAGCGAAAGCGACGTGCCGCGGCTGCTTGATGCCGTGCAGGTTGCGCTCGAGAGCGCGGACGCCGTGGTGCTCGAGGATTACAACAAGGGTGTGCTGGTGACGGCGGTGATCGATGAGGCGCTGCGCATCGCCAAGCGAAGGAATATCCCGGTTGTCGTCGATCCCAAGTATCGCAACTTCTTCGCGTATCGCGGCGCGACGATCTTCAAGCCGAATCGCCGCGAGCTCGAGTCCGCGCTCGGCGCGACGATGGACGTCGACCGTCCGGAGACGCTGCCCGCGCTGGTGCAGCGCCTGGGCGTCGCGAACGTGCTGTTGACGCTGGGCGAGCGAGGAATGGTGCTCGTGGGCGAGCACGGCGAAACGGTGCGGGTGCCGACGACTGCGCGCGAGGTGTACGACGTCGTCGGCGCGGGCGACACGGTGACGGCGTATCTCGCGACGATGCTTGCGGCGGGCGTGGAAGTCGGGAAGCTCGGCGCGGCGACGGTGAGCGGAATTGAAGTCCTCGGCGCGTTCGACGAGGTGGCGGCGCGGGGCTGAGTGCGCAGCGCTTTGTGCTGTGAACGGAAGCGAGTAGTTTGGTGAACCGACCGGGCCCTTAGCTCAGATGGTTAGAGCAGCGGACTCATAATCCGACGGTCGCAGGTTCGATCCCTGCAGGGCCCACTCACGTCACAGGGAAACGCTCTACGCATTGCACTTCGCGTAGAGCGTTTTGCATTCACTACCTGAACATCGCAGCCGCCTTGATCACGGTCTGCGAAAATCCCAGCAGAAGCGGGATCAGCACGAACGGCCACGCGATCCACAATTTCCACGTGCCGGAGCTCGCGGGCTCATTTACAGGTCTCTGAATGCGCGCGTCGTCAGCCATGTGAACGCTCCGTTGAAGAAACTGAACCCGGCATCCCCTCCACCGCGCCATCCGGATCCGCATACTTCTCTGCCACCTGCCGCACCATCAGATCGCAGATCAGGCCGACGAGCAGGAGAGCCGCCATCAGGTACATCGTGAGGTTGTACTTGTGCGCGTTGTCGACGCCATGCTTGATCTGATACGACGCGATGTAATTGATGAAAAACGGTCCCAGCACACCCGCAACCGACCACGCGGTGAGTATTCGGCCGTGAATCGCGCCCACCTGCTTCGTGCCGAACAGGTCGCGCAGATACGCGGGAATCGTCGCGAAGCCTCCGCCGTACATCGACAGAATGATGAAGCAGCAGAGCACGAACAGCGGGAGACTCTGCAGCCGCTGGCTAGCAGGGATCAAGACGTAGAGCACCGGTCCAAGCGTGAAGAACACGAGATACGTCGCCTTGCGGCCGATGTAGTCGGAAAACGTCGACCACAGAAATCGCCCGGCCATGTTCGCGATGCTCAACAGTCCGACGAAGCCGCCGGCGATGATGGCTGTGATCCGCGTCGGAAACATGTCCTGGCTCATCGGTGACGCCGACTCGATGACCGCGATGCCCGCCGTCACGTTCACGGTGAGCATCACCCAGAGCAGCCAGAACTGCGGCGTCTTCCACGCGTTCTCGACGGAAACGTTGCGGCTCGTCACGAGCTTGTGCGGATGCGCGGAGGGAACCCAGCCGGCGGGCGCCCATCCCGGAGCCGGCACGCGAATCGTGAACACGCCGAACATCATGTAAATGAAATAGAGCGCACCGAGCGCGACGAACGTCTCAGTGACGCCGAGCGAGAGATGGTTGGCAGCATGAAACATCTCCATCAGCTTCACCGACAACGGCGCCGCGATCATCGCGCCGCCGCCGAAGCCCATGATCGCCAACCCCGTCGCCATCCCCGGTCGATCCGGAAACCACTTGATCAGCGTCGATACGGGCGAGATATAACCGAGACCGAGGCCGATTCCGCCGAGCACGCCATAGCCGCCGAGTAGCAGCCAATACTGATGCGTGTGGATGCCGATCGCGCCGAGAATAAATCCACAGCTGAAGCAGAGTGCCGACGCGAACATCGCCTTGCGCGGACCAACGCGATCGAGCCACGCGCCAAACAGCGCCGCGGAGAGTCCGAGAAACACGATCGCGATGCTGAACGTCCACCCGACCGCCTTTAAGGACCAATCCGACGGTGCCGCAGCGACCGCGCCGACGAGCTTCGATTGTGAGAGAGCCAGCAGAGTGTCGCTCGGTGCGAGCTGAGACACGGCGACGAGCTTTGTAAGCGGTTTGTTGAAGACGCTGAAGGCGTATGCCTGACCGATGGAGAGATGAATCGCGAGCGCAGCGGGCGGGACGAGCCACCGATTGAATCCCGGCTTCGCGATTGTCCTATCGCGATCGAGGAATGACAGAAGGGCCATTCATGAGTCCTGGTTCGGGGAAGTCACATGCAGCGTCGAAAGAGTATCCCCGGATGCGCACTGTCGCCACTACCCGCCGCATCCCGCCGCCGTTAGATTCTTCGCTCGCGGTCGCGTAGCTCAGCTGGTTAGAGCGCTGGTCTCACATACCAGAGGTCCGGGGTTCGAGTCCCTGCGCGACCATGATGCAAAACGAGCCTCCGTCGGCACTCGGCGCCGGGGGCTCGTCGCGCGTTCGTGCGCGGATTCATGCACCGATCAGAGCACGGAGATCGGTACTATCCCCTCTCCGCCACCGGCATAGCGCGCTCCGCACGACGCGCATTCCGCTCGCGCACCCTCTGGAACGCGCGCCAGCAGAGGTAGCTTCTCGCCGCACTGGCAGACCCAGCCCACGAGCCGCGCCGGCACCCCCACGACCATCGCGTAGGAGGGCACGTCGCGAGTCACCACGGCACCGGCGCCCACGAACGCGTACTCGCCGAGCGTATTGCCGCACACGATGGTGGCATTCGCGCCGATCGACGCGCCGCGGCGCACCAGCGTCTCGCGATACTCGTGCTTCCGCGAGATGTGGCTGCGCGGGTTGTAGACGTTCGTAAACACCATCGAGGGGCCGAGGAAGACATCGTCCTCGCAGATCACGCCCTCGTACACGCTCACGTTGTTCTGCACCTTCACATTCCTGCCCAGCCGCACCTTCGGCATCACCACGACGTTCTGGCCGAGGCTGCACGCCTCACCGATCTCGGCGCCTCCCATCACGTGACAGAAGTGCCACACCCGCGTTCCGGCCCCAAGCGCCGCGCCATCGTCGACGTACGCGGATTCGTGCACGAACGCGCCCGTCAACGTCTCGCGCATCGGCGAGCCATCTCCGGGCTCGGCGCGGCTGCTCACGCGCGCTGTCCCTCGCGCGAGAACGCACGCAACGGCAGCGCGATCTCGCTCTCCGACCGCGCGGACTCGTAGATCGCGAGGATCAGCTCGAGCGACTTCCGCCCTTCCCGTCCGTCGGTGCCCGCGGCGGCCTCGCCGCGCAGCACGCTGACGACGTTATCGTAGTACGGCCGATGACCCGAGCCGTACACCGACAGCGGATTCGGCGCCGCGCGCAGCAGCTCCGCCTCGCGGTCGATATCGTCGTACTCCGAAAACTCCCAGTGCTCGATGCGATTGAGCGCCGTGCCGCCCACCTTCACCGTGCCCTTCTCGCCGATCACCGTGATCGAGCCTTCCATGTTGCGCGGATACGCGAGCATGGTCACCTCGATCGTGCCGAGCGCGCCGTTCCGGAAGCGCAGTATCGCTACGCCGGTGTCCTCGCTCTCGATACGTCGCGCGAGCGTCGCCGTCTTCGCGATCACCGTCTCGACCTGACCGACGAGCCACTGGATCATGTCTACATAGTGGCTCGCCTGATTCATGAACGCGCCGCCGTCGAACTCCCACGTGCCGCGCCACGGCGCCATGTCGTAGTACGATTGCGGGCGATTCCACCGCACCGTGGTGTTCGCGAGATAGATGCGCCCGAATCGGCCGGCATCGATGGATCGCTTGAGCAGCTGGATCGATGGATTGAGCCGATTCTGCTTGACCACGAACAGATGCACGCCCGCGTCGTCGCACGCGCGCACGAGCGCGTCGGCCTCCTCGAGCCGCGTCGCCATCGGCTTCTCGCAAATGACGTGCAGCTTTCGCTCGGCCGCCAGAATCCCCTGCTTCGGATGCATGCCGCTGGGCGTACAGATCGCGGCAACGTCAGCGGGAACCGAGTCGAGCATCTCCACGTAGTTCGTGAAAAACGGCACCTCGGCCCTCTCGCCGGTGGCGCGCGCCCGATCGAGCATCTCGTCGCACACGGCGACGAGCTCGAAGTGAGGGTTAGCCGAGATCGCGTCGATGTGACGCTCACTGATGCGGCCGCATCCCACCACCACGATCCGAAACGGACGATCGTCGCTCACGTGATGCTCCAATGTGCGGGGTGCGCGCTCAGGCGTGCGCGACGATCGCGCGCTCCGGATGCGTGGCGTCGTGCTTCGGGCAAGCATTGCGCGTGTCGATCACGAGCTGCGCGTGATCACACACGTGCTGGTAGTCGATCGACGAATGATCCGTGACCACCATGACTGCATCCATCTGCCGCAGCACTATGTCCGTGAGCGGCACCGACTTGCCGACGGCGCCAGGGGGCGTGTGCCCATCGGCCACGATCTCCGGCACGTACGGATCGTGGTAGCTCGAAACCACTCCCTTCTGCGAAAGCAGGTCGAGAATCTCGAGGGCGGGGGACTCGCGCAGGTCGTCGATGTCCTTCTTGTACGCGACGCCGAGCACGAGCACGCGCGAGCCCTTGAGCGCCTTGCCCACATCGTTGAGCGCATCCTGCAGCTTCCCGACCCAGAACGCGGGCATCTCCGTGTTGATCTCTCCCGCGAGCTCGATCATCCGCGTCTTGTAGTGCAGCGTCCGCATCTTCCACGCGAGATAGTGCGGGTCGAGCGGAATGCAGTGCCCTCCCAGTCCCGGGCCGGGCGTGAACTTCATGTATCCGAACGGCTTCGTCGCCGCCGCCTCGATCACTTCCCACACGTCCACGCCGAGCCGATCGCAGATCATCGCCATCTCGTTCACGAGCCCGATGTTGATCATGCGGAAGGTGTTCTCGAGCAGCTTCGCGAGCTCCGCCGCCTCGGGCGAGGATACCTCGACGACGTGATCGATGAAGAGCTCGTAGACGCGGCCGCCGAGCTCCGTGCACTTGGCGGTGACGCCGCCCAGCACCTTCGGCGTATTGCGCGTGTGCCACGTCGGATTGCCTGGATCGACGCGCTCAGGGGAGAAGCAGAGGAAGAAGTCCTCGCCCACCGTGAGCCCGCACGATTCGAAGCGCGGGAGCATCAGCTCGCGCGTAGTGCCCGGATACGTCGTCGATTCGAGCACGACGAGCTGCCCGGGACGAAGCCGCTCAACGATTCCCTCCGTCGCCGCGACGATGAACGACATGTCGGGATCCTTAGTTTTGCCGAGCGGTGTCGGCACACACACGGAGATGACGTCGCACTCGCCCAGGCGCGCCATGTCGGTGGTCGCTTCGAGCTTGCCGGAGCGGCGCAGGGCGGCCACATCCGCACCGTGGACGTCCTTGATGTGGCTCTCGCCGGCGTTCACGAGCGCAGCCACGCGTTCGGAAACCTCGAACCCGATCACCTTGAGCCCCGCGTTGGCCATCTCCACCGCGAGCGGTAACCCGACGTAGCCGAGTCCCATCACGCCGCACACCAGCTCGCGGCGGTCGATTTTGCCCGACAGCGATTCGAAAGTGCTCACAGACTCTTGATTTTGGAGTGAGGTCGGAATGTCCGAAGGACGCCCCCGCACGGCGCCGGTAACCTGGCCGGGGAGTCGGCAGTCTAATGATTGAGCGCCGCGCTCACGCTTCACGGCCCGCACCCGGCGGCGGACACACGCAATGCCGGTGAACTTAACGGAAGCAATTTGAGCGATCAAGCGAAACGCTATCCACTTCCGCTGGCCGCCAGCGCGCTTCCAGCGCTCGTTCCCTGCTCGCACAATGGGTGCCCGCTCGGCGTCGACGCGTCCGCCATCGCGAGCGCGCTGCTGGCTGGCGATCATCCGCGCGCCTTCCTGCTCGCCCGAGGTCCGAATCCGTTCGCGAGCGCGTGCGGACACGGCTGTCACGCGCCATGCGAGACCGCCTGCCACCGGCGATCCTTCGGCGCGCCAGTCGCGATCGCAGCGCTCGAGGCGTACGCGAGCGGCTTCTCCACGCCATCCACGCTCGCTTCGCCGGAGCCGTGCACGAGCGCGCACGATGCGCGCTCCGTGGCCGCGCTCGTCGGACAGACACCGGACAGCGCACCGCATGCGCAGCGCTCGGGAAAGCGCGTCGCGGTGATCGGCGGCGGCGCGGCAGGCATGGGGTGCGCGCATGACCTCGCGCTGCTCGGCCACGAGTGCACGATCTTCGACGAACGAGGCGAGCCGGGCGGCATACTCACCGGCGCGATTCCAGCATTCCGATTCCCGGTCGCGAGCGCGCGCGCGGAGTGCGCGGCGATACTCGCGTCGCACGCGCAGTTCGCCGCGACCTCGCCCGTGATGGGCATCGAGACTCTGCGCGCGATGTTGGCGACGGAGTTCGACGCGATCTTTCTTGCGACCGGCGCGTCGATGCCCGCGTGGGATCTTTTCCCGGATCAGCCGGCGCATCCGCGTGTCGTCGACGCGATGGCGGTATTGTCCCGGCACTCGCCGCTCAGCGGACGCGTCGTCGTCGTGGGCGACGGCGATCTCGCGCTGGACGCCGCGCGCGTGGCGCTCCGGCGCCCGCGAAGCGAGGAGGCGCGCAGCGTGGCGACCGCGCACGCGGTACTACCGGAGCCGCTGGAGTCGTCGTCCGCGCGCCCCGCGTCGCTCGCCGCGGCGCTGCAGGACGGCGTACTGCTGCACGGCGGCTGGCACGCGCGCCGCTATCTCACCGATGACCAGGGTGCGCTCACGGGTGTCGAGATAGTCAACGCAACAGACGGCATCGCGAAGGTGCTCGCCTGTGATTCTCTCGTCACTGCGCCGCCGCGCATTCCCGCGCGCCAGTTCGGCGCGGAGCTCCGGCACGACGAGCACGGATTCATCAGCGTCGACCCCTCGACCCTGCAGACGTCGCTGCGCGGCGTGTGGGCGGGCGGCGCGTGTGCTTTCGGTCACCGGTCGATTGCGCACGCGGTTGCGGATGGCAAGAGAGCCGCATGGCAGATCCACGCTGCGCTCACGCGAACGATCGTCCGCACCGCGGTGAGCTCCGCGTGGATCGAGGTCGACGACTGGGACGGCGAGCGCGCCGCGCGCGCCATCGCCGCGCGGCGAATCGACGTCGCCGCGTCCTCAGCGCCGCCCGCCGATCCGTTCTCGAGCAGCGCGCTCCGCGACGTGCAGGAGATCGTGCGCGAGGCTAGCCGTTGTTTCGACTGCACCGTACTCCCCGTTGTCGGCGAGGGGTGTACGCATTGCGGCAAGTGCATTCATGGCTGCCCCGAACGCGCGCTCTCGTTCACCGGCGGCGAGATTCCCGAGGTCATGGTCGACCCCACGCAGTGCACGCGTTGTGGCGCGTGCGTGGCGATGTGCCCGCCCGGCGTAATCACGATGGCGCGAGCGATCTGGGAGCAGCGCCTGGTGGCCGAATCGGCGCCCGTGCCGGTGCGCCAGAAACCCGCGCACCGTCGCGGCCCAAGCTACACGCCGCCCGACATCGGCGGCCTGCCGGCAGTTCGGATCTAGGGGATGGATACGGACAAGAACGGACGGAACGGACACTGACGGAAAAGGCGATTGCCTGGCGGACACTACATCGCTACCGCCTCATCCCCGTCAAAAGTCCTTTCCGTTTTTGTCCGCCTGATCCGTTTGTGTCCGTATCAGGGATGTATGCGCCAGCCCGAGCGGCAGTTGACGACAGC
>Ga0208220_1001257_pt1 | contig 10645 bp, 11 predicted proteins | sample NGESurdeep092012_9_FD_184484 | JGI IMG/M metagenome (GOLD analysis project Ga0208220, IMG submission 184484) | Arctic peat soil microbial communities from Barrow, Alaska - NGEE Surface sample F53-1 deep-092012 (SPAdes) | ecosystem: Environmental > Terrestrial > Soil > Wetlands > Peat ... | reverse complement strand
TGGCATCCGAAGGCCGCACGGTGTTCCTCTCGAGCCATCTCATGAGCGAGATGGCCCAGACCGCAGATCACCTGCTGGTCATCGGCAGAGGCAAGATCATCGCCGACGCCAGCACCGATGAGTTCATCAACCGGCACACGGCCCCAAGTGTCCGGGTCCGGGCCGTCCAGCACACCGACCTGGCCGAGACCCTGATCCAGCGCGGCGCCCTGATCGAGTGCGGGTCTGACGGCGCCATGGTCGTCACCGGGCTGGACTCCGCGGCCATCGGCGGCGTTGCTTCCGCCCACGGCATCACCCTCGTCGAACTGGCCCCGCTCGGGACATCGCTCGAGGAGGCGTATTTCGACTTGACCAAGGATGAAACCGACTACCACGCCGGACAGCTGACCGGCTCGACCAAAGGAAACTGACATGAGCATTGCAACCCACACCATCAACGAGACTCACTTCACTCCCCCGGCTCCCCCGGTGCGGAATTCGACGATCACGAGGACTGTCAAGGCAGAGTGGACCAAGCTCCGCACCCTGCCCTCCACGTGGCGGACGGCGGTCATGGCCGTGACCATCTCCATCGGCTTGGGTGCGGTCCTGTGCATCTCGCAGGCCAACCAGTGGGCCACCATGACGGCCCAGCAGCAGCGCACGTTCGATCCCACGGCCTGCTCGTTGGGGGGTTTCTTCTTGGTCGGCGCCGTGCTGCTCGGGGCACTCGCCGTGCGGACGGTTACGGCCGAGTACTCGACGGGGATGATCCGGTCCACCTTCACAGCCATGCCCACCCGACGCCTGGTACTGGCGGCCAAGGCTGTGGTCACCGCAGCGTTCGTGTTCCCGGTGGCACTGCTGGCCGTCGTCGTCAGCTTCGAAGTCGGTCAGCGGATCTTCGCCGGCAAGCACCTCCAAGTGACCTTCGGCCACCCTGGCGTGCTTCAGGCGATGGTCTTCGCTGCCTTGGCGGTAAGCCTGGTTGCCATCATCGGGGTCGGACTCGGCGGCCTCATCCGCCATACCGCGGCCGCTACCACAACACTGGTGCTGGTCATCGTGGGAGGGGTTACCATCGGCCAGTTCCTTCCGGCCGGCCTCCGTCAGTACTTGCCCGGAACCGCACTCGAGGCCGCAGTGACAGTTCATCGGTCGGCTGGCCTCCTGAGGCCCGGTACGGCAATCATCGTGCTTGGCGCCTACGCCGTCGTCGCCCTTGTGACGGCATCGCAGCGGGTGGCATACCGAGATGCCTGACGCTTCCTGAACATTCGCCTGACCGCCAACAAGGTCACGAGGACGACGATGCCCCCGGTCAACGCCGGGGGCATCGTCCTGCACATAGAACGTTGCTCAAGTCCACGCATCCCTACGTCCCACGGTCCCCGGGCGTGATATGGGAGATTTAGCGCGCACGTGTCGACACATCCCGGTGGGTTCGGCAAGACAGGAGACCGCCGCACGTCGGAGGCAGTCGCGACGAAGGAGCCGTCAGGACCGTTGGGCCGACGACCGGGCATGGACCGTGTCGTGGATGAGCTTGAACCGCATTGACCCAAACCCAGGTCGCGGTTCGGGAAGCTCGTGCGGGGACCGTAGGAAACTCACCGCCAGGACGACGGCGGCGGCTAGCCAGATGAACACCCCGACGGTCAGGATCCACGGCGTAGATCCCAACGACAGCACGATGAGGCCCGGGATGGCGACGGCCAGCCCGACATACCCCACTCGGAGCGCCCAGACAGCCATCCTCCAGTGTCCGTTGTATCCCAGCTCCGACAGTTCGTCCATGCCAGGGATTGTCTCAGAATGCCGGATGCTCAGCGGGAGAGGTGCCCCGGAAGTGCAGCCGAACATCGGCAGCTCGCGGTCAGCAGGCACCCCTCCGTCGATCACCGCCGCCGGGGCCCGGCAGCGATAGGGGACGGGCGGAACCAGATCCAGGATCCAACTCAGCCGAGTAGGCAGCAGGACGAATCTCGGGATGGGAGATAGGGAGCTCTGAAACTCCCCACCCTTGTCACCCCTTCCCCTGGACGGCTGGCCGCCCGAGGTTCGAAGCCGTCCGCCTGCGGGGCTACAGGATCGCAGCAGAGGTGACGATGGGAATACCATCTATCCGGGCTCGAATCGGCCGAAGGGCTGAGCAGATGGAACTCACGGTCGTTGGCGCAGGCGTAGGCCGTACCGGCACGAGTTCGCTGAAGCTCGCGCTCGAACGCCTGCTCGGCCGGCCATGCCACCACATGTACGAGATGTTCGTCGACCCGCTTGAGATCCCCCGGTGGACTGCAGCCATCGACGGAGAGCGCGTCGACTGGTCCACCATGTGCGCGGGGTACGCGGCGGTGGTTGATTGGCCGGGGGCGGCGTTCTGGCCCGAACTGACGGCTGCCAACCCCGACGCCCTGGTCGTGCTGTCGGTGCGTGATGCGGCCAGCTGGTACCGGAGTGCCTCGAACACCATCTTCCAACTCTACGACCACGCGCCGCCGGAGATGGCGCCGTGGTTCGGCGCCATGCGACGGCTGCTGACCGAACGCTTTAGCTGCGCCTTCGACGACGAGCAGGCGATGATCGATACCTTCGTGCGCCACAACGAAGCCGTTCGGCGGGCGATCCCGCCGGAGCGCCTCCTGGAGTGGACTGCCACCGACGGCTGGGAGCCCCTGTGCGATCGGCTCGGCCTGGAGGTGCCATCGGAACCGTTCCCCCGGACCAACGACACGAACGAGTGGCGCGAACTGCTCGGGATGGCGCCGGTCTCCTGACGTCCGCCTCCCAGAGGTGAGCAGTCCGTTGTCGGGATCGGCGACGACGCTTGCTGGATGTTTTCGACGACGTGAACATCACAAGTTGTCCAATGCAGGGGTTGTTGACAGGTATGCGCGAACGGCCTGCATTCGAATCCTGGGGTGCCCGCCGCCAACGCGCCCCGGTCCGACACCGACTCGGCCCGGGCTGAGGGTGTCCCGGACATCTGTTGAGGGACACCTTATCGGTTGCGAATGGAACGGATGGCGGACATGATGAGAAGTCGATGGGATTGGTGACGACGGCACACTCCATGTCGGTAGACGGGTTCATCGCTGATGCCGACTACCGAGGCGATCGGCTTCAGACGTGGCTCCAGGCTGGCGACACGCCAAGCCGCTTGAATCCTGGCTTCAAGATGTCACCGGAAAGCGCCACCTTCTTCGACGAGGGCGTCGGCCGATGTGGAGCCGTGATCTCTGGGAGGCGCACCTACGACGTGTCCGATGCCTGGGGTGGAAAGGGCCCGATGGGCCCACTGCCCCTCTTCGTAGTGACACATACGCCACCCGATCGCGTCCCCGACGGTCCACTGCCCTACACCTTTGTCACGGACGGCATCCAGAGTGCGGTCGAACAGGCCAAACAGGCCAGGGGGGCCGCGGCTGGGCGGGACGTCGTGCTGATGGGGGCGAGCATGGTGCAGCAATGCCTCCGAGCCGGCCTTCTCGATGAGATCATCATCAACTTGGTTCCCGTCCTGCTGGGCAATGGCGTCAGGCTTTTTGAAGCCGGCGGTGGCGACTACGAATTGGTCATCGACAGTGACATCCCAGCACCTGGAGTGACGCACCTCACCTACCGAGTGGTTCGATAGCTGCTGACTGCCTGTCCTCGATGTGCCATTCCGGGAAATTGTCCCCACGAAGTGACCGCAATCGCCGGGCGGGTGACTTCCCTGGTCCCGACCAGGTCATCGACGCAACGTCAACCAGGTCCCGGGAGGTCAAATCGATGGTCTACACCTGAAGGTCATCCCGACCTCCGAAGGCGATCGCGACCCAAAGCGCTTCACGATTCCTCCAAGAGCTCCTGCCAGTTTGCGGGGACCTTTCCAGCCGGTCCGGGCACGGGTTGGTCGAGAGGATGATGATCCGGAGGAGCGAGCCGAGGCCCTGCCATGTAGTCATTGGTCCGGTAGTCCCAGAACCAATCCTCGCCCGGCTCGAAGCTGCGGATGACAGGGTGACCCGATGTGCCTGCATGTGCAGATGCATGCCGCATCAGCGACTCGTCACAGCACCCAACGTGGCCGCACAGCGTGCAACGCCGTAGATGGAGCCACCAACCCCCAGACTCGAGACACTCCACGCATCCTGTCCCGCTTGGTGGGACTTCTGGATTGACGGAATCCTCCATTTGTGCCTCCTTCATCGCAGTGGTCAAAGGTAAGGGAATGATCGGTGACTCAGACCATGATCAAAAAGCAAGGTATCGGTGGACAGATCGCACAGAAGCCGATCCCTCGCCCACGGCGGCTGCGACTCGCTTCGTGGATCCCGAACGCAGGTCGCCGACGGCAAAGAGGCCGGGATGGCTGGTCTCGAACGGCAGCGGCGACCGGTCCAGGGCCTCCCAACCTTTGCCGAGTTGGTCCGGCGTCAGAGAGAGGTCGGTCAATACAAATCCTCCGTCATCAAGGGCCGCACAGCCATTGAGCCATCCCGAGGAAGGGTCCGCTCCGATGAAGGAGAACAGTCCAGCGCACGGCAGGACGACCTTGCCGTCGGGGCCATGGAGATGCACTGCTCGTAAGGTCTCATCTCCATCCAGGGCGACGACCGTTGTCTGTGTCAGAAGCGTGATGAGAGGATCGGCTTCAAGCCGCTCGACCAAATAGCGCGACATGTCCTTCGCGAGATCCGGACCGCGGATGACGAGCGTGACCGCACACCCGCCCTGTCGGAGAAAGATGGCTGCCTGGCCGGCCGAGTTGCCGCCACCGACGACCACGACGGGCGACGCCCCGCATCTCCGCGCCTCCATGTCAGTGGCCGCGTAGTACACCCCTGTGCCTTCGAAGTCGCTCAGTCGCGTGGCCTCCAGTCGGCGATAGTAAGCACCGGTTGCGGCGATGACGGCCCGTCCTGCCACCTCGCTTCCGTCGCTCAGGCGGGCCACCAGATGCCCGGCGCGACTTGCCAGCGAGACGACCGTGCAGGGCACGGTGAGGCTGGCCCCGAACTTCTCGGCCTGGATGATCGCCCGCTGGGTGAGCTCCGCACCCGACACGCCCATGGGAAACCCCAGATAATTCTCGATCCGTGAGCTCATCCCTGCCTGCCCACCGGGTGCAGTCATCTCCGCGCCGAGCGTGCGCAGACCCTCGGAGGCTCCGTACACGGCCGCTGCCAGGCCGGCTGGGCCGCCCCCGACCACGACGAGATCGAAACAGCGCTCGGGCAGGCTGTCGACTGTGAGTCCGAGATAGCCCGCCAACTCACCTGGGCTGGCCCGCCGCAGCACGGTGCCAGAGGCGATGACCACGGGCATTTCATCAGCGGCGATGCCGAATTGCTCCAGCAGTGCGTCCACGTGGGAGTCACGATCTGCATCGAGCCATTCATGGGGTATCCGGGTTCGGACCAGGAACTCCCGGATACCAAGGGATTCCGGCGAGAACTGTGACCCGATGACCCGGATGGCGGGTGCAGCCCCCGTCATGAGCAGTCCTCGACGGGCCACGAACGCAGCCAGGATGGTGTCTCCGAGTTCGGGCTTCGTCGCCATCAACTGGCGCAGCCGGTTGCGGGCGACGGCGACGACCTCGCCTGCCGTGACGACCCGGGCCGAGACGAAGACCCGTAACCCGCTCAACATGTTCAGCTCACCGAGGAACCGGCCGGGTCCGTGGCGGATGATGACTCGCTCGTCACCGTCGACTGCAACCACGATCTCGACCTCAGCGCTCACCAGGACGAAGAAGTCGTAGGAGTTATCGCCCTCGCGGTACAGGTACTCCCCTACCCGGACCTGGCGTCGAGTCCCTAGGCGCGCGATCAACGCGATGTCCGATGCGTCCAGCGTCGGAGTGGCCTCTTGCTCTTCTGCCATGGTACACACCCTCCGTTCCTACAAGACCCACTTTGGCATCAGGGACGGCGTCATGATTCGACAACGCTATTCGAACGGATCTCGGTCGGCATTGCCACCGTCGCCGCTAGCGTCGGCCGGATTGCAACAGGGTCGATGGCGGGGAGGTAGACCCCGTCCGCGGCAAGCCATTGTTCAAGCCACACCTTCGGGTCGTTTCGGACGTACGAGGTCGAACTGACAGGACCCGCCCCCGTATAGATCGAGGTCAGCGAAGCACCGCGGACCATCGAGTTACAGACTGGCCTGATCTTTGGTCTCGACGTAGGGCATTGAACAAACTCCTTGCGGAACTCGAATGGAACGGTCAGGCAGCGGCAGGGCGGAAGGTCACCGAAGAAGCCGGTGATGCGGACAATGCTCCCGTCGCCGGCAACTTCGCCCACATCGAGTCCACTCAAGGCAATCGAACCGTCAGGCGCTACGAACTCCCAGGAGTACCGAAAGTGCTCGTGGTGTGCGTCGATCGCACTTGACCGGCGGAAGGAGTGACCCGCGAATTGAGCCTGGAGAGTGCCAATCATCTCGTTGATCTCGGATAGTCCGCTCCCAGCGAGGGGCGGGTCGATCAGTCGGCCATCGATTGCCCACACTTGCATGAGCTTCTGGGTACGGAGTGCCGGATCGGTCTCGTTCAATCCATCGAGGTGAACATCGATCGTGTCGGTAAGGTCTGGCATCGGGTCTCTCCTTGGTTCGCGGCGGGCTTCGCCGCCGATCTTGAACGCTGAGGAGAACGAATTCGATTACTCGCTAATCGAGGGAAGGACCTTGTCCCAGGTCTGACTATCGCCGGCCAGGCCATGGATGAGAACAACCGCCCTTCCTTGGCCTCCCATGCGAACGGCGAGTTTCCGCCCATGAATCTGCACGAACTCGATGGATGGCGGAGGCATCTGCCAAGTATGACCCACACTTGCAGCCAGCAGTGCGTCTACATCAGCGAGACGAGGGACCGTCAGGGACTGCGGGCGCAGCTCCGCTCCCTCAGCAGGGCTCAGCGGAGAGCAGCCGTCACTGGGATAGTCCCCCGAAGAGGCCGAAGTTTCCCGTCATCCAGCTGACCGTCAGCTTGCACTTGGCAATCCGCCACTCGCTCGAGATTCGCTCGAACCGATTCGTATAGAACCCGTAGACGGTGTGCTCGCTATCGCCAGTGCGGTTCGGGTTGTGATGTCGGGCCTGAACATATGCGACACACGTCGCGTGATCATCGTCGTCGAACGTGATCACGTGATTCGTGATCGTGTGCTGCGTTGCCTCCAGAGCACCCATCACCGGTGCGATGCTCTCGATCCATTCATCGGCCTTCAGACGGACGATGGGGAAGCCGAAGCCCGAACTGAAGTCGGCCTCGAGATCGTCGGTGAAGCAGGTGCGGAGGAACTCCCAGTTACGGGTGTCGACTCCCGTGGCGTATCAAAGTTGTACATCGATGATCTCAGCGCGATCCGACAATTGCCGCAGGCGAGCCTTATCAACTGGTGATATTGCGCCGATCTTAAGCCGGACATGCTCGAGCTCTTCAAGTTCATCGATCTCTGCATCCCCGGCCACCTCGATGAGCTCGTCGTGTTGGAGAACCTGGCTGAGCACAAGTCCGAACCCGTTCGCCGTTGGCTCGCCGACCCGAGGCGCCGGCGACGGCACCTGCACTTGACCCCCACCTCCGCGTTCTGACTGAACCTGATCGAAGTCTGGTTCTCCGTGCTCACCCGCAAGGCGCCACGCGCCGCCCTGATGAGGATCCAGGTGACCAGATCACCTGGATCACTTACCGGCTCCCGCTCAATTCACCGTAGCCATGAGTGGGACCGGACTATCCGTAGAGCGCCCCACCGCCGTCCGAGGTAGCCAGCCCCCCACGTGGCCAAGGCCCCGACAACGATGAAGCCGAAGATGCCGACGATGTGCTCGTCGACGATGGGATTGGTCGATCCGCTCGGCTGTCCACCGGCCATCTTCGCCGGCACCCATACCGCCAGCCACATCAAGGCCAGCATCAGTGCGCCGGACACGGCGGCCGGCCGGATGGCCACGCCGAGGATGAAGGCGAGACCAACACCCAAGAGGCCGATCATGAACAGCCAGTCCATCCCGGGCACGCCGGCAAGCCAACGGAAGATGCCCTGGAACGGCCCCACATTGGCACCGCTCAGGAACCCTTTGGTGGGAGACCCCCCGTTGATCCACGACTTGGCACTCGGGGTCGAGTAGCCGAGACCGAAAGTTTTGTCGAGGAAGGCCCAGAGGAACTCGAATCCGAGGGCGAGTCGCAGCCCCACCAACCCGACAACTGCCCAGGGGGGTCTGGCGGGGGCCGCGGAGGGTCTTGGCTCGGGAGACTGGCGCACCGCAGGTGCGCGCACCTCGGCTTCAGCCGCGGATGAGCGACCGAGCACTTCTTGGGTGACAGACATACCAACGCCTCTTCCTTGGAGCCAAGGATTGACTCGACGCTTGTCATGGTAGGGGTCGACCATTGATCGGCGTAGGGCCACATGGCACTTGTCTCGATCCTTCACAAGCCCGCCGGCCATACCGCGTGGTCAGATGTTGTGCATCGATCACCCTCGGTGCTTCGATCACCCTCGGACACTGAAGTCCACAGGAGAGTGAGCACCGGGCACGACCGCTGAGGCCGGCTCCCGACGACCGGATCAGGGCTTGGTCGGTGTGCGGCGGCCGATGGTCATCGGGTGAGCGGGGTGAGCGGTTCCGCAGTCGATCCATCATCCCGCTGCATTCTGGCCAGCTGGTGGAAACCGGCGGCTGCGGGTGCGACCATGATTGCAGCATCGAGAGGCTCCGGTGATGCGCCGCTGGAGCCGCCGACGCTGGTCGCACAGACTTCGACTTCGACTTCGACTGCGAGTTCGAGTGCCTTGGCCTTGGCCTTGTCCGCGTGTGTGAGCCCTCGGCAATGACGATCTGTGCGGCGAGGTGCCATCGGCCAAGGATCCGCATCATCGGGTCCTTCGGCCCTACAGGCCCAATCGAGCTGGCGCAATGATGAATTTATGGGATGCGTTAAGGGAGGGCGTATAAGGCAGCTTGGCGGGCCGGTGCCCATGCTGGTGGCGACGACTAGATGAGTCTCACACTCAACCATCTGGAGCTTCGAGAGCCGGAGGCGAAGCCGCATGCGATCGATGTCCGAGGCCTCACCAAGCATTATGGCGACCTGACAGCAGTGGACGGTATCGACTTCACGGTGGGCCAGGGCGAGGTGTTCGCCTTCCTGGGGCCGAACGGAGCCGGCAAGTCGACGACCATCAAGATGCTCTGCACGTTGGCCCACCCGACGTCGGGCCGGGCCATGGTCGCCGGCTTCGACGTGGCCACCCAGGCAAAGTCGGTCCGCCGCCACATCGGCCTGGTGTTCCAGGAGCAGACCCTCGACGATCAGCTCACCGCCGAGGAGAACCTCCGGTTCCACGCCGTCCTCTACGGGGTGCCCCACGGGCAGGTCGAGTCGCGGATCTCGAGGGTCATGGAGTTGGTGGCGCTCTCCGACCGGCGTAAGGACCTGGTGTCGACCTACTCGGGCGGCATGGCCCGGCGCCTCGAGATCGCCCGGGGCATGCTCCACACACCCAAGATTCTCTTCCTCGACGAGCCGACGGTCGGCCTCGATCCCCAGACCCGGGCGCTCATCTGGGACGACATCCAACGGCTGCGCACGGAGGAGGGTGTGACGATCTTCCTGACCACCCACTACATGGACGAGGCCGAGTACGCCGGGCGGATCGCCATCATCGACCACGGCGCGATCATCGCCCTCGACACCCCCGATGTCCTGAAGGCCTCGGTCGGGACCGACACGGTAGCCATCGAGACGTCGGACGATGACGCCGCACTGGATGCGCTGCGATCGGTGGGCTACCGGGTGGAGCGCACCGATCACGGCCTCACCGCCTTCGTGGCCGACGAGGAGGCGGCGGTCGGTCCCATCGTGGCCGCCGCCGGGGTGCCCGTGCAGACGGTCCGGGCCCACCGGCCCACCCTCGATGACGTGTTCCTCCACTTCACCGGACGCGAGATCCGTGAGCAGCACGGTGAGGCCGTGCCCATGATGGCCCGTGCCCGCGGCGCCCGGCGGAGTTGAGGAGGGACGATGACCACTTTGGCCACCACCGACGTCGTCCTTCCCGCCCGGCACCCCGAGACGCAGCTGTCCGACGAGATCCGGGTCGTCGGGATGGTGTGGGAGCGGGAGCTCATCCGCTACGTCCGGACCCGGACCCGGATCGTGAGCGGGCTGATTCAGCCGGTGCTTTTCCTCTTCGTATTGGGCTATGGCATGAGCGGCCTGGTGGGCACCACCGGCGGGTTCAACTTCCGTCAGTTCGTCTATCCGGGGGTGGTGGCCATGAGCGTGGTGATGACGGCCATGTTCTCCGCCCTGTCGATCGTGTGGGACCGGGAGTTCGGCTTCCTGCGCGAAATGCTGGTGGCCCCGGTCAGTCGGGTCTCCCTGGTGCTGGGCAAGACGGCAGGTGGGGCGACCGTCGCCGCTGTCCAGGGCACGATCATGTTGGTGCTCGCCCCACTGGTCGGCATCCACCTCACCCCGGTCCTCGTCGTGCAGATGATCTGCCTCGAACTGCTGATGGCGGTGGCCATGACCACGTTCGGCGTGTTCGTCGCCAGCCGGATCCAGAAGATGGAGTCCTTCCAGGTCGTCATGCAGATGCTGCTCATGCCCATGCTCTTCCTGTCGGGGGCGCTCTTCCCCCTCAATGGCCTG
>Ga0208220_1001256_pt1 | contig 10658 bp, 7 predicted proteins | sample NGESurdeep092012_9_FD_184484 | JGI IMG/M metagenome (GOLD analysis project Ga0208220, IMG submission 184484) | Arctic peat soil microbial communities from Barrow, Alaska - NGEE Surface sample F53-1 deep-092012 (SPAdes) | ecosystem: Environmental > Terrestrial > Soil > Wetlands > Peat ... | reverse complement strand
CACCTACCGGCGCCACGCGGCGCGCGCGACGGCGGGGATGCCGGCGTGCGTGGCGAAACAGGTGACCAGACCGGTCAGGAATCGAGAAGCGCCGGTCACCGGGCCACGACTAGCGTGACGGCCATGGACATCACCATTCACGCAAGCTCCCTGCCGCACGACGACCCGGACGCCTCCCTGGCCTTCTATCGCGACACCCTCGGCTTCGAGGTCCGCGCCGACGTCGGATCCGGCAAGATGCGCTGGATCACCGTCGGCCCTCCCGGCCAGCCCGGCACGTCCATCCTCTTGGCGCCGCCGGCCCTCGACCCCGGCATCACCGACGATGAGCGCCGCACCATCACCGAGATGATGGCCAAGGGCACCTATGGCTGGATCCTCCTGGCCACCAAGGACCTTGACGGAACCTTCCAGCGGCTGCAGGCCAGCGACGCCGAGGTCGTCCAGGAGCCGACCGAGCAGCCGTACGGCGTTCGCGACTGCGCCTTCCGCGATCCCGCGGGCAACCTGATCCGCATCCAAGAGCTGCGCTGAGCCGCCGGGCAATTCGAAGCCATGTGCACAGACGCGTACCGTGAGGCGCTGACACGAGGTCTCTCATCCACGGCATCATCGGCGCCGACCCCCACGTCGGCGTCGAGCCAGCGCCAGGCCGCTGAAGTCGGCCGCGAAGCCATTGTGGGGCGGCCGATCCAGTGTCCCGGACAGGACGATCTGGAAAGCCGCGGTGTCGCGGCCGCAGGTGCGGTAGCCGAGAGCGGCCCGGCGATGGCGCTCGTCAAGGAGGCCACGGTCGGCAGCGGCGAGGTCATCGACCAGCGCTGATCGGACGGCGGGGGAGACCAGCCCATGTCCGGGGGCAACCGCTGCCAGCGCGGCCGTCGGCTCCGCGGTCGCTGCGGGCGGCCGCGAGCTCGTGGAGCATCGACAGCACGGGGGTGACGCCGATACCGGGCGGCGCCGTGGGGCTCGCGTTTGACTGCCGTCAGAGCCGGTGTCGGCCATTGTGGGTGTCTGCTACCGGAGCGCGAGGCGAGCCCGGTGAGCGGATCCGGCAGGTTCCTGATCGTGAGCTGGGACGGCGGCGGCAACGCTTCCGCCTGCGCCTAATCTTGGTGCCCGGCTGGTCCGCCAGGGCCACCAGGGCCTGGGCTGGCAGTCCATGGCGTCGCGCGGTCGCCGCCGGCGATGTCCGGCAGGAGCCAAACGAGGAGCCACTGGTCATGCGGACTTGGCGTCCTTCGGCTGGCGGAAGATGGCGTCCACGGCCTCGGCGCCATAGGTAGCAATCCCCTGGCCAGCGGGCTCGGGCGAAACCCGAACCGGTCGGCGACAGCTAGCACCCTGTCACGAGTCTGCGCGCGGAGCTGCCCGCGGCCATCCGGGGCCTTGGATACGGTCCCGATCGACACCCGGCCTGGGCGGCCACATCGGCGATCGCTACCAGCCTGGTTTTCGTGAACGAAATCCTTTTCCTCAGCCAGGACTGCCGCCCCGCCGACCCGCCCCAGAGCTCTCAGGGGCCAGACTGCCTGCACGAACAAAAGAGGTATTGACAGCTGGAGGTGCGGATTCCTAGCCTGAGGTACGGCAAAGGTTTTCCCGTACTTCCCGGGCCCGGCCCCAGCGCATCGGCCAGGCACCCGATGGGAGCGCTAACGCACCCCCCCGAAGGACTCCACATGAGGATCGGTTTAGCGCCGCTGCTCGCCCACCTCACCCGACGCCGCGGCCTGGCGCTCCCAGCAGCGCTCCTCGCAGCCGTCGCCCTGGCAGCCCCGGCACAGGCTGCCACCTCGTCCCAGCTCGCGCGGCCGCAACGCCCCGCGCCGGCCGCTGCCTTACTCGGTCCTTCCCAGGTCGCTGGCCCCCGGGCTGAGTCCCCGGCCCCGGGCCCGGTTGGCTCCTTCCAGCCACTGCCCAGCCTGCCGGTCAACTCCTGCCAGGACTCCACGCTGCCGCGCAGTTACGGCACCAACTTCCCGGTCCCGGCCGACCCGAATGGCTACGGCTTCGCCAACCAGTCGGTGATCGGCTGGGAGGGCAACTACTACGCGCCCTTCAGCTACCTGTCGGGCGCCTACTTCGCGCGCGGGGTTCCCGTCCACTACCAGCAGGGCGGGACAACGTATTGCGGCGGGATGTACCAGTTCGACGTCTACAACTACGGCCTGGCCAGCGGCCAGTCACCGGCCCCGGGGTCGGTGCACTGGAGCATGGCCAGCGGTTACCTGCCCGCGCTGACCACCTCGTTCACCCGCGACAACGTGGCGATCTCGATCACCGATTTCGCCGACAAGCAGACGATCGGCGGTCAGCCCACCGAACTCGTCTACACCAGGGTGCAGGTGACCAACCATGGCTCCACCGCGGTCACCGTCCCGGCCGGCCAGTCCGGGCCCAGCCTCGTGACGCTCAACCAGGCGTCCAACACGGTCGCGCCGGGCGCCAGCGTGCAGCACGACTTCGTCGCCGCGGTGGACACGTTCAGCACCAACCCGCTGCCCACCGCCGGCGCGGTCACCGCGTCGGCCCTTTCATACGGCCGGGCCTACGCACACATGGCCAGCTACTGGCAGGGACGGCTGTCGGTGATCCCCCGGCTGGACCTGCCCAACGTCACGCTGCCGCACACCGGCGGCCTCCGGCAGCCCGGGGACGCGCTGGACAACGCGTACAAGGCAGCGTTCGTCTACACCCGGATCGTGGAAGTAGGCGCCGCACCGTTCTCGGGCGCCAACAACTACGACTGGCTCCTCAACCACGACCTCCCCGGCATCTTGGCCAACCGGTTCCTCATGGGGGACTTCACCGACGCCCAGAACCTGCTGCTGGTCGGCCGGATCTCGGAGGACCCCCAGTTCAACGAGGTGGGCGCGAACTGGTACTGGGACGGCCCGTGGCGGACCCCGCTCGGCTGGGCCGACTACCTGGAAGCGACCAACGACACTGCGTTCGTCAGCAAATACTTCCATGACGACGCCACCGGGCCGAGCCCGTGGGGTCCGAGCCTGTACACCTTGATGCACACCGACTACCTGTCGCAGCTGAACTCCGCCACCGGCTACCTGAAGCAGTCCTTCGACAACGACTCCAGCGGCACGTGGCTATTCGATGACGAGACCGCGCTCGCTGGGCTGGCCGCGTACCGGTACATCGCCACCCGGATCGGTAACACCGGTGAGGCTCAGTGGGCCGGTGCCGCATACAACAGCCTGCTCAACGCGACGAACGCCGGGCTGGCGGCCAACGAACAGGCCAACCACTTCAATTTCCTGCCGTGTGAGGTGAACCAGCCAATCACCGCCGACCGCTGCAGTACAGCCAGCGACGCGAACTGGGCCTCCCAGGTGCTGTGGGGCGAGAACACCTGGGACGTCTTCCTGCAAGGTGGCCGGCTGAACGGCATACTCGGCGACCCGGCCCAGACCGACAACCTGTACCGGATGGGTTTCGCGAGGCTGGCCGGCAGCGTCCCGTTCCCATCCTTCGGGGCCTACAGCGGCTACAGCGTGGCGCTCAACACCGCCTACGCCGCCGCGGCGCTCTACGGCGACCAGTACCGCGACCTGCCGATCACCAGCTATGCCTGGCAGATCAACACCACCACGGGCGGCCCGAACGCCTGGTGGGAAGCGAACGGCAGCCCGCCGGACCCGGACAACCCCTGGGCGGGCAGCCACGCCGCGCCGCAGTTCGGCGCGATCCCGTACGCCTGGCCGATGGCGGGGCAGACCCAGACCCTGCTGCAGTCCCTGGTCGCCCAGGGCCAGGTGCAGGACAGCTCCGGCGGCTACCACACCGCCCTCTACCTCGGGCGCGGGGTGCCGGACGCCTGGCTCACCCCGGGGCAAGTCATCTCGGTCACCAACCTCACGGGCGCCTACAACGTCAGCACCGGCCACCGTGACACCTACGGGGTACAGATCCGGACCGAAGGTGATCATGGCGGGCGCACCGAAGGCGATCTCGGTTCCAGGGTCGTCGATGTCGAGCTGGACGGCCACGTGCCCACCAAGGACGTGCAGGTGCAGCTGCCTGCCCTGGCCACCGCGGGGGTGGAAAGCGTGGTCGGCGGCAGCTTCGACCCGGCGGCCCACACCGTCACGCTCGCACCGGGAAGCCGGGAAGCGCGGATCATCCTTGGTCCCGCCGGGCGTCCGGACGTCACCGTGCAGGCGCAGAGTACCGCGCCGGGGCAGCACCCCCTGCCGCTGCTGACGGCGGGTACCCCGGCCACCGTGTCGGCCAGCGTCACCGGCACCGGCCAGGCGCCGGTCAGCAGCGTCCAGCTTTCCCTGCAAACCCCACCCGGCTGGACCGTGCAGGCCACCACCCCGACCAGTTTCGGCAGTCTGAAGCCCGGCCAGCAGGCCACGGCGAGCTGGTTGGTCACGCCGCCCAGCGGCACCAACGGTGGGGCCGGCCTGGTCGCGGCGGTCAGCTACCAGGCGCCCGCCAGTGCCTCCGGATCCACCAGCGCCGAGCAGTGGACCCGGGTCCAGCCGCCGCTGCCACTGCCGCCGGGAGCGACCGACCTCGCGCCCAGCGCGACCCCCTCGGCGTCCTACACCTCGCCGTGGGAGCACGTGACGGCGATCAACGACGGGATTTACCCGACCTCATCCAACGACAGTCAGGACCTGCGCTGGGGCACGTGGCCGCAGCAAGGGGAACAGTGGATCGAGCTGGACTGGAACCAGCCGGTCACCACTAACGGCAGCTCGGTGTACTTCCTCGACGATGGCGGCGGCGTGCGGCTGCCAGCGTCCTGGAAGATCCAGTACTGGAACGGCAGCGCCTTCGTGGACGTGACCAACCTGACTGCGTACCAGGCTGCCGACGACACGTTCAACACGGTCACCTTCGATCCCGTGACCACAACCAGGCTGCGGGCCGTGCTCGAGAGCGGCCAGGGTTCGGTGGGAGTCATCCAGTGGGCCGTGCCCAGCGTCCCGGCTGGCGGCAGCGCCCCTCCCGCAATGAAGCGAGGAAGCCAATGAGATCAGTCAGAACCCGGTCCGCGCTGTGCAGCCTCAGGGTGCCCTGACTCGATCGTTGACCGCGTCCCGGCCAACAAACTATTGCGGCTGGCTTGGCGGTCGGAGGAGGAGGATCTCGCAGACTGGTATGTCAGATCTGCCAGCTGCGTTGCTCTGGCGGGATTCGGGTGGCAGGTTCGACGAGGCTAGAATCGCCGTGACTTTCCGAGATCGGGGGCTCGATTCTGGAACCGGTTCTGCTTCTGCTGGCCGATGACTCGCGAACGCATGAGCGCGTCGAGGCGGAGTTGCGCAAGCGCTACGGGGCTGACTACCAGGTCATCACAGCCAGGTCCGTCAAGGCGGCGCTCGACGTCCTCGGCGGGCTCCGCGATACCGGGCGCCAGGTCAGTCTGGTGCTCGCCGACCAATGGCTGCCGGGTGCGACCGGAACTGAGTTGCTTGCGCGGGTCCGGCAGCTTCACCCATCCGCGCGGCGGGTGCTTCTCATCACCTGGGGCGACCAGTCGAGCTTGGAGCCGATGCTGCGGGCGACCGTCCTCGGTGACATCGACGCCTACGTCGTCAGGCCCGGGCCGTCACCGGACGAGCGCTTCCACCGGTTTGTCACCGAGCAGCTTGACGAGTGGGGCCGATCGAACCTCCCGGGGCTAGAGGCCGTTCGCGTCGTCGGCGAGGAGTGGGCTGCGCGCTCACACGAGCTCCGCGAACTCGTCGGCACGCCCGACACGGTGAGGCCCATCGGGATCAAGGGTATTGGCGAGATCGGCGTCGTCGGCGTATCAGCTGCCATTGCGAACGCCGCATACCACGCCACCGGCCGACGCATCTGATCGTTGCCGATCACCGTTGAGCAGTTGTTGTGAGCAGCCAACGATGAGGATGCGCCCATGCGGGGCCCGGCCTCATCGTGGGCCTGCCCGGGGTTATCACGCGCCCCGCGACCCGGATGCTGGAGGATTAGGGATGGGCGCGTCGTTGAGCTGCTGGTCAATGTCCACGAGAATGGCGTCGTCTTCGATCTTGCATGCGTAAACCGGGATGGGGCCACAAGCAAACACGCCGACGGCCTCCCCTGTGGTCAGGTCGTAGCGTGACGCGTGGGCGGCGCAGACCAGCGTGTCATCCTCCTGGAGGGTGCCCTCGTGAAGAGGTTGCTGCTGGTGGGTGCAGGTGTTGTGGATCGCCCTGACATCGTCATCATCGAGGCGGATGAGGCAGATCGGTTCGCGCATCTCGTCAACGAGCATGGTGTCGCCGACCTCTAGGTCGTCGAGGTTCGCGACGACTACGAACGTCATGGCTGTGTCCTTCCACTTGCGGCCCGCCGGGGTGTCGGCTGGCTGCCGCGCACCTCGATCCAGCCGTTACGGATCCGGATCGGTAGCACGGGTTGCGGCTGGTTAGCCGGGCCACGGCTGACGCAGCCGTCGGTGAGCGCGAAGCGGGACCCGTGCAGCGGGCACGTCACGGTCAGGTCTGCGACAGGGCCGCGGCTGAGCAGGCCACCGGCGTGGCTGCAGATGTTGTCGATGGCGTAGATGCTGCCGCGGTGGCGGTACAGCATGATCTGACGGCCCTCGGCCTGGACGGCGGTCGGCGAGTCGTCTGGCAGGTCGGCCTCTTGCAGCGCGCGGGTCCACCGCCGCGGCCCGGTGGCCCACGCCACCCGGTTGACCATGACGCCTTTGGTGAATACGAGATGACCGCCGAGGTAGCCAGCGGCGGCCGTGACCGTGAGGCTGGCCGCCCCCAGAGCGCGTGCCGTGCCACGGTGGCCGGCTATCCGGGCGCCCAGGGAGGCACCTTGCAGCCCGAGGGCCGCCGTGTTGAGGAGGCCGTGGAAGAGCCCGGCGCGGCGGTCCTGATCGTTGCTGACGGTCCAGTCGCTCAGACCGGTCAGGGCGGTAGCGCCCGCGGCGAGGATGCCGGCCGCGCTAAGCATGCCTGCGGCGTCGATTCCGCGCCGGGGAGCTGGGTCGCGGTCCGTGGCGTCCAGCACCATGACTCCTGCCCACAGCCCGATGGGCAGGTCGCTCAGTGCCGGGTGCAGCGGGTGGCCGACCCATCGGCCGCCATGCAGCAGCTCAAGGACAAGATTGTCCTGGTGCCGTTCGCGGACTGGCTCCAGCACGCCGGTCAGCCAGTCGCTCAGAGTTCGGAGCCAGCCAAGCCGGTCGAGCCAGGCCGCGAGATCGCTATGCCAGGCGACCCACGGGGTGCTAGCGAAAGGGGGACTGGCAGCCGGCCCGGCCTGCTGGCCTGCTGCTGGCGGATCGTCGGCCTGGCCGCTGCCTGTACGCATCAGGTTCCTCCACGGTGGCGTCAGCTTGTGGCTCGACCCTGAAGAGAATCTTGCAGGTCTTCGCTCATTCTGCTCGTCTCACCTTGCAGCACATGCCCGGTGGGAATCGCCTCCTAAACCGGCCGACGGGCCTGACCTCGACTCCGATGACCGTCAACGGCACGGCGATCGGCGATGATCACGTGACCCGGTCGAGACGCCCGATCGTGATTGATCATGCAGGTAAGCGGGCTTGGAGGAGATCATTTCGAGGGGCACTACGAGGGGCGGAATGCCACTAACCGGCTGCTGGCAAGGTTGGCGGATTCCGGGCCCTCGGAGGACCTAGCCGGGCCGCTGAACTGGGGAAATGCCCTGTCCTCGGGACCGCGTGACTCTTGCCTCACCGTCACCGCGGGATGACCGCAGTCAAGAGCTGCCGGGCGCGCCTGGCGCCGGGACAGCGGGTTTCTATCCGCCCCGGAGCGGGCAGGCGCGGTACATGAGTCAGGCGGCCGGCGGGACCGGAATCGTGATCGTAGGCGGCGCCTTGGCCGGGGGCAACGCCGCCGTAGCCCTGCGGGAGGAGGGTTACCGGGACCGGGTCACCCTGATCGGCCGGGAAGTGGGCGTCCCCTTTGGCCGGCCTCCGCTTTCCAAGACGTACCTGCGGTCGGAGGAGGATCTCGCGGACTGGTACGTCAGGCCGGCCAGCTGGTATGAGGAGCACGACGTGGACCGCCTCGTTGGGTCCACTGTTGCGGTCATCGATACCGGCGCGCATACGGCGCGTCTCGGCTCGGGCCAGGAGCTGCAGTACCAGAAGGTCTTGATAGCCACGGGCGGACAGAATCGGAGGCTCGAGCTTCCCGGGGCTGGGCTGCCTGGCCTCCACTACCTGCGGACGCTCGCTGAGTGCGAGGCGATCAAAGCCGAAGCCGTGCCGGGCCGGCGCGCGGTAGTAGTGGGCATGAGCTTCATCGGCTCCGAGGTGGCAGCCTCGCTGGCGCAGCTCGGGGTGCACGTGACCGCCATCTTCCCCGGCAGATTCCCCCTTGAGCGGGTACTCGGCGGGGAAATCGGCGCGATATTCGGTGCCATCCACCGCGCGAACGGCGTCGAGCTGCTCGCCGGAGATCAGGTTGCCGCGTTCGAGGGGACGGAGCGGCTGGAGGCGGTCACGACCGCCAGCGGGGTTCGCGTCGCATGCGACTTCGCAGTGGCTGGTGTCGGGATTGAGCCCGTGGTCCCGGCCGTCACGGGGCAACCGGTCGCGCAGGATAACGGTGTTCTGGTCGACGAATTGTGCCGGGCCAGCGCCGCCGACGTCTACGCGGCCGGCGATGTCGCGAATCATCTTCACCCGGTCTTCGGCCGGGTCCGTGTCGAGCACTACAACAACGCTGAGAAACAGGGGGCCGCGGCGGCGAGATCGATGCTGGGCTCGGCCGCTCCTTATGACTACATCCATAGCTTCTGGTCAGATCAATACGACCACAAGCTCGAGTATGTCGGCCATGCCACGAAGTGGGATGAGTTCGTGGTCCGCGGGAGCCTGCAGGAAGGCAGGCTGGTCGGGTTCTACCTCGTCAACGCAACTGTACGGGCCGCGGTAGGGCTCGACCGCGGCGGTGACCCCGAGCTGGACCGCGGGTCGGAGATGGCAGCAGCTGCGCGCCTGGTGGCCGAGCGAGCCCAGCCTTCTCCTGGGCTGCTCGCTGACGAGCAGGTGGACCTGTGGTCGCTGGGGAAAGAGGCATAAGTGCCGCCCGGGCTGCTCGCCTAACCTGCCTAGGCATTCGAGAATAGGGGGATGTTTGCCCCGCTGGCCGGAGCCAGCGGACTGTCGAGCAGCGCGAGGATCAGTCTGGCGACATCGCCGGGGGTCAGGCCCGGACGAAGTTCGGGATTGGCCCGGCGCAGCATCTGCGTATCGACCGCTCCCGGGCTCACGCAGATGGCGCTGATGCCGTGCTGTCTGCCTTCCACGGCGATCGCCTCCGTCAGGCCGATGACCCCGTACTTGGAGACGTTGTAGGCGGTCAGCCCCGGGAACTTCTCGGTGCCGTAGATGCCGGACAGCGAGGCGATGTTGACGATCCGTCCTTCGCCTGCAGCGCGCATGGCGGTGAATGCCGCTCGGCAGCACAGGAACGAGCCGGTCAGGTTGATCCCAAGCGTCTCTTCCCAGATGTCCCACGTGGTCTCGCCGAACGGCGCGGACGTCAGCACACCGGCCGCGCAGACCAGGGCGGTGAGACGGCCGGTCTGCGCGGCGGTGGCAAACAGCCGCTCGACATCTTCGGCTTTGCTCACATCGGTGGGTACGGGCGTGGCTCCGCCGCCGGCAGTCTGGATGCCGCTGGCGACGCTGGCGAGAGCGTCGCGGTCACGGGCCGCGAGAACGACGTGCGCTCCGGCGCCAGCCAGGGCCTCGGCCGTGGCCGCGCCGATTCCCCGGCTAGCCCCCGTGACCACTGCGACCCGTCCCGCCAGCCAGTGCCCCGGGTCAGTCATTGACTGTCGCTCCGCCAGCCGGGCGGATGACCCGCTGGTAGAACTGCTCGTGAGCATCCAGGCTCCGTTCCAGGTCAAGATGCCTTTCGGCATGATCGCGGCAGGCTGCGCGGGAGATCTGGGCCGTCTTCCGGACGCTGTCTGCGGCCGCCTGGATGTCATCTGGCGCGACCAGGAAGCCGGTCACGCCATCCACGACTATCTCCGCCAGTCCACCGCGATTGAACGCGACGACGGGAGTCCCGCACGCCTGGGCGTCAGCGGCAGCCATGCCAAAGGGCTCGTCCCAGCGTGCCGGGCAGACCACGACCGCTGCGCCGGCCATGGCCGCCCACATGGATGTGCGAGGCACTCCTTGATGCACCGCTACGCCGGGTGCATCTCGCCGGGGGGCGATCTGGTCTCGCGCGTACTCGGCGTCGTACACGTCGCCGTACACGTCGATCCGGGCCCCGGCCGCCTGGGCGATGTCGATCGCCTCGGCGGCTCCCTTCTCGGGACTCAGCCGGCCAGCGAAAACAGCGCCGTCCCCCGCCGCGTCCGACCAGGGGACGGAACGCGTCGGCACATAAGGCGGGAGGATCGCGTCGACCCGGGCGACCGCGCGCCAGATGCTCGCCTGGAACGCGGACACGCAGGCCACGGCCGGAGGCTGACCGCCCTGCGCGGCCTGGCGAAGCGAGGCCGCGATCGCCGCGTCCGGTGGCAGGTGGAGCGTGTGCACCACCGGCGTGCCCAATCCTGCGGCCAGGCTGATCGCGGGTGCGTCGAAGGCGTGATTGTGGATCAGGTCATAACGGTTCTTCCGGACTGCGGAGTAGGCGCTGGCAAAGGCCGATTCGGCCGGGGCCGGG
>Ga0208220_1001254_pt1 | contig 10660 bp, 8 predicted proteins | sample NGESurdeep092012_9_FD_184484 | JGI IMG/M metagenome (GOLD analysis project Ga0208220, IMG submission 184484) | Arctic peat soil microbial communities from Barrow, Alaska - NGEE Surface sample F53-1 deep-092012 (SPAdes) | ecosystem: Environmental > Terrestrial > Soil > Wetlands > Peat ... | reverse complement strand
GCCGCTGACGTCGATCACGGCGGTGAATGCGTTCTGCACTGATGAGGCGAGCAAGTACACCCAGGTCAGCACGATGAGGATCACTCCGACCAGGATGCTGGCCGCGGCCGGGGTCTTGAACCGGCGGGACACGGTGGCGAGGAACTCCGGCAGCGTCCGGTAGCTCGCCATGCCGTAGATGATCCGGGAGGTGAGCACGATGTTGGTGAGGGTGGCCGCGATCACCGACAGCGCGAGAGACAGCGCCATGATCTTGGCCCAGCCGCTCCCGCCCAGCGCCTGGGCGACGTAGACGAGCGCGGAGGTCGAGTGAGCCTGGAGCTTACTCGGCGATACCACTCCCTGCAGGCCCATCATCGACAGCGTGTAGATGATGGTGAGCAGGGCGACCGCCAGGATCGCCGCCCGGCCCGGGTTGACTCGCCGGTGCTTGACTTCCTCGTTGACGTACAGGGTGCCTTCCCAGCCGCTGAAGATGAACACGGCGATGAGCAGCCCGGCCACGGCGCTACCGTGCCCGCCGATTCCGCTGAGGCTCAGCCAGCCCTTGGTCAGATGGAAGGTGCCGGGATGGTGGCCAAGCACCGCTACCAGCCCGGCGACGGCGAAGCCGATCAGGATCACGTACTCGACGACGGCCATGGCCACCTGGGCGCGCGCGGTGATGCGGATGCCCACGACCGCGATCACGAGCATCGCGAGGGAGACGCCGGTGGCAATGCCGATATCGGCCCAGGTGCTGCCGGTCCCCGAGGTGAAGACGGCAACGACCGACGGGCCGATGACCTCGACGCCGGCCACCGCTCCGATGATGTAGCCGGCGATCATCAGCCATCCGGTCAGGAAACCGAGGTAGGGGTTGATGGCGCGGCCGACCCACTCGAAGGACGCGCCGCAGTTGGCGTTCCACATGTTCAGCCGCCGGTAGGCGTTGGCAATGATCAGCATGGGAATCGCGGTCAGGATGATGATCGGTCCGCTGCCATAGGCGGTGGCCGCGGCCAGTGCGGCCAGCGTCAGGCCGACCGATACCGCCGGCGCGGACGAGGCCATGCCGATGACCGTGTCCTGCGCTACCCCGATCGCGTCGGGTTCAAGCCGGGCCGCGGGAGCCGGCGCGGTACCTACGACGGCGGCGGCTGATTGATCCGTCATCTGTTCTCCGTAAGGGTCAGCCCGCGCGTCGGATATCCGTGCGGACAGCTGAAATGTCTCGTTCGAATGGCCGGAGGTAATGCACGCGCGCCGCGCAGTCTCACACTCGCGCGGAAATGGACCACGGGCGAGATCATAGTGGCTATTTCCGGCATAAATTCATTAAACCGGGAGTTAGTCTCTCGTTGTCACAGAGGCCACGGGGGAGTCAGGTTGACACCAGCGGCAGCAGGCGCCCCGTAGCACCGCGTCGCCTAGGGCCGGGCCAGGACCGCGCCGCTCACTCGCACGCACCGTGTCATCATTTCGCCGGCCCCGGCGTGCGACTCGAACGGGCTGACGGATATGGCCATTATGACCAAATCACAAGGACGAAATTCCGGTCCATGTCTCCTCATGACCAAAAATGGCCGCTATGCTCTCGCAGATGGCCAATCTGCGGGTCTCTCCGCCCGGCCGGCGAGGACCTGCGGGGCCGAATGGGAGAGCAGATGACGGATGGATCAGGCACCGCCGTCACGGGAACGGCGCCCGCCTCCGCAGCGCGACTTGAGCCCAATGCGATCGGGGTGGCCCAGGACACAATCATCGGCATGGCCTCGTCGGCCCCGGCCGCGACCGTCGGCCTGTCGCTGGCGGCGCTCGCCGCGGCCACGGCCTACGGCGCCGGGCCTGTCCTCATCCTGACCGCGATTCCCATGCTCATCATCGCTAATGCTTACCGCCGGTGTAACTTGTGGAACGCGAACTGCGGGGCCTCATTCGAGTGGGTCGGCCGCGCGATCAACCCCTACCTCGGCTTCCTGACCGGCTGGCTGATGATCGCGGCCTACATCATCGGGACGGTCGCCGAGGTTCTGCTGCTCGGGCCGTCGGTCCTCGCGGTCTTTGGCTCCAGTTCGACGAACACGTGGGCGTATGTCGGCATCGGCGTCGCCATGGGCCTCATCATGCTCATCATCGCGGTCGTGGGCATTAAGATCACCGCCCGCGTCCAGGTCAGCATGGCGCTGGTCGAATACCTGATCCTGATCGGCCTGGCGATCGCCGGTCTCGTCTGGGTGCTCGGCCATCAGGCCGGCAGCGTCCCCTTCAGCAAGGGCTGGCTGAGCCTGAGCGGAATTAACGGCAAGGGCAGCGCCGTGGCGGGATTCCTCGTGGCGGTGTTTGTCTACGGTGGCTGGGACGGCACCCTGTACGTCAACGAGGAGGTCAAGCACCGGCGCGTTAACCCGGGCCGGGCCGCCATCCTGGCGGTCGCGCTGCTGGCGATCATCTACACGCTGGCGCAGGTGGGCTTCCAGGGAGTGGTCTCCCCGGCCAAGCTTCAGGCGGCCTCAGCCAACGGCACCGCGCTCGTCTACGTGGCCAACGCGCTGGGCGGCGGATTCTGGGCCAAGGCCATGGCGCTGTCCATCGCGCTGTCGGTGATCGCCACCACTGGCACCGGCATCGTGCTGACCTCGCGGATCGTCTACGGGATGGCCAGCTACCGGGCGCTGCCGGAGTTCCTGGCCAAGGTGTCCCGCCGGTGGGCCACGCCCGTCGCCGCGAGCGTCATCGTCGGCGTCCTCATCGTCGGGCTCAGCGCCGTCTACTTCCTGGCGACCACGGTGCAGAACGCGTTCTACGACGTGATCGACGTGACAGGCCTGCTGTTCTCCGTTTTCTACATCCTCACCGCGCTCGCCGCCATGGTCTACTACCGGCGCCGCGTCTTCAGCAGCGTGCGGGACTTCCTGATCCTCGGCCTGCTGCCCCTGGCGGCGGCCGGGTTCCTGGGCTGGGTCCTGGTGAAGTCGCTGATGGCCGCCCCGTCGACCCAGATCTGGTCGGTGATCGGCATCGCCCTGGCAGGCCTGGCCTTGATGCTGTCCGCGCGTTTCGTTCTGCAGTCGCCGTTCTTCCAGCTCCAGCGGGAGAGCTACACCTCGGGCAGCTAGCCTCGTCGGCCCGTTATCCCCCCGCTATGTTGGTCAGGCTCTCGCGCACGGCGTGCGTCAGCGGATCCCCCGCTGGCAGGGTCCGCTCACAGCGCGTGACGGTATCGCGGAGCAGCGTGGTCGCGTCCGTCAGCCGGCCCGCCGCATAGTAGGCGTGCGCAAGGTTCGCGCGGTGCGCCAAGGTATCTGGATGATCGGCGCCGAGGACCCGTTCGTAATCCGTCCGGGCCTGCTCGTAGAGCTGCAGGGTCGAGGCCATCCGGCCCGCCGAGTGATAGGCGGACCCCAGGTTGCTGCGCGTCGCGATCGTGTCCAGGTGGTCGGGGCCAAGCACCCGCTCCCGGTCGGCGAGGGTCCGCTTGTACTGGCTGAGCGCGTCCTTGAGGCGGCCGTCGGCCAGGTAGGCCTCAGCCAGCTTCTGCCGCGTCATCATGGTGTCCGGATGCCGGGCTCCCTGCAGCCGCTCGCGCAGGGCCAGCGTGTGCTGGCGCAACTGGATGGCGGCGGGAAGCTGGCCCGCGCCGCTATAGGCCGTGGCGAGTTCATCCCGCGCGTCGAGCGTGTCCAGGTGATCGGGCCCGCGAACGCGCTCGTAGTCGCCGACCGTCCCGTCCAGGACGGTAACGGCCTCGTCGAGCTGACCGGCAGCCACTAATGCGTGCCCTAGGTTGCGCCGGGCCTCGATGGTGCCCGGGTGATCCGGGCCGAGCCCGCGGATCCGCCTGGTCAGAACCCACTGGAACCACGGAACGGCGTCTGCCGCCCGCCCGGCCGCCAGGCAGGCGCGGGCCAGCTGCTCGCCGACCACCAGGGTGTCCGGGTGACCGGGCCCCAGCACCCGGTCGCTGGCCGCTACCAGCTCTCTCCAGTACGCGACGGCCGGCCCGGCCAGGCGCGCGCGGTCCAGGCTCCGCCCGGCCCGCAGCAGGACCTGATGACAGCCGTCGGCCCACAGCAGGTCCCCGGCCGCCCGCTGCAGGCTGGCGGCGCACGACCGCAGGCTTCCGGCGGCACCGGTGCCCCGGTCATCCTCCGGCCACACCTCCAGCAGCGCGTCCGCCACCGCCCTGGCCGCCCGGGGGAGCATCTCGGGCGGCATCGCGGTCCGGATCGCCGCCTGAACTACCGGGCTCATCCGGATCGTCGGCCACTTGCCTGTCGCGTCAATCTCCAGCAGGCCCGCTCGCTCCAGCATGAGCAGCGCGCCACGGGCCCGGTCCGGGCTGACCGAATCGCCGCCGTCACCCGTCAGGTACTGCCGCGCGGCCTGGGCGGTCAGGATCGCGCCGGGGATCCCGTGACCGTCTAGGAGCGCGGCCAGCGCCAGCAAGGACTGCGCGGCTCCGTCCGGCGACAGCCGGTCAGCCTGCTCAACTGAGAACGTCCAGGTGACGGCGGCAGCGGGCGGCATGGCGCCGGCGTCCGCCTCCGCCAGTTGCTCGCGCCGACGGGCGAAGTAGCTCCGGTAGTCCCGGCAGGATAGCGCCGATTCGGCGATCACCGCGCTGGCCTGTGCGAGCGCCAGTGGCTCGCAGCCTAGGTCCTTGACGAGGTCGATCGCGCCCAGGCGCTGATCCGGGTCCGCGGTCAGCCGTCCCATCAGGTAGCCGAGCGCCTCGCGCGGGCTGAGCGCCCCGACCGGCAGGACGAGCGCCTGGGCCTGGGCTGGCAACGTCCCGGCGTTCCTGGTCGTGATCAGGACGCGGCCCGACGCTCCCGCCGGCCAGAGCCCTTCCAGGTCCGCCGCGTCGGACAGGTCATCGAGCACGACCAGCCATGGCCGGCTCGTCTCGCCGAGCCAGCTGACGAAGCGGGCGGCCACCGACTCGCCGTCCCCGGCGGGATCGGTCCCGATCGCCGCGGCCGCCGCCTCCATGTAGTCCGACATCACCGCCGCCCGGCTCGTGGCCGCTACCCAGACCAGCAGCTCCACCTGCCGGGACCGCCACAGCGACTCGGCGAAATGGATAGCGAGCTGGGTCTTGCCGCACGATCCCAGCCAGCCCCGCCATTCGTCGGCGACCGCGCGGGACGGCGCGAGCACCGCCGCCGTACCCGGGACCAGCGCCGTGCCCAGGCCGGGGGCAGTCTCCGGCCTCGTGCTGAAGCCATCGGCAAGAGGTGGCATTGCGCCGGACCGAACCGGCCACGCCACTGGCCCCCCCTGCGTCCCGGCCGGCTGCCCGGTCGAAGCGACCATTTTGTGTACTACCTTCCGCTATTTCTCACATCATGCCAGGCCCATTCCGGCCGCGCCGACCCGTCGGGATGCTCGGTGCCCGCTGACGATCGGCTCGGTCACGGCCTCCGCGGCGCTCATGGCCTACCCCTGGGTGGCTGCGGCGCGCCGGGACGCGGATCTGCCCGCGAGGACATACTCGACCAAGGTGATCAGGACCTGCTTCACGGAATTGAGCTCCCGGGCGTCGAAGAGCACGGCCGGAACGCGCGGATCCAGATCCAGCGCAATCCGTACGTCTTCGGGATCATAGTGGGGAGCGTCGTCAAAGCAGTTAATGGCGACGAGGAACGGAACCTGTCGTTTCTCGAAATAGTCGACCGACGGAAAGCAGTCCTCAAGGCGGCGGGTATCGGCCAGGACTACAGCGCCGAGCGCGCCGTAGGACAGCTCGTCCCACATCGGCCAGAAACGCTCCTGGCCGGGCGTCCCGAAGAGGTAAAGCACCACGCGGCTGCTGATGGTAATCCGGCCAAAGTCCATGGCCACGGTCGTGGTCTTCTTGCTGTCCACGCCGCTGAGATCGTCGAGGCCGACGCTCGCACCGGTCATGGGTTCCTCGGTGCGCAGCGGCCGAACCTCGCTGATCGCCCCGACCATGGTCGTCTTGCCCGCACCGAACCCGCCCGCGATGAGGATCTTGAACGCGGTGAGCTGGCGGGCGGCGGCACCGTCAGAGGGCGCGGAGCCCATGCAGTACCTCCTTCAGCAGGTCGGCACTGGGCTGCTCATCGACGGGTCGCTGCGGCAGGACGGTGATCCGGCCTTGCGTCGTGAGGTCGGCCAGCAGCACGCGGATCACGCCGAGCGGCAGTGCGGTATCCGCGGCCAGGTCGGCCACCGTCGCCGGCTGCTGGCACAGGTTCAGGATCCTGCGGTGCTCGGGAACCAGGCCGCCCAGATCTTCGGCCGCACCGTCCTGCGCGGGACGGACCGTGGCGACGACGACCGCGATCACGTCCAGCACCGCGCCGTCCGCGGGCTCGGTCCGGCCGCCCGTCAGCGCGTACGGCCGCACCGCCGGGCCAGGGTCCCGGCTACCCCACTCGTCGTCCGCGCGCATGGCCAGCTCACTCCGCCGGGAGCTGGTCGGCCGGCAACCTCGCGCGTGACGCCAGGTGCGGTCCGGCTCGCTTGACCAGCATCGCCATTTCGTAAGCGACTAGCCCCGCATCGGCATCCGCGGGGCACAGGGCGGCCAGGCAGCTGTCCTGGCCGGCTGAGGTGACGAAAAGGAGCGCGTCCTGCAGCTCGATGATGCTCTGCCGGACCTCGCCGACGCCGAAGCGATCGCCCGTGCCCTTGGCCAGGCTCTGCAGGCCGGCGGCCAGGGCGGAGAGGTGCTCGGCATCTTCGCGGTTCAGGTCGCTGGAGGCCGCCATGACAAGTCCGTCGCGGGACAAGATGACGGCTCGGCGGAAGTGGTCGACGCGGGCCGCCAGGTCATCCAGCAGCCAGTCCAGGTCCAGCTGCTGGCCAACCCTGCCCTGTTCCGTCATCACCCCTCCTCGCTCCGCGGCGGCCCGGCTTGCGCTTCCGCCGCCGGCGCGCCGTTGTCAGTAGTAGTGCCGCCAGTAGCAGTACCGTCAGTAGCAGTGCCGCTGGGATCGGGTATCTCCTGGCGGCCGCGGCGCCAGCCGCCCTGCAGCGAAGCGGCGAGATCACGTGCTTGTTCCGGCGGCCGGATTTCGGGGGGCGCCGCCAGCAGCCCGGCTTCCGCCGGGCTGGCCCCGGGCGGATTTTCCTTGAGGTGCGGGGACAGGTTCGCCTGGCGGGTCCGCCGCGGCAGGCCGCGATAGGTATCGGCCGCCGGCCGGCCGGTGCGAGCGGGGCCGCTCGGGCCGTTCCCGGGATCGGCGGCGGTCTCCGGCCGCCTGGCCGCCCCTAGCTGGGGCAGTGCTGGCCGGCCGTTCTCTAGCTCGGCGGCTCCCGGCTGCTGGGTTCGAGGCGGTTCGCTTCCCGTCGGATGGATTCCCGGCGGGAGAATTCCCGGCGGGGGGGCTTCCGGCTGCGAGGCCGAGAACGCGGACGACGCGTGCCGCTCGCCGACCAGGGCCAGTGCGCTACCGCCGCGCAGGTTGAGCCCGGCGGGCCTGGCCATCGCCGGGCGGGTGCCGGGCTGCGGATCCGCGCCCACCGCGCTGGCCGGCACCACGATGTGGTTGGGCATCAGCACGATAGCGGTGGTGCCGCCATAGGGGGACGGGCGCAGCGCGACCCGGACGCCGTAACGGGCGGCCAGCTTCGCGGCGACGAACAGGCCGAGCCGGTCCGCGCTGGCCAGGTCGAAGTCCGGCGGCAGGGCAAGCTTCTCGTTGAGCCCGTCCAGCTGGTTAGGCTCGATACCCAGCCCGCGGTCGTCGATCTCGATCGCGTAGCCGTTAGCGACCCGGCCGGCCCTGACCTCAACTGCCGTGCCGGACGGCGAGAACATGGTGGCGTTCTCCATCAGCTCGGCCAGCAGGTGAATCATGTCCGCTGCGGCCGACCCCGCCACGGCGTCGCCGGTGTGCGTGAGGACCGATACCCGGGTGTAGTCCTCGACCTCCGCCATCGCCCCCCGGATGACGTCGATGATCGGTATCGGCTCACGCCAGGAGCGGGCCGGCGCCGCACCGGACAAGATGGTCAGGCTCTCGGCGTGACGGCGCATCCGGGTGGTGAGGTGGTCGAGTGAGAACAGGTCGGCCAGGGCCGCCGGATCGGACGCCTTCTGCTCCAGGGAGTCGATCAGCCGCAGCTGCCGTTGCAGCAGCGACTGGTTCCGCCTGGCCATGCTGACGATGACCAGCCGGAGGCCGTCGCGGAGACTGGCCTCGCCGGTCGCGGCGGTGGCGGCCGCGGTCCGCAGCCCGGCGATGGCCGCGGCGGCCTGGGCTACCTCGGCGGTCTTCGGCCGCGCGGCGTGCATTCCGCCGCGCAGGCGCTCGGCGGCCTGCGGGGACTGCTCCCCGGCCGGCGTTGCCTGCTCATCGGCCAGGACCTGGGCCGCGGCGGTCAGGGCGGCGATATCGCGGGAGAGCCGGCGCGCGAACGAACCCATCACCAGGACCGCGACGAGGATGACGACGATGCCTGCGGCTATTAAAATCCCGTGCTCGGCCAGTTGCCGGTGGTTGTGGAGCGAGAAGCCGCGCCCGACCAGCTTCCTGCCGAACGGCGCGGTCATGACCGCGGCCCAGAGCAAGGCCAGGCAGATGGCCGGCGCAAGCACCATTACCGCGAAGGTGAACCGGATCGAACGCTGCGCGGTGCGCGGCCGTTCCGGGTCTCCCGGGCTCGATGCGCCCATGTGGTCACTCCTGGATCGATCCGTGCACGGAGTCCCGGCACTGGCAAGCCGAACCCGCCCCCACCGCCAGTGCACTATCCTGCGCCATTGAGCACAAATTGTCATGGAGCTTCGTAAAAGTCGTCGTACTGGAATGCCAGATAGTTATGCAGGCTTCCGATGTGATACATGGGCCCGATGGCCTGGTCCGATGGGGTGCTGGTCGCGAGACAGGTGGTGGCCCGGAATGGCGCTGCTCGCGATGACCGCGGGATCGGGCGCCTCGTGCTAGCGGAAATCCTGCCCCCGGAGGTAATGGCCGCCGAGGCGTTCGAGGACCTGCCCGGTGTCGTGCTGTTTCCGGAAGAGGAGGCCGTCGTCGCCAGGGCCGTGGACAAGCGGCGCCGGGAGTTCACGACCGCCCGCGCTTGTGCCCGCACCGCGCTGGCCAGGCTCGGCCTGCCGCCGACCGCGATCCTGCCCGGCGCGGCGGGGGCCCCGCAGTGGCCGCCCGGCGTCGTGGGCAGCATGACCCACTGCGCGGGCTACCGCGCGTCGGCGGTCGCCTGGGCAACAGACGTGCTGACCCTCGGGCTGGATGCCGAGCCCGATGAAATCCTGCCCGAGGGGGTGCTGAGAACGGTCGCCCTGGCCGACGAGCGCGCCGGGCTGCAGGCCCTGGCGCAGAGCGCTCCGGGGCCGTGCTGGGACCGGCTGCTGTTCAGCGCCAAGGAGTCGGTCTATAAGGCGTGGTTCCCGCTGACCGGGCGCTGGCTGGGTTTCGAGGAGGCGGCCATCACGTTCGATCCGGTGGACGGCACGTTCGCCGCGCGGTTGCTCGTCCCTGGCCCGCAGCTGGATGGCCGGCCGCTGACGGGGTTCGCCGGCCGGTGGCTGGCCCGCGACGGCCTCGTGCTGACGGCGATCGCGGTCCCCCGCGGGTAGGTCAGGGGCCAGTTCAGGGACGCCGGTAACCGACGAACAGGTTGCGTGGCTTGCGGCCCGCGGCGTCCTGCCCGGTGACCGCCTGGGCCGCGAATCCGGGCTCCAGGTCGAAGCCCGCGTCCGCCAGCAGGCGCAGCCAGGCCGCGCGGCTGAAGGCGCCCAGGCGGTGCGACTCGTGCACGACCTGAACCGTGCCGTCCGCGGCGCGCAGCGTGAACTCGTACTCGGCCTGGACCCAGCTATCGCCCGGATCCGGGTCCCAGGTCCACTCGCGAAAGGTGGCCTGGCGGCCCGCGGGGTCGCTGCTGCCGCCGTGGCCGTTGGACGCCCGGAACGTATCCGCGATGTGGTCGGGCACGAACAGGGCCAGGCCGCCCGGACGGCAGTGCGCGAAGGCCGTCTCGACCACCTGACGCAGCTCGGCCTCGCTGGTCATGTAGTCGACCGCGTCATGGACCAGAACCGCGTCGAAGGTGCGGCCGAGCCGGGCGGTTCGCATGTCGCCCTGCCGGTGCACGCACTCGGGGTTGAGCCGGCGCGAGGCTGACAGCATCTCCGCCGAGATGTCCAGGAGCGTCAGGGCCAGGCGGTCCTTGAGGTGGATGGCGTTGTGGCCGCCGCCGCTGCCGAGGTCCAGCACCTCCCGGACGGGGGCCGGCGCCGAGCTGAGGACCATCGCGAGGTAGGCGGCTTCCTCGGCGTACTCTTCCGGGGGGGAGATCAGGGGCCACCACGCGGCCAGATCGGAGTAGAGGCGGTATTCCTCCGGCGTGGCGGTCATGTGACCATCCTGGCGCACGTGGTCCTGGCCAGGGGCGCCGACCGTCAGGGGCACCTGATACGAAGGGAACCATGTCTGACCACCCGCCCGAAGCTGGCCTGCGGGCCGCAGCCGACCAGCCCGGGCCTGCGGCGGCCGAGCAGTCCCTGCGGGCAGAGGCCGAGCAGACCCTGCGTGCCCTGGCCGGGCCCGCCGCCCGGCTCCGCGAGGACCAGTGGCGGGCGATCGCGGCCCTGGTCAGTGCGCGGCGCCGGGCCCTGGTCGTGCAGCGCACAGGCTGGGGCAAGTCGGCGGTCTACTTCACGGCCACGGCCCTGCTGCGCGCC
>Ga0208220_1001252_pt1 | contig 10683 bp, 9 predicted proteins | sample NGESurdeep092012_9_FD_184484 | JGI IMG/M metagenome (GOLD analysis project Ga0208220, IMG submission 184484) | Arctic peat soil microbial communities from Barrow, Alaska - NGEE Surface sample F53-1 deep-092012 (SPAdes) | ecosystem: Environmental > Terrestrial > Soil > Wetlands > Peat ... | reverse complement strand
GAAGTCGCTGCGCGGGCGGCGCAGCACCGTGTGGGCGTGGTTGCCGGTCTCCGTGGTGTCGTCGTACTCGATCAGCAGGTCGTCGCCCTGCACCCGGTAGTAGTGCGGCGCGCCCGGCGTGAGCGGGCCTTCCCAGGCGAAGTGCAGCTCCCCGGCGTTCACCCGGGCGGCTTCGCGGGCGGCCAGGCCCGGCGGCAGGCGGTCCAGGTACAGCGCGACCAGCTGGCCGAGCGCCGCTCGCGCCGTCGGCCCGAGCCGCGCGGCGGCGATCCCGGCCGGCTCGATGCCCTCGGCGGCCCGGGGCCCGGTGCCGGTGCGGATGTCCTCGGGAGGCATATCGGACACCACGGCGGCGGTGCGGCCGACCGGGCCGAGCGCGTCCAGCAGCGCCCGCGCCAGGTCCTCCTCGGGGCCCAGCGGCCGGGACACCGGCCGGCCGGCGTAGCTCACCAGCGCCGGGTTAGCGCCGAGGAAGACCGGGGCCGGGGAGACCTCGCCGCCGGCGACGGTCATGGTCACCGAGACATGGTGCCCCTCGAACCGCCACGACCAGGGACGATCACTGTCCGGGTCGCCGAAGACGGCCACCCAGTAGTCGCCGCTGTGCCGCAGGTTGCACCAGTCCTCCCGGCGGTCGAGGACCTCCTCCAGCGCGATGATCCCCATGGCCTGCGCGTAGGCGTGCTCGCTGAGGGCGGTCGCCAGCAGGCGGTGCGCGGCCTTGCGGGCGGTCCCGCTCAGGTCCGCGATACAGGCTCCGGGCCGGGGCCGCGGCCGGTATTCCAGCCACCGGCGGGCCGCATCGTCGGCGAACGGCCGCGCCACTAGCGTCAGCTGCTCACCGGTGAGGGCGTCGAGCAGGGCCGTCGCGGCCGAGCGCATCTGGCCGGGGAGCGCGTCAGCGGTCATGATCTCGGTATATCAGGGGTGGCCCAGGGACATCACCCCCGATATTGCCCCAGCGCCACGGCTGCCGCGTCGCCGACTAGTATCCAGAGGGCAATGCCCGGATAAAGTCTTGTGTGCCCCTTACCGCGCCTGCGGCGGATTTGCGGCCCGGGCGCGCTGGGCACCGACGGGGAGATGCGGGATACGCGATGCGGGAAACCACCGTCCAGGTCACGCGCGAGCGGATCGTCGACGCCAGCCCGAAGCGCGCGTGGTCACTGCTCGGGGACAGCGCGGCGTGGTCGCTGCGGCCCGGCTGCTTCGCGTTCGAAGTGCCCGAGCCGTTACTGCCCGAGACCGGGGCGCTGCGCTGCTTCCTCGCCCCGGGCTTCCTCGCCCGCGCCGGCGAGGCCATGACCTGGGGGGTACTGGAGGTCAGCCAGGAGGTACCGGGACGGCTGATCATCATCCGGACCCGCGAGAGCCTCCCGGCCGGGAGGCAGGTCTTCGCCCTGTCTGTCCTGCCCGACAAGCGGGGCTCGATCATCCGCGTCAGCGTCTGGCACACCGTCCCGCGCGCCCATCAGAGCGACATCAGGGCGTACTGGCGCCAGCAGCTCAGGGCCTGGGCGGACGGGCTGAAGGACGCCCTGGACGGCCGCCTGCCGTGGCCGGACCCGGGCATCCCGCGGGACCTGCGGCAGGCGTGCGCCGCACACCCGCTGATCAAGTCGCCGGAGAGCGTGACCGCGACGGTCCTGGTGCGCGCCCCGCTCGACCTGGTGTGGGAGGCGGTCTACGAACCCGGCAGCATCGCTGGTGTCGACAATCCCGACGGCTTCATCTTCGGCGGCCGGATTCCGGGCACCCCGGCGCGCCAGGCGGGCGAGATGCAGTACTCCGTCCGCCGCCATGCCGACGGGCGGCTGACGGCGCGCGCCCTGCAGGTCAGGGAGGTCGCGGACCGGCAGAGCATCCTGGTCCAGGACACCTGCACCACGTGGTGGGAGGGAGAGCACCGGGTGACGCCGGTGGACGGCGGAACCCGGCTGGAGCTGACCACGCGCTGGCCTTCGGCCGCGGCGCGCTCCACCGGCCAGCGGCTGCACAGCCGGCTGGCCGCGAACGTTCAGCGAACCGCGGATCAGTACAAGGCCGCGATCGAGTGGGCGGCGCGAGCGCCGGTCGGCCGGCATGGCCGTGCGCCGCGTGACGCGGGCGAGCGGCGCCCGGCTTGAGCAGTCCCGGCGTCAGGCCGGGTTACCGCCAGGCGGTGCGCAGCCGCAGCCAGTCCAGCGTTACTCCGCCCTGGGCCGCCTGGAACGCCCGGACCGTCGGCAGGCCCGGCGGGTCCGGCTGGCGGGACTGCCGCACGAAATAGCCGGCCAGCGCGGTCAGGACGACGGTGACGGCGGCCGGATCCGCGCCGCGGGCGACGGGGTGGCCGGTGAACACCTCCTCGGGCGGCGGGCCGCCCTGCAGGCGGATACTCGGCGCCATGAAGAGCAGGTCGATCCAGGGCGCGGCCAGGCACGCCCACGGCCAGTCGACGAAGACGACCCGGTCCCCGGCCAGCAGGATGTTGTCGGCCCGCAGGTCGGCATGGATCAGCGCGGGGCCTGCGGCCGCCGCGGGCCAGCAGGCCTCGAGCCCGGCCAGGTCCGCCAGGTGATCGCGAGCCCATCGGTCGAGTCCGGTCAGGTCATCGGCGCCGCTGACCGCGTCGGCCATCAGCCCGCGCCAGCCGGCGAAGGCGCCGCCGTGGGTGTCGGCCAGCGTGGGCACCTCCAGCGGCGACGGCGTCAGGGACGCCGCCAGGTCGGCCACCGCGGCCAGGACGCGGGCTAGTTCCGGCGGCCGCCAGGGCTGGGCGGGCATGGCGCCGTCGACGTCCTCGAACAGCAGCATCACCCAGCCGCCGGTCTCCACGGTGCCCAGCAGCCGCGGCGCGGGGACCCACGCGGGCAGCGCTGCGGCGATCCGGGCCTCCGCTCGGTAGATGCCGGGCGAGTCGGGGTTCAGTTCCGGCCCCACCGCCTTGGCGAAGGCCCGGCTGCCGGTGTCGAGGCGCAGCCGGACGGCGGCCCCCGGTGAGAACCCGCCCGGCTGGCTGACGGCCTGCACCACCACGCCACCCAGCTGCCGCTCCGCGGCCCGCCGCAGGGCGCCCGGCACCTGCGCCCAGGGCAGCCGCACTCCGCCGACGGTCACGGTGCACCGATCAGGGGGCCGTGAGGATCCGCGGCCCGTCGTCGGTGATGGCCACCGTGTGCTCGACGTGCGCCGCGCGGCTGCCGTCACTGCTGCGCAGCGTCCAGCCGTCCGGGTCGACCCGGTAGCTGTCGTGGCCGCCTGCCATGAACCACGGCTCGATCGCGATCACCAGGCCGGTGGCCAGGCGCAGGCCGCGGCCCGCCCGCCCGTCGTTGGGAACTGAGGGCGACTCGTGCATCGTGTGCCCCACGCCGTGCCCCCCGAAGTCGGTGTGCAGGCCGTACCCGGCCGCCCGCGCCAGAGCGCCGATGGCCGCCGAGACGTCGCCGAGCCGGCCGCCGGGCACGGCCGCCGCGATGCCGGCGGCGAGGGCCGCCTGCGCCGTCTCGATCAGCCGCACGTCGGACGGGTGCGGCCGGCCGATGGTGAAGGAGATCGCGGCGTCGCCCGTCCAGCCGTTCAGGGTCGCGCCGCAGTCGACGCTCAGCAGGTCGCCGTCGCGCAGCCGGTAGGCGCCGGGGATGCCGTGCAGCGCGGCGTCGTTCACCGACGTGCAGATCACCGCCGGGAACGGCGAGTGCGCGAAGCTCGGCTGATAGCCGAGGAACGGCGACGTCGCGCCCGCGTCGGCCAGGACCGACCGGGCCACCTGGTCGAGGTCGGTCAGCGCGACCCCGGTCGCCGCGTGCTCCCGGACGGCCGCGAGCGCGGCGGCGACCACCCGGCCGGCGGCGCGCATCGCCTCGATTTCAGCCGACGACTTGAGCTCGACCACTGGCAGCCTCCCGCGAGTATCCGTCCGCCGACAGGTAACCGGACGGGCGGCGTGTCTGACGCCACGCCAGGATCCCAGATGTAAGGCGTGGTGCGCGCCAGCGGCACGAAGCCCAGCCGGGTCAGGATCGGCTGGCTGGCCGGCAGCGCGTCCACCTGCAGGTAACGGTAGCCGCGGGCGGCGGCCAGCCGGGCCCGGTAGGCCACCAGGGCCCGGTAGATGCCCCGGCCGCGCCAGCCGCGAACCGTACCGCCGCCCCACAGGCCGGCGAAATCGCAGCCGGCCGGGAACTCGACCCGCGCCGCGCAGACCGGCGCTCCGCCGGCGTACGCGATCACCATCGCCATCGACTCCGGCGCCTGCGCCTGCCTGGCCAGCAGCGACTGGCGCAGCCGGGGCTCGGCTGCGCCGAAGACCCGCTCGTGGACGTCGAAGAGCTGGCCCACTCCGGCCGCGTCGCTGACCTGCGCCACCGTCACCCCGTCCGGCAGCGGCGGCACCTCCGCCGCCACCTGGGCGGTCTCGGCCACCATGAGCAGCTCCTCGGCATCGGCCACAAAACCGGCCGCGAGCAGGCGCCGGGCCAGGTCAGCGGGCCGGTCGTAGTCGTAGAGCTTCCATTCGAACTGCTGGCGGCGGGCCCGGAAGAACGCCACCTGGGCCGCGATGACGTCGTCGGCGCTGCGCTCGTCCAGCCGCGACCAGGTAATCCACGACGTGCCCCGGTCATCGGGCGAGATCCAGCGCACCACGTTACCGTCCGCCTCGATGAGCGTCCCGGCCTCATCGGGCTGAGTGCTCTGGCGGACCTGCGCATCGAACGCGGCGAGCGCGCTAGCGGCGATCATCGGCAGCCAGGTCACCACGATAGGCCAGCCAGCGCAAGTCCATTATGTTGATTTCGGACAGCGTTGACTTCGGACAGCAAGGAGGAACGCATGCCGCGCGCCGACTCAACTGCCCCGGCCGGCCCGGCGCCCGGTGACCCGGCCCCGCGCGAGGTCACGTTCGTGATCATCGGCACGGGATTCGCCGGGCTCGGCGCCGCGATCACCCTGCGCCGGGCCGGCTACCGCGACCTGGTCGTCCTGGAGCGCGCCGACGACATCGGCGGGACCTGGCGCGATAACGCCTACCCGGGCTGCCGCTGCGACGTGCAGTCCAACCTGTACTCGTTTTCCTTCGCGCCCAAGCCGGACTGGACCCAGACCTACTCCGCGCAGCCCGAGCTGCGCTCCTACCTGCGAGATGTCGCGACCCGCTATGACGTGCTCCCGGCCATCCGCCTCGGCCACGACGTGACCGCGGTGCGCTGGGACGACCCGGCGCGGCGGTGGCGGATCAGCACGAGCCACGGCGAGTTCAGCTCCCGCTACGTGATCGCGGGCACCGGCTTCCTCGCCGAGCCGTCGCTGCCGGACATCCCGGGGATCGGCAAGTTCGAGGGAACCATCATGCACTCGGCCCGCTGGGATCCGGGCTGGTCGGCGGCCGGGCGCCGGGTGGCCGTGATCGGGACCGGCGCCTCGGCCATCCAGATCGTCCCGGAGATCCAGCCCGAGGCCGAGCAGCTGACGGTGTTCCAGCGCACCCCGGCCTACGTCCTGCCGCACAGCAACCGGCCGGTGGCCCGCTGGGAGCGGCAGCTGTACCGCTACCTGCCGGTGACCCAGACCGCGGCCCGGCTCGCGGCCTACTGGCAACGTGAGCTCCTGGCCGTCGGGTTCGTGCTGCGGCCGCAGATCCTGCGCAGGGCCGAGGGTCTCTGGCGCCGGCATATGGAACGCTCGATCACCGACCCCGAGCTGCGCCGGCAGCTGACGCCGGACTACCGCCTGGGCTGCAAGCGCATCCTGCTGTCGAACGAGTTCTACCCGGCGATCGCCGCTAGCAATGCCGGTGTCGTCACCGAGCCGATCGTCGAGTTCACCGCCGACGCGATCGTCACGGCGGACGGCGCCCGGCACCTGGTGGACACGGTCGTCCTCGCCACGGGCTTCCACGTCAGCGATAACCCGATGCTGGCCAAGGTCACCGGCCGCGGCGGCCGGACCATGGCGTCGGTGTTCGGCCAGACGTACCTGGGGACCGTGCTGCCGGGCTTCCCCGGCTACTTCCAGCTGATCGGGGCCAACACCGGCCTGGGGCACAGCTCCATGGTCTACATGATCGAGAGCCAGCTGGCTTTCGTCATCGACGCGATCCGGAAGATCGAGGCCGCGGGCGGCGCCGTGCCCGACGTCCGGCCGGACGTCGCCGCCGCTTACAACGCCAGGCTGCAGCGCAAGCTGCCCGCCACGATCTGGGGCTCGGGCTGCTCGAGCTGGTACCTCGACCCGGCCGGCCGCAACCTCACGCTGTGGCCGGGCTTCACCTTCGACTTCCGCCGCCGGACCCGGCGGTTCCGGCGGCGCGACTTCATCGCGGTGCACCAGGACTGACCCGGCTGCCCTGGCTGGCCAGCACGGGGCTGCGCTCGCCCGTGGTGGACGGAGCCGCTCCGTCTTGCCACTGAGTCTGGACGGACCCGCGCAGCGGCCAGAACGCGGCGGCCAGCAGGACGAGCAGCGGCCCCGTGCTCGGGTCGGTGCCCTGGCCGGTGAGGATGCCGCCGAAGTCCTGGCCCACCGCCCACATGACCAGCGCGGCGAGCGCCGCGAGGATCTGGGCCGGGCGGGTCACCGCCGGGAGGAACACGCCGGCGGCGATGACCAGGAAGGCGACGGCGGCCACGACCGAGAAGGCAATGCCGCCCGACCCGATGAGGCCGGCGGCCCCGCGGTCCATCGCGGCGATCCAGCCCGGCTCGCCGGCGGCCAGTCCGGCGACGGTGTCATGCAGCGCCGCGGCGGCCCGGTTCGGCGCCTGCAGGATCAGGCAGGCGGAGCTGATCCACAGCGCGGCCCAGATCAGCTGCGCGCCGCGCAGCCCGACCCGGCTGCCCGCGGCGATACTGCTGGCGGCGATACTGCCCGCCGCGGCTCGCGTGCCGCCGCGGGCCGGCCACGCCAGCAGGGCGATGACCGCGTAGATGAGCGCCGCGCCGGGAGCGCCCGTAACCGGGCTGGCCGAGCCGGTCAGGATGCCGCCCAGGCCCTCGCCGAGCCACCACACCGACAGCGCCCACCCGATGGTGGCGGCCAGCGCGGCGTGGCTGGTGCGGCGCCAGAGCAGGCCGATTCCCAGGGCGAGCTGGATGGTCGCGAATATTGCGTTAAATATCGCGACATGTGACAGCATGACCTGGCCAGTTCCCATGATCGAGTTCGAGATCAGCGCGGGGCTGCCCAGGCCGGCGGGCCCGAGGATCTGGGTGACGAAGCCCCGGGTGAACATGTACGGCTGAAACTGGAGCGCGGCGTCGAGCAGCCACGCCAGGCCCAGAGCGATCTGCAGCCAGCGGCGGGGTCCGGCCGACTGCCAGTCGGCGGCCCACGCGGCGAGGCTGGCGGTGCCGCGGCCCCAGGGCCGCCGCGCAGCAGGACCATGGAATCGCCGCCGAGCGAGTGCAGGCTCGCGGCCAGCCGCATCAGCAGGTAGCCGGAGTAGCCGAGCACGGCGGCACCGAGAATGCCGAACAGCCAGCGGGACGCGTTGCCGCCGCGGATCAGGTGCCAGAGCCCGGCGACGGCGATGACCACGCCGGCGGCGGCCAGGACCTTGCCGTTGGCACCGCGCGTGCCGGGGATGGCGACCAGGCCGGCGAAGGCCGAGGCCCAGGGCAGGAAGGAGCCGACCACGGCGGCGGCGCCGCCGGTCAGCGCCGCCACGCTGGCCACGGTGCGCCAGCTTCGCAGCGGCGCCGTCCAGCGGGCTGGCCGGGTCGCGGCTGGGGAAGGCATGCTCGTCATCGCGGACTCCCGTATCTGCGCTGGACTTAGCCGGTCTGGGACTTAGCCGTCTGGTCCGTGCCGGGCCGCCGCCCCCGAGGGCTGACGGTCCGGCACGGCCGGTCCAGCCCGTTACCGCACGGAGAAGTACAGGAACAGGTTGGTGCCGATGTTGCCCGTCACGCCGCTCTTGGCGTGGCGCTGCAGGCGCTGCAGTTCCCGGGCGCTCTTGTCGTGGACGATCTTGTTCCACGACGACTGGCTGGTGACGCCGACGACATACACGTTCCACCACTCAGCCTGATGGCTGTTGGAGGTGGCGACGATGTGACTGTGCGGCGGCAGGGCCAGGTTGCCCGTGCCCTTGCCCAGCACCGCGGACAGGTCGATGGTGGCAGGATGGTCGATGCAGTGACCGGCGATCGGGCACTGCAGGGTGGACTTGCTCGGCGTGAAGCCCAGCGGGACGATCACGTAGAGCGGGTCGAAGGTGCTCGAGGGCGTCTGGGTGAAGTTGGCGCCCCCCTCGCACTTCGTGGACGCCTTGCTTGCCGGCGGCGTCCGGCAGAAGAAGTTCTTCGTGTACTTGAACGTCACCGTGCGGCCGTTGAGCCAGCCCTTGGTGGTGCCGACATGCTTCCAGCCGGGACTGCTCGACATGCCGGTCATGCTCGCCGAGGACGAGCCGGACGACGCGAACGCCGTGCCCGACAGGACCGCCAGCCCGACGGCCAGCAAGCCCGTCAGGGCCAGACCCGCGGCGCGCATGCCCGCCAGGCCCCTCGTTTCGATCCAGCCATCCAGGTCCCCTTCCAGGGATCAAGGACGCGCCTGGTGGCGAGCCCGATGTGCCGGGGATTCGCGGGCTGGGAGATTTCGGTTCACGTCCCGGGGCGGCTTTCTTCGCGGGACGGGTGGGACCGGCGGTGCGCGACCGGATCAGAAACACGGTTCCAACACATTCCGCGCAAAATCATTGATCTCACGTTACGTCCGAGTTAAGTTATCGGCACGCCTGGCTCACCTGGCTGAATCATCGGCTCAACCCGAGGGGGCCGCATGAGTGCGACCGCAACTGATCCCGTCTCCACGCAGCGAGGGTGGACCTCGTCCCTGTGGCATCGCCAGCTCGACAGTTATCCGGAAACACGTCTTCGCTACATGTACCTGGCCATTACCGTCCTGGCCACGATCACGCTCTATTACGAGCTGTACGTCGGCGCGTCGGTCTCGACGCTGCTGCTGCCCGCCCTGCACATGAGCTTCACTTTCTACGTCACGGCCCTGGCCTTCGGGAACCTGCTCGGCGCGTTCGGCTCGCTGGCCGCCGGGCTCGCCGACCGAGTCGGCCGGACCAACCTGGTGGTCTTCGGACTGCTGTTCACCGGCATCTTCACGGCCTTCATCATGCCGGCGGCGACGAGCCGGTGGCCGTTCACGATCGAGTCCTTCGTGGTCGGGATCGTGGAAGGCATAGCCCTGGTCGCGACCCCGGCCCTGATCCGGGACTTCTCGCCGCAGGTCGGCCGGGCCTCGGCTATGGGCTTCTGGACCAGCGGCCCGGTCCTGGGCAGCCTCATCGTGGCGGTCGTGGCCAGCAACACGGTCCCGGCCGTGGTCCACAACGTGTCCTTCTGGACGCACGAGTACAAGATCTGCGGCATCGCCGGCCTCGTCGTGTTCGTCATCGCCTTCCTGGGCCTGCGGGAGTTGTCTCCGCGGCTGCGCGACCAGCTGATGGTGACCATGCACGATCGCGTGCTCGTCGAGGCCAGGGCCAAGGGCCTGGACATCGAGGCGGCGCTGAAACACCCGTTCCGTCAGCTGCTCAAGCCCGACGTGATCATCTCGGCCCTCGGCGTCGCGGTCATGCTGCTGACCTACTACACGGCCGTGGCCTTCGGCGTGATCTACCTGTCGACCGTGTTCGGCGAGACCACCAAGAACGCCAACGGGCTGGGCAACTGGAACTGGGGCTTCAACGTCCTGGCCGTGATCCTGGTCGGCGTGCTGTCCGACCGGCTCCGGGTGCGCAAGCCGTTCATGGTGATCGGCGGGGTGCTGGCGGCGGTCATGCTCGTCATCTTCCTCGAGCAGGCTGGCCACCATCCCAGCTACTACACCCTCGCGATCATCCTGGCCCTGCTGTCGTTCTTCACCGGGATCGCCTACACGCCTTGGATGGCCAGCTTCACCGAGACCGTCGAGGCCCGCAATCCGGCCCTGATCGCCACCGGGCTGGCGATCTGGGGCTGGATCGTGCGGGTCGTGGTGTTCGCCTCGTTCCTGATCATCCCGACGATCATCTCCTCGGTCAGCCCGCTGGTGAACTACGGCGGCACCGTGGCGACCTATGCCACCCAGTACAAGAGCCAGCTGGCGTTCGCCACCGCCCACCCGCAGATCGTCGCCAACGCCCAGAAGTACCAGGTGCAGCTGGGTAACGCGCAGAAGTTCGCGCCGGAACTGGCGGTCATCCAGGCGAACCCGGCGCTGTTCGCCAAGCTCGCCACCTACACGAACCCGGCCACCATCCCGCCCAAGCTGGTCGGCCAGGCGGTCGCGGCGGCCGGCGGCGGAGCCAAGGGCCAGGCGGTGCTGGCGAGCATCTCGGCGAACCAGGCGGCCATCACGGGCGTCATCGCCGTGGGCCCGCAGTTGCAGGCCATCGCGCCCTTCGCGGCGCAGCTGACCGCCCTGTCCAAGGTCCCGCCGAGTGTCTTCGCCTACCTCAAGGCCCACGGGGCCGCCGTCCAGAAAGCGTCGGCCGACGCACCCGGCCAGTGGAGGACCTGGTACTGGGTGTGCTTCGGCGGCTTCATCTTCTTCCTGCTGTGCATTCCGCTGCTGCGGGGCCGCTGGTCGCCGGGGGCGTCCAAGCGGGACGAGGAAGAGCACGAGGCCATGGTCGACGCGGAGCTGGCCAAGCTCCGCACCTGACCGGACCGCATCCGACCCGATCGCGGCGGCGGGCCA